>CABEAA010000010.1_pt1 | contig 55838 bp, 45 predicted proteins | sample 3132281 | NCBI WGS metagenome assembly CABEAA01 (sample SAMEA5534341, study PRJEB31848) | metagenome | biome: tundra; feature: field; material: soil | place: USA | collected 2013-05 | depth 0.45 m
ACGGCCCTGTTCCTCGGTCTCGGCACCGTGCTCTGGTATGCCAGCGAACTGGGCACGACGTGGTTCTTCGCCCACGTCATTGCGGTGGGTTGTCTTCTGCTCGCGGTCGGCCTGGCGCTCTCCGCAGATTCAGATGCCACCGAACCGCGGCGGCTGTCCCAGGGCGTGGCCGCCATACGGCACGTCGAGTGGCCCGGCCGATCGTCACTCCTGGTGCTGGCGCTGCTCGGCTTCATCGGCGGGCTCTTCTTCGCCGTGGCGGGCACGGGCGCCGGCGCTACGGCGGCGCTCGTCGCACTCGGTGTCGTCCTCACCGTCCTGCTGGCCGGGCTCGCGGTCCTCGTGGCGGGGCGGCTCGCAGTCCTGGCCCCGCTGACCGTGCTGGGAGTCCTCGGGGTCGTCTTCCCGGCGGTGCTCGTGGCCGGGGCTCATTCCGGTTCGATTCTGTTCGCGGCGAACGTCCTGGCGTTCGGCGCGGTGGCCGCCCTGCTCGTGCTGTTGCTGCGTTCGCCCGGCAAGATCGACGGCGCTCTCGCCGCTTTCGGGGAGATGCTGGCCCAGCCCGAATCGCGCCAGGTCGCGGCTGGACTCCTTTTCGGCCTGGCCGTCACGGCACGTCTGACGATCCTCTTCGGGATTCCGTTCTTCTTCCTCGTTGGCGGTGGCGGGAGCTGGCTTCGTCGCGGCTTGCTCGCCGGCGCCGGGGCGGCCATTCCGCTCGTGGCGCTGCTGGTCTACACGTTCGCGAGTACCGGTCACCTCTTCAACCCCGCGTACGACTACCTGTACCACCAGGAGCTCGGTTACGGCACGTCGTTCGGGCTCGACTACAACCCGCACTTCTCGATCGAAGACCTGGGCTACATACCTCACAACATCGGCATCTTCCTGTTCGGGATGCCGACGCTATTCCCAACGCAACTTCCAAATGAGGGCGCCGCGGTCTGCACTGCCCACCAGGCTCGAGGCCTCTTCAGTCTCGCTTGCCCGATCGCCCTCCCCAGCGCGTTGGGCATGAGCGTTCTTCTGACGAGTCCCGCATACCTGCTCGCCGCGGTTGCCTTCGTTCCGGCGCGCTTGCGCCAGCTCGACCGGGCGACGGCCGGCGCCGCGATCGCGGTCGTAGCGATCGCGTTCGTGAACCTGATGCATTTCAGTCAGGGTTGGGTCCAGTTCGGCTACCGCTTCAGCAACGACTTCGCCCCGTTCGCGCTGATTCTGGTGGCGCTTGGCGCGAGTCGACTCGGTCGGTGGTGGCCGATTCTGGCGGTGCTGGTAGCCGTGTCCATCGCCGTCAACTTGTGGGGCGTGATCTGGGGAGTCGCGCTTGGCTGGTGACTCCAGGCGCCTCGGCACCGTGGCGGCATGGCTCACCGACCCTCGCCTGGTCGCCGCGGCGCTGGCCCCCTTGTTCGGCGCGGCGGTTGCCTTCAGCCTGATCCTGCCGACGGTCATGCCGGGCGTTTCGAATTGGGACACCGCCGAGTTCCAGACGGTCGCGCCCCTCCTGGGCACTGCCCACCCCACCGGCTACGCGAGCTATGTCGTTCTCGGCTGGCTAGCATCCATCGTGCTGCAGCCTTTCGGCGACCCTGCCTACCGAATGAACCTGCTGCAAGCGGTTATCGCCTCTTTCGCAGTCGCGGGCACGATCGCGACCGTCCAGGTTCTGACCGGCCTGCGGTGGATCGCCGTCGCGGCCGGACTGCTGCTCGCCTGGACCGCGCTCTTTTGGCGCTTCTCCACGCACGCCGACCCGGACATGCTCCACCTCGCCCTCGTCGCGTTCATCTTCGCAATGCTGCTGGTGTGGGAGGGGCACCGCCGCGTCGGAGACGCGGAGAGCCCGGGCCGAGGCGATGGCTGGCTGATCGCCGCCGCGGCCACTTACGGCGTGGCCTGGACCAACCATTCACTGGTCCTGTTGCTGGCGCCCGCGATCGGACTCTTCGTCCTGTCGGTCGAGCCGGGCATCCTCATGCGAGGGCGGATCGCGGCCGTTTGCGCCGGCGCCTTCGCCATCACGACCGTCGGCTTCTACCTCGAGCTGCCCATTCGTGCCGCGATGCACGCCCCCATCGTGTACGGCCGCCCGGACACGCCGGTGGGCTTCCTGCAGGTGATCTCGGGCGCCCAGTTCGGGGGCACCCTGGTCGACCCGTTCGGCGACCTGGGCACGAAAGCCGCAGAAGTGATCGGCAAGCTTTCCGGGTGGCTCGGACCGTTCACCTACGTCGCTTTCGCCGGCCTGATCGTGACAATCGTCCGACGACCGCGGTATGCGCTCCTCAGTGGGCTCTCGGCGCTCGCCACGTGCTGGTTCCTGGCTTCCTACACCACTGCCGACAAAGACCGTTACTACCTGGTACCGCTGATGGCGGCGTATACGTGGATCGCCATCGCCGCGGCCGAGCTCACGACGCTCCGCGCCTGGTCGATCGTCGAAGCCGCGGCATCCGCGCTGGCTCGCAAGGTGGCCGGCGGGTGGACCGTCTCCGAGAGCAATCGGGACGAGGACTGGCGCCGGCGCGCAATTCGAGCGCCTCTGCTGGCCGTGCTCCTGCTCGTCCCGGCCGTCGGCGTGGTCCCGGAACGCCAGTTCCCGGCCAGCGCCCAGCATCCGGAAGGCGTCAGCCAGGCCAGCCAGACCGGCGACGCCACATGGCTGCACGGGATCCTGGCGTCGCCGGAGCTCGGCGGTCTGCCTGCCGACTCCGTGGTCGTCAGCTGGTGGAGCATCTCGACCACTCTCTGGTACGGTCAGAAGGTCGAGGGCCTCCGGCCGGACGTCTTCGTCGTGGACGACAGTACGCGCCTGGACGAGAACCTTGGCGAAGTCCCGGACGTGATCAGAATGTACCTGGGAGACCGGCCCGTCTTCCTGGACAGGCTCGGTGTGGGAACGGACGGCATGGACGCCCTGAGCAAAATGTTTGAGATGGAAGATTTCAAGCTGCCCGATGGGTCAACGATCAAGCAGGTTACCGCAACAAAGGGAACCCAGTGAGCGCACAAGACGGCGTCGAAACCACGGCTTCCGGCTCCGGGACTTCTCCTGTACGGGTCCCGGAGCTTTCTTTCTTCTTTCCAGCCCACAACGAGGAGGCAAACCTCGAGGGCCTCGTCGATGAGGCGCTCGCGGTGCTACCGGGACTGGCGGCAAAGTTCGAGATAATCGCCGTCGACGATGGCTCGAAGGACCGCACGCCTGCGATAGCGGACGAGCTGGCCGCCCGCCATCCGGACCTGTTCCGGGTGGTTCACCACCCTGTCAATCTGGGCTACGGGGCGGCACTTCGGTCGGGCTTCCGGGCTGCCCGCTACGACCTGATCGCCTTCATCGACGGAGACCGCCAGTTCAAGGTGGTCGATCTGGGCCTGCTCACGGCGCGGATCGCCGCCGACGATTCCCCCGACGTGGTTGTCGGCTACCGCCTCAAGCGCGCCGACCCCCCGATTCGCCGCTGGTATGCCCGGATCTACCGTTTATCGAACAGGGTCTTCTTCGGAGTTCGAGTACGCGACATCGACTGCGCCTGCAAGCTCTTCAAGCGCCAGGCGCTGGAGCCGATCCGGGTCGAGTCGGGCGGCGCTTTCTTCACGGCCGAGCTGCTGATCAAGCTTCGCTTCGAAGGGCGTCGCATCGGCCAGGTGGGCGTGGCCCACTACGCGAGAACGGCCGGGTCGCCGACGGGAGCCAAGCCGAAGGTCGTGTTCCGCGCGGTGCGGGACTTTTGGTCGTTGCGTCTCCATCTGTGGGTGAGCCGCGGCAAGGCGATGCGTCGGGGCGAACCGATCCTCGGCTGAGACCGGGCGAACTGCCTCGGGGCGAACTTCGCTCCTTACTCCAGGGGGCCCGGGCTGTCCCCGTGGCCCTCCTCGAGGTTCACGTCGAGCGAGTTGATGAACTCGCGGAAGACTTCGAGCTTCTCGTCTTCTCGGACTTCGGGCTCTACGCCGGCGCGATCCATGACTGCCGTCGACGCGAAGATCCGCACGCCTGCCCGAACCGCCAGTGCCAGCGCGTCCGACGGCCTCGCGTCGATCTCGAATGTCTGGCCGCCCAGCTCGAGCTCGAGCGTAGCGTGATAGGTCTCCTCGGTAAGATCGGACACGATGACCCGCCGGACCGTCACGCCCAGTTGGCCCAGCGCATTGGCGAAGAGATCGTGGGTCAGGGGGCGCTCCGGCGTGACGCCCTGAAGCCGTGTGGCGATCGCGTTGGCTTCCCAGGGACCGATCCAGATCGGCAGATAGCGCTCACGCTGGGTCTCCCGCAGGAGAACGACGTGCTGGCTCGAGAGCATATGGACGCGGACGCTCTCGACAACGACCTCGATCAGCGGCTCGGCCATGGAGGGATTATCCCACGCCCAGTTTCGGATCGCCCCCGAGGAGCCGTTCGGGCCGGGTGGCGGCCTAGGGCTTGGCCGACGCCTTGGCTGAGCTCGACGGCTTGATCGATCCGGAGGCCCCCGAGACCGACGGTCCCGGACTCGCCGGGGTCACGGCCGTCGTGATAGGCGCGCTCATCAGGTCCCCGCTCTCGACCCAGTAGATCCGCGAGGCTCCGTTCGGCGTGCTGAGGACGAACAGCGACTTGAGTGCCGTCAGCCGCTGCGACCCGGTCTGGACCATGTACTGGCCAACGAACGAGCCGTCGCTCTTGGCGATGACGACGATGCGCCGGTTAGGGCCATCGTAGGCGTACAGGTCGCCCGCGTCCTGGGCGGAGTTGTCTGCCGCTATGTGGGTATAGGCCGGATTGCCGGGCCGAAGGATCGTGTCGCCAGGCGGCTTGGCGGACCAACCGCGGGTCTGCGTCTGATTGTCGTACCGCGAAACGGTGCCCTTCTGGACCAGGTAGATGCTGCCGTCGATAAACATGTCGTCCACGCTCGAGACATCCTGCGTTAGGCTCAGCCAGTTGGTTCTCGAGCTGACGGGATAGATGCTGCCATCGGTCGATTCCGTGTACTTCAGGATCTCCTGGGCGCTCGGAACCACGACATACAGGTAGTATTGGCCCCGTTCGGCGTCCGACGTGAACGTCCCCAAACCGCGAACCCCGGCGCCCCAGGTCGAGGCATCCGGGACGCTCAGCTTGACGAGAGTGCTCGACTCGTTTCGCCAGCGCCACAGGGCATTCTTGTCGTCGAGGATGACCACATCCTGCCCGCCCACCGAGAGCAGCTGCGGCGCGCCTACTGTGCCGGTGCGCAACTCATCCTGTTCCCCTTTGAAAGCGGCGGTCGTCTTGGCGCCCGTGGACAGATCGACTCGATAGACGGTATTGGCCGTTTTGTCGAGGACGTAGGCCGCGCCGTCGGGCCCCAGAACCACATCCTCGAGGTCATCGGATCCAAACGAGGCGACGGTCTGGGGGCTGAGGAAAGTGACGTCGTAGTAGCGGTTGAGGCCGGCCACGACCCGGCTGCTGTAGGCCGCCAGATCGGCTTCCGGGTAGTTGTTGTCCCGGGCAATCTGGATCTGCTTGTACGCGTCCGTCAGAAAGCCGGCGGCCCTGTTCGGGTCGCTCTTGAGCAGGTCCCCACCGTTGCCGAAGACGGAGTCGAGGTCCCGGCCGATTTGCGCGTAGGCCTGCTGGGCCTTCTGATGCGTATCGATCTGGTCGCCGGCGTTGTGACCGGCGAAGACCCAGGCGCTCGCAACGACCAGCACCAGGATCACTAGCATCCCGAGGATCGCCCACGCCATGCGCCGCTGGCGCTCGCGCTCGAGCGTGACGGACTTGATTCGGGATCGCGGCGCCGGACGTCGCGGCATCCGGTCGAGGAGGCCGTAGACGGCCCCACGGACCATGCCGTCCGCAGTCTCGCTGGCGTGCCTCGCCCCGCTCTGGACCGCGGCGACGCCGTCGCTCACCTGGTCCGCGAGTGGGATCGGGGAGCGATCGGGAGTTCCGGCGAGTGGGTCGCTTGGCCAGACCGGCTTGAGCGGCTGCGTCTTGACCGTGGCCCCGACCTCGCTCGCCTCGATGGCGATCATGCCGTCGCCGCCGGTAACGCCGATACCGCCGCCTGTCAGCTGGCGGTGGATCTGCTCGATCGCGGATTGCGGGTGGAGCTGGACGAGGGCGTCCTGGATCGGCGACAGGCCCAGGCGTCGCGTGACGTTCGGCGTGACGAGCGCCAGGCAGTCGCCCGCGACTATCTCGCCGTGCCAGACCTCGGTGTCGGCAACATCCTGGGCCGGCAGGCCGCTGTTCGGGTCCACTTCAGGCAGAGTCAGTAGCCGCGCCTGGCGTACCAGGTACGCCTCGGCAGGCCCGAGCGTGGCCACGTAGAGCTCGTTGCCCCGAACCACGGCGACCGCGAGGCCGATCGGGCCCGGCTCGCCCTGACGAGACACGAGCCGGTCGTTGGAGTGCAGGAGGCGCTTGTTCGCGGATCTGATCGCCTTCTGCAGGCACACGGAGATCCCGGCCGACTCGTCGTAGTAATACTCGTCCCGAATCCGCTCGGCGACCATGCGGGTGGCGTCGCGAAACCGCCGTCCCCCGGACGCGGTGACCAGGAGATACAAGTTGCCCTTGGTGCGCGCCGTTGACCCGACGCTCGGTTCGACCACGAGGACCGTGTCGGGCGAGTCGGGTAGTCGCTGCGCGTCGGCTACCACGCCGAGCTTCATTTGGAGGCGGACGGTCATTGGCGATACCCAGCGTCTGGGTTGGTTGACGGATGGTCGTCTTGGCGGTCGCGATTATACGTGGCGTAGAGTGACGCGAAGTTGGCGGATCGGGATGGGGACTTCCGAGCGGAGTGCAGCGAGGAGTTCCGGCGAGCGAAGTCGGATCTCCTGGGCCACGATGGCAGCGTTCGTCTCGACGATTGCCACGCCCTTCTCGAGCGATGTCAGGCGGCAGGCGCCGCTCGCCTCCGGCACCCGCTGGTCGACGATGCGGTGCCAGGCGGTCATCGCAGCGGCCAGCTCAAGCGGCTCGTCGAGGCCCAGGCGGCGCGCCGTTTTGGGCAGCAGCTCGCCCAACTTCTCCATCGGCCGCCGACGGCCGCGCTCGTCTGGGTCGCCGTGACGACGCGATCCGGGTTCCAGTTGCCCGCCGCGCCGGTCGTCCGGGCGCCGGCCGTCGGGACGCTCGTCGTCGCTCATTCCTCGCCTTCCTCGACGTGCGCGCCGTTCTCGCCATCCTTACCCGGCACGACGTGCCACGCCCGAGCCTGGCGCCGCAACTCCGGGTCGATGTCGTCGGGAGCGGTAGTGGTAATGAATGCCTGTGGCAACTCTGCGATTCGGCGCACCAGGTGGCCTCGCCTGACCGGATCCAGCTCGCTGAAGACGTCGTCGAGCAGCAGCAGCGGCGGCCTGCCGTCGAGTGAGGAGAGTAGGTCGAGCTCGGCCAGCTTGAGGGCGAGGATGGCGGTGCGTTGCTGGCCGCGAGAGGCGAAGGTCGTGAGCTCGCGGCCGTCCAGTGCGAAAGACAGGTCGTCGCGGTGCGGCCCGATCAACGTCGAGCCGTTCCAGACTTCCTTCTCCGCGGTCTCGACCAGGCGCCGGGCGAGCGCGTCCCGCGCCAACTCCCCGGGGAGCGCCGGCGCGTTCGTCGCGTAGGTCACAGTTAGCCGTCCTTCGCTGGGCGCGATCTCGCCGTGAGCCTCGGCCAGTGGGTCGGCGAGCAGCTCCAGCAGCGACAGGCGGGCGGCCACCAGAGCCGCTCCAGACACGAGCAGGGGCTCGTCCCAGTAGCGCAGCTGGCTTCGATCCGCCTCGCCCTCACGGATGGCCCGTAGGAGGCTGTTGCGTTGCTGCAGGGCATGACCGTAGGTGGCCTGGTTCGATTGGTAGGTCGGGTCGTGGGGAGCCGTGAGGGCGTCCAGGGCCGCGCGACGGAGCGTCGGCGGGCCGACGACCAGCAACATCTCCTCGGGCGTGAACAGCACAACCCGCAGGTGCTCCGAGAGCGTCGCCGACCGGCGGGGAACCCCGTTCACAGCAATGCGCTTGCGACCGCCACCGGACGCGAGAGTTAAGCCGAGCGTCACCCCCTCGGCGAGAGTCGGGCTGAGCGGCGCGATTATGCGATCCGGCACGACTCCACCCGCGCCGGCCGCTCCCACGGCTCCCAGGACCCGGAGAAAATCCGCGCCCCAGCGGATCAGCTCGGCGTCGGTCGTGGTCCGGTGGGACCGCCCAAGCGCAAGCAGGACGATCGCCTCGAGCAGTGTCGTCTTGCCGGCGGCATTAGGTCCCCAGACGAGCTGCGGCCCGGGACCGAAATCGAGGTCCAGCGAGCCGTAGCCCCGGAGATTCCGAATAGACAGAGATCGAAGAAGCGTCGGTGGGCGCGACCGTGAGCCGACTGGACGATCGACCGGAATTGGCTGCTCCTACGAGGTCGTTTTGACCGGCATGACCACGTGGACGTATTGCCCATCCTCGACCGGCCGGAAGACGCCGGGCGAAAGGGGACCGTTCAGTTCGATCGAGAATTGGTCGGCGCCCACGTTGGCGAGAACGTCGATCAAGTACCTGGCATTGAAGGCGATGGTGGTGCCGTCGCCCTCGACCTGGGCCTCGACGTCGCTCTTGTTGTCGCCCACGTCGGCGGCGGCGCTGACGGTCACGCCGGTCTCCGTGTCCTTGCCGACATGGAGCTTGACGATGTTGGCCGAGGAGCTGGCGATGAGGCTGGCGAGCCGGACGGCCTTAAGAAGCTGGTCGCGATCCACGGTCGCACGGGTCGTGTAACTCTTCGGGATCACCTGCTGGTAGTTGGGGAACTGCCCATCGATGAGCCGGCTGACGAGATCCACGCCTTCGAGATGGAAGAGGATCTGGTTTCGGCTGGGCGAGAGCACGAGGTCGATCGGGTCGTCGGTGTCCGCCAGAACGCGCGAAAGCTCGTGCAGCGAACGGGCCGGCACGACGACACTCGTCTCCTCGACCGCGTCGAGGACGGGGATCGTCTTGACCGCGATCCGGTAGTTGTCAGCCGCCGCAAGAGTGAGCTGGTTGCCCTCGAACTTGGCCAGGACGCCAGTCAGGATCGGTCGAGCCTCGTCGGTTGCCGCGGCGAACGTCACTTCCTCGAGCGCGTGACGGAGGACGTTCTGAGGAATGCGGGTCGTGGGTCGCTCGCCCGCCGAAGGGATCGCGGGAAATTCCTCCGCGTCGATGCCCTTTACGTGCGTTTCGAACCGCCCGGCTGTGATATGCAGCGTCTCCTGGGCCTGCTGCTCGAGATCCACGCGTTCGTTCGCCGGCAAACCGTTGACGATGTCCGTCAGCAGGCGGGCGGGCACCGTCATGGCGCCGGCCGTCTCGATCTTGCCCGGCACCCAGTAGGTGATCCCGATTTCGAGGTTGGTAGCGGTCAGTTTCAGACCGCCGTCCTCCGTCCGGAGAAGGACGTTGTTCAGGACGGGCAGCGTGCTCCTCGCGGACACTGCGCGACTGACGACCTGGAGCCCTCGTGCGAGGTTCTCCTGCATGACCGAGAGTTTCACTTCGGCTTCACTCCCCTGAGGTCGGCGAGACGGCGGAACTACCGATTGGTTGGCGACGGGCGGCCCGACGGGTTACTGGTGGATTGTCCATCTATCTTCTCATCCCGTCATCATCTTCATAATGATGTGGAGACTGTGGGTCCCCACATTCAATTACGCTCACTCGGATCGTGGACGACTGCCGGTTTACGGTGGATGGCCTGCCCTGGATTGAGGACGGGCCAGGTGCCCCACGGTGGATGAAATAGCCCGCGGCCGATCCCGTACCCCCCGAGGGCTCTATTGGATCACGCCTTCATCCCCCGCGGAGGCGGTTTTCTCCACTCCCACCCCGGTTTCTCCACCCACGTTGCTAGGTTATCAACCGACCCCGAGACCCTAGAGCAATAACCATCGTCCAAACCGGCAACAATGGTATCGGTATCGGCCGCCTGAACTGCCGCCCCTATTCGGAGTAGATGAGCTCCCGGACGGCTGCAAGCTCGCGGCGCAACTCGTCATTGATGCCCATCTCGCGGTTGATCTTGTCGCAGGCGTGCAGGACCGTGGAGTGATCCCGGCCGCCCAACTCTGCTCCGATGCGCAGCAGCGAGACATCGGTCTCCTCGCGCATCAAGAACATCGCGATCTGGCGCGGCACGACGATAGCCTTGTCGCGCTTCTGGCCCTTGAGCGCGTCGAGCTGGACGCCGTAATAGTCCGCCACTGCTCGGGCGATACGTTCGGGCGTGACCTGGCGCTTCTTGGGGTTGTAGAGGACGTTCGAAAGGACGGCCTGGGCGAGCTCGATCGTGATCGGGATGGCGCCCATGCTGGCGTAGGCGACGATTCGATTGAGGGCGCCTTCGAGCTCTCGAATGTTGCTGACGACCTTGCGGGCGATGAACTCGAGCACGTCGGAATTGACCGGGACCGCCTGCTCCTCGGCCTTGGCCCGAAGGATGGCGATACGGGTCTCGAGGTCGGGGGCGGTCAGATCGGCGATGAGGCCCCATTCGAACCGGCTCCGGAGGCGCTCTTCGAGCGTCAGGATCGCCTTCGGCGGCCTGTCGGACGAAAGCACGATCTGCTTGCCGTCCTCGTGGATCGCGTTGAAGGTGTGGAAGAACTCTTCCTGGGTCCTCTCTTTATCGGCGATGAACTGGATATCGTCGATGAGGAGCACGTCGATTCGGCGGTAACGGGAACGGAACTCGTCGATTTTGCCCTGCTGGATGCTGGTGATGAATTCGTTGGTGAACTTCTCGCTTGTGGCGTAGACCACCCTCTTGCGGGGGTAGCGGCTCATCACCGCGTTCCCAATCGCGTGCATCAGGTGAGTCTTGCCCAGGCCGACCCCGCCATACAGGAAGAGCGGGTTGTAGGCGTGGCCAGGACGCTCGGCAACCGAGAGGCTGGCGGCGTGGGCGAGCCGGTTGGCCGAGCCGACGATGAAGTTGCTGAAGGTGTAGCGGTTGTTGATGTTGGTCGATGCCCCCTCAGGCGCACCGACGCGGGTAGCCTCGACGCGGACCGTCTGCGGGACCGGCACGGAAGTCGCGCGCGGGTTCGCGGCGCTGGACTCGCTTGCGGGACGCACGACGAACTCGACCAGGACGCTGTATCCCACGATCCGGGCCAGAGTCTGGGAGATCAGCGAGCGATAGCGGGTCTCCAGCCAATCCTTCGCAAAACCGTTCGGCACCGCGATCTTGAACCGGTTGTCATCGACGTCGATGACAGACGTATCCCGGAGCCAGGTTTCGAAGTTGGCCGGAGACAGGGAGACCTGAAGCTCTCCCATTGCCGCGCGCCAGACTTGTTTTGCATCCATCGAGGCAGCGTTCATCCCCTATATGAAACCACGTGGAATTGCGCAATCGAGATGGACACCGTGTTTCGCTCCCCCCGCCCGGCGCAGTGGTTAGCAGATCGCCAAGACCTTCGTTCGGAGCATCCGTCGGCCTTCCTGGCCTCTCTGGGCGGATGCTTTGGAGCGTCCCGGCGCCGCGGGCCGCCGAAGAATAGCACCGGCTGCGACGCTGTATCAAGGCTCTAGGCCTACGGAATCGTATACCCCCAGGGAGTATCAAATGCCGTGGGCCGTCCGGGTTGCTACCCCGCCTGGGCGTTTGACACGTTCCGTCCGCGCTCCCTATAATCCGCCGGCAGACGCGTCGAAGCGCTCGTGGGCGCCAGACGCGTTCGCGTGCCTTTAGGGGTATGCTGACCCCGAGGCCTGAATGGAGAGACAAACCCTAACCTCCGATGAAACAGACCTACCAGCCCAAGAAGAGGCATCGCGCCAAGGAACACGGTTTTCGAGCCCGGATGAAGACGACCGGGGGACGCCGGGTTCTGGCCGCCCGCCGCGCGCACGGCCGCAAGAAGCTCACGGTCTGACACCGGACCGCGGCCAAAACTCGCCGCGGATGGTGATGCTCTCCAGGCCAAAGGACTTTGCAGCGCTGCAGAACGAAGGGACCATCAGGTCCCATCCCATGCTCGTGGTCAGGGTCCGGCGGACAGACCTCGAGGTAACGCGCTTCGGACTATCGACCGGACGGAAGCTCGGCGGGGCGGTCGTTCGAAATCGAGTGCGCAGGCGACTCCGTGAGGTACTAAGGGTGATGGCGCCCTCGTTCCAGACCGGCTGGGACGTTCTGATCATCGCCCGACCGCCCGTCATCTCGGCGGATTACGACGCGCTGACGGGCGCAGTGCACAACCTCCTCCGACGAGGGGGCGTTCTGGGAGGGCGGACCCTTCCGTGAAAACGGTCGGCATCGGGCTCATCAGGCTCTATCGCCGTCTGTTTGCGTGGCGACCGTCGGTCTGTCGCTTCGAGCCTACCTGTTCGGTATACACCGAGCAGGCGATCCGGAAATACGGTCTGCTTCGAGGGAGCTGGATGGGAATGCGTCGAATCGCCCGCTGCCACCCGTGGAATCCGGGCGGCTACGATCCTGTGCGCTAGATGATGGCCCCCACGCACCGATCGATGTCTCGAGCGCGTTGGGCCGCACTCGGGCTGCTGCTGGCGCTTGTCGCCATCGCCGCGGTCGCGTGCGGCACTGCTCGTGCGGCGGACCCGAGCGCCAGCCCGGTCGTCGTCGCGGCAGCTTCCACATCCTCCGGGCTCCAGGCCGCGAACGCGGCGCCCGCCACAAGTGCGACGCCGACCGTGTCGCCGTCGCCGAGCCCGACTCCGGAGCCGCAGCCTATCCGGCCGGCCAAGCTCCAAGCCGACCCGGGCAGCATCCTGGCGTTCCTGTTCACGCCCATTTTCCAAGGCCTTTTCCTGCTGCTCGCGGGCCTATACGTGCTGACAGGGAACGTCGTGATCGCGATCGTGATCATGACCCTGCTGATCCGCCTGGTGACGATGCGGCTCTCGGCCAAGCAGATCGTGTCCCAGAAGCGCATGCAGATGCTCGCCCCCGAGCTCCGCGAACTCACGAAGGAGCTGCAGCGGCGCTATAAGGGCGATCGTCAGGCTGTCTACGCGGCCACCCAGGCGTTCTACAAAGAACGCGGCGTCAGCCCCACCGCGGGTTGCCTGCCGTCGATCCTGCAGATGGGCCTGCTCTTCCCGATGTACTGGGTCATCCGCGACGGCCTCACCAACTACGACCCCAGCGCGATGTTGACCGTCTTCGGCGCCAAGCTGCCCCTCGTCTGCGGGAACATCGTCAACGGCGTGGTCAACAAGTCTCTCCCGTGCATCAACAGCAACGTCCTGGGCGTCGACATGGGCCAGCCGCAGAAGATATTCGACCTCAACCTGGGGTTCTTCATCCTGGGCGTGAGTGCGATAGCGATCGTTTCGGCCCTGCTCCAGTTCGTTCAGAGTCGAATGCTCATGCCGCCGGCCGTCGAGAACGATCCCTCGGCGAGCAGCCAGCGCACCATGATGATCTTCCTGCCGTTCATCTCCATCCTGTACGGCGGCTTCCTGCCGGCCGGCCTGTTCATCTACTGGATCACGACCTCAGTTTTCTCGCTCATTCAGCAGTTCCTCATTGTCGGGTGGGGTTCGATGTTCCCGCTCTTCGGCTGGAGCCCGTCCTTTGCCCGTGGCTACACCCCCAGGTTCCCGGTCACGATGCCTCAGCCCACCGAAACGGGTAAGTCGCTGGCGGCTTCCCGGCTGAAGCCGGTAGAGCGTGCGGCATCGGCGGCCTCAACGGTTCGGCCCAACGCCCAGCGGCGGCAAAGCCGACGAGGGAGACGACGCTGACATGACTGGCTTTCGCGATGTTTACCGCGAGTTCACCGGCAAGACTGTGGAAGAGGCCCTGCGCAACGCCCGAGAAGAGTTCGGGGCCGGCCTCGACGAAATCGACTTCGAAATCCTGACTCCGGGTAGCCGGGGAGTGCTGGGCATGGGCGCAGAGCTGGCCCGAGTGCTCGCAGCTCCGCGCTCGCTGCTCGGTGGCAGCGCCCCCAAGCGCGAAGCCGCCGCCCAGGTTCCGCTGCCCGCCCCGACCCACGACCAGGAACGTGAAGAGCGGCCCCGCATGCCCGATCGCGACCGGGGCGGAGACCGTGGCGGCGACCGTGGCGCCCGCCCCGCATGGGGCGACCGTGCACCCGATCGCGACCGCGGGCCACGCCCGCCCGATCGTCGTCCCGACGCCGGCCCGGTGCGTGCCCCCAGCCCCCGACCCGTGCAGGGTGTTCGTCCAGACCGCGGCCCAGGTGGCTCGTCCTTCGATCGTGACCGCGGCGGCGATCGCGGCCGCCGACCCATGACTCCGTCGCGCCCTCGCGAGGACTCGGGACAGCGCGGCCCGCAGCCCGGTCTCACCGCCAAGGAGCTCGCCGAAGTGGCTGCCGCCCGTGACGCGGCGCCGGTCGAGCGGCACGATTCGGCTGAGGTCACGCCCGAGGCGATCGCAGCGGCCAAGGAGATTCTCGAGCAGCTCATGGCTCGCCTCGACTTCCAGGTCAGAGTCGAGATCGAGGGCGGCGAGACCAATCGCCTCAACGTTGTCGGCGAGGGTAACGAGAAGGAAGCCCTGGGCGTCCTCATCGGCCGCAAGGGCGAGCGCCTGTCGGCGCTGCAGCATCTCGTGAACCTGCTCCTGTCCCGAAAGGTCGGCGAGTGGACGCGAGTCCTGGTCGATGTCGAAGACTATCGCGGCCGGCGCGAACGCCAGTTGCGCGACCTGGCCAACAGGGCCGCGGAACGGGTCATGACGACGGGAAAGATGCTCCAACTCGAGCCAATGCCGGCCCTCGAGCGACGCTGGATCCATCTCGCATTGCGTGAACACGGCAAGGTGGCCACGCAGTCGATCGGCGAAGAGCCCAACCGTAGAGTGGTCGTACTGCCGCGAGAGCTTTAGCCGCAACTTCCCAAAGCGAGTAGAGGGGTACGGTGCGTCACGCCCCACATTGGGGAGTGACATACTGTATTGGCGTGCTCAGGATTAACTGAAGAGGGCGTCACCGGCAGAGGCGACTGCTCGTCTATGGCTGGAGCCCGGCAAAATCGGCCCGGGTCGGCTATTTCATACAGTTTCGGGCTGACGCCACTAGGTGCGGCTGGGTGCCGTAGAAGGAATGACGATGACCACGGATCCGCTCGTTGAATCGGAGCTGACGGAGCCCACAGGCCCGTCCGTGTCGGATGAGGCCGAGCACAAGCGCGGGGCGGGCATTCGGCCGCTGCCGTTCGTGTTCGCGTTCGTGATTGCCGTGGTCGCATTTCTCGCCCTTGGCACCGCCGTAGCCGTTGGCATGTCCCAGATGTACGGCGGGCGCATCCTGCCGAGCGTTCATGTGGGCAGCGTCGACCTTTCGGGCCTGACCCGGCAGCAGGCCGTCGACAAGCTGACCGCCGACTACGCATATCTCTCCGACGGCCAGGTCACGGTCAAGACGCCTGTCGGAACCGCGAAGATCACCTACAAGGAGATCGGTCGCGGTCCGGACGTGGGTGCAATGGCCGATGCCGCGCTCGAGGTTGGACGACAGGGCGACCCGATCACCAACGCCGCTACCACCGTCCGAGCTGTCGCCGCGGGCGACAACGTCCCGCTTATGGTCAAGGTGGATCCGACACTCCTCGCCACTCGCCTTCGCGCTCTCACTGGCTCCAGCGCGGCGCTGGCCAGGGATGCTCAGGTCGTTCCCGACGGCTCGAGCTACAAGGTGATCCCCGGAGCCCCGGGACACGGCATCGATGAGGCGGCCATAGCCGCTTCGATCCTGGCGGAGCTGAGCAAGCCCGCCGCCGCAACGGACTTCCAAACCGGCGGTACTTTCGTCGAAGTCCAGCCGCGCGTGACGGACGCTCAGGCTCAGCAGGCCATCGTCCTCGTCCAGAAGATGGTCGCGGATCTCCCGCTCGCGTTGGGCACCCAGACTTGGACGGTTCCGGCGGCAACGGTCCGGGCCTGGATCGTTTTCGGAATCAGAAGCGATGGCACGTACGGGCCGGTCGCGGATCCTTCTCAGGTGTCCAGCGGGATCGGCTCGCTGGCGACCAAGACGATCAACCAGGACCCCGTCGAGCCCACCTTCCTCACTGACAAGAACACTGGCAAGCCGGTCGGGGTCACGGGCGGCAAGGACGGCATCGCCGTGGACGTGAACGGCACCTCACAGGCCGTCGAGACCTATCTCGATGCTCTGGCCACCGACAAGACTCCCGGAGCCAACGTCGCCGTCGTAGCAACCGTGTCGCAGCCGAAACTCACCGACGAGCAAGCGGCCGCCGCCATGAACAAGATGGAACTTATCGGCAGTGCCACGGTGGTCTTCTTTCCCGGGGAGTCGAACGGCTTCGGCGCCAACATCCGAGTCCCCGCTCAACTCCTGAACGGCCAGGTGGTAGCGCCCGGGGCAACGTTCAGCTTCCTCGACGGAGTCGGCTCGATCGATGCGGCCCACGGCTTCAAGATGGGCGGCGTCATCATCGGCGGCAAGAGCGATCACACCGGCGCAATCGGAGGTGGCATTTGCTCCGCCTCGACCACCATGTTCCACGCGGCGCTCGCAGCGGGGCTTCAGATCGTCGAGCGACACCCGCACTACTACTTCATCGACCGTTATGCGGATTCGCGTTTCCCGAAAGGTACCGACGCCACGGTGTACTACAACGGCTCGTCGCGGTTCGACTTGAAGTGGATCAACGACACCGCCTATCCGATAGTCGTCCGCGGCTCGACGACGTCCGGAGCCACCAGCACTATCACGTTCCAGCTTTGGAGCGTACCCACGGGCCGGACCGTCAGTTTCTCGAAGACGGTGATCACCAACTACGCGACCGCGACCAACAACGCTCCGATCTATACGAATACGATGGCGCCCGGAAAGATGAACCAGCTCGAATACAAGACCGACGGCTTCGATGCCTTCGTGACCCGGACGGTCAAGGACGCCGCCGGCAACGTCATTCACTTCGACCAGTTCTCTTCGAAGTACTCGAGAGTGAACGGCCAGCTCGAGATCGGCGGCCCTGCGCCGGGCCAGGTAACGCCGGCGCCTTCGACCCCGATTTTGCCGGTCTCGCCGTCGGTGATTCCTTCGGCGTCGTCCTTGGTGGCCGCTCAATAGCGGCGATATGTCAGCCTATTCAAGAGCCGGCCTAACCCGCCGGCTCTTCTCATGTGGCGCAGAGTCGTTACGCGGGAGTCTCGGCGAGCTCTTCGGCATCCGCCGTGCGGGCCGACGCGTCGCGTGGTAGTTCATAAGCGAGCAGCTCCGGAAAGCGGCGAAGCACCGCCAGCAGCCCCAGGAGGCACAGGACGCCGCCGGACACGACCGAGAACTGGGGACCGGCCACGGCCGCGACCCCTGCCGCTTCTGCGTCCCCCAGCCGCGGCCCGCTCGTGACCACCAGGGTGTGGATCGACATTAGCCGTCCGCGCAACGGGTCCGGAGTTTCGAGCTGGACGATGGAACTGCGCAGGACGGCGCTAATGACGTCCGCGGCGCCGGCGATCGCCAGACACGCCAGGGCCAACGGAAAGCTTACGGCGAGCAGGCCAAACGCGGCGATTGCCACTCCCCAGGCTGCGACCGCGACGACCACGCCCCGGCCCGGCCGGCGGACGCGACCGATCCAGCCCGTCAGCGTGGCGCCGACGAGCGCGCCAAGGGCCGGCGCTGCGGTCAGGAGGCCATATCCGGCGGCCCCGGCGTTGAACACGGTCAGTGCGAGCTGCGGGAAGAGCGAGCTGGGCATACCGAAGACCATCGCGTCGAGGTCGATGGCGAAGGTCGCGAACACGATCCGGCGCGCCCGGGCGAAGCTCAAGCCCTCGGCGACGGCGCGCAGGCTGGGTCTGGCCGCCCCGGCGTGGGGCGGGATCGGGGCGATGACGAGCAGAACTGCGATCGCGGCAATGAACGTGACGACGTCGAAGGCGAAAGCTGACGCAATCCCGGTGGTCTCGATGAGCACTCCCGCGAATGCAGGCCCGACGACGCTCACGGCTGAATAGCTGAGCGAGTTGACGGCGATGGCGGCAGGAAGCCGCTCCCCAGGGACGAGCCGCGGGATTGCCGAGGATCGGGCAGGCTGGTCCACCGCCCCGATGCCGGCCGCGAAGAACGCGACAACGTACAGCGCCACTATAGGCGGGCTCGGCATGAGGGCCAGCAGCGCGAGGCACAAGCTCGAGGCGGCAAGGGCCAGCTGGGTTACGAGCAGCAGCCGCCGGCGATCGACCGCATCGGCCACCGCCCCGCCGCCCAGCGCGAAGATCAGGATCGGGACCAGTTGCACGAGCGCCAGCAGCCCGATCGACAGCGAGCTGTGGGTCAGCTGCCAGAGTTCGAACGGCAACGCGACGACGGTGACCTGGCGGCCCACACCGCTGACCAGCTGACCGAGCCAGAGCATCCGGAAGTCACGGTCACGCCGGACCGGCTCCAGATCCACCAGCAGGCTGCGCAGGCGCCCTCGACGTTTGGCTGGCGGGTGCGGCATGCGGGGAAGAATATGCGAGGCCGGGACTCGCGGCTGAACGAGCGAGGCTTCGCTGCTGCGCTTCGAAACGTTCGCTCGTATCCGGGCGTCTCAAGGCCCGAATCCTTCACGGGGAACAGGGAGGCGGGGATATGCGGAATCTAAAGCCCAGCGATGCGGCCCTGCGGCGGGAACGATTCGACGTCGATCTCCCGTTGGAGCCGGCGCCGCCTCAGCGCCTGGAGGCGCGAATCGAGGAGGTCTCGGGCTTCGACTCCGAGCCGCTCGCGCGGCGTGCATCGAGGCCGCGCTTCGGCCGCTGGCTCGGCCGACGTCCTACTCGGACTTGAGTCGCAGCAGTTCGAGCGACACGCACCCGAACCAGAAGAGCAGGCTCAGCAAGGCCGCCCATTCGAGCATCGGAACCGTCCAGACTGCCGGCCGTTCGATGATGTGGGCATCTGCTGGAAGCGGGCTGTAGCCGGCAAAGACGCCCACGAACCAGATGCTGGCCGCGGTTCCGAGCCCGCCCGGGATCAAGAGCCGGCGGCCGAAACCCTGTCTCCGCCTCGTGAGCAGCCAGGCGCTGAAGATGGCCATCACGATCCAGCCGGTGCAGAAGAACACCGCCGCCACCAGCCCATGGATCGCGTGGTAGTCCATCGGAAAGATGCCGACCAGCGTCCCGGAGACGTCCGCGACCACCCCGGCCACCGCGAGTGCGGGCCGGTAGCGGCCGGTCATGTGGCGCGAGAGCAGGATGAGGAACAGGCCGAGCCCCAGGCCGCCGCAGACGACGCCCAGGTTGAACGCCGCCGACATGTGCGACCGCGCAACCTCGCCGAGTTCGGAGACGAAGTGGTTCAGCGGGGAGTAGCTCTCACCGGCCCAGCCGCGATAGGGAACGGCTGCGATCAGGACGCCGCCGAGGATCGTTGCCGTGGAAGCGAGCCCCAGAAGCCCGGTCGAACGTGCGCTCGGGAGCGCCGACATCGTTCCTCGGCGTGGGACTTCGTGCATGGGTGAATGCCAGTCCCCTCTCGCGCCCGTCAGGCGAGGACGTCGACCAGCTGCCCCTGAGTGCCGGCGCGTCCGCTCATCGTCTCGCGGTAGCGGAATAGAGGATCGGCGCCGGCGGAGTCGGCCTCTTGCCGCGCGGCGAGAAGATCGAAGCCCGAAGCCGTCGCGTCCCGGCGCACTCGCAGCGAGTCGAAGAGCGCGTTCGCGCGGCTCATGGCCAAGGCCGTGGCAGGATTGCCCGAAACGTCCGGATGGAGCTTGCGAGCCAGGACCCGGTACGCTCCGTGCAGCGCATCCAGAGGTGCGGATGCATCCAGCCCGAGCATCCGGTGGTAATCGGTTTGGCCCGGAACGAGGGCAATATCCATCGTCACCCAGCGCAAGCGAACGTGTTCGGATCCAGGCTAGTCAGTCTATCGGAATGCCACGCTCGGGGCGCATGGAACTTTCGCCAAGATGAGCCGATGAGTTGACTCTGCGCAACGGGGCCTGGCGTCACGGCGATTGCACCAGCTGCACGTACACGCCTGTGAAGTGGACGGTCTCAAGCGTCTTGTAGCCCGGCAGATGGGACCACAGCGTCTTGCCGTCGGACGTGGACGTATCCAGGGGTGCATATCGGCTGACGATCCACACTCGTTGGACGGGCCGCATGTCTTCGAGTGAACTCGGGATCGAGGTTTCGCCGTTGGGTATGGGGAAGAAGCTACCCCACGCTGCGAACGGGTACACGGGCACTGCGCGCGAACTCACCGACTCGTCCTGCAGGATGTAGTAGTCAAAGGGCAGGCGGCAATACCTCGGGTAGACCACGATCCCATCGCCGGGGCGGAATTCGGCCGAGATAAGCTGCTCCGCTTCGCGCCAGCCCTCCTTGGGGTTGCCCGTATACCAGGGGATCAGCGCGACGACGGCCAATCCCACGAAAAGCGCGAGGCCAAGCCCACGGATCTTGTCCCAGGGTATGGCCGCGAGACCGATGCCTGCGCAGACCGCCAGACCCGGGACCGACACCATGAGGTACCTGTCCTCCAGCATCGGGCGTCGGACTGAAATCGCAACCTCGACGAGTATGGGAACGAGACCCAGCGCAACCGCTAGAGCCATCGACCAGCCGGCACGTCCCCTCCTGAGGCGGCTGAGGGCCGTCACGGTGCCGAGCCCTACCGCGCCGAGCCAGAAGGCCAGAAGCGGACCACTCCCTCCCGCCACGCCGCTCAGGACACTGGTCAGCCAGGAGAGAGTGAGCGGTGGCACCCAGGTGAATATGGGCTCCGAGAGCAAACCGGCCAGAGGGAGGGCGGACAGCCCGATCGCACCGAAAGCGACTGCAAATCGCCAGAACTGGCGCTCCCGAATCGGCACGGCGGTCAAGGCCCACATCCCGTGCACGAGAAAGACCAGAGCCATGGTGTCGTGGACGTACAAGGACGCGATCGCCAGAGCCGCGTAACCGCTCCAGCGACGCCAGGCAGGCCGCTCGATCGCCCTCAGAAGAGCCAGCGAGGTTGCCGCAGACAGCAGCAGCACCATCGCGTAGGGCCGAGCTTCCTGGCTGTATCTGACGACGAAAGGACTCGCCGCGATCAGGAATGCAGCGATCAACGCCGCCCGTCGACCGGCCAGTCGACATCCGAGGAGATAGACGACCGGCACCGCCAGCGCCGTGCACACCACCGAGAGCAGGCGCAGGACGAACTCGCTGTCTCCGAGAACCGTCCAGAAATGCAGGATTTCGTAGTAGAGCGCGATAGCGCCGGGGGTCTGCGTATTCCAAGCGGCCGTGAACGCCGTCTGTGGATCCGTTCGCGCTATAGCAGCGCTCAGGCCCTCATCGAGCCAGAGGCCCTTTGTGCCGAGGCCGATCAACCCAAGCACGACGGCCAGCGCGACCAGCGGCAGAAGCCGAAGCGAATCGTTCCAGCCTGACACCGAGCGGATTACCGAGCGACGCGGCCCAGTCTCCGGCTGCGGTACGTCGGCCGCGGCCTTGTCGGCGATCGAGTTGGTCAGCAAGGGTCTCCAAGTTCGCGCTGCCCGATGGAACTTGGGTGAGGGTTTCCGAGGCCGAATGATACCGTCGGCTGACCCATGCCCGGGAGGCTCCGGCGGTGCGGCGCGGGCGAGACAAAGAAGTGGTGGAGATGGGGGAGAGTCGAACTCCCCGTCCAGAAACCTTCTCCGGAGACCACTACGAGCGTGTCCGATGATTTGTCGTCGATCGCCCGGACGGCCATCGGCAGTCTGCCGAGCGATCCAGTCACGTCCCCTTTCGGGCTTTGATTCCGACTACGCGACGCTACTCGGAATCGCACCTCCGCTGAATGACGCTTCCACAGCCCACGGAGGTGAGGCTGCTTCCACGCTCACTTTACTGCCTAAGCAGCGAGGGCGAGAGCAGACTGGTTGTTGCCAGTTACTTCGTTTGGGCTCCTTTTTTACGAGGCCTGGAGTCCAACCTCGGCTCGCGTTCTCCGGTCACTGGCCCCTGTCGAAACCACGCATCCCCACGGAACCCGCGCGACCGGCGGAAGCGCATTCTACGCGCCTGGGCCAAAGGCGCCAAGGGCACCACCCCGCGCCCCTCAGCGGCCCCGGCCCGAGTCGGCCATGGCGCGCTCGACTTCGCGGCGGGAGTCGCGCTCGGCGATGTCGCGCCGGCGATCGTGGAGCTGCTTGCCGCGGCCCAGCCCTATCTCGAGCTTGGCCCGGCTGCGTGTGGTGATGTACATCTTGAGCGGGACGAGCGTCAGCCCTTTGGCCTTGGTCTTCAGCAGCAGCGCCACGATCTGCTCGCGGTGGAGTAGCAGCTTGCGCGGGCGCTTCGGCTCGTGGTTGTTGCGGTTGCCGCCTTCCCAGATCGCGATATTCGCCCCGACCAGCCAGGCCTCTCCCCGCTCGACGCGCGCATAGGCTTCGGCGAGACTCACCTTGCCCGCTCGGACCGACTTGATCTCGGTCCCGGTCAGCACGATACCGGCCTCGAACGAATCCTCGATCGAGTAGTCATGGCGTGCTTTTCGGTTGACCGCGACGGTCTTCTCGTCGGCCAATTACGGGCTCCTCAACTCTGAACGCGAGAATGCCGGCCCCGAAGGACCGGCATTCTCAAGCTGTTTCGAACACCACCCACAGGGCGGGCCGATCCCTAGAGAACGGTCACCTGCGAGGTGGTGCAGCGTGTGGCCAAATCTATCACTGCACATCACCTCCTTTCGCTTGAGCGCATGGTACGCGAATACGATCGAAAGGCGCAACTACCCCAAACCCGACCGGTTTTGCGACCTCGATCAGCTGGCAGAAGGCGCGGCAGAAGGCGCGGGGCTCGGGCTGCCGCTCGGGCTGGAGGTGGGGCTCGCGCTGCTGCCGGGATCTGCACTCGAACTCGGCGACGGCGCGCTTGCGGCCGGATAGCCGAGCTTCACCAGCGCGGCGTCGAGGACCGGATCCTCCCCAGCTCGCGCGTTGGCCGAGCTAACCGGCAGGTCCGGCTGCAGTCCCTTGCCCTGAACCCAAACGTGGTTCGGGGTCAGCCAGCGTCCGGTGGTGAGGTGTATGCCTCCCGCGTCGTTGGGCAGCGGCAGGTACTCCTGGAAGATCCCCTTACCGAAGGTGTGGTCGCCGACGAGTAGCGCCCGGCCCCGAGCCTGGAGCGCGCCGGCCAGGATCTCCGAGGCCGATGCCGTATTCGGGTCGACGAGAACCATCACCTTGATCGAAGGGTCGGTGGCGAGACCGCCGGACTTGGCGGCGATGGCCGTCTCCGTGCCGCTGGAATCAACCTGGTACACGATCGTTCCGGACGAGACGAACTCGCTTGCAATGGCATCGGCCTGGTCGACGTAACCGCCCGGGTCGCCCCTCAGGTCCAGGATGAGCGAATGAACTCCGGCGTCGAGCGCGGCCTTGAGGGCGGTGTGGAATTGGCCGGACACGGCCTTGCCGAACTGGCTGATGTCGATGTATTCGACCGCGCCGTTCGCCAGCGGCTTCGCCACGATCTGCGGCAGGTCGAAGACGTCTCTGATGACGGCGATCTCGGTCGGCTGGCCCGCGCGGCTTATCCGTAGAGTGACTTTGGTGCCCTTGTCGCCCTTGATGAGCGCGCTCGCCTGGTCGGTGGTCAGGCCGTCGAGCGAGGCTCCGTTCACAGCGACGATCACGTCGCCCGGCTTGATCCCGGCCTTTTCGGCGGGGGAGCCGGGGATCGGCTCGACGACCGCCAGCTCGCAGCCGTTGCCGATCTTCGTGCAATCGATCGAGCTGCCTGGATCGGCCGGCTGCAGCTGAACCTGGACGCCGACGCCCACTGCCTGGCCGCCGACTTGGAGGACCGTGCTCACGTACGCGGCCGGCTCCTGGTAGTAGGAATAGGGGTCGTTGAGGCTCTGCATCATGCCGTTGATCGCGGCTCGGACTATCGTGTCGGGGCTGGGTCTGGGCGAGCCGGCGAAGTCGTTCTGGATCAGCGAGTAGACGTCCCAGAAGGGGGCGAACCGGCTCTCCTCGCCGGCGGGCGTCCCGGGCGTGGTCGCCACGTGGGCGCCGAGCGTGTAGCCCCCGACGAAGATGGCACTGGCGGCAAGAACCGCGACCAGGATTGCGGCGAAGCGCGATGAGCCGGCTGTGCGCCGGCGGCCGTGAACTTTCGCCATGTCGGCGGTGGCGGCGTCGTCGTGGTCCGATTGGGCGGCGTCGTCCGGTTGGGCTGCGTCGGCGGCCTCGGCCCAAAAGGTTTGGTTGGAAGCCGGCTCGTCATCACCGGCTGGGATCAGGGGCGCAGACATCGGTGGAACCTCTCGGGTGGGGCGGCAGGAGGCCCCGGAACTGGGTCAGCGGATCAGGTAGCTTCGGACAGACAGGAATGAACCGAGGACGCCGATCCCGACCCCGGTTCCGAGCACGATCAGCGCGAGGTCGCGACCGACCAGGACGCTCGCCTGGACCGGCAGGACGTTGAAGAAGTCGGACATGAAGTTGGTCAGGGGCGCCTGGACGACCCAAAGCAGCCCGATTGTGATGAGAGCCCCGAACAGGCCGACGAGCGCGCCCTCGAAGATGAACGGCCAGCGGATGAAGGCATCCGAGGCGCCGACCAGGCGCATGATCTCGATCTCCTCGGCCCGGGCCATAACGGCCAGGCGGATGGTGTTCATGATGATGAACAGGACCGTGAGGCAGACCACGACCAGGACCGCGATGCCGCCGGTTCGGAGAACGTTGGCCACGGCGATCATCTGGCCCACGGTGACCTTGAGGTCCTGAACGCTGTCCACGGAAGTAGTCTGGGCTCGCAAGTAGTTGGCGACGTCGAGATAGTCGCTTGGGTCTCGCAGGTTGATCTCCAGGGAGGCCGGCAGGGGATTGCTCGGCAGGGAGTTTATGAGCGCGGCGTCGCCGGGCTGCCGTTGCTGGAAGTCGGCCAGCGCTTGCGCCTTCGATACGTAGTTGACCTGAGTCACCTGCGGCATTTCCTGAAGGGCGAGCTGAATCCGGTCCACGTCGGCTTTGGGCGCCAAATCCTTCACGTAGGCGACGACCTGGACCTTCTGGCCGACGTAGTTGATGGTCGCGTCCAGCCCGGCCAGCATCAGGATCAGGCCCGAGAGCAGGGCGAGCATCAGCACCATCGTGGCCATCGCCGCGACGCTCATCAGGCCGTTGCGCCAGAACCCTTGCAGGGCGCGGCGCAGGCTGAAGGCGATGAAGGCGATCATGTCAGTCTTCCCGGTGATATGCGGCGCCGACCTCGTCTCGGACGATTCGGCCGTCCTCGAGCGCCACGACCCGCTTCCGCAGAGCGGTCACCACTTCGGCGTTGTGGGTCGCCATCAGCACTGTCACGCCCATCTCGTTGATCCGCAGCAGCAGCTGGATGATCTCCCAGCTGATCAGCGGATCCAGGTTGCCCGTCGGCTCGTCGGCGATGAAGAGGCGCGGGCCGTGGATGAGGGCACGAGCGATAGCGGTTCGCTGTTGCTCGCCTCCGGATAGCTGGCTGGGAAGCTGGTCAGCCTGTTCGCGCAGCCCCACGACTCTCAGGACCCGCTCCACGGCGGCCCTGATCTGGCGGCCGGGCGTGCCCGTGACCTCCAGCGCGAAAGCGACGTTGTCGCGCACCGATTTGGTGGGCAGGAGTTTGAAGTCCTGGAAGACGATGCCGATCTTTCGGCGGATCCTGGGCACCTCGCGGCGTTTCAGCCTGGCGAGGTCGCGGCCGTCGAGCAGGACCTGACCCTTTGAGGCCGTCTCGTCGCGAATGAGCAATCGAATCAGGGTGGACTTGCCCGCGCCGGACGGTCCCACGAGGAACACAAAGTCGCCTTCGGGAACGACGAGGTCCACGTCTCGGAGGGCGATCTTGCCGTTGGCGTAAGTCTTGCCGACGCCCTGGAGCGCGATGAAGGCCTCTCCGTCAGCGGACTTGCCGGCGACACGGCGGCTGGGCGGGTTGGGAGCCCGGAGGGTGCCGGATGTCGAGCCGGGTGTTGCCGCGGTCACCATTGGCATGAGGCTACCACCGATCGGCCGCACCGACACCCCTCCCCACCTGTCACAGAAGCGACAGCCCTGCTGGCATATACAGCTCGAAAGCCGCGAAAGGCCTGGTCCAGCACAGCAGGCTCGGGAAGCTTTCGATTCGGAGCCCGGCTCGCAACATGGCCACCATGGCCCGGTCGTTCGCGCCCGGGACCCAGGCGCTGGTAGCCCCGCGAGGCTCGATGGCGGTGAGCAGGTGGGCCAGTACCGGGGCCGTGATCGTCTCGTCGAGAAGCGCCACGGGCCCGAAGCGCCCCGCCTTGGAGCTGTAGCCGTACCCGATCGGGTCCCCGCCCGCCGTTCGGTACAGGAAGCCGGTTCTTCCCTCCGTTCGAAGGTAGGCGTGGTCGGCCGGGTGGGCGTAGCCGAGCACGGAACGGTCGATCGAATCGACGGCGACGCTGGCCGCGATGGCGGCGGCGGAAGCGGCCGGCTCCGTCTCCAGAGGAACGGCTTCGATGCCTTCCGGCAGCGCCGGCAGCGACGCTGGATCGGTCGGACGCCCGAGCAGGTTGAAGATGGGCATGCGCGCCACGATCCCGAATCGCCCGTACAGCCCGTTCGAGACCGGCTGAGCGGAGTCGGTGCAGGTTGCCAGGACGCCCGGGCTCGCGTCGATCGGGAAGGCCGCGCCTTCGGCCGCGCCGGGCGTCACCGACGGCATCACCCGGGTCAGCAGCGCGCGCCCGATCCCCTGCCGCTGCTCTTCGGGCAGCACGTAGAGCTGCGACAGAAACCAGACGTGCTCGCGCTGAACCGCAATGCCGAAGCCCACGATCCGCTCGGCTCGAGGCGCCGGACTGGCCGCCTGCCATGGCGCGACCCTGGGGCCGGTACGAACGGCGACGACGAACCGCTCGGGGTCGGTTGTCTGCAGGTGCCGGAGTAACCCGATGAGAGGATCGAGGTAGGGCGGCGGCAGCGGCCGGGCAAGCCGCCGCATGTAGTCGTCCACCGCTGCGTGCCACACCAGCGCGCATTCGGCCAGTTCCTCCGGCCGTGGCGACCGGTAGGTTACGGCCTCAATCATCCGGCCTGAGACCCGGAGTGGTCGCTCGATAGGGCCGTACCCGTTGCCTCGCGCTCGAGCTCAGCCTGCATGAAGGCGTCGAGGTCGCCGTCGAGCACCGCCGAGGTGTTGCCGGTCTCCAGGTCGGTGCGGTGATCCTTGACCATCTGGTACGGGTGAAGGACGTAGCTTCGGATCTGGTTGCCCCAACCCGCTTCGACGTGCTCGCCGCGGAGCTTGCGGAGCGCGGCCTCGTGCTCTTCCACCGCGCGCTCCAGGAGGCGGGCCTGGAGGATCTTGGCCGCCGTTTCCTTGTTCTGCGTCTGCGACCGCTCGTTCTGGCTCTGGGACACGATGCCGGTCGGAATGTGCGTCAGCCGGACGGCGCTGTCGGTCTTGTTGACGTGCTGTCCGCCGGCACCGGTGGCCCGGAACGTGTCCATGCGGATCTCGTCCCAGTTCAGCTCGACTTCCAGGTCGCTCTCGACCTCGGGCAAGACTTCTACCAGGGCGAAGGTCGTGTGCCGGCGCTTCTGGGAGTCGAATGGGCTGATGCGAACGAGTCGGTGCACGCCACGCTCGGCCTTCAGGAAGCCGTATGCCGCGCGGCCGTCCACGGCCACGGTCACGCTCTTGATCCCGGTTTCCTCGCCTTCGGTCTGGTCGAGGATCTCGGTGCCGAAGCGGTGACGCTCGGCCCAGCGCAGATACATGCGCAGCAACATTTCGGCCCAATCGGTCGCTTCGGTCCCGCCGGCTCCGGCGCTGATCGTGAGCAAGGCGTTGCGCTGGTCGTACTGGCCGCCGAAAAGAAGCGCCCTTCGAGCTTCCCCGTACGCGAGCTGGAGTTCGGCCGCCTCTTTGGAGACGTCGGCCAGGAGTTCCTGGTCCTCTTCCTCTTGGGCCAGATCGAGCAACTCGGCGGTGGAATGGGCCCGCGATTCGAGGTGGCGCCACAGCCCGAGTTCTTCGCGGAGAGCCTCAGCCTCGCGCAACACTTTCTGGGCGGAGCGCTGGTCTTCCCAGAAGCCAGCCTCGCCGGTGCGCGCGTCCAGACCGGTTAGTCGGTCTTCCTTCGCTGAGAGGTCAAAGACGCCCCGATGTCGCCTGGATCCGTAGGACCAGGTCGCGGATCTCGGCCGGTTCCACTACCGGCCTCGAACGTCCTGGAGGAGGATCGGTCGGAGCTCGATCAAGCGCAGGGCGCTCTTGCTCCGGGCGACGACGGGGTTCACACAGGGGCAGTATGCGTTGTGGGTGCAGACGCCGCAGTTCCCATCGCAGTCGAGCGCAGCCGCATAACTACAGTTCCGGCAGTCGCGCTCGCAGGCGATGAGATCAACGAAGGCCGCTTCCTCAGCCTGCTTCACAAATCTCCTCAGTAAGACGTCACTCGACCCCTCGTCAGGCGCTGGCACCGGGTAACGGGGTCCGGGCCCGCCTGCGATACGCCGAGTATACGGTTTCAATTCGGGATAGCCAAGGGGTTAAATGCGGGTAGTCATGCGGATAATCCGAGGCCGAGGAGGATGGGGGCCGGATTGTATTTCGGGCTCCCGACCGTGCCGGGATGCACACTACGCCGAGTCCACGGCCGGCGCCGGGTGCTCCGACTAAGGCGCTGCCGTCGGGGGAACCGGGCTCGAGGTGGTCGTGGGTGAAGCCGTCCTCGAGGCAGCTTCCGACTGTTCGACGAGGAAGTAGAGGCCAAAGGCTCCCAGCTCGTGAAGGGTCGAATCCCAGCGCAGGTTGGGGTCGATGTCATCGGGGCTCGTTTCGGTCGGAGAAGCCCAGGCCTCGATGTCCTGGTCCTGGGCGAGGCGCAAGACGCGCAGCATGTGGCATCGGTCCGACACGAACACCGCAGAGTTCAGGCCGTGTGCGGTGAAGACGGATCTCACGTTCTGCATCGATTCGAGCGTGTTGCTACCGGTGTTCTCCGCCAGGATCGCCGACGCCGGAACGCCGCTCGCGATCGCATAGGCTCGTCCCGTCGCGGCTTCCGTCGTCCTGTCGCCGGGCAGCTTCCCGCCGGTCACCACGAACCAGGGCGCGTCGCCCTCCTTGTACAGCTCGATGGCGTGGTCCAGCCGCGCGGCCAGGACCGCGGAGGGGCGGCCGTTGTATTGGGCCGCGCCCAGGACCACGATCGCGTCGGCCTGGCGGCGGGTGTCGTGGCCGCCGACATCCCAGATCCGGTATGTGGTGTAAGCGAGCAGCGCGGCCGAGCCGACCGCGAACGCGAGGGCCACCAGCGCGAGGTCGCCAAGGCGACGTTTCCAGGTGAGCTGCCGCCGCGCGGCTAGCTCCCGTGGCACTTCTTGTACTTCTTGCCCGACCCGCAGTAGCACTGGTCGTTCCGACCGATCCTCACCCCGGCCGGCGTATACCCGGGACGGACAGCGCCGCTGCTGCCTCCGCCGCCTCCGGCGCTCGCCCCGCCACCGGAGCCGCCCATCGGCCGCCCGGCGAGCAATGGGCGCGGAATGGGTCGTCCCGCCGTGGCGACGCCCGACTGGCCAGCCGCGCTTGTCTGGCTCGCCCGAGCCTGCATCGCCGAGGCGGCCGCAATGAAGGAGGCGGCGGGACCCGATTCGGCCGCCGCACCATCGGTGCCGTCGGTGTTGCCCGTGGCGTCGGTCGTGCTTTCCTGCTGCGCGGCCGGTTGGCGAACCAGCGACACCCGCAAGATCGTGGTCGCGACCTGGTGGCGGATGAGGGCGGTCATCTCCTCGAAGAGCGAGTAGGCCTCTTTCTTGAAGGCGTTCAGCGGCTCTTCCTGGGCGAAGCCGCGCAGGAATATTCCCTGACGCAGCTCGTCGAGCTCGGTCAGGTGTTCGACCCAGATCGAATCGATCGTGCGCAGCAGGACGAGCCGCTCGATCAGAGCCCACTCGTCGATATTCGCCTGCTCTTTCTCCTCGAGCGTGTCGGCTCCGGTGTCCTTCAGGAGCAGCGCGATAGCCTCGCGCCCGTTGTACTCGGCGAGGGCATCTGCCGTCAGATCTGGGCCCGTGAGGCCCATAGCGGCGACGGCCTTGGCCAGACCCTCGATGTCCCAATCGTCGATCTGCTGCGAGGGCGGGAGATGGGAGTCGACCAGGGCGTCGATCTCCTGGTCCACGAACGACTCGATGGTCTCGCTCAGGTCCTCGTTATGGAGGACCTTGTCGCGTTCCTCGTAGATCGTCTCGCGCTGCTTGTTGATGACGTCGTCGTACTCGACGACGCGCTTGCGCATGTCGAAGTTGTAGCCCTCGACCCGCGTCTGGGCGCCTTCGATCGTCTTGGAGACGATGCGCGATTCGATCGCGTCGTCCTCCTCCATCCCCATCCGCTCCATCAGGCCGGCGACGCGATCGGAGGCGAACCGCTTCATCAGGTCGTCTTCGAGCGAGAGGTAGAAGCGGGACGAGCCCGGGTCGCCCTGACGACCGGCGCGGCCGCGGAGCTGGTTGTCGATGCGTCGCGAGTCGTGGCGCTCGGTGCCGATAATATGCAGGCCGCCGACGGAGACGACCTTCTCGTGGTCCTCGTCGCAGATGGCCTTGGCCTCGGCCAGTGCCGCCGCGTAGGTCTCCGCATCGACCTCGGCCGGGTTCAGGCCCCGGCGATGGAGAAGTTCCGACGCAAGCCCGGCAGGGTTGCCGCCGAGCAGGATGTCGGTGCCGCGGCCGGCCATGTTCGTGGCAATCGTGACCGCACCAGTGCGACCCGCCTGGGCCACGATCGGGGCTTCCTTCTCGTGGAACTTGGCGTTGAGGACCTCGTGCTTGATACCGCGGCGCTTGAGCATCTCGCCCAGCCGCTCGGACTTCTCGACCGAAATGGTGCCGACCAGCACGGGCCTGCCCAGCTCGTTCATCTCGACGATCTCGTCGATCAGGCCCTTGAACTTGCCGCTCTCGTTGCGGAAGACGAGGTCCGGGTCGTCGTCCCGGATCATCGGGCGATGGGTCGGAACCGCGACGACTTCGAGCTTGTAGATCTTGTGGAGCTCTTCGGCCTCGGTCATCGCCGTACCGGTCATGCCAGATAGCTTGGCGTAGAGGCGGAAGTAGTTCTGGAACGTGATCGTGGCCATGGTCACGCTCTCGCGCTGGACGCGCAGGCCTTCCTTCGCCTCGACGGCCTGGTGGAGGCCCTCGCTCCAGCGCCGGCCGGGCATCTGGCGGCCGGTGAACTCGTCCACGATGACGATCTCGCCGTCCTTGACGATGTAGTCCCGGTCGCGCTTGAAGAGAGCGTGAGCCTTGAGCGCCGATTCGAAGTAGCGGGCAAGGATCGGGTCGTCGTACAGGTTTGGGACGCCAAGCAGGCGCTCCATCTTGGCGATGCCTTGCTCGGTGGACGAGACCGCCTTGTCCTTGAGGTCGATGAAGTAGTCGCCGCCTTCCTCGTCGCCTTCGGGGCGGGCGATGAGGCGCGGCACCAGCCGGGCGAAGAGGAAATACTTGTCGGCCGACTCTTCGGCCTGACCGCTGATGATCAGCGGCGTCCGGGCTTCGTCGATGAGGATGTTGTCGACCTCGTCGACGATCGCGAAGAAGCGGCCCCGCTGGACCCGCTGGTCGAGCTCGGTGACCATGTTGTCGCGCAGGTAGTCGAAACCGAACTCGTTGTTGGTTCCGTAGGTGATGTCGGCGGCGTAGGCCTCGGTCCGCGTGCACGGCCGGAGGTTGAGCAGCCGCTCGTCCGTGGTGGGGTAGCCCGGCTCGAACATGTACGACGTGTCGTGGGTGATGATCCCGACCGACAGGCCCAGGAAGCGGTAGATGGGCCCCATCCACTGGGCGTCGCGGCGGGCGAGGTAGTCGTTGACGGTGACGATGTGGACGCCCCGACCTGTCAGGCCGTTGAGCGCCGCGGCGAGTGGGGCGACCAGAGTCTTGCCTTCGCCGGTACGCATCTCGGCGATCCGGCCCTGATGCAGGACGATGCCGCCGATGAGCTGTACGTCGAAGTGACGCATTGCCAGGGTGCGCTGCATGGCCTCACGCGTGGCCGCGAAGACCTCCGGCAAGACCCGGTCCATGGCCTCCTGAAGCTGGTTTTGCTCGCGTTTGCGGCGATCCCTAGCGAGTTCGCGGCGGCGCTCGATCTCGCCGTGCTGGAGCTCGTCGTCGGAAGGCTCCTCAGGCTCGCCCGCCTCGCGAATCTCCTCGCGCAGCTCTTCGACGAAGGCAAGCAGCTCTTCGTCGGTGCGCTCCTGCATCTCGGGTTCCAGCTCGTTGATCCGGTCCACGAGGGGTTGGACCCGGCGGACCTCCCGGTCGTTCGAGTCGACGAAGCGGCTTAGAAAGCCAAGCATTGGGGCCTACGATCGTTTGTGGCCCGCATTGCGAGCCGGGGCCTGAGCATCGGCCGCGGGCGGCTCCGCCCCTCGGCGTCCGCCGACGACGGCCACTCGGTAGCACCGAGAGCCGGGCTGCAAGTATAGGCCAGCGAGCGTCGGGGCCAGAGCGAGGCGCGGACGAGCATCAGAGCGTGGCGGGGGGCAAGGTCCAGAAGTGCGTCCCATAGCCGAGCATCAGCAGAACGAACGTGAGGAACGCCAGGGCCACCCAGAACGCGACCGCGGCCCGAGTCGAAGTGGGGTTCATCTCGGAGTTGCGCAGCAGCGCAGCTCGCCAGCGCCGCGCATGGAGGCTCTCGCGCCAATCCCTGTCGGGCTCGGCGCCGGGCCGGAGGGCCACGCCGGCATCGGGTCGATGCAGCTGCAGGGTCATGGCCGTTCCGCTCCCCGGGTCGTCGCGCGGGCCGTCGCGCGGCCCACGGCGCGGGCCGCGGCGTCAGTCACCGGACGTCTCGGCGACGGGCTCGGCGACGGGCTCGGCGACGGGGCTAACCGACCGGCCGTTGCCACTCTCGGGGCGCGGCTGGGCGGTCTCGTCGTCCACGTCCCAAAGGAGCATCTCCTGCGTGAACCGGACCTCGCTCGTGAACAGCGCCCCGACCGATTCGCCGCGATGGATTCGCGCGATCGCTTCGGCGATTAGAGGGGCGAGCGTGATGACCTTGATCTTGCCGCCGCGCTTCTCAGGCGGGATCGGGATCGAGTCGGTGACCACGACCTCGCGTAGCGCCGATTGGGCGATACGCTCGATGGCCGGGTCCGACAGCACGGCGTGAGTGGCGCAGGCATACATCTCGGTCACGCCTTCGCGTTCGAGGGCGTTGACGATCTGGATGAGAGTGCCACCCGTGTCGATCTCGTCGTCGACGATGATGGCGCGCTTGCCGTGGACGTCGCCGATCACGTTGAGGACCTCGGTCCGGTCCTGGTTGCCGATGCGGCGTTTCTCGACGATCGCGAGAGGCGCGTCCAGCAGTTCGGCGAAGGTTCGGGCCCGCTTGGCGAAGCCGAGGTCCGTAACCACGACGAGGTTCTCGAGCTGCTTCTGGAGGAAATGGCCCGAGAGGAGATGGACGGCAGTCAGCTCGTCAACGGGGATGTTGAAGAAGCCCTGTATCTGACCCTGGTGAAGGTCGACGGTGAGCAGGCGGTTGGCTCCGGCCACCGTAATCATGTCGGCGATCAAGCGGGCGGTGATCGGGACCCGCGGCTGGTCCTTCTTGTCGGACCGCCCGTAGCCGTAGTACGGCACGACGGCCGTGATCCGGCCGGCGCTGGCCCGCTTGAATGCGTCGATCATGATCAGCAATTCCATGATCGACTGGTTGACCGGCCGAGATGTCGGCTGGATCAGGAAGACGTCCTTTTCCCGGGCGTTGTCGACGATCCGAACGAAAATGTTCTCGTTCGCGAACTCGAAGACTTCCATTCGCCCGAGATCGAAACCCAGGTAGCGGCAGATGTTGCGCGCCAATACCGGATTGGCGTTGCCGGTATAGACGTCGAACTGGTCGGCCAACGCCGCCTCCCGCGATCCGCTGCTCGTCACCTGGCTGCTTCACCACCGCCGAGGGGGGCGGGGCTGTCAGGGCTGTCAGGGCTGTCATTGTCCGCCATGGCCCCGCGTTGCGCCAGTCCGGCCCGGAATGCGGCAATGCCCACGACCTTATCGCCGGCGTTGAGGCGCATCACGATCACGCCGCGCGCGCCGGAGGAGTAGTGGTTGATCGTGTTCGTCTCGGTCCGCACGACCTGACCCCCGGCGCTGATGAGAAGCAGCTCCTCGTCGAGCTCGGTGACCTGCTGGACGGCAGCCACTTCGCCGGTCTTCTTGCCCTCGAGCGATATCAGTCGGACGCCCTGGCTGCCGCGATGCATTGGCCGGAACTCGGTGAGTGAGACTCGCTTGCCATAGCCGGTCTCGGTCAAGACCAGGAGATCGGCTGTGGGCTGAACGACGCTCATGCCGACCACGTGGTCGGTGGGGCTGGCCAGGCGAATGCCGATGACGCCGGCGGCCGGCCGACCCATGGGTCGAACCTCGCCCTCCGGGAAACGGGCGATCTTGCCCTGAGCTGTCGCGACGATGACGTCGTCCGAGCCGGTGGCCACGTCGACCCACGCCAGCTCGTCGTCGGTGGCGATTGTTATGGCGATGATGCCGCTGGAGCGGACCTTGTCGAACTGCTCGAGAGGCGTCTTCTTGACCACGCCGTTGCGTGTGGCCATGACGAGGAACTTGCCGGCGCTGAAGTCCGGCAGGGTGATGGTGGCGACAGGGGCTTCGCCCGACTCGACCTGGACGCCCGGCAGGTTGATGATCGGGATGCCCTTGGCCTGGCGGCTGGAGTCGACGATGGTGTGCACCTTGGCCGAGAAAACGCGGCCGCGGTTGGTGAAGAAGAGCGCCCAGTCGTGGGTGTTGGCGACCAGCAGGTGCTCGACGGCGTCCTCTTCGCGAGTGACGTGGCCGATGATTCCCTTGCCTCCGCGCGCCTGGCGGCGGTAAGTGGCAACCGGCTGGCGCTTGATGTAGCCGCGGCGGCTGATCGTGATCACGACGTCTTCGTCGGCGATCAGATCCTCGTCGGTCATCTCGCGGCTGGAGTCGTCGGCGATCCGGGTGCGGCGCGCGCCGGCATATTTGGCCTTGATCGTGGCCAGTTCGTCCTTGATCACCGAAAGGATGCGCGACGGGTTGGCGAGGATGTCCTCGAGCTCGGCGATCACCTTGATGACTTCGAGGTACTCGTCCTCGATCTTCTTGCGCTCGAGGGCGGCCAGGCGGGCAAGGCGCATGTCGAGGATTGCCTGGGCCTGGATCTCGGACAGCCCGAACCCGGACATCAGGTTGTGCCGCGCCCTCTCGACGTCGGCCGACTCGCGGATCGTCCGGATCACCTCGTCGAGGTTGTCCAGGGCGATCTTGAGGCCCTCCAAGATGTGGGCCCGAGCCCGCGCCTTGTCGAGGTCGTACTGGGTGCGCCGGCGGACGATCTCGCGCCGATGCTCGATGTAGTGCTGCAGGACCGCCTTGAGCGGCAGCGTCTGAGGCTGGCCGTCCACGAGGGCGAGCATGTTCATGTTGAAGGCGGTCTGCATCGCGGTGTGCTTGAACAGGTTGTTCAGCACCTTGTGCGGGTTGGCGTCGCGCTTGATCTCGATGTAGATGCGCATTCCGTCGCGGTCCGACTCGTCGCGCAGGTCGGCGATCCCGTCGATCCGTTTCGTGCTGACGAGATCGGCCATCTTCTCGAGCAGTGACGCCTTGTTCACCATGTACGGGATCTCGGTCACGATGATCGCGACGCGCCCGTTGCGGGTTTCCTCGAACGCGACCTGGGCGCGAACGACCACCCGGCCCCGGCCGTGGGCGTACATCTCGCGGATGGCATCGACGGTCTCGTTCTCGCCGGTGATGGAGTTCCGCCGGGTTTCGTAGCGGTAGAGCGTGCCGCCAGTCGGGAAGTCCGGGGCTTTGACGTACTCGCACAGGTCGTCGGAAGTCAGCTCGGGATCGTCGATCAGGGCCGTGGCAGCGTCGCAGACCTCGCCCAGATGATGAGGCGGGATGTTGGTGGCCATGCCCACGGCGATTCCCGACGAGCCATTGACCAGGAGGTTCGGGAGTTTGGCCGGCAGGACGCTCGGTTCCTTCTGGGTGCCGTCGTAGTTGTCGGTGAAATCGACCGTGTCCCTGTCGATGTCGGCCAGCATCTCGGCGGCAATTCCGGTCAGGCGCGCTTCGGTGTAGCGCATGGCCGCCGCGCTATCGCCGTCGATCGAGCCGAAGTTCCCCTGGCCGTCCACCAGCGGGTAGCGCATGGAGAAGTCCTGAGCCAGGCGCACCATCGTGTCGTAGATTGCGGCGTCGCCGTGAGGGTGGTACTTGCCCATCACCTCGCCGACGATCGCCGCGCATTTGCGATAGGACGACGTGGCCGAGAGGCCCATCTCGCCCATGGTGTAGAGGATCCGCCTATGGACGGGCTTGAGGCCGTCCCGCACGTCCGGCAGGGCGCGCGCCACGATGACGCTCATCGCGTAGTCGAGATAGCTGGTCCGCATCTCGTCCTCGACGTGGACGACTCGAACCGTGCCCAGGTTGTCGGTCACTTCGCGCTGGTCCTCCGGGGCTGTTCGTCGACACGGGACGGCGTGCCGGTGGGGAGTTGCTGGAGCAGTTGGCCCGCGGCAGCGGCGGCGCGCGACGATGACGGAGCGCCCGGCCGGCGGCGGATGCCGTCGAGGTCGGCACGTAGCCGAGTGGCCGCGTCAGGTGCGAGTTTCGAAAAGGAGTCCCGGATGACCCAGGCCCTGTGGCCGTCGTGCGTTCGGCGGGCGGTTTCGGTTTCGGTCTCGAGGAAGTGGGTGACGGCGGCTGGGTTGATCTGGGCGAGTGCCCGTAGAGCCCAGGAGAGCGCTTTCTGAACGTCAGGCTCGTCGTCGCCGATCAGCTGGCCGATCGCGACCAGGCCGCGGGAGACCGTGGCCTGGTCTCGGGTGCCGGAGCTCCCATGAACGTGCGGCATGGCCGCCAGCGTCGAGCCGACCAGGCGGCGCTCCCAGCGCCATGCCGAGTAGACGAGCTGCTCGATCTCGGCCCAGCGGCGGTGGTCGCGAAGGATGCCCTCCGCATAGGGGTGAGCGAGCGTATCCACGCTGATCCAGTCGTCGGCTTCGCTCGCGGCGCGACGGAGCAGCTGCCAGGTCCGCTCCGGATCGGACGGCAGGAGACGTCCCAGCATCCACATCCCGAACCAGCGGGCCTCGCGCAAGTCCTCGCGGAGGAGGCGGTCGGCGATGTCGAGGATCAGGGACGAGGAAGTCTCGCCGGTGCCGCGCTTGAATGCCCGGTGAGCGGCATCCATCAGCGGCAAGCGAACGCCGAGTACGGGGCCGAGGCCGGGGGCGACCACGCGCTGGCCTTCGGCATAAACCGGGTCGGCGATCTCGGCAAAGCCCGATCGAAGGGCGGCCACGAATGCGCCGGGATCGGCGACGAGGTCCGCCAGGCTTGCGCCGAGCGCGGTCGCTCGGGCCAGGTGCGACGCCACGAAACGGTTCGAAGCCTCTGTGGTAGCAGACGGGGCCTTGAGGGTGGCGACGTTCATCGCGATTGCCCGACCCCAAGCCCGTAGCGCTCTTTGAGCTCGCGCTTTCGGGCGTCGGTGGCGGCGACGTAGGTGGCCTCGGCCGTGGCCAACTCCAGGCCACTCCCCGCCTCGACGATACGTCCGGCGGTGCGCTGGATGCGGCGCCTCGATTCGACGATCCAGCCCTCGGCGCTGATCGCCTGGCCCACGAGCACGGGTCGGTGGAACTGGACGCTCATGCGCGCGGTCACGCCCCAGCTGTCCTGCTCGATCAGGGCCCAGGCCATTACCTCGTCGAGGATCGTGGTGACGATGCCACCGTGGATGAGGCCCTCCCAGCCTTCGAAGCGGTCGGGCACCGTCAGTTCGACGTGGCAGCGTCCAGGTTCGAACTTGAGGGCCAGGTGCAGGCCGATCTCGTTCAGCTCGCCACAGGCAAAGCAGTGGTGCGGTCGAATCCTGAAATCCTGGTACGAAAGCCACGCGGCCCGCCCCGAGGCGTCGTCCGCCGTGCGCGCCTCCTCGCCCAACGCCGTCTCAGACATCGAGGTTCTGGACCTTCCGCGCTTCGGTCTTGATGAAGTCCTTGCGCGGCTCGACTCGCTCGCCCATGAGCATCGTGAAGACCGCGTCCGCCTCCGCCGCGTCGTCGACTTCGGCCCGCAGAAGGGTCCGGGTCTCGGGGTTCATCGTCGTTTCCCAGAGCTGGTCCGCGTTCATCTCGCCGAGGCCCTTGAACCGCTGAACCGTGGTGCTCTTGGCGTTGAGCTTCTTGACGATCGCGTCGCGCTCCGCCTCAGATTGGGCGTAGTGCGTCACCTTGCCGGTGCTGACGCGGAAGAGCGGCGGCTGGGCGATGAACAGGTAGCCGCTGTCGATGACCCCGGGCATATGCCGGTAGAAGAACGTGAGTAGCAACGTCCGGATGTGGGCCCCGTCCACGTCGGCGTCGGTCATGATGATGATGCGGTGGTAGCGGAGCTTAGCGAGGTCGAGGGAGTCCCCGATGCCCGCGCCGAGAGCGATCACGAGGGGCCGGATGTTCTCGCTCGAGACGATCCGGTCCAGCCGCGCCTTCTCGACGTTGAGCAGCTTGCCGCGCAACGGCAGGATCGCCTGGAAGCGGCGGTCGCGTCCCTGCTTGGCCGAGCCGCCGGCCGAGTCGCCCTCGACGATGTAGAGCTCGCTGCGGGCGGGGTCGCGTTCCTGGCAGTCGGCGAGCTTGCCCGGCAGCGCCATGCCTTCGAGCGCGCCCTTGCGAATGACGAGGTCGCGAGCCTTGCGGGCGGCCTCGCGAGCGCGTGCTGCCGTGAGCGACTTCTCGATGATGCGGCGGCCATCGGCGGGGTTCTCGTCGAGGTGCTGGCTGATTCCCTCGGCCACCGCGGACTCCACCTGGCCCTTGATCTCGGCGTTGCCGAGCTTCGCCTTGGTCTGGCCTTCGAACTGGGGCTCCACGAGCTTGACGCTGATAACCGCGGTCAAGCCCTCCCGGACGTCGTCGCCGCTGAGGTTCGTGTCCGCGTCCTTGAGAATGCTGGCGCGGCGAGCCCAGTCGTTGAGCGACCTCGTGAGCGCGGCTCTGAAGCCGGTCATGTGCGAGCCGCCGTCGACGGTGTTGATGTTGTTGGCGAAAGTGAAGATGTTTTCCGTGTAGGAGTCGTTGTACTGGAGGGCCACCTCGATCGTGGTCGAGCCCTCGCGCTTCTCGACGTAGATCGGGCGGCTGCTCAGGGTCTCCTTGTTCCGGTTCAAATGCCGAACAAAGGAGACGAGCCCACCCTCGAAATAGAACGAACGTTCACGGTCGGCTCGTTCGTCGAGCAACCTGATCCAGAGGCCCTTGTTGAGATAGGCCGACTCGCGTAAGCGCTGGGCGATCATGTCGAACGAGAACTCGACGGTCTCGAACACGTTCGGGTCGGGTTTGAACATGGTCATGGTGCCGCGCCGGTCGCCCTGGGGACCGACCTTGCGGACCGGGGTAGTGGGCGTGCCGCGCGAGTACTCCTGCGCCCACACGAACCCGTCGCGGGACGATTCCACGCGCAGGAACTCGGACAGGGCGTTGACCACGCTCACACCGACTCCGTGCAGACCGCCCGACACTTTGTACCCGCCGTTGCCGAACTTGCCGCCGGCATGGAGCTTCGTGTGGACGACCTCGAGGGCATCGGGGCCGCTCGAATGCCGACCGACCGGGACGCCTCGGCCGTTGTCGGTCACTCGTACGGAACCATCCTCGAGAACCCGAACTTCGATGTGGCTGGCATAGCCGGCCATGGCTTCATCGATCGAGTTGTCGACGACTTCCCACACGAGGTGGTGCAGGCCGCGGGCGTCGGTCGAGCCGATATACATGCCCGGGCGTCGGCGGACAGGATCCAGGCCCTCGAGGATCTGGATGCTCTCGGCGTTGTAGTCGTTCGGGTTGTTCTTGCGGCGGCGCGCGGTGGCCGCCGGGGTCGCGTCGGCCACCGGCACGTTGGCCGCGCGCCCCGGGAAATCCTGGGTCAAGCGATTCCTCCGGTCAGACGGTCGAAGAGCCGGGAGAACTCTTCGTCGCTGTAATACTCGATGACGATGCGTCCGCCCTTTCGGGATCGGGCGAGGAAGACCTTGGTTCCGAGCGCCCGGCGGAGATCTTCCTCCAGGCGTTCCATTTCCCCGTCGGCGTCGGGCGAGGCTTTGGCTTTGGCCGCGGGTCGATCGCGCAGCCGCCGCACCAACTCCTCGGTCTGTCGAACGGATAGATCGCGGGCCACGATTGCCTCGACCATCTGGCGCTGCGTGGCGGGCGGAGTGCCCACGAGAGATCGAGCATGGCCCTCGGATATGCCTCCCTCGGAAAGCGCGTCCTGGACCGTCAGGTCGAGGTCGAGCAGTCGCAAGGTGTTGGCTATGGTCGAGCGAGCCTTGCCGACTCGAGCGGCGATGTCGTCCTGCGTCAGGGCGAATTCGTCGGCCAGTTGCCGGTAGGCATGAGCTTCCTCTATTGCGTTGAGGTCTGCCCGCTGGACGTTCTCGACGATGGCGACGGCAAGCTGGTCGCGCTCGGCCAGTTGACGGACGACCGCAGGGACGTGGTCCAGTCCGGCCATTTGGGCGGCGCGAACTCGTCGCTCGCCGGCCACGAGCTGGTAGCCGTCCAATACTTCGGTCACGAGAACGGGCTGGAGCACGCCATGGACCGCGATGCTGGCTGCGAGCTGCTCCAGGGCGTGCTGCTCGACCCTTTGTCGCGGCTGGTACGGGTTGCCGCGGATCCGTGAAATCGGGATCTCGATGGCCGCAGCGCCGGCGGGGCTGGTCTGGGGGATCAGAGCGCCGAGCCCTCGTCCGAGGCCGACGTGTCGCTCGGAATGCGGATGCGTCATCGAGCATCCCCGCCCGAGGCAACGGTGTCGATTCCGCGCAGGGCCGGGCCCGGGTCTGCCGTGGTTGAGTTGGTGGTGGGCGAGTTGACGGCGGTCGAAGCAACGGCGGTACTCGGTGTTGCCAGGCGCCCGTCACGAGCGCGGAACTCTGCGGCTAGAAGAGCGTAGGCATCGGCCCCCTTGGAATCGGGCCGATAGAGGGCGATAGGTAGGCCGTAGCTCGGCGCCTCGGACAGTCGGACGCTACGCGGCACGACCGTGTTGAATACCGCCGCACCGAGGTGCTTGCGAACCTCTGCGTTGACTTCAGCAGAGAGGTTCGTCCGCGAGTCGTACATAGTCAGGACCACGCCCTTGATGGCGAGCTCTGGGTTCAAGTGATTCCGCACCAGATTGATCGTCGCGATGAGCTGCGAGAGGCCTTCGAGGGCGTAGTACTCGCACTGGATGGGGATGATCACCGCGTCGGCCGCTGTGAGGGCGTTGACGGTAATCAAGCCGAGCGAAGGCGGGCAGTCGAGAACGACGTAGTCGTAATCGTCGCGGATCTCCGCGAGGATGCGAGAAAGTCGCCGCTCGCGCTGCGGAAGTGGGGCCAGCTCGACCTCGGCACCGGCCAGTGCGATCGAAGAAGGAACGATCGATAGGCCCGCGATTGCCGTGGGAAGGACCATCTCCTCGACGCTTACGTCCTCGATGAGGGCCTCGTAGATGGACTGGACGATGTCGCCGCGATCCAGGCCAAAACCGCTCGTAGCGTTTCCTTGGGGGTCAAGGTCTACGACCAGGACGGCGTCCCCAGCTAGGGCCAGGTACGTTGCGAGGTTGACGACGGTCGTGGTCTTGCCGACGCCGCCCTTTTGGTTGGCGCAGGCAATGATCTGGCCCACTCAGGTTCCCATTTCGGTCGTCGACACGCTCGAATTCTACCATCCAGGCCCGATTCAGCGTTTGGTTTGGCCGGTTCACCCAGATCCGTCGGGCCGGGTCTGGGGTACCTCGACGGGTCTTTGGATACCGTACCAGCGGGGAATTGACCGCCACTTATCTGGCGATTGCAGCTCGGACTCGGGCGCGCGAAGCGAGGTAGTTGGGGTCGCGGCGCCCTCCGGCAAACGAGACGGCGAGAGGCTGAGACGATGTATTCCGCGAGGACGCCGGAGTCGGACGCAATTGGTTTCACGTGGAACAGCGGCCTGCCGAACGGCGCCGCGAGCGCCGGCGAGATGTGGCGGTTGTACCGAGCCCCTGACCGGCGACCCAGGCGATCGGTTTCACGTGGAACAACGGCCGCGGAACCACGACCCGACCCAGGCGATCGGTTTCACGTGGAACAACGGCCGCGGAACCACGACCCGACCCAGGCGATCGGTTTCACGTGGAACGGTCTTGACGTTGGCGGAGACGGCCGCGCTTGTGTCGATCGGCGGCGAGCCCATTGGCGTTGCTCACTAGCCACCCGGCCTATACTGCCGTGGTCGATTGCCGCGGGTCGGTCGCGTCCGACGCCTGAAGCAGGCGTGGACAGGAACCTCGAGGTCTGACCGCAAATGGGTCTTGTCTTGGCTGCGGTCGGCGCTTGGGTCGCGGCGCTTCTAGAGGTCACAATCGCGTCGCGCATCCAGTTTGCCGGCGCACAACTTCAGATACTTCTGGTCTTCGGAATCGTCTTGACTCTCGTGAATAGCTTCGAGAGCGGGATGACGTGGGCTTTTGTCGGCGGGTTGTTTGCAGACATGCTTGGCATGAGGCCGCTGGGATCTAGTGTATTCGCGCTTCTGGTCGTGGTCGCCGCGGCATCCCTGATCGGACGGCTCTTATCGAGCGTGCGACCCTTTGACGCCCTGGTCAGCGTTATCGTTCTGACCCCGCTCTACCTGATGCTTGTTGATATGACGACTGTTCTTCTCCGGCCGCCGGCCCCAACCCTGCGCTTGACGGACCTCGTTTCGGCCGTCGTTGTCAACGCGATCTTGAGCGCCCTGATTACCGCCACGCTCTGGGCAGTGCGCCGTCGATCGGAGTTGCTCGAGAAGCGGACCGTCTGGTGAAGGAGATCCGTCCATGAACATGCGACCTGACCGACGGAGAGTCGAGCCGAAAAACCTGTACAGGTTCGCCTCGTTCTCCCTTGCGATCGTGGTCGTCGTGGCCGCCCTGAGCGCGCGGATGTTCTACATGCAGCTCGTCCAGGGTCCCCAGCCCGACCAGACGGCAGTGGGCCCGGCGACCGTCTCCCAGCCGATCCAATCGGGCCGCGGACTGATCTACGACGCTTCGTATACGGCGCTCGTCAAGAACGTAGCCAGTTGGTCCGTTTCAATCGTGCCGAACGATCTCCCGCTCTCGCAGAAGGCTAGCGTCGTCGATCGTCTGGCCAACTTGCTCAACCTGGATCCGGTTGGCATCCTCATTCGAATAGACACCGCCACCGGCTCGCTATACGAACCCGTCAAGGTGGCGGACAACATTCCCGTTGACGTAGCCCGTGTTATCCAGGAGAACCCCGGGGCTCTGCCTGGAGTCGAGGTCCAACTCGAGACGAACCGTCAGTATCCGGAGGGTCAGCTTTTCGGCCAGCTGGTGGGCTACACGGGACGCTTGACTGCCGACCAATATGCGCAGCTGAAGAACCAGGGCTATCTGGAGCGGGACTCCATAGGGCAAGCCGGTCTCGAGGAGTCGTATGAGCAGCAACTCAGAGGCCAGTACGGCGAATCCACGGTGACCGTCGACGGCGCGGGGCGACCCGTTCCGGGCGCGGTGTCATCGAACACGCCCGAGGTGCCCGGGGAGTCGATTCAACTCAGCATCGACACGCACGAGCAGCAGATCGCGACCCAAGCGCTGCAGTTTGGCCTCACGAACGCCCACGTCACGAAGGGCGTGTTGATTGCCGAGAACCCCCAGAACGGCCAGATCCTGGCGATGGTGAGCCTGCCGACCTACGACGACCAAGTGTTTGCCAACGGTATCAGTGAGGCGGACTACCAGAAGCTCAGCACAGACCCCAACAAGCCGCTGATCAACAAGGCTATCAGTGAGCAATACGCGCCGGGGTCCACATTCAAGCTCGTTACCGGAACTGCGGGCCTGCAGTCGGGGAAGATAACAGCGGCTTCCACGATCGAAACCAGACCCTACGTCCAGATTGGTGGCTACAGGTTCTGGGACTGGAACAGGCAGGGCTTTGGAGCCCTTACGGTGGTCCAGGGTCTCGCCGACTCGAGCGACACCTTCTTCTATCAGTTGGCCCAGATGGTGGGACTGGACACTCTGACCACTTGGGCCCAGCACTACGGGTTCGGAACTCCGACCGGGATCGATTTGCCCGGTGAGGCCGGCGGGATCGTTCCGACCTCCCAGTGGGCGGCCTCCACGATCGGCCGTGCGTTGTACCCCGGCGAGGTCCTCTATGCGGGGATCGGGCAAGGCTTCGATGCCGTCACACCCCTCCAGCTGTTGAACGCGTACAGCTCACTCGCCAACGGGGGCACGCTATATGAACCCCACGTTGTAAGCACGATCAGAGACGCCAGCGGGAACGTGGTCCAGCAGATACAGCCGAAGGTGATAAGCAAGCTACCGGCCTCTCAGCAAACGCTGCTAACGATGCGCTTGGGAACTCGCGCAGTAGTCACCAGTCGGCATACCCAAAACCTCGTGGACCTGCCCATTAAGGTGGCAGGTAAGACGGGCACTGCGGAGTTCGGCATCGCGAACAAGTACGGAGTATTGCCGTATCACGAATGGTTCGTGGGATACACACCTGGCGACCCGTACAGCAGCGACTTCTCGAAAACCGACTCACAACTTGCTGTGGTGGCCTTCGTGTACGGAGCCGACTCAGCCGGCAACGTCGCAACTGAGATCGCCAAGTATTACATGATGCTGCACTACGGCCTGAAAGGTAATCCCACCAGCCCCTCCACCCCCGGGAACATAAACATGTGGGCCTTCCGGACGACTAACAACTATTTCGCGGCCAATAACAACTGATGGTTACGTTCGACTAATGGGCATCCTTCGAGCCGAGCCTTTCAAGATCCAGAGCTGGGCTTCGCGGTCCGCCGCGGTGGCGTGGCGCAATTACGACTTCCAGCTCACGACCTACGCCGTCCTACTCACTTGCTTCGGTCTGGCCATGGCCTACAGCAATAGCGTCGGTCCGACCTATTCAGCCCTTTCGCCCGACTCACTGTTCGTGCGAAGCCTGATGTGGGCCGTCCTCGCCGCCGTCGTATATGCCGTCGCAACCGCATTCGACTACCAGTGGTTGCGCACGTTTACCTGGCCGATCTATCTCGTAAACGTCGTGCTTCTCGCGTTCACGCTCCGCTTCGGCTCCGGTCTGGGGCAGGCGGCCGGCTCGGCCCGATGGTTGTCACTCTTCGGCTTTCCATTCCAGTTCAGCGAGCTAGCGAAGATCTTGATGATTCTGGTGTTCGCGGGCTACCTCGCTAGCCGCCAGAAGAATATGAAGTCGGTGTGGACGATCATCGGCGCCGCGATCGTTCTAGCGCCGCCCTGGATCCTGGTGATGCTGCAGCCGGACCTGGGGACGTCCCTCGTGATCGTGGCAACCCTCGCGGGGATGCTCTTCATGGGCGAGGCGAGTCTCTTCTGGCTCGGCTCCTTGGCGGCGGCCGTGATTGCGGCCATTCCTGTTGTGTGGACGCATCTCCAGTATTACCAGCAGGCTCGACTTCTGGCGCTGCTAAACCCAGAGGCGAACCCGCAAGCCGGCGGGTATCAGCTACTCCAAGCGAAGGCCGCAGTGGTGGCGGGCGGTGTGTGGGGCAAGGGCCTCACCAACGGAACCGTCGACTTGCCCGTCAAGACGACGGACTTCGTTTGGGGCGTCCTTACAGAGGAACTCGGATTCGTCGGCGGCATCGTGGTCCTGTTGCTGTTTGTGGCCCTGCTATGGCGCATCCTTCTTTCGGCGTGGCGGTCGAGCGACCATTTTGCGATGCTGGTTGCCTCGGGCCTGGCGTCGATGATCCTGTTCCAAGTGACAGTCAACGTCGGGATGGTTCTCGGGCTCGTTCCGATCACCGGCATTCCCCTTCCCTTCATTACTTATGGCGGTGCTTCCCTGGTCAGCCTGGCCCTCGGGTTGGGGATACTCCAAGGGGCCAACATGCGGCGCGAGAAACCGGAGTGGTAGCGTTCGCCCTGATCTGACCTGACCTGACCTGACCTGACCTGACGTGGCGAGTGGTACGCCCGAGGCGGTGGCTTGCTCCCCGTCGGAGCCAGGGGGCCGATGATCGTCACCTGTCGTTGCCACGGCCCAACCCGGCGCGTAGACTCGCCCCTCCGTCGCTCCGGCAATCCCACCGGAATCAAGCTCCCCTACGACGAGCAATGACCCTGGCCGCGCAGCTGCACCACTCTCCGGCGCCACTCCCCGCCCTGGCGGTCGAGCGGATGCTCGGCAGCGTCCGCAAACCCGGCCGCTACTCCGGCGGCGAGTGGAATTCCGTGGTCAAGGAATGGTCAGGCGTCGCGCTCAAGTGGTGTTTCGCCTATCCCGATTTGTACGAGATCGGGATGAGCAACCTCGGCCTGCGGATCCTGTACGAAGTGCTCAACGACCGGCCCGACCGCCTCGCCGAGCGCTGCTTCGCCCCCGACGTAGACCTTCAGGCGGAATTGCGCTCTCGCGATCTCCCGCTCTGGAGCCTCGAGACGCGGCGGTCGATTGGCGATTTCGACGTCATCGGCTTCAGCCTCGGTTACGAGCTCACCTATGCGAACGTGCTCGAGATGCTCGATCTAGGGCGGATCGGCCTGACGACAAACGAGCGCGCGGAGTCCGATCCGCTCGTCATCGCTGGGGGTTCGGCGGTCCTGAATCCCGAACCGATCAGCGACTCGCTAGACGCGGTGGTCCAGGGCGAGGGCGAGGACGTCGTGCTCGAGATCAGCGACGTGCTCGAACGCCTGGGCTGGCACCGCCGCGAGCGCTCCCCTGACGGCGAGTGGCGCCGGGGCGCGAGCCGGTCCACCGCCTTGCGAGCGCTGGCGGCCATTCCCGGCGTCTACGTACCGTCGCTCTACTCTCCCAGCTATAACCCCGACGGCAGCATTGCCGCCGTCGAGCGGCTGGACCCTGCCGCGCCGGCAATCGTCACCGGGCGAATCGCAGCCGACTTCGAGACCACGGTTCGGGGCATCCGCCAGCTCGTGCCCAATATTGGCATCGTCTTCGATCGCGCTCAGATCGAGGTCATGCGCGGCTGCACGCGAGGCTGTCGCTTCTGCCAGGCCGGGATGCAGTACCGGCCACTTCGCGAGCGAGCCCCGGAAGTCGCGATCGAGGCTGCGGAGGCCATCCTGCGATCGACCGGGTACGAGGAGATCGGCCTGACCAGCCTTTCGACCGCCGACTACACGTACATAAAGGAAGTAGCCACAGCCCTGCATTCGAGCCGTCCGGACGTGACGGTCTCGATGCCGAGCACGCGCGTCGATGCTTTCACGGTCGAGCTCACGCAGGCGATCGGAGGCGGCCGTCGCTCTGGCTTCACTTTCGCCCCCGAAGCCGGCAGCCAGCGGATGCGCGACGTCATCAACAAGGGCGTCTCCGACGACGAGATCGCCCGTTGCGCAGAGCTTGCCTTCAGCAGCGGCTGGAGCTCACTCAAGTTCTACTTCATGATCGGGTTACCCGGCGAAACGATGGACGACGTGCTGGCGATCGCGGCCATCTGCCGGCGCACGATCGAGATCGGAAGGCGCCGCCACGGGCATAAAGTCCAGGTCAAGGCCAACGTCTCCACCTTCGTGCCGAAGGTCCAGACCCCATTCCAATGGGATGGACAGGATTCCGCCGAAGAAATCATGGCCAAGGTGGGAGCGCTGCAAAAGGCGCTGCCAGGCAAGGGGCTCAGCCTCTCGTGGCACGACCCGCGCAGCTCTCTCATCGAGGCGGCGCTGGGCAAGGGCGACCGTCGCCTCAACGCCGTGGTCCGGAGGGCCTGGCGCAAAGGAGCGCGATTCGACGCCTGGGACGAGCACTTCCGCCCCGATCTCTGGCTCGAAGCTTTTGCCGAGGAGGGACTCGACCCGGCCTGGTATGCGCAGCGCGACATTCCCGTCGGCGAAACACTTCCCTGGGGGCACCTGGGTGGCCGCGTGACGCCGGAATTCCTCGCTCAAGAGCGCGACAGGGCCCTGGTCGGCAAGACAGTGGCTGACTGCCATTGGGGTCCGTGTTACAACTGCGGTGCCACGGCTGCCACGGGATTCAACTGCGACACCGGTGAGCAGGGCCCCAGGCAGCTGTTGGTGCAATTCGGCGGGACCGCGGATCGCCCGGAATCCGGCCGGCAGTGGCGATATGTCGGGCCGCCGGGCGATCCGCGTCGCGGCGACTCGGCCGGTTGTGGGTGCGTCTGGCCATACGATCTGGGAGTTGATGTGCAGTCGAAGAGCGCAGGGCTTCGGGGTCTTGCGTCGCTGGTGGAGGCGGCCGGCGGCGAGTCTATGGTTTGAGCCCTCCGGTCCCGGTCGATCCGGGCGAAGCGACCCTGGAACTGATTCGACTCTTCGTCGTACTGCTCGGCGTAGCCGCTCTGGTGACGACGGTGGCCCGCCGCGTGAATCTGCCCTACACGGTGGCGCTGGTGGCGGTGGGCATGGCCGCTTCCGTGGCCGAACCCCTGAAGGTCCAGATCACGCCCCAACTTGTTCTCGTGGTTCTTCTGCCGGCCCTGACGTTCGAAGCGTCCTACCGGACCGATTTCGGGAAGCTGCGACCGTCTCTCGGGGGAGTGGCGTTGCTCGCCGGGCCGGGTGTGCTGGTCAGCGCGGCGTTGATCGCGGCGGCCCTGGCGTTCGGCGCGGGGATGCCGCTTGCGCAGGCCTTCGTCGTGGGCGCGATGCTCTCCGCCACGGACCCGGCCGCGGTCATCGCCACGTTCAAGCGCCTACGCACCCCGCGGCGCCTTTCGACGCTGATCGAGGCAGAGAGCGTCTTCAACGATGGCACGGGCATCGTTATCTTCGCCATCGCGGTCGACTTCGTTTCGCATCCGGTGAGTCCGCTCGCGGTGGGCATGACGTTCGTTTGGGTCGCGGTTGCGAGCACGGCAATCGGCGCGGCGACCGGGTTCGTGGCCTCGCGCGTCCTGCCGAAAGTCGGGGACCATCTCATCGAGATCAGCCTCTCGGTCGTGCTTGCCTACGGCACTTACCTGGCTGCCGACGCATTCCACCTCTCCGGCGTCATCGCAACCGCGGTGGCGGGCATCGTCCTCGGTAACTACGGTCGGCGGCTCGGCCTTTCGGAGCGAACGGAAGAAGCGCTCGACACGGTCTGGGAGTTCGTCGCCTTCCTGGCCACGGCCTTCGTCTTCCTCCTGATCGGGTTCTCGATCAGCGCCGGCGCGCTGGTTGGAGCCGCGGGTCAGATCGCCTGGGCAATTGTGGCAGCCCTGGTGGGGCGGGCGATCATCGTCTACGGGCTCCTCGGTGCCTGGCGGCTGGCCGGCCGCGCGCTCGGCCGGCGGCGCCCGGGCGGCACTGGAGCTTCGCGGCTGCCCCTTGCCAGGCTTTCGCCGAGTTCGGTGTGGCTGGCGCGGTTCGTGACAGGCGGGCACTCGGCGGCCCCGTCCGTCGGACCCGGGCGTCCGAGCCGGCGGTCCGGCGCCCGCAACGACGGAGAGCTGCCGCTGGGCTGGCTTCATGTCATCTTCTGGTCTGGCCTTCGTGGCGCAGTGTCCACCGCTCTGGCGCTGTCGCTCCCGGCCGACTTCCCGAATCGGGCCCAATTGCAGGGGATCACATTCGGAGTCGTCATCTTCACGCTGCTGGTCCAGGCAACCACGGCCGAAGTCGTGGTCAATCGCTGGGGCCAGAAGCCGAAGTCGACCGATCGGGCGCCTCTCGGGGGCCGTGGATCCAGGCCCGGGATTGCCGACGCTTCCTCCGGCCCGGCCGCCACGCCCGATCCGGCCGACACGCCCGACCCGGCGGGCCCGCCCGAGATCACCGCGACGCCGGCGCCATGAGCGAGTCCCGTCAGCGCTGGCGTCTCGTCTTTGCCCGGGACGAAGAAGCCCGATTCCTCTCCCATCTCGATGCCATCAAGCTCTGGGAGCGGGCGTTTCGGCGCGGGAGCATCCCCGTCGCGACCAGCGAAGGCTTCAGCCCGCGGCCGCGTGTCATCTTCGCCGCGCCCCTTCAGCTCGGAATGCTGGCCGAGCACGAGCTTGCCGACATCTTCCTGGCCGAGCGGCTCACTTCGCATGACCTCCGGGCCCGACTCGCGGCGGGCATGCCGCGCGGGTATCGGGTCGTGGAGATCCACGACGAGTGGGTCGGAGCTCCCGCGCTGGCGCCGCAACTCGTGGCGGCCGATTACCGGATGATCCTGCTTGGGATCGAGCGCGGGGCCGCGGAAGCGGGCGTCCGGCGACTCATGGCGGCGGAGCGTCTGCCCCGAGAGAAGCGGCGCGACGACAAAGCGGTGACCTACGACTTGCGGCCACTTCTGACGGAGTTGCGGGTGGTCGACATCGACGGCGCGCACCCAACGGCAGCCGAAACCGAACCGCCGGCCACGCCACTCGGGCCACTCGCGCCACTCGCGCCACTCGCGCCACTCGCGCCACTCGCGCCACTCGCCCCCGCGGTGGGATTGTGGATGCGCCTCCGCCACTCGCAGGACCGGGGCAGTGGCCGCGCAGAGGAAGTCGTGGCGGCGCTCGCCGACGGGCTGCCCGGCGGTCCTGCTGCGGGCTCCACCGATCGGCCGACCATCGAGATCGTCCAGCCGGTTCGCGAGCGGCTGTGGCTGACCGGCGAGCTGGCCACTTGACGAGAGCCCGGGTCGTCTTCACGCGACAGCACGGCCGGTAGTGCCACATCGGTGAGCGAACCGCCCAGGGATGCGCGGGCTGCTCGTGCCGGCGCCCAAGGGCTGCCCCGAGATCGGAGGTCGACGGGGGACGCGCAGCCGCGGTCCATATGGCAGCGCGGGTCCATTTGACGGGTCCTGCCGTGCAGCCGTACACTCCCACTTCGCGCCCCGGGAAGCCGGGGGCGTATTCGTGTCATGCACCCGGGGGCGCCCAGCCCCGTCAACTCCCTGAGGACCCATGTACGCAGTCATCGAGACCGGCGGAAAGCAATACCGCGTCGAACTCGGAATGGAGATCGAGGTAGAGCTGCTCGACGCAGAGCCGGGACAGGAAATCAACCTCGACCGCGTTCTGCTCGTCGCAGACGGCGACACCGCATCGGTCGGCCAGCCCATAGTGGCGGACGCCGAGGTCAAGGCCATGGTCCTCCGTCAGGATCGTGGCGAGAAGACGATCTCCTTCAAGTACCGGCCCAAGGCGCGGAGCAGGGTCAAGAAGGGTCATCGCCAGGAGCTGCTGGTCCTCAAGATCACCGATGTTCGCCTGGGCGACAAGAGCGCCGCTGCCGAGGCCAAGGAGGTCGCCGACAAGGCGAAGGCCGAGCACGACGTCGTGGTCGCGGCGGCTACCCGCCAGGCGGCCGAGGATGCGTCGCTCGCCGCCCGGCTGGCCAAGCGCGTTCGCGCCGGTGAAGGCGCAGACGAAGCCAAGGTCGAGCCTTCCGCCAAACCGGCCAGGAAGTCCGCCAAGGCGGCACCGGCCGAGGAGGCTTCCGCCCACAAGACGGCGAAGGCCGCCAAGCCCGAGAAGGCCAAGCCCGAGAAGGCCAAGGCTGAACCGAAGACCGAAGCCAGGGCGAAGGCCGATGCTGCGCCCAAAGCCAACGCTCCGAAGAAGAGCGCGCGGACGAAGAAGGACGAATAGAGATGGCCCACAAGAAGGCAGGATCTAGTTCGAAGAACGGCCGCGATAGCGTCGGCCAGCGACTCGGCGTCAAGGCCGGGGACGGCCAATTCGTGACGGCCGGCTCGATCATCGTCCGTCAGCGCGGGATGACATTCAAGGCTGGTCAGGGCGCGGGCCTCGGCCACGACTACACCGTCTTTGCGACCGTGGACGGGACCGTCCACTTCGAGCACGAGACACGCACCAAGAAGCGGGTGCGCGTCGCCGGGCTGGCGGGCGAATAGCCCGCTCCACCCCTGTTGCGGCCCGACGCCTCCGCGCCGACCGCGTAACAGACGACCACCGGCGGGGAGCCGTACGGAAGGCGCCTGGGAGATAACATGAAGCCGAAGATCCATCCCAAGTATCAGCAAGCGACGGTTCACTGCGCCTCGTGCAAGACGGTTTTCGAGATCGGCTCGACCCGGTCCGAGTTGCGCGTGGACGTCTGCAGCAACTGCCACCCGTTCTTCACGGGCAAGCAGGTCATCCTCGACACCGCCGGTCAGGTGGAACGCTTCCAGCGGCGCCTCGAGCGCGCCGACCGCGCCTGAGTTCTGAGCGCACCGGCGCCAACTGACCCCGCCCGCCGCCCAAGGCCGGGCGCCCTCAGCCTGCGGGGCTAGACTTCCCATATGGCACGCTTCCAGTACGGCGGTCAGGCGCTCATAGAGGGCGTTCTGATGCGCGGCCGCCACGCACTCGCTGTGGCCCTCCGTCATCCCGATGGCTCGATCGTCTGGGCCTCTGAACGCCTGGACGCGGGTCTCCGCGCGCACCGAGTCTTCCGGCTGCCCTTCCTGCGCGGGCTGGTCGTCCTGTACGACACGCTCGTCACCGGCACGCGATGGCTGGTTCGAGCAGCGACGATCCAGGCCGCGGCTTTGCTGGCCGAGGAGGCGGCCGCACCGACCGCCGACTCGACCGCTCCGGCGGTAGTCGGCTTGATCGGCGATTCGACCGGTGAGCCTCAGGAAGGGCTGGGCAAAGGCTTCGGCATGGCCGTCGGGGTGATGCTGCTGCTCTCGCTGCTGGCCGGTATCGGCATCTTCTTCCTCGTCCCGCTCCTGCTCGCTCAGGCGACGGTAGGGCGCGTGGACCGGGGCTTCGGCCTGCAGCTCTCCGAAGGGCTCATCCGCGTGGCGATCTTCATCGGCTATCTGATGCTGACCGCGCGCGCCCCCGACCTGCGGCGGGTCTACCAGTACCACGGCGCCGAGCACATGTCGATCCACGCTCTGGAAGCCGGCGATCCGCTCACGACCGAGGCCGTCCGCCGCTATCCGACCGCCCATCCGCGCTGCGGCACGGAGTTCCTGGTGGTCGTCCTGCTCGTCTCGATCGTGGCGTTCGCGCTCATCGGCAACCTGCCGCCGCTGTTGTTGATCGCCTCGCGAGTGGCCCTCGTACCGGTGATCGCGGCCGTCAGTTACGAACTGTTGCAGCTCGGCGCACGCCACCGAAGCCACGCCATCGTGCGGTGGCTGTGGTCGCCGGGGATCTGGGTCCAGAAGATCACCACGCGCCAGCCGACCGACGACATGATCGAGGTCGCGATCGTCTCCCTGCAGCGGGCGCTTGTCGCCGACGGCGCCGAGATCCCAGCCGGCAGCGCCGTCATTCCGAGCCGGCCGCTGTCGCCGGATCGGGCCGGCGACGACGTGCCGCTCCCGGCGGAGGCGGCGTCATGATCGACGCCAAGCTCTTCCAGATCGCCTCCCAGTACGACGCCATCCAAGCGGAGTTGTCTCGACCCGAGACCGCTCAGGACCCGGCTGCGCTCAAGAAGCTGGGCAAGGAGATCGCGCAGATAGAGCCGGTCGTCGAGGCCTGGCGCGAGCTTCTCGAAGCGCGCAAGCAGCTAGCCGAGGCTCTCGAGATGCGCGACTCTGGCGACGCCGAGATGCACGACATGGCCCAGGAGGAAGTGCGCAGCCTGGAGACCCGGGAGGCCGAGCTGATCGACCACCTCCGCATCAAGCTCCTTCCGACCGACCCGAACGACGAAAAGGACGTGATCCTCGAGATCCGGGCCGGAACCGGCGGCGACGAGGCGAAGCTGTTCGCGGCTGAAGTGCTCCGCATGTACCTGCGCTATGCCGAGCGACACCGCATGTCGGCCGAGGTGCTCAACGCCGACGAGAACGGTATCGGCGGCATCAGCGAGGCGATCGTCGAGATCAACGGCCGCGGCGCTTTCAGCCGCCTCAAGTTCGAGGCCGGAGTCCACCGCGTCCAGCGCATCCCAGTCACCGAGTCGAGCGGTCGAATCCACACTTCCACCGCGACCGTGGCCGTCATGCCCAAGGCCGAAGAGGTGGACGTCCAGATCGACGAGAAGGACATCCGCGTGGACCGCTATCGCTCCACCGGTCACGGCGGGCAATCGGTCAACACCACCGACTCGGCGGTCCGGATCACCCATATGCCTTCCGGCATCGTCGTGGCAATCCAGGACGAGAAGAGCCAGATCAAGAACAAGGCAAAAGCGATGGCGATCCTGCGCAGCCGGCTGCTCGATCGTGAGCGGGCCAGGGCGGCGGAGGCGGAGTCGGCCGTGCGGCGGAGCATGGTCGGTTCGGGCGAGCGGTCCGAGAAGGTCCGCACGTACAACTTCCCCCAGGACCGATTGACCGACCACCGGATCGGGCTCGACCTACACAGCCTGCCGACCGTCATGGACGGCGACCTGGACAAGCTCATAGACGCGCTCAGCAACACGTATCAGGCCGAATTGCTGGCGGCGCTTTCCGACGACGAGTCCTAGCGGCGGTAAGGATGGCGACCGTCGGCGAACTGCTCAATTCGGGTACGGCGCGGCTTCGCGCGTCCGGCTCGGAGAGCGCCCGCCTCGACACCGAGCTGCTGCTCGGCTGGGCAATCGGAGTGGGCCGGACGGCGGTGATAGCGCACCCCTACGCACCCGTGGGCGCCGATGCCCTGGCCACGTTCGAGGCCGCCGTGACGAGGCGCGAGAAGGGCGAGCCCGTTGCCTACCTGCGGGGCATCAAGGAGTTCTACGGGCTGGCCTTCGCCGCTGACCGGCGGGCGCTGATACCGCGGCCGGAGACAGAGGCGCTCGTCGAGGCCGCGGATAAGGAAGTGGCATGGCGGCTGACGTCCGGGCCGCGTCCGGGGGGAACGCCCAATCTGCGGGTCGTCGACGTCGGAACGGGTTCGGGCGCGATCGCTATTGCGCTGGCGACATTGTTGCGCCGCCGGCGGATGCTCCCCGAAGTGACGCTCCTGGCGGTCGATTCCTCGGCCGAAGCGCTGAGCCTGGCGCGGGAGAACGCGGTCGCCCACGCCGTCGCGGATGCGGTTGCGTTCGCGGAGGCGGATCTACTGCCCTCTGGCGAAGCGCCGTTCGATCTGCTCCTGGCGAACCTGCCCTACATCCCTTCGGCCGACGTGGACCGGTTGCCGGTCGCTGCGTCGTTCGAGCCGCGGGTCGCCCTGGACGGCGGCACCGACGGGCTGGACCTCATCCGGCGCCTGGTGAGTGCGCTGCCGACGGCGCTCGCCCCGGGCGGGACGGCGCTCCTCGAGATCGGGTTAGATCAGGGACTGGCGGTCGAGGCGGAAGTGATGTCGCTGCCGGGGGAGTGGAGCTGCCGGATCCAGGCAGATCTATCCGGGCGCCCGCGGATGGCCTCGGTACAGCGCGGGCAGGCAAGTTGATGGTCGAGCCCATGTTGCCAATTCGGCTCATCACACTCGACATCGATGGAACGCTCGTCGGCGAAGATCTGCGTATTGGGGATCGCACGAGGTCCGCGATCGCCGAAGCGATGCGTCGGGGCATCGCCGTCTCGCTCGTGACCGGCCGCATGGCGACCAGCGCCCTGCCGTTCGCCCAAGCGCTCGGGTTGACCGGCCCGATCGTGGCTCAGCAAGGGGCGCTCGCTCGGTCAATGCCCGCCCACGGCTCGAAGCGGCAGGGTCGCCTGCTCTTCCACCGCCCCCTCAAGCCCGAGGTCACGGTCGAGATCGTGCGCTGGTGCCTCGAGCGCGACCTCACCCCGCACTTCAACTACCTGGAGTGGATGATTGTCGCCTCCGACGAGTCCAGGCTCGACGAGTTCAGGCTCTTCGTCGGCGATCGCCTGCGGATCGTGCCCGACATCGCGGTCCGCGCCCACGGGCCCGTCACCAAGGTCGTCGCGATCGGCGAAGGCGAGCACTCTCTCGAGGTGCTCGACGAGGGCCGGGCATGTTTCGCCGGCCGCGCGGAGG
>CABEAA010000028.1_pt1 | contig 55579 bp, 45 predicted proteins | sample 3132281 | NCBI WGS metagenome assembly CABEAA01 (sample SAMEA5534341, study PRJEB31848) | metagenome | biome: tundra; feature: field; material: soil | place: USA | collected 2013-05 | depth 0.45 m
CGGCCGCGGAACGCCGGATGCCGGCGCTCTACCTGGGCCACGGCGCGCCGATGCTCATCGACGACCCGATCTGGCCGAAGGAGCTCGCCGATTGGGCCGGCGGATTGCCGCGGCCCAAGGCGATCCTCGTCGTCAGCGCCCACTGGCAGTCCGCGCCCTTGACCCTTGGCGCGGTCACTCCCGTGCCGCTCGTCTACGACTTCTACGGCTTCCCGGAACGCTACTACCGAATTCGCTACGACTCCCCCGGCGCCCCGGAGCTGGCGGCACGAATCACAGGCTTGATGCCGGCCGGCGAAACCGTGGCACAGCGGCCCGAGCGTGGCCTGGACCACGGCGCATACGTCCCGTTGCTGGTCATGTACCCGGAGGCCGACATCCCGGTTCTGCAGATGTCGATGCCCGATCTGGAGCCGGAACACCTCTTCGGGATCGGTCGGCGCCTGGCGCCACTGCGCGACGAAGGCGTCCTGATCATGGGCAGCGGCTTCCTCACGCACGGGCTCCAGTTCGTCCACGACTACTTCGGGGGCAAGCCCGGAGTGCCCGAATGGTCGGTCGAATTCGACACCTGGGCCGCCGAAGCACTGGACCGCGGCGACATCGATTCCCTCTTCGACTTCCGCAACCGAGCCCCGGGAATGCCGTATGCCCATCCCACGGTGGAGCATTTCGCGCCGCTCTTCGTAGCCCTCGGCGCCGCGACCGAACCGGGTGATGCGCCGACGACCAAGATCGACGGCTACTGGTTCGGCCTCGCGAAACGATCCTTCGAGGTCCGGTAGCCGCGAGACGAGCGGTGCCGAGCGAGGCCGACGCGCCAGCCGGTTGCCGGCCCGGGCGGAGACAGGCGGCGCGGAATCGACGGCCCGGTACCGGCGTGAGCACCTGCCCCGGTGCTCGGCGGGTCGCCAAGCGCTCGTTCGAGGTCCGGTAGCCGCAAGACGCCCGCGCCGCGTGGCGAGCGGCGCCGCGCGGAAATTCGAGATCGGTCCGTGCGAAACTGGCCCCATCTCCGTGTATGTGGGTATGAGGGTGGAACCGATCGTCGCCGAGTCCGCGGACCTGCTCTACGAACGCGCATTCGAGGCACATTGGGATGACGTCTTCCGCTTTTCGCTGGCCTGGACGAACGACTGGGCTGCGGCGGAGGACATGGCCCAAGACGCCTACCTGCGGCTCTGGGGATCTCGTCAGCGGATCGACTGGGAGCAGCCGGTTCTGCCGTGGCTCCTGGTCACGACGCGACGATTGGCCACGGACCGATTCCGGTCTCTGCGGCGGCGGCTCGTGCCGGCCGACCCGGAGGCCGTTGGGCTCGACGAATCGGTTCGCGTCCGCTGGCTCGACGTACGAGCGGCGATGGATGCGCTCTCACCCCTGGAGAGGACGGCGCTGGTGCTGACCGCGATCGAGGGGATCTCTTATGACGAGGCGGCCCAGACTCTGGGCACTTCGGCGGGAGCATTGCGCGCCGCGGTCAGTCGAGCGCGCCAGAAGCTGGAGGCAGCGTGATGGACCGCTCACGAGCCGACGAAACTCTGAGGGAGTGGTCCATCGTGGCCAGAAGTGCTCGTCGTCCCCTTTCCGCCCCGAAGCCGCACATGACGTGGACCGCATTGCCGGCCGGCTTGCTGGCCATGGCGGCCGTGGTGCTCGTCGCGGTGCTCGTGTTCGGTCTCGGCTCGAGGTCGAATCAGCCGGTCGCCAGCGGCAGCCCGACGCCCAGCGCTTCGGCTACCGCCTCGGCCAGTCCGACCGCCAGTGGGGTCGGCCCGATCACCAGCCCGTCAGCCACCGCCACTGCCAGTCAGATAGCCGGGACACCGGCTACGGTCGTTGCCAGCGTGCCGAACTGCGACATCTCGGGCTTCTCGGGGAGCCAGCTCCTTCCTGTCATCTCGGGCGGCGACATGTTCATCGAGTGCGCACTACCCGACTCCGGGAGGGAAATAGTCGCGCGCGTGAACCTGACCACGAACAAGGTCGTCCAGACCTACCCCGCCTACCCCGCCTACAACACCAATGTCCTGCGGGGGTTCGCGGTCGCCGGCGGCGCGCTATGGGTCCAAAACGACAATGGCAGCGGCTGTAGCCAGAGCCAGTCCTGCACGGGCTTCTACCACGTGTTGCGTGTTGACCTCGTCAGCGGCAACGTGACGCGCGACCTTGTCGATACGACTCTCATAGGCGTCGGCTCTGGCTACGTCCTGGTCGACGATATGTCCGGGCACGAATTCAAGCTCGATCCCGTGACCGGTAACTCGATAGGCCAGGTGCCGCCGGCACTGGCAGGCGCCGAAGAGGTCTGCGGCTCGCTGTGGAATCGCTACGTCAACTATTCCGACAACACCACGTCATTCAAGCGCCTGGATCCGGCCAACGGCAAGGTCCTCGCCAGTTTCACTGAGCCAGGCACGGTCGAGGAACTTCAGCAGGTCGGCAACGAGTGCTGGGCGGTCGAACACACCTACGCCATTGGCACAGACGGCTTCGGCCACGACACCTCCTACCACTTCATCCGCATCACCCCTTCTGGAATCGACTTCCGCAGCCCGATCCTCCCCGACGGCACTCACGCCGCGATCTTCGACGGGACGTTCTGGATGGTGACGCCCGGTGCCGCTGACCCCAGCTCCTCGACCAACTCGAACCCTCTGACGACGATGCAGCGCATCGATCCCGCAACCTGGCAGCCGGCAGGCCCCGTCTGGACATACACCGGATCCGCTCCAGCCTTTGCGGCCGGCAGCTCGCTCTGGGCCGCCCAAGCTGGCAACCCGTCCCAGGCTGTCGATCGACTCGATGTGCCGATGGGAGCGATCGGGTCGTAGCTCGCCGCCGAGGCGCCCGCCGTCGGCAGACCCCCGCGCGGGGCGCCGCCGCATCTCACTTGACGGCCCGACGCGGCCCCGATAGCATCCGGTCTGCAATTCCGAGGTAGTTACTAGGGATTGTTGCGCCCGGATCTAGAAGCAGCGAGGAAGCCCGCGGCCGGATGAGCTTTGCCCAGACAGTGCTCCTGGCGGCGTTCGCCGGCGGGACGATCTTCCTCGGACTGCCCGTCGGTCGGCTACGCGGGCTATCCACGCGCTGGCAAGTGACGCTGACCACCGCCGCCGGCGGGGTCATCCTCTTCCTCATATACGACGTCCTGTCGCAGGCCGTGGAGCCGGTGTCCGCGGCGCTGGAATCGGCCCGGGCGGGGACGGGCTCCACCGGCCAGTTCGCGCTCTACTCGGCGGTTCTGGGTGGCAGCGTCGCGTTCGGGCTGCTTTCAGTGACATACCTCACCCAGCGGTTGAGCGCGCGAGAGTCGCGGATAACGTTGACCCCTCGCCAGGTGGCTCTCGGGACGGCCGTCGGCCTGGGGCTGCACAACTTCTCCGAGGGACTCGCCATCGGACAGTCGGCCGCGACCGGGGCCACGACCTTCGCCCTGTTGCTCGTCATCGGGTTCGCGCTCCACAACACGACCGAGGGATTCGCCATCGGCGCGCCCCTCAGCCAGGGCGAGCGGCCGACGTGGAGCTTCCTGGGTGGAGCCGGCATGATCGGCGGCGGTCCGACCTTCCTCGGCGGCGTGCTCGGCTACTCGATCGTGTCGCCTTTGCTCTCGATCGCGTTTCTGGGTCTCGCGGCGGGCGCTCTCATCTTCGTCTTCAACGAGATGATGGCCGTGGCGCGCCGCTTCTCGCTGCCGATGGTGACCGGCGTGGCCCTAACGATCGGGCTCCTGATCGCGTTCGGGACCGATTTCGTGCTGACCGCCGCCGGGGCCTGAGGCGCGTCAGCCCCGCACGCTCGGGTCGATCGGGTACTCGAACAACAACTCGGGCCCGGCCGCGCCCACGCGGTAGACGTCCTCGAAGCGCGCGCCTCCGAAGCCGGGGATCGCCAGGACCGGGTGCCCGATCGTGACGGTCATGCCCTCCGCCAGCGGCATGTTCCGGTGGGGCGGGATGATCGTCGGCGCCGGCGGCTCCTCGAAGCGCAGGCCGATTCCGTGGCCGATGCCGTAGACGTGATACTCGGCCAGGCCGTGTGCTTCGTAGACGGCCCTTGCACGGTCGTCCAGCACCGAGGTGGTGACGCCCGGACGCATCGCCTCGCGAACGGCCCCGATCATTTCGCGGTAGGCCGCGATCAGCGTGGCCTGGCGCTCGTCGGGCTCGCCCATCACGAAGGTGCGTGCCAGGTTCGCGCAGTACCCCTCAATCTGTGGCGTCAGGTCAATCAGCACCAGCTCGCCGCGCTCGAGCGGCTTGGGGCTGAGGCGGCCGTGGAGCATGCAAGTTTCGACGCCGAAATTGACGTAGATGGGCGTGCTGGTGGCCTCGGCGCCCGCGCGCATCATCGCGTACAGGGCTTCGGTGCCGACCTCGTGAGCGGTTACGCCGGGGCGGAGCAACTCCCGCGCGCGATCCATGCCGACGCCGGCGATCCGCTGCGCCTCGGTCATGAGCGCGATCTCGTCGCCGTCCTTGATGGTCCGCAGCGGATCCATGATCGGGTCCGACGAGACGACCTCAGCCTCCGGGTTGACCTGCCGGAACAGATCCACGAGGAACGCAGGCGTGTGGAACCACATCTGGAGGCCGACCTTGAAGCGGCCGGCGGTTGCCCATTCCGGCGGTGCCGCAGCCGCAAGCTCGCGGATACGGCCGACGACATCGTGGATCTGGCCGCCCACGCTGCCGAATACTCGAACTTCGCTTTCGGCCAGCGCCGCCCTCAGCTCCGGCTCCTCGCCGGTGAACGCGATCAACTCGGGCGGGCCCTCGAATGGGATCACCGCCCGCGGCTGCGCCCTATCGGTCCCGAACAAGTACCGGTAGTCGTCGTGATTGAGGATCACGATCGCGATCACGTGCTGCTCGCGCATGGCGCCCTGGATCCGGGCGACCCGATCGAGACGGACTCTCATCTAGCACCTGGCTGGGAGGCAACCGCTCCAAACGCCGGGCGGCCCAGACAGCATAGCCGAGCCCGCGCGTTCCTCAGCCGAGCAACGAAAGTCGGCGCGACTAGAGTCCGAGCAGTTTCCGTTTGGCGGCCGAGAATTCCTCGTCGGTCAACTGCCCGCTCGAATGCATGTCGGATAGCTCACGAAGCTTCTCGACGCTGCCACTTTCGGGTGGCCGAGACGCGCCTGCATCCCGCGCCGGTCCGCCGATAGCGGCCCCGATGAGCCAGACGATCAACAGCACGAAGAGCACCATTCCGGCGAACCCGAGGAGCCCGATGCCGGGCCAGCCGTAGCCATCTGAGACGAACCCACGACCGAACGGCCGCATCGGCATGAACGCCGTTCCGTGCGCGTTCGAAGTGCCAACCGTGTACGCCAGCCCGGCCACGACCCCGACCACCGCGAGGACGACTACCACCCAGAGAAGACGCTTGACCCAGAGACCGCGCATGTCGAAGGACCTTTCACAACTTATGCGGGAATTTATGACTGCTCGTGCTGAACCCACCCTGAAGCTGGCATTGGCGCCGACCTTAGAGATCGGCAGCTCGTTCGGCGGCTCGTTCGGCGGCGAGAGGCGGCCCAGCTGCCACTATGACTGACCATTGGGGCCTTGTCGGCGCCGTCGTCGCTGCTACGATGGTCGCGCCCAACTATCGGCGCTGGAGACTGAACCCATGGTCGACGAAGGTCAGGACGCGACGCAATCCGGGGCGTCAGGCGACCAATCACCGTCCCCGGCTAACCCGTGGGACGAGTCTCCGGCCGGCCTTCCGGAGCAGCAGGATCTGCCGGCTCAGCAGGGGCTTCCCCCTCAGCAGACTTACGTGCCGCTCGGCTCGACGCCACCGCCGGTCGCAACCCAGCCCGGCTATCCGACACAGCCCGGCTATCCGCCCCAGCCGGGGTATCCGACCCAGCCGGGGTTTCCCCCTCAGCCGGGGTATCCGCCTCGGCCGGGGTATCCGCCCCAGCCGGGGTATCCGACCCAGCCGGGGTTTTCCCCTCAGCCGGGGTATCCGCCTCGGCCGGGGTATCCGCCTCGGCCGGGGTATCCGCCGCAGCCGGGGTATCCGCCGCAGCCGGGGTATCCGCCGCAGCCGGGGTTTTCCCCTCAGCCGGGCTATCCGCCGCCCAGCTGGAACAACGCACCGGGAGGATTCGCTTCGAGCGCGTGGGGACCCGCGCCGACGGGAATCCCCGTATTCGGTCCTCCGGGTCCCCGGCCAGGCTTCGTTTGGGGCGGCATCGGCGTCAGGTTCGCCGCCATCCTGATCGACGCGTTCTTCATGTTGGCGCTGCTTGTCGGCGCGAGCGTGATCGCCACGGCACTCTCCCCCGACTACGACTTCAACCAGAGATTCTCGGCGGCCGGCTACGCAATCATCTGGGGTTGGTTTGCCGTCTTCGTCCTCTACGTGCCGTTCTGCTGGTACCTGTTCGGTGCAACGCTTGGGCAACGCGTTCTGGGTCTTCGGGTCGTGAGAGCTGCGGACGGCCAGAGCCTGGGCATGGGCGCCGTCCTCATTCGTTACATCGTCTGGGCGGTTTGCACCGGGACGATCATCTTCGGGATCATCGCCGCGGCCATGGCGGCAGACAATCCGTACAAACGCAGCTGGCCGGATGACGTTTCCAAGTCGCTGGTGATCCGCCGCGCTTAAGCGGCGCACGCAGTCCGGGATCTAGGCCGCTCCCGCGCAGTCGTACAGGAGGCTCGAGGTGCTCGAGTACCGCACCGGCTGACACGTGCTCGTGATCCAGTCCGTGCGTTCTGAGCTCACGTCGACTCCGCCCGACCCGCCACCGAAACCGCCGCCGAACCCGCCACCGAAGCCGCCGCCGCTCGTGAGCACGAACCGGAGCTGGCCGGAGGCTACGTAGCTCTTGAATTGGGCGAGCGTCGGGGTCGGATCGGAGCCGGTGAAGCCGCCCATGGCCATGACGGGCAGGCCCGTCGCAAGCTCGATCGATCCGGCCTCCTGGGCCCCGTTGATCGCGACTATCCACCTGGCGCTGCCCTTGTTGGCGACGATGTAGTTGAGGAGAGCCGTATCCGACTTGTTTCCGCCCACGCCGCCTCCGTCGCCGGGCAGAGATCCCACCCCGTTCCCGCCAAACCCGCCACCGAAGCCGCCACCGAAGCCGCCACCGAAGCCCGAGGCCGTTCCCGGCCCCGGGTGCGGATCGCCGGCGCCGTACGCCGCCCCGATCGTCGTCACCGCGTATGCCGCCGGCGCCATGAGAGCGGCGCACAGGCCGACCGAAGCCGCGCCCCTCGCCATACGCCGCACGGGCAAGCTCTCGCGCAGCTGTGGCAGTGAGGCGACCACGAGCACCGCCAGGGCCAGGCCGGCAAGAGCGACTGCCGCTGCCCCGACGCCAGGGGCGAAGTCAGGCGTTCGATCGAGCAACTGCCAGCCGAACCAGGCCGTCCCGAGGAAGGCCAGCCCGACGGCCAGCCCACCCAACCAGATTCGGGCGCGAAGCGACCACAAGTCGACGATTCCGGCGCCGACCAGCGCCGCGATGGCCGGGGCGAGAGCCACCGCGTAGTAGGAGTGGACGACGCCCGACATGTAGCTGAAGACCACGACAGTGACCGCGAACCACCCTCCCCAGAGCAGGTAGCCGGCCAGCGCCGCGTCCGTCCGGTGAGCCCAGCGACGCAGCCACAAGCCCACCACCAGACAAACGGCCGCCAACGGAATGAACCACGCGATCTCGCCGAAGAACTGGTCGTTGAAAAGGCGGAAGAGTCCGACCTCACCGGAGAAGGATGCCCCTCCACCGAAGCCGCCCGGGCCGCCGGAGCCGAAGATCCGGCCCAGGCCGTCGTACCCGAAGATCAAGTCGAGGGGCGAGCCGGTCGTGCTGCCGCCGATGAACGGTCGGCTTGCTGCCGGGATCAACTCGACGATCGCCACCCACCAGCCGCTCGCGACGAGGACGACCGCCAATGCGACGAACAACCCGACGATGCGGCGGCGAAGCGAGGTGTTGGCGGCGAAACCGAAGACGAGCGCGAAGCCGGGCAGGACCAGGTACGCCTGCAAGTATTTCGTGAGGAACGCGAGACCCACGAGCGTCGCCGCCGGCGCCACCCATCGATAGCTACCGTGCTCCAATGACCGGAGCAACGACCAGGCCGCTGCGACGAGCAAGAGCGTCAGCAGCGCGTCGGGGTTGTTGAAGCGGAACATCAGGATCGCGGCGGGAGTGAGAGCCATGACGACCGCTGCGATCACCGCGGCGAGCGGTCCGAACGAGCGCTTCACCGCCACGAAGAGGACGCCGACGGTCGCGGCTCCCGTCAGAGCTTCGGGCAGCATGATGCTCATCGAGCTCAGCCCGAACAGACGGACCGAGACGCCCATGAGCATGATCGCCAGGGGCGGCTTGTCGACGGTTATGAAGTTGGCGGAGTCGAAGCTGCCGAAGAAGAAGGCCGACCACGAGTTGGAGGCCGAGACGGCGGCCGCCGAGTAATAGGTGTTGGCGTAGCCGCTGATCGTGAGATTCCACAGGTAGAGAACGGCGGCGAGTCCGACTACTCCGAAGAATGCGGGACGCACCCAGGCTGCTTCGTCGGCGCGGCCACGCAGGATGCCGCGCGCCGCCTCGAGGAGGCGCGGAAGAGGGACGAAGGCAGGTCTGGCTATAGCGGTCACGGACGAATCCTTTCGAGCCTGGAGAGGGTAGCAAGGCCAGGGCCCGCCCTTTCCTGAAAACGCCGTGATTTATGGATCGCAGGGCGCAGGAACACCACGCGCACCAGCGTCGTGGCAGGGTTGGCCGCGACAAGCACGGCCAGTTCGGTCAGCCTGCCGCTATTCGGCTACAGCACGTCCAGGGGAACGATCCGGGCAGCGGGGCGGCGCGTCGGAACGACGCCGATCCGGGCGGCGGGAGCGGCGGCGCTCCCGACCCTGCTCAGGCTCGCGCGGTCAGGCTCGGGCGGCTACTCGCGCTGTCGATCACCTCGTCGCGATCGATCGCCCCGCAAGAAGCATCCTGAGCACCGTCACGAACCCGGGTTCCTTGCTCTGCGCCCAGCTCGGCACAAATGCGCGCTTCCACGGCTGGCGAACCGGCCGGATGAGCAGCAGCGCCGGAATCAGTGGGATCAAGAAGAAGAGCGCCGGCAGCGGCGAGCCGGACGACGGCACTGGAGGCAATACGATCGCAGAAACGCCGCCGCTGTAGGCCACGACCAGTTGCGGCGCGTGGGCACCCTCGCGCGACGAGAGCGACAGCGCGGTGCTGTTCGTGGTCGACAGCCCGAAGCTGTAGGTTCCGTTGCCCGTGACCGCGGATGTCACGTCGATGCTCGTCCATGTGCCCGTCGCGACCGCACCCGAGCTGCCGAGCTTGGCGCCGAAGGGCGGGGCGTTCGCGTCGGTGATGGTGGTCTCACCCCAGGTGTTGTCCGCCACCGAATAGGCGGCGTAACCGGTCGATTGCGCACTGTTGGCCCAGACGCGCAAAGTGGCCGTCGTTACGGGGCCGCTGGTACCGGCGACGTTGAAGCGCAGGAACGAGCGGACCACCGGTGAACCGTCGACTCGCATCGTGGTCGTCGTGCCGTGGTTGGTCGTGGGGGCCGACGCGTCGGTATAGCTGTCCGCGACTGAAGCGACGGTGACCGTCCCGGGGCTGGTTGTCGGCACCGGCGTCGGGGTAGGCGTTGGAGCCGTGCTTGGGGTCGGAGTCGGCGGGACCGGCGTCGGGGTAGGCGTTGGAGCCGTGCTTGGGGTCGGAGTCGGCGGGACCGGCGTCGGGGTAGGCGTTGGAGCCGTGCTTGGGGTCGGAGTCGGCGGGACCGGCGTCGGGGTAGGCGGGACCGGGGTCGGCGTCGGCGGAGGCGGGGTGAAAGTGGGCGGGCCGAGCGTAGGGCTCGGCGTGGGCGTCGGCGCGACAGTCGGAGTCGGCGTCGGAACCGAGCTGGCGGAGTGGCAGTTCGCCGATCCGCTGTCGGTGAAGGAGCCCGTGGTGAGGGCCGGCTGGAACTGCCAGGCGAAGCTGGAGGAGTGGAGCGTCAGCGCGAGGATGCCGAAGGTCGTCGTGTTACGCACGACGCTGTTTGCCGCGACCGTGGTGATCGACGTGTGGTCGGCCCCGCCGGTCCCGACGGTGATCTGAGTGATGCCATTGACCGGGTCGGCAACGCCGTTCGGATCCTGAGGAGCGAACCGCTCGTAGATGTGGTCGTGGCCGGCGAGAACCAGGTCGACGTGGGCGGCGTACAGGAGAGTCCAGAACGCCTTCGAGTTGTTATTGGCACGTCCGCCGGAGCTGAAGAGCGGGATATGCCAGTAGGCAAGCGTGCATTGGCTGGGATGGGCGGCGAGATCCGCGGCCAGCCACTTCCCCTGGGGCGAGGTGGCCGAGCAACCGCCGGCATTCGAGCAGTTGGAGTTGAGCACGATGAGATGCCACGCGCCAACGTTGTAGCTGTAGTAGCCCTGGCCCTGGGCTCCGGCGGCCGAGCCGAAGTACGAGAAGTACCCGGCACCGTTGATGTTTGAGCTGTCGCAGCCGGTTCCGCCAGAAGTCAGGTACTCGTGGTTGCCGACGGCGGGGTGCGTGATCGACTTCAGCCGGCCCCAGGTCGGGTCGTAGACGGCGTTGAACGCGGCCAGGCCGCCGCAGTAGTACTGGTTGTCGCCGAGCGATAACACGGCGCTGAAGGTGCCACCGAGCAGGAGGTTCGAAACGGCCTTCTGCTGGCAATAGTTCAGAACGCCGTTGCCGCTGTTGTACTTGCTGTCGGCCGGATCGCAAGCGATGTCGCCTGCGGCGGCAACTACGGGATCCGCGGCCGCGGCCACCTGGCGAAGCTCCGAGACTGTGGCCGCCAGCGAGCCCAAGGCGAGCACTGCGATCAGCAGCATGGCCCGCCGGGTACGCCAGGTCGCCGACCTCGTCGACTTTCGCTCGAAAGAGGCTGTGGCGAACGGCATTGGAACTCTCCTCGGCGGGCGGATCGCGGTAGGCAGAGCCGCGGTCCGAACGAGTGGTATGGTCGTGAGCAAAGGGCAGGTAACTGAATAGTGCAGTACCACCCTTATGTTTAGCATAATCGTCTCGCCTGCCGGTCGAAGTAGCCCACCGGGCGACCCAGTCGGCGAGAAACCGGCTATTAGCCCGGACACTGCCGCTTCGGGCAGCGCGCCCAAATCACGACCCAGATTCTTCTCTCTGCCAGAGGTAACTGCCGTGACTGCCCGCCGTAGGCCGACGTTCCTGGCCGCCGCCCTTGCCGCCGTCTTCGTCGCCGGTTGCGGTGGGTCGACAGCGCTCCCGGCTACGTCCAACCCGGTTGCGCCACCGAGCGGGTCGGCAAGCGGGTCAGCCGCCCAATCCGCCACCCAGTCGCCCGGCCAGTCCGTCGGTCCGGGTGGGAGCTCGATCGGGGTCCCGAATTTCGCTCACGTGTACCTGCTTGTACTCGAAAACCACGAATACGGCTCGGTGGTGGGCAGTGCGAATGCCCCCTACCTGAACGGTCTCATCGCCAAATACGGTCTTGCGACCGACTACACCGCCGTCGGCCACCCGAGTCAGCCCAACTACATCGCGCTGTTCTCCGGCTCCACGCAAGGCGTAACGGACGACGGGGTGCATGACCTATCGGGCGCGAACCTGGCCGACCAGCTGGAGGCCAAAGCCAAGACCTGGAACCTGTTCGAGCAGGATTACCCGGGAGGCTGCTTCGCCGGCACTACGAACGGCGGCAGTGGTGAGGGCATCGGCGCGGCCGGCTCCTACGCCCGCAAGCACGACCCCGCGATCAGCTTCACGAGCATTCGCACGAGCCCGACCCGATGCGCACGGATCTCCGGCCTGGCAGGCTTCGACCCGGCAGCCAGCGACTTCGAGATGATCGTTCCGAATGACTGCAACGACATGCACAGCTGCTCTGTCGCCACCGGGGATGCCTTCCTGAAGACGTTCGTGCCCCGCATCACCGACAGCCCGGCATTCGCGAACAGCGTCCTGTTCATCACGTTCGACGAAGGCACCAGCGACATCGGCGGAGGCGGCCGCGTCGTGACTGTCGTCGTCAGCCCGATGACGCGAGCCGGATTCACTTCGGCCGCGGCCTCCAGCCATTACTCGATCTTGCGAACGATCGAGGATGCATGGGGTCTGGGGTGCCTGGGGCAGGCCTGCACCGCGAGCGATCTGGGCGCGTTCTTCAAATAGGAGCCTAGGGGGTGGTCGCGCCGTCGTTGTGGAGAGCGTCCAGGTACGCGCCGTAGCCCGATGAAGTCGCCCATTCCGTAGCACTCTCGACGGAAGTTCCCTCGCCCCACTCGTTGAAAGTGGTGACGAATTGCCACGGCTCGTCGGAGGCGACCATGTCCCGCACGTTCTGCTGCCAGCGGCTGAGGCTGCGGGCAAGCCGCACCGAGCTCGTGGCGAGCCAGAAACCGGGGCTGATCGCGAAGGAGCGGCCGGCCTGATGATCCTCGGCTACGGCCGGAGAGTACTGGTGCCACTGGCTCGGCTGGCTCGAGCAGCTGCCGTAACCCGGGAAGACCTTGAGGACCACGTAGTCGGCAGCCGAGGCATTGGCCTGAGACCAGCGGGACGCCATGGCGCAACCGTCCGACGGCTGGGCGTAGACGAAGATGACCGGACGGCCGTCGATCTTGTAGAAGGACGGGTCGGCTCCGTAACGACTGTTGATGTAGGCCAGATCTGAGGCGATCTTGGAGACGCTCGGGTCCGTCGTGCCTTCAGGCTCGTAGTAGATCGACCACTTGAAGCCGGTCCCCACGGCGGTCGAGAGCAGGAGCGGCATCTTCGCGTCCGTCTGGCTGCCCTGGCCCCACCAGGACGCAATCCCAACGCCGATCTTGCCGTACTGCATGGCCGCGATCTGCTCGGCCACGACAGAGCCGTTTGCCTCGCTGTAGAAGCCGGCCGACGGATGGTAGTGAGTGAATGGGTTCATCCCCGACTGGTCCCACGCCTCCGGGAACCACGGGTAGTAGAACGCGGCTCGAACCGGGTTGGCCTTGCTCGGCGGACCGGACGTGGCGGGTGGCTGAGGTGTGACCGCAGCCGTCGGAGCCGGCGAGGCCGTCGGCGGAACCGTGGCAGCGGGAGCGAACGTGTCCGTTGGCGCGGGTGAGGCAGTAGCGGCCGGGGTCGGCGTCGCTGTCGGCGGCACCGCTGGCGTAGCCGCTGGAGTGGCCGCGGATCCGAAGGTCACCACGAGAAGCGGGGGGTGTGCCGATTCCCGACTGCCGAAGCTGATCGCCGTCGCGTTGTTGTCGGTCACGGCCAGACTCACGAGCCGATTGCCGGCCACGAGGGACGTGACGTTCACGCTGACGGTCGTATCGGAGGCAACCGAACCCGAGGCAGCTGAGGCTCCCCCAAAGGCCGGAGCGTTCGAGGCGTTCGTCTTGGTCTCGCTCCAGGTGGTGCTGGAAACGGGATGGACGGAGACGCCCGCGCTATTCGCGGAGTTGGCGTACAGCTTGAGCACCGCCCGGCTCACAGGGCCGCTCGCCCCGCTCAGATCGAAGCGCAGCAATGCGACGCCGAGCGGCGAGCCGTCCACGCGCAGCGTGGTGGAGGAACCGTAGGTCGTGGACGCGCTCTGGGAATTGGTCCAGGTATCCGCCACCGGCTTGAGCGAGGCGGAGGAAGACGCGGAAGCCGAGATGACGGTCGTGGCCAGGATGCCGACGGCGAGGACGATCGCGCTCTGGCGCACGAAGTGCGACAGAGCCCGGATGCGCGTCCGAGCGGCGCGGAAATCGTACATGGGGTTCTCCAACCGGCGCCCCGTTGAGCCGAACGCCGATGACGTTGACGGGTTGGTCAGGCCCCCGACCCTAGCACCGTGCTCCGGCGCGGGTAACCGCCCAGAAGGCCGGATCGGAGCCGGGGAATGCGTACCGGTACCGTCTGGTCCGTAATGGCCAGGAGGCGCCAGTGTGCCTACCGATATGGGGAGCTAAATGTGCCCCCATACCGAGTAGCCACTCAACCGGCAATTTGCACCTGCCGGAACGCACTTATCAGGAGCGTTGCAAACACGACACATCAGTCGCCACCCGCCCCGTTCGGATGTATCGTGCCGCGCTTCAAGCCCGCCCTGAAAGGGGTCACAAGGAGTTCCCCCCTATGTCCCCGGCAAATCCTCGCATCTGGTTCGTTCTGCCAACCTACAACGAGAAAGACAATTTGAGGCCCATTACCGAAGCGATACTCGCGACGGTACCCGAGGCCTCCGTGCTCATCGTGGACGACAACTCTCCCGACGGTACCGGCGCGATCGCCGACGCGCTCGCATCCGAGCGGGCGAACGTGGCGGTTCTCCACCGTGCCTCTAAGGAGGGCCTGGGTCGCGCTTATCTGGACGGCTTCTGCAACGTCGCGGCCCGCGGCGCCGGGATCATGGTCCAGATGGACGCCGACTTCAGCCATCCCGTCCGATTCCTGCCTGCCCTCCTCGCGCCCGTGCTCGCGGGCGAGGCGGATATGGTGCTCGGGAGTCGGTACGTGCCCGGCGGCGTCATTCCGAAGTGGAATCCTCTCCGCCGATTCATAAGCAAGGGCGGCGGTCGCTTCGCCCGAATTGTCCTGAGACTCCCCTACCGCGACCTGACCGGCGGCTTCAAAGCGATCCGTGCCGACCTCCTCCAGACGATCGATCTCGACGCCGTCCACGCCGGTGGCTACGCGTTCCAGATCGAGATGACATTCCGAGCCCACCGGCTGGGCGCCCGCATCGTCGAAGTCCCGATCACTTTCGAAGAGCGCCGCGAGGGCGCGTCGAAGATGAGTTCGGGGATCGTAGTCGAGGCCCTCAAAGTCGTCGTGGCATTGCGTTGGGCCGCGGTGCGCGGTCAGGTTCCGGCGGCCAGCCCGAGCCGCACCTCATCTATGTAGACCCACCCGTACCGACAGGCGGGACGTGCTCCGCCCCTACCTGCATGGAGCCTCTTGGAGCGCCACACCACGGAACGTTAAGCGAGGTGCTATTGGTTACGACAGGCCTCTCTGATAGGGTTCTGCCAATGCCGGAACCGAGTCCGCAATCGCGCTTCGGATCCAGCTAAGGCGCAGTTCTCAAGTCCAGGGAAGCCCCCGCGAACGCCCTCCTGCCAGGGCCAGTCGTGACGGGCCTGCCCACTCGATCTGCTTAGCCGTTCTAATCCACGCAGCTTCATTGCCAGCGTCCCATCCCGCCTTATGGCGCACCCGACGGGGGTACTTATTCATGAAGGTTCTGACTTTGCGCACCTGCATTCCGGTCGCCTCACGCATAGCACCGCTCGCCAAGTTTCTCCTCGTAGGCCTCAGCGGCATCCTCGTAAACGAGCTGCTGTACGTCGCACTGGTCGACCGCCTCGCTATCTGGTTCGTCATTTCGGCGATCGTCGCGACGCAGGCCTCGACAACCTGGAACTTCCTGGGCAACGAGCACTGGGCGTTCTCCGGTAGGCGCTTCGTTGGGCCGGCCTGGGTTCGCTACATCTCATACTCCGGCATGAACAACGCTCTGTTGTTGTTGCGCGTGCCGATGCTGTTTCTCCTGGCCAACATCGCCGGAGTGGGCTCCGCCTGGTCGAATCTGATCACGCTCGGCGCCCTCTTCGTGCTCCGATACGCCGTCTCCGACGGCCTGGTCTGGCGCCGCGAAGGTCAAGGGTCGTCGGCCGGCGAGACGCGCGGTTCCGGGGCGGCGTGGGTCAACGAGTCCACGTACCGCTACGACATCGGCGGCCTGCTTCGGCTCGACTCCGACGCCGAACTGCCCGAGCTTGCCTACTTCCGCTCCCCCTCGACTACTCCGCCCGACATCCGCATCCGGATCCGCCGCGTCGGCTCCGTCCCCAAGATGCGTGTGCGGCTCCTGCGCGACGGCGACCGCGTCACGTATCGTGAACACCTGGGCATCCTGGGTGCGGACTTCAACGTGACCATGGGTCAGCCCATCGAGATCGAGGCCTCGCCTCTTCTCGCGCTCTCGTGCCACGTCCTATATACGAACGTCGTAGAGGCTCTGCTGCGGTTCGTGCTCGTTTCAAAGGGCTACGTGCTGCTTCACTCCGCCGGCCTCGCGGTGGACGGACGAGCCAGTCTTCTCTCGGCCCAGACCGACACCGGCAAAACGAGCACGGTCATCAACATGGTCCGTGAGCGTGGCTGGGGATTCATCTCAGACGACATGGCGATCATCGATCCGGCCGGCCGCGTGCGAACCTTCCCGAAGCCGATGACGCTCTCCTACCACACCATGACCCGCGCGGTGGACGCCAGCACGCTGAGCACCAAGAAGCGAATGCAGCTCCAGGTCCAGAGCCGGGTCCACTCCAAGAGCGGCCGAACCGTCGGCAAGGGCCTCGGCAGCCTCAACGTGCCGATCATGTCGATCAATAGCGCGCTCCAGATCATGGTCCCCCCGCCCAAGTACCACATCACGTCGCTCTTGCAGGCGCAGATCACGGCCGAAGCGCCGATCGACAACGTCTTCCTGATGGAACGCGGCGAGCCGGTAGTGCAAGAACGCGTCGCCCTCGAAGCTGCGATCGACCAGCTCATCGACAACACCGACGACGCGTACGGCTTCCCGCCGTTCGCCACCCTCGCGCCCACGCTCGTAATCGGCGGACGCGACTACCAGCAGCTCAGGGCGCGCGAGCGCGAGTTGCTGACCCAAGCTATGCAAAACGCCACGATCTGGCGCCTCCGCGTCCGCGGCCACGAATGGGGAGAACTGCTTCCCAGGCTGATCGCAGAAGGTCGCGGGGGCGAACTGGTCGGGATCCCGATCGAGCCGGAGCGACGTGCCCCGGTGGGCATCCCGATCGAGGTCGGCCTGCCGGTCGACATCGGCATCCCGGTCGAATCAGAAGGAGCCCCTGCCCTCCCTTTTGAGGGTGAGTACGCCGCCGCTGCGGCGTACGAGGCAGCAGACCACGCCTCCTACAACAGCTCGTTGCCAAGGAGAGGTAGGCCGCGATGAACCCGGGCCCGTACGACGGGCTCGGTGTCCCTCGCAGAGTGCCCCGAGCCATCGACTACTCAGTCGCTCGCGACCGCGTTGTGACTAGCGCCCGCGTGCTCACTCGAACATGGCTGGCACTCGGGATAGTCCTGCTCGCGGCTGCAGTGGTGCGGCTCTGGGCGATCAACTCGGTCGGCTTCAACAACGACGAGGCGGTCTACTCCGGTCAGGGAGCCGCCCTTGCGGCCGACCCGATCTACAGCGGCCTCTTCGCAATCTTCCGCGCCCATCCGCTGCTCGTGCAGTTCCTCGACTCGATTGCGTTCAGACTGATCGGGGTCGGGGATGTGGCCCCGCGGCTGATCTCAGTCGCCTTCGGCCTTGGCGGCGTCGCGCTGGTCTATGCGACCGGTTCGGTGCTTTATTCGAAGCGGGTCGGTCTGGTCGCCGCGATGGTGCTGGCGCTGATGCCCTATCACGTCATCGTCACCAGGCAAGCGCTCCTCGACGGACCCGAGACCACTCTCTTCCTTCTCACGATCTATCTCCTGGCTCGCTACGCGCGAAGCAGTTCTCCACGCTGGCTCTACGGGGCCGCATTCTGTGCCGGGCTCACCGTTTTGGCCAAAGAGACGGCCATCCTCCTCGTTCCCGTCATCATCGCTTTTCTCCTCCTCGCGCCCGAAATCCGCGTGCCGATTCGGCGATTGCTGGTCGCGGTCGGACTCTTCGTCCTCGCCTTCGGTCCATATCCCGCCGCAGTCCTGATTGGCCGTGGGACCAATGCCGCCCAGGCGTTCTTCGTCTGGCAGGTGCTCCGCCAACCGAACCACACCTGGACCTTCTATGCCGACGTCCTGCCCGCGACCGTGGGGCCGCTCGTCCTCGTGGCCGCGGCCGTCGGCCTTGTCATAGCGCTCCGGCGCGGCCGCTGGGAGGATCGACTGCTGGTCGCCTGGATTGCCGTTCCGATCGCCTTCTTCGAACTGTGGCCGGTCAAGGGCTTCCAGTACTTGCTCCCGATCGCTCCCGCCATCGCCATCCTGGTCGGGCTGATGTTCGATCGACTCTTCGACTTCGGCGACCGCGTGGCTCGAGTGAGTCACAACGCCGCGGGCGTTGAACCGGCCGCCCAGGCCGCCGCCCGGCGCCTGGTTGCCCGGCATGGTTCGATCGCGCCGTTTGTCTGCGGAGTGCTGCTTGCGGCTCTGGTCGCCACCATCGCCATCCCGACAGCCCTGGCCGTCAACAGCACCACCATGACAGGCTCCCTGGCCGGCACGGGCGGTTTGCCCGGAGGTCGCGACGCCGGTTTATGGATCAGGAACAACGTGCCCCAAGGCGCGGCATTCCTTACCACGGGCCCCACGCTGGGGAACATCGTGGAGTTCTACGGGCAGCGCCAGGCTTACGCGCTTTCGGTGAGTCCGAACCCGCTGCGACGAAACCCAGCCTACGACCCGATCGTCAACCCGGACCGAGCCCTCCAACTCGACAAGATCCAGTACATCGCAACGGATATCTGGTCGGGTCAACGTTCGCCCTTCTTCGCCGGGCTGCTGCAGCGCTACGTCACCCGCTACCACGGCTGGCTAGTTTATCAGCAGTCGGCCCAGGTCCGCGACGACGCCGGCAGGGTCTCGACTCAGGTCGTGATCAAGATCTACGAGGTGCGGCCATGAGGCGCCCATTCACCGGGAGCTCGCGAATCCTTCGAGTGACCTCCCTGGCCATGGCCCTCGGATTCGCGGCCGCGCCGTTGGCCCTGGCCGCTCCGGTGCAAGCCGCCGGCAAGCCTATCCAGCATGTGGTCTTCCTGATGCAGGAGAACCACACTTTCGACAACTACTTCTCGTCCTTCCCGGGCGTCGACCAGCCGCCTGCCCAGGCGTGCATGCCGTCCTGGATCCCGACACCGAGCCCGAGCCCCAGCCCCGCGCCAAGTGCGACTCCGAGCCCCAGCTCGAGCCCTAGCTCGAAGCCGAGCTCGAGCCTGGGACCGAGCTCTACGCCAAAGCCGACGCCGGCCCCCAACCCCACGCCATCGAGCATTCAGTGCTACGACCGGTTCCATCTGTCCAGCCACCGCACGGTGGACCTGAACCACGGCGCCGCCGCAGCCTTGCGTGCCTACGACAGCGGCAAGATGGACGGCTTCTCGGCGTCGCAAGCGCAGTACAACCTGCCCACCAACCTGGCGATGGGCTACTACGACGGCTCCGACCTGCCGCTCTACTACAACCTCGCGAGCCAATACGTGCTGGCCCAGCGTTTCTTCAGCTCCGCCTGGGGATCGAGCGAGATCAACCACATGTACTCGGTCGCCGCTCGGGCTCCGGGGACGCTGCCGGCTACCGGCTACGACTTCCAGACGATCTTCGACAGCCTGCAGGCGTCCGGCGTCTCGTGGAAGTTCTACGTTCAGAACTACGACGCCACCATCAACTTCCGCAACCACGATCCCGCCGCCGCCAAGTCGGCACAACTGATCTGGGCGCCTCTTCTCGACTTCGCGCGGTTCGTCGACGACCCGTCGCTCGCATCCCACATCGTCGACATGTCCCAGTACTACGTCGACCTGCAGAAGGGCCAGCTCCCTGCCGTCGCTTACCTGGCTCCGAGCGGGCTGTCCGAGCATCCGCCCGGTGACATCACCGTCGGCCAGTCGTTCGGCGCGGCTACGGTCACGTCTCTGATGCGCAGCTCGGCGTGGTATAGCAGCCTCTTCGTCCTGTCCTGGGACGACTGGGGCGGCTGGTACGACCACGTGGCTCCGCCCCAGGTCGATGCGGACGGCTACGGCTTCCGCGTCCCGGCTCTCATCGTCTCGCCGTACGCGAAGTCGGGCACCATCGACAACACGACCTACGACTTCACGTCTGTGCTGAAGTTCATCGAGGACAACTGGTCGTTGCAGCCACTGACGGCGCGCGACGCCACGGCCAACAGCATCTCCAACGCTCTCGATCTGAGCAAGTCCCCGGCTGCTCCCGTCTTCCCCGCCCAAACATATCCGGCACAGCCCGCGCAGGACACCCACAACCGGCCGCTCCTGCTCGGCATCTACGCCGCAGTCGTCGCGATTGCGATCCTGTGCGGCGCCTTGATCCTCCTTCGGCCCTGGCGACGCCAGCGGCTCAACCAAGCGTGAGGGCCACCATGAACACGAGCATCGCGAACAACCGTCTCCCCAGACGGATAGTCCGTCTACCCGGACGGATGGTCCGTCTCCCCAGACGGATAGTCCGTCTACCCGGACGGATAGTCGAAGCCCTCTTGCTAGCGACACTTCTCTTCTCCACGTTCGCCGTGGCCCTCGCACCGAGCGTCCACGCGGTCGCGGCGCCGCCGATCGCAACTGTCATCACGGCCGAGGTCCCAACCGGCTCCATCCTGGGCAAGAACGTGGTCGTCGGGGCGATTCTCAAGGATCGTGCCGGCGGCCGCCTCGCGGGAGAACATCTGGCGCTCTTCATCGAAGGCGTCCAGCTGCAATCTCAGTCGACCGACGCTCAGGGCCTGGCTTCGTTCACCATCCTCGGCAAGAGGCTGGATCAGGCCCGGGCCTATCGCCTGACGGTGGTCTTCAGCGGTTCGCATGGCTTCGCGGCGTCCACGGTCAACGTCAACCTCACGATCCTGGCCGCGGCGATCCAGATACAGACAGTTCCGCCGCTGCCGGGCATGAGGTTCACTCTCGGAACCATCAGCGCTCTCACCGGTCCGGACGGCGTCGCCGCGCTCCCGGTGCCCCAGGCCGGGTCGTACTCCCTCGCGGCCGACTTGAATCCCAGCACCTCCGCAGACGCCACCGTCAAGGCGGGCTTCGTGCGCTGGCTCGATAACGTGTTTACGGCCAATCGCACCATCGACGTGACCGGGCCGGCCACCTACACCATCGGCCTGACAGTCGCCTACCGGGCGAACATCCGGTACGTGGACCTCAACAACCAGCCGGTCGATTCATCGCTTGTGTCCCAGGCGCAATTCAGCACCGGGACCGGTGCCAACGACGTTGTCCTGAACTCGCAGACCAAGCTCACGGACGTGTGGTGGACGGCAGCGACGACGATCCGCGCCGGAACGCTGCTTCTTCCATCGCCTATCACATACCGAGTGCTGTCGGTAAAGATGCACGGAGCCGACGTGGTCAACCGCGGCCAGCAATCCTGGACCCCGACGCAGAACGGCACGTGGACGGTTCAGGTGCTGCTGTACGGGCTGACGGTCCAGACGCAGGACGCTCTGCTGGGCGGCGCGGTCTCAGGGAAGATCCAGCTCACCTATCCCAACGGCGACATCACCACGAAGTCGGTCGGAGGGGATGGCTCAGTCGCATTCGACAGCCTGCCGAGGGGCGAGTACAAGCTCTCGCTCGGATCCTCCCTCACGCCGCCAACCCAGGTGACGCTGTCGCGTCCGCAGTCGGCCACGCTCCGCGTTATCACGTACGTGGACATCGGGCTGGTCCTCGGTTTCGGCCTGGCCATTGTCGTCATGCTCGTGATCATCGGCCGTTGGTCGCTCGTAACCAGGCGCATCCGGCGCAAGCGAGACAACCTTGCCGTGAGCACGCCCGCCGACTTGAGCCGGCCCACCGCATAGCGCGGCCCGCCCGTGTCAGCTCCGCCGATCCTATCGACCGCCTCGTCGTTGCGACGTCGTGGCCGGCCCGTTCTCGCGGCGACGGCCGCAGTGCTCCTCGTCCTTGCAAGCCTGGGCTCGGTCGGGAATGCCGCGGCTCCTTCTGTGGCGGCCGCTTCCGGGTCGCCGCCCGTCCTGGCCTACTACTACATGTGGTTCAACGCGGCGAGCTGGACGCACACTAAGACCGATCTCCCTTCGCTGGGTCCCTACGACAGCACCGACCCGGCGATCATCCACCAGCAGGTGGCCTGGGCCAAAGCCTCCGGTGTCGACGCGTTCATCGCCAGCTGGAAGAACACGCCTACGCTCGACAAGGCGCTGGCGGAGCTGGTCGCGGAATGCCGGAGCCAGGGGATGAAGCTCGTGCTGATATACGAGGGCCTGGACGTCAAACGCAATCCGATCCCGTCCTCCACCGTGGGCGCCGACATCGTCTGGTTTGCCGATCACTATGGCTCCGATCCCGTGTTCGACCTGTACGGCAAACCCGCCGTAGTGTGGTCGGGCAGCTGGCAATTCAGCGCGACGCAGATCGCAGCCGTTCGGGCGCAAGTCGGCGCTCCCGATCGGTTGCTCCTTCTGGGCTCGGAGAAGGACGCCGCCTCCTACGCCGCTCGCGCCAGCTTGTTCGACGGCGATGCCTACTACTGGTCCTCGGCCGATCCGCTTTCGACCCCCGGCTACCAGAAGCGGCTGACTGAGCTGAGTGCTGCCATCCACGCCGGACACGGGCTGTGGCTCGCCCCCGCCGCTGTCGGGTTCGATGCCCGCCTCAACGGCGGCACCAGCATCGTCGACCGGCGCGACGGAGCCACGCTGCGGCAAGCCTGGTCCGACGCGCTCGCGACGGCCCCCGACGGCGTGGCGCTGATCAGCTGGAACGAATACACGGAGAACAGCTACGTGGAGCCGAGCCGAAACTACGGCCTCCGGTACCTGCAGGTTCTGGCGAGTCTGACGGGCGCTCCCGGGCCGGCGGCGTCGCCGAGCGAATCGCCTTCGGCAGGGTCCACGTCCGCAAGCCCGGCGGTGGCTTCGGCAACCCCCGGCGGCTCGGCCGGCGCCGGAAACGTCGGCGCGGGTCCGAGCAGCCCCAGTTACGGAAAGGCCCTCGGCCGATCGCAACCGCCCTACGAATGGCTTGGATCGGTGCTCGTGGCCCTGGTGCTCATCGGCGCGCTGGCCATACTCGCCATCAATCGGCGCAGGCGGACGGAGCGAACCCCCAATGAATGAGACGGGCGGCGCGGCGGCTGGACCGGCGGCTGGATCGGCGGCTGGACCCGGGGCCGGCGCGGCGGCTGGACCCGCGGCTGAACCCGCGGCTCGACCCGCAGCCAGGCCGGGTCGCCGGCGGGCGGTGCGCCTCTCCGTGGCAATCGCCGCCGCTTTGGCGATCGTCGCTTTCGTGGCCACCTGGGCGCTGCCGAACATGGCCGGCCCGCTCTTCGTTCAGGTCAGCGCGCTCGTGGCGCCGCGGCCCAGCGTAAGCGGCCCGACGGTGATGATCGCCGACCGCGCGCCGGTTCAGGCCACCGCGTTGGACGTCGGCGTGGAAGTAGTCAACCAGTACCCCCTGAGCGTCGTACTGGGAACCGGCCGGACGGCGTTCCAGGCGGCCGTATACCGACGCGACACGACCGGGCACCTGGTTCGAGTCTGGCAGGCCAACCTGAACGACCCGCTGCTCGAGGAAGGGTCGGACTCGCCGGTCGGTGGCGGGTCGGCAGGCGGAGCGGCCGTGATTGCTTCGGGCACGACGCGCCACGACCTGACGAGCCCGACGACACGGTTCAACCTGGTCGGCGGGCCCGGCGCACCGCTGCCGGCCGGTGTCTACTACCTCCGGGTTTGGGCATATGGGATCGGCAGCCAGCTGGTCCCCATCGCTCTCGACGGCGGCACCGATCCGCTGGGGACGCCCACGGACCTCCCCGCGCCGTCCAACTGAGGCGGCCAGGCGCCGGAACCCCGAGAGCCCAGCCCGGCACCCGTCAACTCCCGGTGGAGAACACCGTGACCCAATGAGCCGTTCGGCGCAGGTAGGCGACCGGAGCGTCGGCCCCCGCAGCCCCGTACGCGCCCTGGTAGCCCTGGTATTCCCGGGATCCGGAAGCGAAGTCCTGAGCCGGCTCGATCTGCGTCCCCTCGTGCCACTCGTTGAAGGTGGTGACGCTGATCCATTCCGACCGCGCCGAAATTGCTGCCTGCCACATGGCGTCGTAGCGGGCGCCATTCTGGCGATCCTGAACTTGCTGTCCCGTCGCCACCGCGTTGCGATTGTCGAAGCCTGGGCTGACGCTCGGGCTGCAGATCACGTTCGCGGCGCGGCAGTCGGCCACGAGAGTGGCGAAGTCCCCGGGCGACGCCATCGCGTCATACGTGTAGACGCCGTCCCCTCCATCCCTGACCGCGGAGGACGCTTTCGGCGAGTGGATCATGACGATCGAGTCGTCGGCCGTGCCGCGCAGGGCCTCGAGAGACGCCTTCAGATCGGCGGCCGGTAGCCTGCTGGCGGCGAAGAGGTAGAAGACGGGCCGCGGCGTCGTCGTCGCGCTGGCCGAGGTGGGGCGGGAGATTCGCAAGAGCGCCGGCGACGAGCCGAACCGCCCGACCAGGTACCGGATGTCGCTCGCTACCGAGGCGACGGTTTGTCCGTTGTAAGGCTCGAGGTGGAACGCGATCCGTATCCCGGCCGCCTCGGCAGCGGCGAATAGGGCAGCGAGCGATTGGTCGTCCCAGCTGTTCTGGCCCCACCAGCTGACCGCTATAGCGCCGACTCCGGTAGATCGCAGGTCGGTCATCTGCGCCGCCAGGACGGCCGGGTCGCGAGAGCTGTACGGGCCGCGCTGCGGGTAATAAGACGACGCGATGTCCTCCGGCGGCCGATGGCTCAACTGGTTCCAGTGGCGCCACGCTCCGTCATGGGCGAGGGTGCCGTACCACAGGTAGTAGAAGGCGGTCACCAGTGTCGTGGGCGGCGGGCTGACCCAGGGCGACGCAGATGAAGTCGGGGTCGAGTCAGACGAGCCGCTCGACGTTGCCGTGGATGTCGCAGTCGGCGTCCCGGCGACGCTCGAATGTCCGGGACTCACCGTAGGGTTGGGAGAGCCGCAGGCTGCGAAGCCGACCGCAACGACAAGGGCGAGGATCAGCGGGACCGACCGACCATGCCGGGGTGACGTTCGCTCCCGCGGGCCTCGCGACAAAGGAAACGATACGTTCACATTCGGTTGACATGGCCCGCCCATTCTGGCCTCGTGATAGATGTAAAGGAGCGACAATGGCAATCGTGATAACGATCCCTTGCCGATCGTACTCGGCTCAGGCCTTCGATGGTTGCCCGGCTTGTCTGGATGCGGCGCTCGATGCGGTGGCGCAGGCCGGTTTGTACCTGCTGGGGCGGGCGGCGCCCAGCTTTTCGAGCCGAATGACGGGGCGGGTCGAGATGTCGTATCGGTTGAACGTGCGCCTGTACGACGACAAGGGCGGCGAGCTTGCCAGCGACGACATGGTTGCCGACCAGACGATCGAGGGAGTCTTCGAAGTTACGGATCAGGAAGAAGGCTCCGCGGACGAGCCCGAAACGACGATGCGGATGGACGATTTCCAGACGATCGTCGACGTCCTGGAGCTCGCTCCGGCCGGCCGTGACAGCGTTTGCGGATCGATCGCCGGGAACTTGTTCGGCTTCAGTCAACTGGTGGGTCGGTTCCAGGTCGAGATCGCACCTGGCAGCTGACCCAGTACGAAGACGCTCCCGCCGCCGGTAGGCAGATCCCGGCGCACAATAGAAGCGGCCGACCCGTTTCCCGGGTCGGCCGCTTCTTGTTTGGCGAGGTTCGAGGGACTAGTAGGGGAACGCCATAGCGGACGCGGAGCCCGCGCTCCCAAGGGACGACAGACCCCAGGCCTGCTCGATGGTGCGAAGCATCGAGTAGTGGGTGTAAGCGGTGCTCGTCTTGTAGCCGGCGGTCATGTTCGGGGTGATCGCGATCGTGACGATGTGGCCGCCGCCATTGACGTTGGTCGTGCCTTCGTCGAAGGTGACGAAGACTACGGAGTTGGCAAACGACGAGCTGCCCGTGATCTTCGGCAGGAAAGCCTTCAGGAAGTTGTCGCCGTCGGCGACCGTTCCGTCATGCATGTCGTTGATCATGTTCGGGGTGATGAACTGGAAGTTCGCCGCCGCCGGATCGAAGCTGGCCAGGTTGGTGATGTTGGCGCACTTAGCGGCATTGCCGCTGATGCTGGTGTAGCTGATCGCCGGGTTGTGCTTGCGGACGTAAGCGCCCGACTTGCCGACGCCGTCGGTGACGGCCGAGGACGACGATGCGGTCGAGCAGTTGCCCGCGTAGCCCTGCATGACGGCCTTCCAGGTCCGGCCGGATGCGGTGACCTGATCGAACAGGTTATTCACGCTCAGGTTGTAGACGCCGTCGTCGGTGACGCCCTGGGTGCCGCCTGAGGTGAGGGCGATGTAGTTGGGCTCGGAGGGATGGCGCTCGGCCGAGAAGCCAGTCGAGAGACCGTACTGCGCGACGAGCGAGTTGATGTACGGAGCGCTGCTCGAGCCGACGATGCTCGAGTACTCCTTGTTCTCGAAGATGATCACGTAGACGTGGCTGAAGTTCGGGACGCTGGCGGAGGGCGGCGGCGTCGGGCCAGTCGTGGGAGCCGGGGTCGGAGTGGAGCCAGGCGTCGGGGTAGAGCCAGCCGTTGGGGTAGAGCCGGGCGTCGGAGTGGAGCCGGGAGCCGGGGTCGCATCGGTACCTATCGTCAGGGTCGTGGTTGCGATGAGGGTTCCGGCGCTGTCCTTGGCCGAGATCCGGCTGGTGCCGAGCGGAGTCGTGCTCGGGACGGGGAAGGCGACACTGAAGGCACCGCTCGAGGAGGCCGTGAAGGTCGCCTCTTTGCAGCCGTTGATGGTGAGGTTGCCGGTCTTGCCTGCTGCGAAACCGCTACCCGCGACGTCGATCTGCGTGCCTGGGTTCGCATAAGCGGGCACGATGATGGCCGCCGCGCCGGAACTACCCTGGGCTGCGGGGGCGACTGCGCCGATGGCCAGGGTCGTCGTGGCCAGCAATGCGCCCGCGGTCGTCTTGGCCGAGATCCGGCCCGTGCTGCCGAGCGAGGCGCCGCTGGGGATCGTAAATGGGGCACTGAACGCACCGGCCGAAGAGGCGGTGAACTTGGTCACCTGGCCGCCGTTGTAGGTCAGGACGCCTGCCTGCCCGGCCCCGAAACCAATGCCGGAGACTGTGATCTGCGAGCCCGGCGCAGCCGTAGCCGGCGCGGAGATGCTTGCGGATGCCGCCGCAGCGGTCATGACCGCGGATAGGGCGAGGATTGCGACGGCCATGACGGCCAGAAGCCGCAGTCTCCGCGGCGAACTCCGCCTGAGCCCGTTGGTGAGAGGAAGCCTGGAAGGGCTCTGGAACATTTCTCCTCCTTCCCGAACACGGCCCCGCAAGGCGATGCACGGTTGGGGACAGACGGGACGGGACCTGGAGCGTCGCGGGTGACGGCCGCATCACGCTCGCTGAACGGGGATCCCAATCTGCCTTCGGTGGTGGAAACGCCGGCCTGGGCCGACCTCAACCGCCCGACTCTAGCCCCCGAGTTGGCCTGCGGTAAAGTAGACCAAGGACTCGCGGCAGCCCACGCCGATGTCCTCTCTTAAGGTAGTGCACGACGACCAGCCCCAACGGGTAGGTCGCGCCGTCCCGACCAATTGCGCCGGCGCGCGTCAGCTTATCGGCGTCTCACTCAGGCAATCGGCTGGGGTTACCTGGCCTGACTGGTCCGACAGCTGCTTGCAGACGGTCTGGGTCCACGTGACGGTCATGTCGGTATGGGAGAACACGCGGGCGATCAGTTGAACCGTGTCGTCGCCTGGCAGCCGATAGATCGTGAAGAGCTGGTCCGCCTCGTCGGTTACCTCTGAAACTGTCAGCACGGCAGGCTTGCTGTTCTGCCAGGCATCGATCAGGCACGCGATCGCCTGCTGGTTGGACGCGGCATCCGTCACCGGCCCCGGTGCGGTCGGGATGGGAGAAATGTCGACGTCCTCCTCGAATAAGATTTCGGCGCCGCAGGAACGCACCCCGGCCAGGCTCACGACCGCCGAGGGGGCGTCGGAAGGCAGCGGCACGGTCGTCGAGTTGCCGGGCAGCGGGCTGTAGGAACCCGCCGCTGCCGATGGGTTGCTCGACGAGACCGGCGAGGCTCCGGAAGACCCGCCGCAAGCCGCGAAGGCAGTGGCCAGGACCGCGACCATCGCAGCCGTGAGGATACGTAAGCGCATTACTCACCATTGGACGCCCTGGCACGCGCGGCGTCAAGCGGGGTTCCGGCACCTCTTGCCATGCCGCGGTATACTCAATGCCATGTTGAATGTCTCTGAGCCACGGAGCACCGCCTCGGACCAGGCCGAAGACGACATCGGCCGTCAGGCGCTCGAGCGCGAACTGCTCGAAGAGATGACGAGTTGGTCGCCCCGCGATCGCGGAGGCGTGTTCAAATCGTGGCATCGACATGCCCTGAGTCTCGTCCATCTGAACGTGCTGACGGCTCTCGAGGCAGAGGGGCCGCTCCCGATGAAGCGTCTCGCCGAGGCCATGGACGTCTCCGACGCCAGCGCGACCGGCATCGTCGATCGCATGGAGAAGCGCGGTCTGGTGGAGCGACGCCACGGCACCGAGGATCGCCGGGTCGTGCGGGTCCACGCGACAGAGGCTGGGTTCCAGGTCTTTCGCGACATGGCCGTCCACCGACGCGGAGTGCTCTCGAAGGTCCTCGCCGAGCTCACCCAGGAAGAGATGGCCTCCCTGCTCGTCGGGATGCGTGCGATCCACACCGCCCGCCGGCGGCTACTGGAGGAGTTGGACGCGCCCGAGGCAGGCCAACAGAGCGGATGATCGCCGGTCCCAACTCCTTCGGTGCGCTTTCACGAGTCCTACACATTCCGCTGCCAGGCTGATGGCAATACCACCTACACCTTTGCTCGGGGACCCTCAATGAAGACACAGGATCGAAGCCGATGATCAGACTTCTCCGCAGGTTCGGCTGGCCGTACCGCCGGCTGCTGGCAATCGTGGTGATCCTGGTGACCGTCCAGGCGATCACGAATCTGTACCTGCCAAATCTCAACGCGGACATCATCAACAACGGCGTGTTGAAGGGCGACACGAACTACATCGTCCGCATCGGCGCGCTGATGCTGTTCGTGACCTTCCTGCTGGGTCTGTGCTCGATCGTGTCGGTCTACTTCGGGTCGCTGACGTCCATGTCGATGGGGCGCGACATTCGGAGCGCCATCTTCCGCAAGGTCATGGGCTTCTCACAGAAGGAGACCAATTCCTTCGGCGCACCCACGCTGATAACGCGCAACACGAACGACGTGCAGCAGGTGCAGATGGTCCTGGTGATGGCCCTCAACATCATGATCCTGGCCCCGATCATGTCCGTCGGCGGCCTGATCATGGCCCTGCGCGAGGATGTTCCGCTCTCGGCGACGCTCCTGGTCATCGTCCCGCTGGTGCTGATCGTCATCGGCACGATCGCCTTCATCGCCGTGCCCCTGTTCCGGTCCATGCAGAAGCGCACCGACCGAATCAATCAGGTCATGAGGGAAGTGCTGGGCGGCATGAGGGTGATTCGCGCGTTCGTGCGAACTGAGCACGAAGAAAAGCGCTACGACGAAGCCAACCAGGCGCTGACGGACAACTCGCTCAAGGTCGCACGGCTATTCGCGCTCATGATTCCGTTCCTGTTCGGGATCATGAACCTCTCGATGGTCGCAATCGTCTGGTTCGGCGGCCTTCGTATCGACTCCGGCAGTATGCCCATCGGGAACCTCTCGGCCTTCCTCCAGTACGTCATGCTGATCCTCTTCTCGGTGATGATGGCCGCCCTCATCTTCGTGATGGTGCCGCGAGCTGCGGCTTCCGCCGAGCGAATCAACGCGGTCCTCGATACGGAAACGACGATCTGCGACCCCGACACAGCCACGGCATTGACCGAGCCCCGCGGCCTCGTCGAGTTCCGAGACGTCGAGTTCCGATACCCGGGTGCGCAAGACGCCGTTCTGTGCGGCATCTCCTTCACGGCCCGCCCGGGCCAGACCACGGCCATCATCGGCGGTACCGGCTCGGGCAAGTCCACCCTGATCAACCTGATCCCGCGCTTCTACGACGTGTCGTCGGGGAGCGTGGAGGTAGACGGCGTCGACGTCCGGCAGATGCGCCAGGAAGACCTGTGGCGTTTGGTCGGGCTCGTACCGCAGAAGGCGTTCTTGTTCAGCGGAACCGTCGCCAGCAACCTCCGATACGGTGACGACAACGCCGACGACGAGACCCTCTGGCACGCTCTTGCCATCGCTCAGGGGAAGGATTTCGTGGAAGAAATGGCCGGTGGGCTCGAGGGCGAGATCGACCAGGGCGGAACGAACGTCTCCGGCGGCCAGCGCCAGCGCCTGGCCATCGCTCGGGCAATCGTCAGGAAGCCGAAGATCTTCATCTTCGACGACAGCTTCTCGGCGCTGGACTTCAAGACCGATCAGCGTCTCCGGGGCGCGCTTCGAGACGAGACTGACGAGGCCACCGTGATCATCGTGGCCCAGAGGGTCGGGACGATCCTCCACGCCGACCAGATCATCGTGCTCGACAAGGGCGAGATCGTGGCGATCGGCAATCACGCCGAGTTGATGGAGAGCAGCGAGACGTATCGCGAGATTGTCTACTCGCAGCTCTCCAAGGAGGAAGTGGCATGAGCGGGCCCGCAAACGGCGCCGACGGACACCGACCCGCGGCGACGAACGGGCGGCCGGCTGCTGCCCCCGGTGGCGGTTTCGGCGGCCCCGGAGGCGCAGGCGCACGGCGCCGCGGCCCGATGGGCGGCGGATTCGGTCCGGGGCACGGCATCTCCATGCCGGCGGAGAAGGCCCGCAACTTCCGTGGCACCTTCCGCCGCCTCCTGGGCGAACTCCGGCCGGACCGGAAGTGGATCATCCTCGTCATAGCTGTCTCGTTCTTCAGCACGGCCGGTCAGATCTTCGGCCCCAAAGTTCTGGGCAACGCCATCAACAAGCTGATGGATGGGCTCGTCGGCAAGCAGATGGTCGCGCAAGGCGTGCCGACCGGTCTCACCCACGAGCAGGTAGTGGCCGCACTGAGGGTGGCGCACAACCCGCTCGCGGATCTGGTAGCCGGCACGAATGCGGCCCCGGGCGTCGGCGTCGACTTCGGTGCCCTGGGCATGATCCTTCTCGCGCTCGCCGGGCTGTACCTGCTCAGCACGTTCTTCAGCTGGGTCGCGTGGTACACCATGGGCGGCGTATCGCAGCGCACGGTGTATCGACTTCGCCGCAAGGTGGACGAGAAGCTCGCCCGCCTGCCGTTGAAGTACTTCGACACACACCAGCGCGGCGACACTCTGAGCCGCGTCACGAATGACATCGACAACATCGCCGGTACGCTGCAGCAGAGCCTCACGCAGATCATCACTTCCATCGCGACGATCATCGGCGTCCTGGCGATGATGTTCTGGATCAGCCCGATCCTGGCTGCCATATCGCTGTTGGTCATTCCGGTTGCCGCCGGCGCGACGATGTTCATCGCCAAGCGGTCGCAGAAGGAATTCGCGGCGCAGTGGAAGCAGACCGGAGCCCTCAGCGCTCACGTCGAGGAATCGCACACGGGTCACGCCATCGTGAAGGTCTTCGGCCACGAAGAGGACGCCATCCGCCGCTTCGACGAGGAAAACGCGCGCGTCTTCCGGGCCAGCTTCAAGGCTCAGTTCATCTCGGGCATCATCCAGCCCACGATGAACTTCATCAGCAACCTCAACTATGTCGCCATCGGCGTCATCGGCGGAGTCCAGGTCGCCAGCGGCACCATGTCCCTGGGCGACGTGCAGGCGTTCATCCAATACTCGCGCTCGTTCACGATGCCGATCACCCAGACCGCCAGCATCGCGAACCTGCTGCAGTCGACCATGGCCTGCGCCGAACGAGTCTTCGAGCTGCTCGACGAGCCGGAGGAATTGCCCGACGCGGCAGAGCCGGTCGCGCTTACCAACCCCACCGGCCATGTGACTCTCGAAGGCGTGTCGTTCCGCTACGAGCCGGACAAGCCGCTCATCGACGACCTGAACGTGGACGTCCGGCCGGGCGAAGTCCTGGCAATCGTCGGGCCCACGGGCGCCGGCAAGACCACGGTCGTGAACCTGCTGATGCGCTTCTACGAGATCGACGCCGGCACGATCTGCATCGACGGCATCGACATTCGCGACATGACGCGCGACAACCTGCGTCGAACCTTCGGCATGGTCCTCCAGGACACGTGGCTCTTCGGGGGCACGATCCGGGACAACATCGCCTACGGTCGAGAGGACGCCACGGAAGAGCAGATCGTGGACGCAGCAAAGGCGGCCCACGTGGACCACTTCGTCCGGACTCTTCCCGGCGGCTACGACACGGTCATAGACGACGAGGCCTCGAACCTGTCGGCCGGCGAGAAGCAGCTACTTACGATCGCCCGCGCGTTCCTGGCCGACCCGGAGATCCTCATCCTCGACGAAGCCACGAGCTCGGTCGACACTCGCACCGAGATCCTGGTCCAGCAGGCGATGGCGCGCCTGATGAAGGGCCGTACGGCCTTCGTCATCGCCCATCGCCTCTCCACGATCCGCAACGCCGACGAGATCCTGGTCATGGACCACGGCAAGATCGTCGAACAGGGCAGCCACGACGAGCTGATCGCCAGCCACGGCTTCTATTTCGACCTGTACAACTCCCAATTCGAAGAGGCAATCGCCGAAGCGGTCTAGTGGCGCCGGGCTGGCGCGGCTCGGGGCCGGCCCGGGGCGCGACGCCACACCACGGGTTACTCTCCGGGCATGACTGAACCTGCCCGCCAGATCCCCGCCGAACGCTTCGAAGCGCGACTTGTCGCGTGCCGCCTTGCCATCGCCGAACGCGGCCTGGCGTCGCTGCTCCTGAGCGTGGGCCCCGACCTACGCTACCTCACCGGTTTCGTCGGCGAGCCGATGGAGCGCTTCACGCTGCTGGTAGTGCCGCGCCAGGGCCAGGTCTCGCTGCTGGTTCCGCGCCTGGAGGCGCAAAAGGCTGCCGGCACGCCGCTGGCCGCTGCCGGCGCCGCGCTGGTCGTGCCCTTCGACGAGCGTGACGACGCGGCGGCGATGGTCGCGGACCTACTGCGCTCCCAGGCCGGGGCCCCGATCGGGGTCTCCGACCGGATGTGGTCCATGCATCTCCTGCAGCTCGAGACCGCTCTTCCGGACCGACGCTTCGAGTCCGCTAGCACAGTGATGCGCGAATTGCGCCAGGTCAAGGACGCGGACGAGGCGCGCCTGCTGACGCTTGCCGCGCAAGCCGCCGACCGCACGATGGACGCCGTCTGCGCGGGCCCGCTCGCCGGGCGGACCGAGGCGGAGGTGAGCCGGGAGATTCGCTCGCGACTCATCGACGAGGGACACGACCTGGCCGGTTACGCGATCGTCGGTTCGGGGCCCAACAGCGCCTCACCGCACCACGACGCGAGCGAGCGAGTCATGCGGGCCGGCGAACCGATCGTGCTCGACATCGGAGGCACGCGGGCCGGTTACGCGAGCGACACCACTCGGACCGTTTGGGTCGCCGGAGAGGCCGACGTCGCCCCGGAGCCAGAGTTCGTGCGCGTCTACGAGCTGGTTCGCGAGGCCCAGGCTCGCGCGACCGCCGCCGTTCGGCCCGGCGTCCCCGCCGAGGAGATCGACGCGACCGCCCGAACCGTGATCGCGGGCGCCGGCTACGGCGACTTCTTCACGCACCGGGTGGGCCACGGGATCGGACTCGAAGTGCACGAGGACCCGTACATGGTCACCGGGAACTCGACCGCGCTGAAGCCGGGAATGGCGTTCAGCATCGAGCCGGGCATCTACCTCCCGGGCCGCTGGGGCGTACGTCTGGAGAACATCGTGATGTGTTCCGACGGCGGCGCCACCGTGCTGAACCGCTCCAGCCTCGACCTGAGGGTCGTGCGCGGGTAGCTGAGGGTCCCTCCCCCAATTGGAGCCTGGTACCTACTACTAGCGGACGCTACGATCTCGCGGGCGATCTCCCCAGAGGGGCCAACCCGTCGCCCGAAGGGCTGGGAGTTTCACATGGGCGCGTGGCGCGTGGCGCGGGGCAGGCCGGTCGTGGCCCTTGCTCTGCTGCTGGTCTTTGCCGCCGGTTGCGCCGGCTCGTCTTCGACGTGGCCCGCTCTCCACTCCTCGCCCACAGCCTCCGGCCCTATCGCGTCAGGCGCCGACAGGCGAGCCGCGGCGCCCGAGCAAACCGGCCCCGGTGGCGCTGCCACGCCGGCGAGCGCGACCGTCAACGACATCACCGTCGAGTACACGTATCAGGCCGACCTGATGACACCCTTCTCGCAGCTCTACGGCAATATCCTGCCCCACTTTGTGGTCGCCACAATCACGAACGGCAACGCCCAGCCGGTCAAGGTCAAGATGACGAGCGGCGTCGCCGGCTTCACCAACTCGAGCATCAAGACCGTCACCATCGCCGGCAAGGACAGCGCGACCGTCGAGCAGGACCCCGAGCTGACGAGCGCGGCCATCGACTCGCTCACGTCCCAGAAGCCCGGCCAGCTGGAAGTGCTCGTGACGTACCTGGACAACGGCCAGGATCTGACGGTGCTCGACGAGACCCACAGCATCGTCGTCACCGGCCGGAGCGACTTCCCGTGGTCCATCAAGGGCATGACCGAGGCGGAGACATTCGAACTCCTCGGCGTGATGGTCACGTCCACCGACCCGGCCGTGAAGAACGACCTGATCCGGGCGGCTGCCAACTACGATCCCGGCCGCACGATAATCAGCGGCTACCAGAGCGAAATGGACGCCGACAACTCGGTCTACCAGCGATTGGCCGACATCTGGCAGGCCGAAACCAACGACTTCAGCCTGACGTACATCAGCACTCCGGTCTCATTTGCGCCGGGCGACACGCAGGCGATCCGGCTGCCTTCCGAGGCGCTCTCCAGCGCCAGCGGAAACTGCATCGAACTGGCGCTCCTGTACGCCTCGGCCGTCGAGGCCATGGGGATGCAGCCGGTCATCGTGATCATCCCCGGCCACGCCTACCTGGGCGTCAGGGTCGACGACACGAGCAACTCCTACTACTTCGTTGAGACGACGATGATCGGGCAGTCCACGTTCGATGAGGCGGTCACCGAAGGCGGCACCGAATGGGACGAGGCGATGCCGCACGAGAACAACGGCGACGAGGGCTACGGCTGGGTCGAAGTCGCGCAGTCCCGCCAGGACGGCATTCTCCCCATCCCCTGGCACTAGTCGACGCCACGATGAGGGACTCGCCCGAAGAAGAGGGCGATCGAGCGGAGAACGCAACGCATCGCTGACTTGGGCGCCGTTGCCTGCCTGAATGCCCGACTTACCCGTTTCTGACCCGGTCGGTATCGCGCGCGGCTCGGTAGCGGGCTGCCTTCCCGTCTTACTCCCCACCGGAGTGATATGGAGAGGCGGCCGGCGATTCGGCCATACCATAACGGTTGCGGCGCTCGAGAACGGTTGCGGCGCTCGAGGCCACGCTCAGATCGAGGTTCCTGGCAGAAGACGTGGGCCCGGCCGCGCGGCGGACCCAACTTACTACTCACTGCTGAGGTAACACGGGAAGCGCCCGCGGCGCTCCCAACCATGGAGATGGACGTGAAGCGAACACTCGGACGCAGCGGCATCGAAGTCTCGGCGGCCGGGATGGGCTGCTGGGCCATCGGCGGACCGTGGGACTCGCTCGGGGCGAAAGCCGGCTGGGGCGTCGTGGACGATGCAGAGTCGACCCGGGCCATCCACGCCGCCCTGGAGCTGGGAGCCAGCTTCTTCGACACGGCCGCCAACTACGGCGCCGGCCACAGCGAACGCGTGCTCGGCGCCGCGCTCAAGGGTCGCCGCGACCAGGTCGTGATCGCCAGTAAGTTCGGCTACGACATCGACGAGGCCGCAAAGCAGGTCGAGCCATACGGTGCCAATGAGGAAGAGAGCGACGTCGCCCCTCACTTGCGGGCCGATCTGGAGAGGAGCCTGCGACGCCTCGAGACCGAATACGTAGACGTGTACTTGCTCCACGTCTGGGGGCTCACCCTGGACCGAGCGCTGGCGGCACGGGACGTGCTCGAAGAACTCGTCAAGGAAGGCAAGATTCGAACCTACGGCTGGAGCACCGATCGAGCCGAAGCGATCGAGGCCTTCTCGACCGGCCCCGGCTGCGGCGTGGTCGAGCAGGAGCTGAACGTCCTCACCGGCAACTCCGAGCTGCTCGCCCTGGCCGAGCGGATGAACCTGGGGAGCATCAACCGGACCCCTCTGGGTATGGGCATGCTGACCGGCAAGATCACGCCGGAAACCCAGTTCCGCGACGACGACATCCGCCAGAAGGTCGCGTGGTTCCCCGGCATCACGGGCGGCCGCGCCAACCAGGAGTGGCTCGACGCCCTCACATCGATGCGGGAGATCCTGACCAGCGGCGGTCGAACTCTGGCCCAGGGCGCTCTGGCGTGGATCTGGGGCCGCAGCCCCAACACGGTCCCGATCCCGGGATTCCGAACCGTCGCCCAGGTCGAGGAGAACGCGAGAGCCATGGAGTTCGGGCCGCTCGCGCCGGCTCAGATGGCCGAGATCGACCGGATCCTGCGGCGGTAGCCCCGCGGGCGGCTCCGCCGCTCCGGCCGCTCCGGCCGCTCCGGCCGCTCCGGCGAGTCCGGCGAGTCCAACTCGCTGACGGACGAGACACCGGTTGTTCCGGGCCGGGAAGTCGCGGTATCGTGCCGGCATGGGCTTCGAGTGCGCATACCAGAACGGCGAGCCGCCCTGGGACATCGGGCAGCCGCAGCCGGTGTTCGTGCGCCTCGCCGAGGAGGGAGCGATTGCCGGCTCGGTGATCGATGTCGGCTGCGGCACCGGCGAGAACGCGCTCTATCTGGCCTCGCGCGGGCTCGACGTGACGGGCGTGGACGCCGCACCGACGGCGATCGCGCGCGCCCGCGCGAAGGCCACGGCGCGAGCGATCGCCGCAACGTTCGAGGTCGCCGACGCGCTCGAGCTCGGTGCCGTTGGGCGGACGTTCGATGTCGCCATCGATTCGGGCCTGTTTCACGTCTTTTCGGACGCGGACCGCCTCCGTTACGAGCGCAGCCTCCGAAGCGCGCTTCGGCCGGGCGGGCGCTACTTCATGCTCTGCTTCAGCGACCGGCAGCCGGGCACGATGGGTCCGCGCCGGGTGACCCAGCCCGAGATACGCGACACGTTCTCCGAGGGCTGGCGGGTCGACTCGATAGTGGCGGAGCACTTCGCGACCAGGGATGGATTCCTGGGACCGGACGGCCCGCACGCCTGGCTCGCGTCGCTGACACGCCTCTAGACCGGCCCGCGGCTCAGCGGCAGTCGCCTGTCGCGTCCCGCAGGCGCGGCGTTGCCGGCGCTCAGCGGGTAGTCTTGGCAGGCCCAATTCGGCAAGCATCTGACAGGACCGATGACGCCAGCGAAGCCGCCCTCCCGGAACAAGAACTCGCCTGAAACCGACGCTCAGGTGGCGAACACTCCCCAACCGTCGGCGGCGTCACCCGCGGCGGCGCAACCGTCGGCGGCGTCTCCGTCGGCGGCGCCTCGACGGACGGCACCTCGGCGGACGACGCCTCGCAAAACGACGCCTGGCAAACCGGCACCGGCTGAGGTTGCTGCGGCCGAGGTTCCGGCACCGCTTTCGGCCGCCGACGCTCCAGGGGCCGCAGCGCCCGAACCTGCTCCGGCGCCCCGAGGACTGCAGCCCACGCCGCGCACCAGGCCGCCGATGAAGATCCTCGTCGTCGGCGCGGGCGCCGTAGGCTCCTTCCTTGGCACGCTGCTGGCCGCCGCGGGCAACGAAGTGACCCTCGTCCGAATCTTCGAGCTCTCGTCGAACGACCCGATGACCCTCGTCTCCCCCGACGGCGCTGTGCAGAGCTTCCCTCTTCGGCGGGTCAGCCGCACCGAGAAGGCGTCCTCGCCCGACCTGATCCTGCTGGCGGTCAAGATGCCGGCTCTCCGCGACGCCATCGGTCCAACTCTGATCTGGCCGACCGTGCCGACCCTCACGGTGGAGAACGGCATCGGCGCAGAGGGCATCGCCGCCGAGCTTCGCCCCGAAGCGCCGTTGATCGCAGGATCCCTCACCGCTCCCATCGAGCTCGTCTCGGAGAACGAGATCCGATGGCTGGGCAAGGGAGGCCTCGGGCTGTCGGCCGTGACTCCCGACGCTCAGTCGTCGGTGCGGGCCCTGAGACGCGAGTTCGGCCGGGTCGGATTCCGGACGGCGGAAATCCGCGACGCATCGTCGATGAAGTGGTCGAAGCTGCTCGCCAACCTGATCGCCAATGCCACCGGCGCGGTTCTGGACATGGACGCCGAGGAGATATACCGGGACCCGCGGCTCTTCGCCATCGAGCGTCGCCAGCTGTGCGAAACCCTGGACGTGATGCACCAGCTCGGGCTGAAGCCCGTCGGGCTTCCCGGGGCCGCGGTTCCCTGGTTAGCGCGGGTGGCGCGCCTGCCCTCGTGGCTCAGCCGCCCGATCCTGTCGCGGATCGTGGGCGGCGCGCGTGCCGGCAAGCTGCCATCGCTCCGAGTCCACGTACGGGCGGTCGAGGCGGGCACTCCCCCGATCACCTCCGTCGCCGGCGAGCCGACGGAGGTCCACTGGATGAATGGCGCGGTCGCTCGCTTCGGGGTCGTGACCGCCGTGCCCACGCCGGTCAATAGCTTGCTCGTGGAACTGGTAGACGATGTTGCCGCGGACCCCGCGCGGAGAGCTGCGTTGCGTCGCAACCCTGACCGGCTGCTCGCCGAGATGCTCGGAACGGCCGACAGCGAGTCTTAGCCCGGGTCCACGCCAGGTGACTGCCGGTCTCGATTCGCAGCCCTATACTTCCCCGCGATGCAGACGATCGACATATTGCGGGCAGCCGTCGCGCTGATCGCGGGCTTTCTCGTGGGCGGCATTCCGTTCGGGATCATCGTTCCCCGTCTCATCGGCGGGCCCGACCCTCGAACCCTCGGCAGTGGCCGAACCGGAGGCGCCAACGTATCGCGGGCCGTCGGCTTTCGCTGGGCTGCCGTTTCGGGTCTCCTGGACGTGGCCAAGGGCGCCGTGGCCGTGCTGCTCATCGTGGCGATCGGCGGCGACATCGTGGCCCAGGTTCTCGCGGCACTCGCGGCGATCGTGGGGCACAGCCGCTCCCCGTTCATCGGCTTCCACGGAGGCCGCGGAGTCGCTCCGGCCACCGGTGGAGCCCTGATCATTGCGCCGCTGATCCTGGCGGTGATCTTCCCAATCTTCGTGATCGTCATCGCCGTGACCCGCATCTCGTCACTCGGATCGCTGGGTGCGAGCCTCCTGGGCGGCATTGCCATGGTCGCTGCGACTTTCGTGCTGCCCCTGTCCCCCATCTACTTCCTCTACGGCCTGGGCGTGCCCGGGCTCATCTGGCTGTTCCACCACGACAACATCAAGCGGTTGCTCACCGGCAAGGAACGACGCGTCGGTCCGCCCACAGGCAAACCCACCGGACAGACCGCCCAGAGGTAGCAGCCGGCTCGCCTTTTGGGTCCGGATCGCCTCCGCCCCCCGAGTCCCACCCTCCGATCCTTTCGGGGGTCAAATACGGCGCGATAACCCGCGCGGCGTATGCTTCCATGGGACTGTCCAACGAGCCGTCCGGCAGGAGATTCGTTAGTGGATCTGGAGCCAGGGTCGACCGCAATGGGAACGCAGATCGAGTTCGTAGGGTTCTCTGACGACTGCACGGTCGAGGGGCTTGTAGATCTCGAATGCCCGCGCTTGGCCGATATGCTCAATGACAAGCCGACCATCCTCGTCCACGACGCCGTCGTGATCAGCACTGCCGACGGCCATAGCACGCACTTCGACGAGCTCGAAATCAACCGCGACGAGCTCGGAATCGTGGTTGCGAGCGGTCCCCGCGGCGACCCCAAGCGGCGCCTCGCCACCAAGCCCAACGGGGTGCAAGTCAAGCTCGGTCCCTACTCGGCCGAAGGGTTCATGCACGCACCCCCGACCGCCAATCCCGTCCGAGCCTTGAGCCGCCGCCCGGTGATGGTCGCCATCACCGACGCACTAATCGAGTACGACTACTGCGACGAACGGGTCTCGCAGTGGTACAGGACGATCCTGGTGAACCGAGAGTTGGCGATGTCCCTTCGGGCCGTAACCAACCCGGCCGGAATCCAGTCCGAGACTGCGTAGCTCGTCGCCACCGCCATGGTGGATCGCTCGAACCTGGCATGATGCATCCCTACAGAGGGCCAAGCCAGGAGACTTCACTCGATCGATGGAGCGCGCGTCCACAGGCAACGGGACTTCGTCGAGGCCGATCGCAGGCCTGGCAGCGCTACAGAACCTCGACGTCATCCTCGACGGGATCGAAGATCTGGCGGCGCAGAGATCCGTCTGCCGCCAGGTGCTCGAAGCTCGCCACAAGCTCCTGGGAGCCGACCACCCCGCGACCCTCGAAGTCGACGCCCGTCTGGCGGCCATCGCTCTCGACCTGAACGAGCTGCCGGTGGCGCGCGAGCAGTACTACGCGCTCCTGGAACGGTGCGAACGCGCCTATGGACCGCGCCATCTCGAGACGCTCTCCGCTCTGCACGGACTGGCGGTCGCCCTGTCCTACCTCAACGAGCCCGAGACCGCGCGTCCGCTGTACGAGCGAGTGGTTGCCGGGCGACGTTCGGCGCTCGGCGCGGATGACCCTGCCACCCTCAGCGCGCTTCACAACCTGGGGCTGACGCAGCGCACTCTCGGCGACAACGCCGCTGCACGAACCACGCTCGAATCGCTCCTGGACGCGCAACGCAAAGTGCTCGGGCCCGAGCACGGCGCGACCCTGCGGACGATGACAGTGCTCGGGGCCGTGCTCATCGACATCGAGGAGTATCCGCGCGCTTGCGAGGTCCTAGCCGAACGAGTGGACCGCAGCCGACGCGTCCTCGGTCCGACGCATAGGGATACGCTCGAAGCGATGCTCAGCCTGGCGCGCGCGCTGTGCGGAGCCGGCGACCGAGCATCCGGCCGATCCCTCTCGGAACAGGCGCTGGCGGCTACGATCGCGACTCTCGGGCCGGACGATCCCGCCACCGTCGCCGCGATGGCCCATCACAGCCGCCTGCTGCTCAGGCTGGACGACGCCAAGGCCGCCGCCGTGGCTTATCGCGACCTCTACGACAGGCTGACCCGTTTGCCGGGGCAGGACGAGATAGCCGTCCTCGACGCCCTCGCCGGGTTGACCGACGCGACCGGTCGCTGCGGCGACTTTCGGAGAGCACGCGAGCTCGACGAGCAGCTCCTGGAGCGCCGACGCGAGCTGCTCGGAGCGGATCATCCGGGAGTGCTCTGGGTGGTCGGCGATCTAGCCTGGAACCTCGAGCGGCTCGGCGAGTTGGGCGGTGCCGCGGATCGGTTCGGCGAGGTTGCCGAGGCCCGGATTCGGACCCTCGGCCCGGACGCGCCCGAGGTCGTCTGGGCGCTGAAGGGCCACGCCCGTGTCCTCGGGCGGATGGAGTCGCACACGAAGGCTCGGCGGGCCTACGCCACGCTATATCAGACCCAGCGCCGCATAGCCGGAGCGGAGGCGCCGGAGACGCTGGAAGCGCTGGAGGGTCTCGCCGGGGAGCTAGGCAAAGTCGGCGAGTTCGACGAGTCCCGACGGCGCTGGGAAGAGATCGCCGGGCTATACGAGCGAATCCACGGCCCCAAAGACGAGCGGACGCTCAACTCCCTGATTGCGCTCGCCGAAACGCTCGAAGACCTGGGTGAGGAAGAGGCGGCCGGCCGTATATCCGAACGCGTCGCCGGACCGCTCGGCCGTCTGTACGCGAGCACCAGCGAATCGAACGGTCCCGACGATCTGGGGACGCTGACGCTCGGTCACAACCTCGGCCTGACGCTCGAGCGCCTCGGGCAGTTCGAAGCGGCGCGCTCGACCTACCAGACCGTGCTCGACGGCCACGCCCGCATTCAAGGCCGGCGGGGTCGTTTGGTGGCCGAACTTCGAGGTCACCTGGCCGACGTCGCCCGCAAGATGGGCGACAGCGAGTCCGCCCATGCTCTGTACTGCGACGCGATCGGCATCATGCGCAAGCAGCCGGGTCCGGAAGATCCCGACACGCTCAGACTCATCGGCCGGGACGCAGACGCCCTCGAAGCGCTGGGTCGAACCATCGCCGCCCGGAACCAGGCGCGTATCGCGCTCGAAGGCAGCCGGCATGCATTCGGTGAGGGAAGCTTCCTCACGCGGCAGGCCAAGGCTCGCCTGGAGCGGCTCTCTCTGAGGAAGCCCGCGCACTGACACCGGGCCGGAGCGCGACGCGGACTGTTTCTGTGGTCTAATTCGAGCATGCAACCGGCTCGCATCACCTGTAGGTGTTCGCGGCGGCCCCGCCATCGAAGGATGGGGTCTGAAGCCGGGCGCGTCGTGAACTGACGAGAGCACCGTACAGACCGTTCCGGGGCCGCAGCAATCCGAAGGCTGCGGCTTTTTGATTCCCTCCCCAGCCGGCGTCGACCGAGTGTCCGTCGGTTTCTCGGACCCTCACTGGAGCTCTGAAATGACAATAGCGGCATCCCACCCGCCCGCCGGCAGGCATAGCCCGGGCGGCCGCATCGAATTCGCCGAAACGGTCCTGGATCTGGTCGGCAACACGCCGCTGGTCCGGCTTGGCCGCGTCACCCGCGATCTCGGACCGATCGACCGCCAGCCGCTCGTGCTCGCCAAGCTCGAGATGCTCAACCCGGGCGGCTCGGTCAAGGACCGCATCGGCCTGCCCATGATCGAGGCCGCCGAACGCGCCGGTCTACTCCGGCCCGGCGGCACGATCGTCGAGCCGACGAGCGGTAACACCGGCCACGGGCTTGCCATCGCCGCCGCGCTGAAGGGCTACCGCTGCGTGTTCGTCATGGCCGACAAGCAATCGGCAGAGAAGCAGGCGCTCCTGCGGGCATATGGCGCCGAAGTCGTTGTCTGCCCCACGAACGTCGCCCCGGAGTCGCCCGACAGCTACTACTCCGTGGCGGCGCGATTGGCGCGCGACATTCCGGGCGCGTTCATGCCCGGCCAGTACTGGAACCAGGAGAACCCCAAGGCCCACGAACGAACGACGGGTCCGGAGATCTGGCGCCAGACGGCCGGGCGAATCACGCATTTCGTGGCCGGCGCCGGAACGGGCGGAACGATCACCGGCGTTGCCAGATTCCTTCGATCGCAGCGGGCGGACCTGGTCGTCGTCGGCGGGGACACCGAAGGCAGCGTCTTCTCCGGCGACACGCCGCGACCGTATCTCACCGAGGGCGTGGGCGAGGACTTCTGGCCCGACACGCTAGACCCCAAGCTCGTGGACCGGTGGGTACGCGTGCCCGATGCCGATGCGTTCGCGGCCGCCCGCCGGCTCACTCGGGAAGAGGGCATCCTCTCAGGGGAGTCGTGCGGGACCGCGCTCGTGGCTGCCCTGACCATAGCCCGCGAGCTGACACAGAGCGGAGCCGGTGCCGAGAGCACCGTCGTAGTGCTGCTGCCGGACACGGGCCGCAACTACCTCTCCAAGCTGTACAACGACGAATGGATGCGGGAGCACGGGATGGTGGCTCGACCGGCTTCGGTGGCTCGCGTCAGGGACCTGATGACCGACCACCATCACGGCGCTCCGGTTCCGTCTTTGGTAGTCGTCCATACCACTGAGACCGTGGCGGCGGCCATCACTCGGCTCCAGGAATTCGGCATCAGCCAGATGCCGGTTTCCGAGGCGGCCGTCGGAGCGGCGGTGGACGCGACATCGCTCGTGGGGTCCGTGTCGGATCGCGGCCTGCTGGATCGGGCCTTCCGCGACCCTGCCGTGATCGGCCGAACCGTCGGCGAGGTGATGGACAGGCCGCTGCCGCTGGTCGACGAAGACGCCGCGGTCGAGGAGTCGTATGGATTACTGTCTGGCGGGGCACAGGCGGTCGTGCTTGTCCGCGACGGAGCGCCCACCGGGATCGCGACCAGGCTCGACCTGCTGGAATTCCTGAATCACACCGCCGGTGCCGGAGGACGACGTGGCTGACGAGTTCGAGTTCGAGACGCGGGTCGTCCATGCAGGCGCCGAGCCGGACGAGCTGACGGGCGCCGTTTCGCCCCCGATATACCAGACCAGCACCTTCGCCCAGGACGGTGTGGGCCGGCCGCGCGGTGGCTGGGAGTACGCCCGGACCGGCAATCCCACGCGCTCGCGGCTGGAGCGAGCAGTCGCGGAACTCGAGAGTGGAGCCCACGGCATCGCCTTCGCGTCGGGCAGCGCCGTGACCGCCACGATCGGGGAGCTTGCCCTGCCCGGCGACGAAGTCATCGTGGGCAACGACGTCTACGGCGGGACGTACCGCTGGTTCGAGAAGGTGGCGCGGGCCAAGGGTGTCGACGCCCGCTACGTGGATCTCGCGACAGACCCAGTGGCTGCGTTGGGCGCCGCGCTGACGGAGCGGACGCGTCTAGTCTGGTTCGAGACCCCAACCAACCCGCTTCTCGGGCTCATCGACGTCGGGGCCGTGGTCGCGGCCGTGGCCGGGCACCGCGGCTCCGGCGGCCGGCGGCCGCTCGTGGTCGTGGACAACACCTTTGCGTCGCCCGCATTGCAGCGACCGCTGGAATTGGGTGCGGACATCGCCTACCACTCAGCCACGAAATACCTGGGCGGCCACTCCGACACCGTCTCGGGCGTCGCCGTCACCAGCGACGAGGAGGCCGCGGAACGGCTCCGCTTCCTGCAGAACGCCAACGGTGCCGTGCCCGGGCCGCAGGATTGCTTCCTGATTTTGCGGGGCATCCGAACGCTCGCGCTACGAATGCAGCGGCACGGGGAGAACGCCGCCGCTGTGGCGCGTTTCCTCGCCGCTCGAGAGGACGTGGCGCAGGTCCGCTACCCGGGGCTCGGCGACGGGCCGCACGCGCACCCGCAGGCCGCCCTCGTCGCCCGCCAGATGAGTGGCTCCGGTGGTGGCATGGTCACGTTCATCCCGGCGGCGCGTGCCGGCCGTACCGCGGAGGAGCGGGCGATCTCCGTCTGCGAGGCCACGCACGTCTTCACGCTCGCGGAATCGCTCGGCGGCGTGGAATCGCTGCTCGAGTTGCCGGCCGTGATGACCCACGCCTCGGTCGCGGATTCGCCGCTGGCCGTGCCGCCGGCCCTAATCCGGCTGTCCGTGGGCATCGAGTCTGCCGCCGACCTGATCGCCGATCTCCGCCAGGCTCTGGATCGGGCGTAGCCCGCTCGGGGCCAACGTGCCCGCTTGACCCAATCTTGACGAAGTCCTGAGCTGGCCTCCATGGACTTGCGGAATTCCTCGGCTAGCCTCGATTGGTGCCGGTGAACTCCGGCTGTCGAATTCCGGAGGCGGTTCTGATGATGTCCTGGGGAGCCGAGGGCTGGATCTGGATGGCCGTCTGGATCGTCGCGCTGGTCGTGATGGTCTGGTTGGTCGTCCGGAATCCGAGCCGTGCGGTCGAAACCGACGCGATCGAGATCTTGCGGGCTCGTTTCGCGCGCGGCGAAATCAGTAAAGAAGAGTTCGAGCAGGCCCGAACGGTCTTGCTCGAGAAGCGATAGGAGTCGATCGAATGTTTCGAGACATCCACGTTCCAAATGGGGTAGTGCTGGCGGTTGCGGTTGTGGCGCTGGTAGCCAGCTCTGTCGCCATTGGCGCGGCGGTCTTCGGCCGGTCTGCCCCGGGCAGCGCCGGCATGATGGGCGTCACCAACGGCGCCGGCATGATGGGCGTCACCAACGGCGCCGGCATGATGGGCGTCACCAACGGCGCCGGCATGATGGGCGGCACGGTGGCGAGCAATGGGCCTCAGCCCGGGACCGCCGGGTTCGTTCCCGGGACGGCGAGCGCGCCGCGCTTGATCCGGATCTACGCGGGCCCCGGCTACACCTTCAGCCCGTCGACTATCGCGGTGGCTCGCGGCGAGGCCGTGACGTTCGATGTCACCACGATGGGCCCGCTCGTCCACGAGTTCATGGTCGGTCCGGCCGATGCCGTTGCGGCGGACCAGCACGGCACTCCGGAAATCGCCGACATAGGCATGATGCAGACCAGGTCACTGTCCTACGCGTTCGACGGCGCGGGCCCCTATGCGTTCGCCTGCCATGCCGACGGCCACTACGAAGCCGGCATGCACGGCACGATCACGGTCGTGGGCTGATCCCGAGACTTCCCTACAGCCGGCCCGACCTGTCTTGACCGTCGGACCACAATGCTGCCCTGAGGAGCACGATAGAGCCCGAATGAACCACCACGATCAAGGCCATGCCACCGCTGAGGCCCATACGGCTCACGTCGGTCACGATGTGGCCGTGGGCCCGGTCGACCGCCCCGCCGATCACGGCGGTCACGCCGATCACGACCGCCACGCCGGCCACTCGGTGGCCATGTTCCGGGACAAGTTCTGGCTGAGCTTCGCCCTGACGGTGCCGGTCGTGTTCTGGAGTCCCGACCCCCAGAAATGGATCGGCTACGCCGCTCCCACTTTTCCCGGTTCCAACCTGATCCCGCCGGTCCTCGGAACGATCGTCTTCCTGTACGGCGGCCTCGTCTTCCTGCGCGGTGCCCGGGGAGAGCTCGCCGACCGTCAGCCGGCGATGATGACGCTCATCTCGCTTGCCATCGTGGTGGCGTTCATCACCAGCTGGGCCGGCACGCTCCGACTGTTCGACATCGAGATCTGGTGGGAGCTCTCCTCGCTCATCGTCATCATGCTGCTTGGGCACTGGCTGGAGATGCGGTCGATCGCACAGGCTCGCGGGGCTCTTGCCGCCCTGGCGGCGCTGCTCCCGGACACGGCCGAGCGAGTGACCGACGGGCGGACCGAAACGGTTCCTCTGGACGTCCTGGCGGTCGGCGACGTCGTGCTCGTCCGACCTGGCGGACGGGTTCCGGCCGACGGAGTCGTCGTCGATGGCTCGGCGGACCTAGACGAATCGATGATCACCGGCGAATCTCAAGCCGTCGCCAAGGAGCCGGGCGCGAGGGTCGTTGCCGGGACGGTGGTTGGAGGCGGCAGCCTCCGGATCCGCGTCGCCGCGGTTGGGGAGGGCACGGCACTCTCGGGGATCATGCGCATGGTCGCCGAGGCGCAGGCGTCCGGGTCGCGGGCCCAGGCGCTGGCGGACCGCGCGGCAGCGATCCTCTTCTACGTCGCGCTCTCTGCAGGGGCGATCACGTTCGTCTTCTGGTGGATCGACGGAGATCGCTCCGGTGCTCTCGTCCGGACGGCTACCGTCCTGGTCATCGCCTGCCCGCATGCTCTTGGACTCGCCATCCCGCTCGTGATCGCCATCTCGACCTCGCTCGGTGCCCGAAACGGGCTGCTGGTCAAGAACCGGATCGCGCTCGAGCAGGCCCGCAACCTCGACGTGGTGATCTTCGACAAGACGGGCACGCTGACGAAGGGCCAGCCGGCACTCACGGCCGTCAGCGGGGCGGACGAGACCGAGGTCCTGCGCCTGGCCGCCTCCGTCGAGGCAGACTCCGAGCACCCGCTGGCGCGGGCCATCGTCGCGGCGGCGAGGGATCGCGGGATCGAGCCTTCGGCGGCCATCGCCTTCGAGGCGCTTGCCGGACGCGGAGCGCGGGCGAACGTGGACGGCAAGGACGCCGCAGTAGGCGGCCCGCGCCTGCTCAGCGACCTGGGTCTTTCGGCCGACCCCGTCGCGGAGGCTTGGGCGCGCGAGGGCCGCACGGTCCTGCATGTCGTTTTGGGCGGCAAGGTCATCGGGGCGCTCGCGGTCGAGGACGAGATTCGGCCGGAGTCGGCCGAAGCGATCCGGCAGCTCCACGCTATGGGCCTCAAGGTGGCGATGATCACCGGCGATGCCCAGGCGGTCGCCGACTCGGTGGCAAAGCGGCTCGGAATCGACGAGGTAGCGGCCCAGGTCCTTCCCGAAGATAAGGCCGAGGCCGTCAAGCGCTTCCAGGCCGGCGGCCGCAAGATCGCCATGGTCGGCGACGGCGTCAACGATGCCCCCGCCCTGGCGACTGCCGACGTCGGCATCGCCATCGGCGCCGGGACGGATGTCGCGATCGAGTCGGCCGGTATCGTCCTCGTCCGCAGCGACCCGCGCGACGTCGTCGGTGCGATCGAGCTGTCGCGGGCCACCTACCGAAAGATGGTCCAGAACCTGATCTGGGCCACGGGATACAACCTGGTGGCGATACCGATAGCCGCGGGAGTGCTGGTGCCGTGGGGCCTGGACCTGCCGATGGCGGTCGGCGCGATCGCCATGAGCGCCTCGACGGTCATCGTCGCCGCCAACGCCCAGCTCCTTCGTCGGGTCAAGCTGCGTCCGGACGGCGTTCTCGCGCCTGGAGCGGCGGCCGCGGCGGCGTCGGGGCTGAGTTAGCATGCCCGAAATGCCGACCCCTCGAATCCTGGTCGTAGACGACGAGCCGCCGATCGTCGAACTCGTTTGCGGCTACCTCCTTCGCGAGGGCTGGACCGTGGACGTGGCGATCGACGGACCGAGCGCGATCGAGCAGGCGCGATCGAACCGACCGGACGTGATCGTGCTCGATCTGATGCTGCCGGGCATCGACGGGCTCGAAGTCTGCCGCCAGGTTCGGACGTTCTCGGACGCGTACGTCCTGATGCTCACGGCGCGGTCGGAGGAGATCGACCGCATCGTCGGCCTGTCGGTCGGTGCGGACGACTACCTGGTCAAGCCGTTCAGTCCGCGCGAGCTCGTGGCCCGTATCAAGGCCGTGCTGCGGCGGCCTCGCACGACGAACCGCGCCGCCAGCCCCGCGGCCATCCCGGCCGGACTGGCGATAGACGAACCCCGCCACGACGTGCGCGTGGACGGAACCGAGATCGAACTCACGGCCACCGAGTTCGGCATCCTGGCCGCCCTCGCTCGCGAGCCCGGACTCGTCGTCAGCAGGAGCGCCCTGCTCGAACGCGTCTGGGGATCGGGGTTCGTCGCCGACGAGCACCTCGTCGACGTCCACGTCGCCAACCTGCGCCGCAAGCTCGGCGACGAGCCGTCGGCTCCGCGGTTCATCGAAACCGTCCGGGCGGTTGGATACCGGTTGATCGCCCAATGAACCGCCGGCTTGGCTCGCTCCGCGTCCGACTGCTGCTGGCCAACCTCGTGGTCGCCGGCGCGGCGCTCGGCACCGTCGTCGTCGCCGTCAGCCTCGTTGGCCCGAGCTACTTCGCCCAGGCCATGGGCATGCAGTCGGACAGCGCAATGGGCAGCATGATGAACTCGGCCACGGGACTTGCCTTCAACGATGCGCTTCGCAGCGCCCTGATCGCCGCGGGCGCGATCGCACTGGCGGCGTCCGTCGCGGTCAGCCTGGCCGTGTCGGGCGCAATCGCCGGGCCGGCCACGCGGCTTGCCGGGGCTGCACGCAGGATCGCCGCGGGACACTATGCGGAGCGCGTGCCCGACGGCGCGGCCGGAGAGCTCGGCGAGCTGGCGGCCAGCTTCAACTCGATGAGCGCGTCGCTCGAGGCGAACGAGGCGCGCCGAGTGCAGCTGGTCGGCGACGTGGCGCACGAATTGCGGACCCCGCTCGCGACCCTCGACGGCTACCTCGAAGGCCTCGAAGACGGCGTCATATCCCCGAGCGACGATACCTGGCGGCTTCTTCGCGGCGAGACCGCCCGCCTGACCCGCCTTGTAGATGGGTTGCAAGAGTTGTGGCGGGCGGAGGCGAGACAACTGCCGCTCAAGATCGAGGCAGTCGATGCTGCCGCCGTCGCTACCGACGCAATGGCGCGATTCGCGCCGCAAGCCGCCTCTCGAGGGATCGCGCTCGCGTCCAGCGTCCCTATCGGGCTGATCGTTCGTGCAGACCGAGATCGGCTAGTCCAGATCCTCGGCAACTACCTCGCAAATGCGATCCGCTACAGCCCCGACGGAGCTTCGGTTGGAGTCCAGGCCGGCAAGCGGGGCGACGCGATCGAATTCTCGGTGGTCGACCACGGGCCCGGCCTCAGCCCGGAGCAGCGCACGCAGGTCTTCGAGCGCTTCTATCGAGTCGACCCCTCGCGGTCGAGGGCACTTGGAGGCTCGGGCATCGGCCTCGCTATCGCTCGGGCGCTCGCGAGTGCCATGAATGGGTCCGTCCGCGTCGACTCGAACGGACCGGGCACGGGGTCGACCTTCTGGGTGACCCTCCCAGCGGCCTGAGCTCGCCGTCGCCCCGGGAATCCGACCGGCGACCCGCTCGACGCCCGCACTGGGCCGCCCGGCGGGCCACCGGCGGGATTCTCGACTCTCAGGAAGTCCTAAGCGCCGGCTCAGACGCCGCTAAGCTGGGCGGGCGATGCTCCTGACCATGGACGAGCGCCTGATCCGGATACGGCTCCTCGACCTCGGCTGCACGGCCGAGGCAATCGCACTCGAACGGCGCCTCGTACGCACGGCTGGGGTCCTGGGGGGCGATTGTCAACCCGGCGACTGACACGATCGAAGGCTAAGGAGATACAGGTGCACCATCATCACGAGACGTCAGAGCAGCCCGGCCAGGCCACCGACCCGGTTTGCGGCATGACCGTTGACATCGAGCAGGCCACGGCGAAAGACCACGCCATCGAACACGAAGGCACGACCTACTACTTCTGCGGTCGCGGCTGCAAGCTCGAATTCGGGGACGATCCCGGCCACTACCTCGATCCTTCGTACCGCTCGTCGATGTAGGACAAACCGGGCTCCGCGGCGCGATGGCTGGCGTCGCGGAGCCCGGGAAGCGCGGCCTCTCCTCGCTACGCCATTGGTGGCAAACGGAGTGCGCGGGCGATTCGACGCATGGGCTGGGCTGTGCCTCGGACTGCCGCGACCAGGATCACCAGGCCGAGCAGCCCCACCGCCCACCAGGCGAGTTCGAACCCATCCTGAGCTTCGAGCGCGGAGTCCAAGCCCAGGACCGCGATTGAGCTTCCCATTACAGCGAGAGCGATGCGCTCGGGGACGCTCGCGCGAACACGGCGATCAGCCGAAGCCTGGGCGCGTCCGCCGAAGTAGCGGGCGGACCCTGGCTCGTCCTGCCCGATGCCCTGGTCCGTCAAACGACCCACTCGCTCGCGGGCGATTCACCGCAACCGTCGGTCGCGGCGCCGGCCCCGCCCTCGAGGTGGCGCTCTGGGTCGCGGCGAAAGCGCTCGAGGCAGCCGGCGCAGCGAAATCGCAATATCCGCCCTCGATGCAGCGCCGTGATTCCCTCTCCCTCGACAATGGGCTTTCCGCACACTGCGCAGGCGCCGGCACGCTGCAGACTCGAGTCGATCAGGACGAGGTCATCTCGGACCGCAAGCATCAGCCGTCGCCCTTCGCCGACGCGTTTCCGTCCGAGCCGTGCCCGCTACCGTGACTCATGCCGTGGCCCATGAACAGGTGCATGCTCAGGCAGCCGCCAAGCGCCGCGATCGGCGTCAGCGTCGCGAGCGGCACGCCGATCAACAGAAGGGCCCCGAACCCCACCACTGCGCCGCCGATGATCTTGACTGTTCTCGGCAAGGCGAGGACCGCGCCGAGGGCAGCAACGCCGGCCGGGGCCTGTCCGCCACTGACGCCGTGCAGCTCGTCCGCTACATGCACTTCCCTGGTCGTCGCGGCTTGTTCGCTCGTCTGGACGGTCATGACAGTGCCATCTCCTTCGTATCGAATGCGGATCCGGCAAGGCGCCGGCGGATGAGGTGCGTGAGGATTGCTGCGCCCCCTATTGCGAGGCCCAGGCCGATGACCTGCGAGGTCTTGAGTCCGAAGAAGACGGCTTGCTCGTCGCGCAGGAAGAAGAGGACGAAGCGGATCGCAGCGACGCTAACGAGATAGCTGCCGGCGACCGCGCCCGCGCCCAGGCCCCCTAGACGTACCCGACCCAGCCACAGTCCGGCAAAGAGCAGTCCGAGAGCGATTGCCTCGTAGGCTTGGGTTGGCTGGAGGGGGACGCCCAGAGGCGCCATGGCGCCGGGATTCCGGTAGATCACCGCCCAGGGCAGCGTGGTCGGCAAGCCGAAGGAGTCGCCGGTAATCAGGCAGCCAACGTGGCCGACCGCCTGCCCGATGGCCGCCGCAGGCGCCGCCGCGTCGAGCACGGGCCAGAGTGGCAAGCCGCGCATTCGGGCGAACACCACGATGGTAATGAGCGCGGCGATGAGGCCGCCGTAGAAGCTGAGGCCGCCCTCCCAGATCATCAGGAAGTGGAAAGGATTCGCCCCGAGCATCGGCAGGTCGTTCTGGAACTCGTAGAGGATGCGCCCGCCGACGACTGCGGCGATGGCCACCCACCAGATTCCGTCCTGCATCGCCCGCTCGTCGAGCTGCTTGCGGCGCGCCTCGTGGGTGAAGACCACGATCGCTACCGCCGCAGCTGCGAGCAGGGTCAGGCTGTACCAGCGGATGGCAAGGCCGCCGAACGAGGCGATGACGGGATTGAGGTCGATGGTGAAAGGCATCTGGCTCCCTGCTCAGGAATGCTTGGGTCGAGCGATCTCGATGAGTCGCGGCACGAGACCGAGGACCGCGGACAGCCCTCCGATGCCCACCCCGAGCGCTGCCGCCGCGTATAGCGGGAGCACTCCAATGGCGGTGAACGCGATTAGCGTCCCCACTGCGGCCGAGAGCAGGCGGAACGATGCCGAGCGTCCGAGCGACGTTCCGCCCCGCTCCACCAGCTCGATCTCGCCGCGATACCGGCCCATGCCGCAGGTGAAGCGGACCGTGCCCGGGGGCTGCGCCGGAAGGTCGATCAGAGTGGTCCCGCGAGCCGACAACCGTCGCTCGATGCGAGGAGCGGAAAAGACAACCCGCTCGGTGCAGTGGTCGGCGTCGAGTCGTCGGAAGGCGAGCCGGAGAGGCTCGTGGGCGAAGGCCACCGATTGCGAAGGGCGGTACCCCCGATCGACCAGAATCTCGACGACTTGCGGTTCGGCTGCCGCTCGCCCACGGACCCCTATGGCGCCGGAAAAGCCGTGGCGAGCCGGCAGCGAGGTGCCGGCCGCGGCCGCGAGCGAGTCGCGGGCGCTGTCGTCGAGGAGCGAGGCGGACGTGTCCACACGCTCAGTACAACTGTCGCGGCTGAGACTCATGTGAGAGTTACCTAACGAACGCCTGAGAGAGCTCCGGCTGCGGGCGCGACTTGTTCGATCCGCCGGGCGCCACGAGGCGCGCGAAACCCGCGCAATCGGAGGGCGTTCGAGACGACGGTCACGCTCGAGAGGGCCATCGCGGCTGCCGCGAAGATCGGGTCGAGCAGGATCCCCGTGAACGGGTAGAAGACCCCCGCGGCGAGTGGGATGAGCGCGACGTTGTAGGCGAAAGCCCAGAACAGGTTCTGCTTGATGTTGCGCATCGTCGCCCCGGACAGGGCGAACGCCGTGACCAGGCCGAGCAGATCGCCGCTCATGAGCGTGACGCCGGCCGACTCGATGGCGATGTCCGTGCCGGTTCCGATGGCCACGCCGACGTCCGCCGACGCGAGCGCGGGCGCATCGTTCACCCCGTCGCCGACCATGGCAACTCGCTTGCCCTCCGCCTGGAGCTTGCGAATCTGGGCAGCCTTCTCGTCGGGTCGGACGTCGGCGAGGACGCGGTCGACGCCGGCCTGGCGCGCGATCGCTGCGGCGGTGGCCTCGTTGTCGCCGGTTAGCATCACCACTTCGAGCCCCAGACGGTGGAGTTCGGCGACCGCCACGGAAGAGGTCGGCTTGAGCGTGTCGGCGATCGCGATCACTGCGGCGAGGCGGCCGTCGATCCCGACGTAGACCGGCGTCTTGCCCGCGCCGCTAAGCTCTGCGGCCGCCGCGGCCAGCGGGGAAGTGTCCATGCCGAGGGCCTCGAGGTGGCCAGCGCGGCCGATGGCGACGCGTTGGCCGGCGACTATCGCCTCAACGCCCTGGCCGCTCGCCGAGGCGAACTCCGTAGGAGTGGCGAGATCGAGGCCGCGCTCCCTGGCGTCCCGCACGATCGCTTCGCCGAGCGGATGCTCCGAGCCGAGTTCGGCCGCGGCGGCGAGGGCGACGACGTCCGACTCAGTCGAGCCGGCGCCCGCCAGCAGTATGTCGGTAACGCGGGGTCGACCTTCGGTCAGGGTGCCGGTCTTGTCGAGCACGACGACTTTGACCTGGTGCAAGCGTTCGAGCGCTTCGGCGTTCCGAAAGAGGACGCCGTGCTCGGCGCCTTTGCCCGTGCCGACCATGATCGAGGTGGGGGTCGCGAGTCCGAGTGCGCACGGGCAGGCGACAATGAGCACCGCGACCATCGTCAGCAGAGCGTGGTTGAAGACCGGCTGCGGCCCGGCCAGGAACCAGACGGCGAACGTCGCCGCAGCCGCGGCCAGGACCGCCGGCACGAAGTAGCCGGTGACCGCGTCGGCGAGACGCTGTATGGGCGCCTTGCTTCCCTGGGCATCCTGGACGAGCCGGACGATCTGGGCGAGGACGGTGTCGCGACCGACCCGCCGCGCCTCGAAGGTGAACGACCCGGAGCCGTTCATCGTGCCGCCGATCACCTCGTCGCCGGCGCCCTTCGTCACCGGCATGCTCTCGCCGGTGACCATGCTCTCGTCGAGGCTCGAGGAGCCGTCCGAGACCACTCCGTCGACGGGCACTCGCTCGCCGGGCCGAACCCGGACCAGATCGCCGACGAGGACTTCCTCGATCGCGAGGTCGAGCTCGACGCCGTTGCGCACGACTCGCGCGGACCGCGGCGCCAGCCCGATCAGCTTCTTGATCGCGTCGGAGGTATGGCCGCGCGCCCGAGCCTCGAGGAACCGGCCGAGCAGGATGAGCGTGATGATCGCCGAGGACGTGTCGAAGTAGAGCGGCATCTGGCCGTTGCGAGCGACGCCCGCGGCCTCGAAGAAGGCCGGGAATAGGATCGCGGCGAGGCTGTACAGGTACGCCGCCGAGGTCCCGACCGCGATGAGTGTGTTCATGTCGGTGGTGCGATGGCGGGCCACCTTGAAGGCGCCCGTGTAGAAGCCGCGGCCCGCGTAGAACTGGACGGGTGTGGCGAGGGCCAGCTCCAGCCAAGGATTTGAGAGCCACTGTGGCAGGAACGGCGCGACGGTCATCGACGCAAGAGCGACGATGAGCGGCGCGGTAAGGACTGCGGCGACGATGAGGTGCCGGCGCGTCTCGGCCAGGTGGCGCTCGGCGTAAGTTCCTTCGGCATGCGCGGGCTCCGTGCCGCGATCCGCCGCCACCGGGACAGGCGCGGTCAGGGCGAGCGAGGTCGCGGCGACGCCGTCGACCGACACGCCCCCTTCGGCCCGATCCAGTCGCGCCTCGTAGCCGGCGGCCTCGACGGCCGCCCCGAGCCCCGCGGGGGTAATTCGAGCCGAGTCGTACCGGACGCTTGCAGTCTCCGTCGCGAGGTTGACCGTGGCCTCGATGACCCCGTCCGACTTGCGCAGGTATCGCTCGATGCGGTTCACGCAGGAGGCGCAGGTCATGCCTTCGACGGGGAACCGGATGGTGGACGTGGAGATGGCTTCGTTCATGGGTCTCGGCTTTCGGGTTGCGGCGCGATCTCAGCCAGGATCGTGCGCCGCGGTGATGAGACCTACCTGAGAGCCGGCTGAGCGTTGGGACAGAGGCGGACGCGGGGCCGGCGAGCCCTGCCCCCAGCCCGCCGCGAACCGGCTCTCATATTGCTCTCAGGTTGACGTGCCACCATGCGCCCGCGTCCAACAGCAACCCGGTGCTCGGCGCGCCGATCGAAGCCACAGAGAGGTTCAAATGACTACCCGCGCCGCAAGACGCTCGCAGACGCGCGACTTGCCCGCCGGCGAGACGCCGACCACCAAGCCACGTCCGATCGCGAAGTCGGATGCCAGGACTCGTCCGAGCAAGCTTCGGGTGGCGGCGTTCCTGGTC
>CABEAA010000044.1_pt1 | contig 54661 bp, 56 predicted proteins | sample 3132281 | NCBI WGS metagenome assembly CABEAA01 (sample SAMEA5534341, study PRJEB31848) | metagenome | biome: tundra; feature: field; material: soil | place: USA | collected 2013-05 | depth 0.45 m
AGGTCGGGCCGTGGCCGAGCGCCACGCCGTGGTCGGTCCGCGCGATCCAGTCTGGTGGCCACGTCCTCGGCCCGATCGTGGTCGAGCAGTCCGGCCCCGCGGGCGTGGGACCGGAGCAGCCACTCGATCTGTCCGGCGGAGCCGTCTCGTCGGTGCCAGTGGAAACGCCGGTCGAGTCGACCTATGCAATGGAGCCTTTCGCCCAGCCGGAGTCGATCGTTCAGTTGGAGGCCGTCTCCGAGCCGGAGGCAATCGCGGAGCACGAGGCCGCATCCCAGCTCGGCGCCGACACGGTGGACGATCTCGACCGGTCCGTTCCCGAGCAGGTCATGGAGCCGATTGCCGAGCCGCTCGCCGCCGCCGCGGCAGCCGAAGTCGCTCCGATCGAGACTCCCCCAATCGAGCCAGTGGCGATTGTGCCCGCCCCGGTGCAGCAGCCCCTTTTCGACGCCCCTCTCGTCAGCACCGATCGTTGGGCGGCGACCCCGGCGGCCTGGCAGCCGATGGGAGCAAGCTGGCCGGCGCCGGTGGCACCCGACGCTCCGTGGCCCGGACCCGATCCCTCTGCTATTCCTGCGGCAATAGTCGCCGCGCAGCAGGCCGCCCAGCCCGTAGGGCCGGCCATTTGGGCTGCTTCCTCGCAGCAGGTCATGAGCCGGGGCAACGTCCGCGCTTGCCACCATTGCGCATTGCCCGTGTCGACGCACGCGCGCTTCTGCCGGCGTTGCGGGACGGAGCAGGCCTGAGCCTCGGTCGCGTCGGCGGCCGCTCGAAGCCCGGTCGCGTCGGCTGGACTACAGGTCCAGATCCTCGAACAGGCCTGGCTGGCTCTCCCCGGAGTGCGGCGCACCTTCCGGACGAAGCAGCGATCTGACCTGCGCTCTTCGAACGTACCGGCGATGGCCCACTTTGACCGTCTGGAGCCGCCCCATGCGGGCCCAGTGGCCAATCGTGCCGGGAGCGAATCTCACGTTCGAAGCCGCGAGCAGTTCAGCCGCCTCCGATAGGGAGATCCAGTCGGCGGGTGGCTTCGACATCGCTCAGTCCGCTCCTTTCGGGGCAGTCTCGCTCGACTTCTCGCCCGGGTTGTCGCCCGACTTCTCACTCGAGGATCCGCTCGACTCCTTCGGCGGCGCGGACGCATCCCCCGACGAGGGACTGCTCTCGCTGGATGCGGGCTTGGACGGTCGGGCGGCGCCTCGTTCTTTGCGAGCCCAACCGGATCCCTTGAAGTGGACCGCCGCCGCCACGATCGCCTTGCGCATGTGCCCGCCGCACTTGGGGCAGGCGGATGGACCGTGGCCGGCGACTGAGTGGATGACCTCCATCTCGTGGCCACAGCTCGTGCAGACGTAGTCGTAGATGGGCACTCGCTCTCCTGGACGATGGTTAGTCGCGCAACATGCGCATTCCGCATTTCGGACAGTAGAAGGAGCGCTCGTGGCCCGAATTGAAGCCGCAGTGGGCACAGACCGTTCCGGTCTGACCGATCGCCGCTACCGGCCTCTCGATAGTCACGACCCCCATGGCACTCGGCTCTGCGCGGACGTTGTTGAAGAGCCCGGCGAGCAGGCGCGCCGCCGTGCGTTCGGTGTCGCCGCGCACGCCCTTGCCGCCCCAGCCCACGACTGCTCGGACGATCATGTCGCCTGTCGTCTCGTCCCAGTGGGAGACGACGCCGCCGATGACCGCGTTGAATTCGGGATATCCACCTGTATCGACCTCGCCATCGAGCAGGCCCAGGACCACCGTCTCGAACACCAGATCGATGGCATCCACCGACTCGAGCACCATCAATGCATGCCGAGTCACCGGCAGGCGCTTGCGGTGGTAGGTCAGCCACTCGGCCGAATCGGGAAGACGGGCGATGAAAGGCGCGGCTCCGCTGAGCTCTGTGGGCAGTGGCTCGACCAGTTCCGAATCGCTCTGTACGTAGCCGTCGAGCATCCGGGTCAGTCTTGCGATCGAACCCTGGTCGGCCTTGAGGCGAACGCCCTCGCTGCTCTTCGCGGCGTAGGTGAGCTTCAGGGAGAACTCCTGGGCGCTGACTTCTTCAAACGGGGGTGGCGCCGCCGGCTTTTCAGCCGGTTTGTGCGACTTTCCGAAGAACGGCACGAGCAGTCCTCGAGACGGGCTTGGGTGACCTGCACGTATCCTAGCAGCGAGCCGGTCGAGTTTGCCTCGCCACCGTCGCGTCGCCGATGCATTTCGTCGCGTTGGCGTCAGAGTCCGAGGCGTTGGGCCAGTCGAGTTACCAGATCCTCGAGCTCGGCGGCCCGCGTCTTCACGCCTTCCACTATCGCGGCCGGAGCCTTGGAGGTGAAGGCCTCGTTGGCGAGCCGGGCCCGAGCCGCGGCAAGCATGCCTTGGGCCTCTGTCAATTCCCGCTCGAGGCGGGACCGGTCGCGGTCGTCCTGAGCATCGTCGTTGGCCGCGGGCCGAACCACGGCCTCGATGTCGCCGACGATCACCGACAGGCCGCCCGCCACTCCCCGTCGAATCGCTTCGGCGCTCGACTCGCGCTTCAGCGGCCTGGCGCGGGCCAGACGCTCGATCGCCGACCGGAGTGCGTCGAAGGTCGGACCCAGCGAATCGGGCACGTAAACGTTGACAGGCAGCCAGGAAGCGGGCTCGATGCGCGCTTCCGCGCGCGCATTTCGGACCGCTCTTACCAGTTCGATCAGGGCCGCGACCTCGACCTCAGCGGCTGTGTCTGTCGTCCCGGCGGAAGCGATGGGCCAGTCGGCGATTATCAGAAGCGACGGATCGGCGGACCCGTGGGGCAGCTTCTCCCAGATCGCTTCGGTGACGAAGGGCATGATCGGATGGAGCAGGCGCAGGTACGTGTCGAGGACCGCGACGAGCGTCCACCATGTGGCCTCTCGATCAGCCGCCGCCAGGCTTTCGTCGGCAAGTCGGATCTTGGCCAGCTCAACGCCCCAGTCGCAGTACTCGTTCCAGATCGCTTCGTACAGGGTCTGGCTGGCTTCGCCGAACGCATACAGGCGCATCGCTTCGTCCACGGCTGCCACGGTGGCGGCGGCGCGCGACAGGATCCAGCGGTCGGCCGGACCGACATGGTTTCGATCGGGAAGGGCGCGAGGCGCGCCAGCCGGGATCGACGCTGGCCGCGCGCCCAGCACGAAACGAGCCACGTTCCACAGCTTGTTGGTGAAGTTGCGCGAACTCTCGAGCTTCTCGGGGCCCAGCCGGGAGTCGTTGCCCGGCGCCGCGCCGTTGACCAGCGCGAAGCGCAGGGCGTCCGCCCCCACTTCCTCGATCGTCTCGAGCGGATCGACCGAGTTGCCCTTGGTCTTGGACATCTTCTGGCCATACGGATCGCGAATGAGGCCCGAGAGATAGACGGTATGGAAGGGCGCCTCTCCGGTCAGGTGGATGCCCAGCATCATCATCCGGGCCACCCAAAAGAAGATGATGTCGTAGGCGGTCTCCATCACCGAGCCGGGATAGAAGCGCTCGAAGTCGTGCGTCTTCTCCGGCCAGCCGAGGGTCGAGAACGGCCACAGGCCCGAGCTGAACCATGTGTCGAAGATGTCATCGTCCTGGCGGAGCTCGGCGGCGGGTCGGCCGCACACCTGGCAGGCGGTCGGACCGGCCGGGTCGGCGGTCACGGTCGTGTGACCGTCCGGGCAGTACCAGGCCGGGATGCGATGGCCCCACCACAGCTGGCGGCTGACGTTCCAGTCGCGCATCTCGGTCATCCAGTGTTCCCAGACCTTGACGAATCGCTCCGGCAGGATCTGCGTCTTGCCCGAACGGGTCGCCTCCAGGGCGGCAGCCGCCAGGGGCGCGACGCGAATGAACCACTGGGTCTTCAGACGCGGCTCGACGACATCGTCCGAGCGCTGGCAGCGGCCGATCAGCATCTCGTGCGGCTTGACCGAGTCCAGGTCGTCGCTCGCCTCCAGCGCAGCCACGATCTGGCGGCGCGCTTCGTATCGGTCCAGGCCGGCGAACTGGGCGCCGTTCTCGTTGACGCGGGCGGCGTCGTCCAGCACCGTGATCATGGGCAGGCCGTGGCGCTTGCCGGTGTCGTAGTCGTCCTGATCGTGGGCGGGCGTGATCTTCACCGCCCCGGTTCCGAAAGCGCGGTCCACGACGGAGTCGGCGATGATCGGCACCGCGCGATCCACGAATGGGATCATGGCCCGTCGGCCGACCAACGCGGTGTAGCGCGGATCTTCCGGATTGACGGCCACGGCGGTGTCGCCCAGGAGCGTCTCCGGGCGCGTGGTCGCGACCGAGATCCAGGCGTTCGGGTCCGGGGCTCCCGTCGACTCGTCGATCAGGTGGTAGCGCATGATCCACAAGCTGCCCGTAGTCTCCTTCGGGACCACCTCCAGGTCCGAAACGCTCGTCCTGCAGCCGGGGCACCAGTGGATCAGCGCTTCGGTGCGGTAGGCCAATCCCTCCTTGTAGAGCCTTGAGAAGGCTTCGCGTACGGCGCAGGCCGAGAAGTCGTCCATCGTGAACCGCAGGCGCGTCATGTCGAGCGAGGCTCCGACGCGGCGCTGCTGGGAGAGGATCGTCTCGCGAGTCGTGCGCACGAACTCCCACATCGCCTCGAGGTACTTCTCTCGGCCGAGCGTTGCGCGCGTCTCCCCTCGCGCGGCCAGTAGCTTGTCGAGCACGTACTGGGCGGCGATCGAAGCATGATCCAGCCCAGGCAGGAAGAGCGCCGGCCGGCCCTGCATTCGAGCGTGGCGGGTCATCAGGTCTTCGACGGTGGAGCGCTGAGCGTGGCCCAGATGCAGCGAACCGGTCACGTTTGGCGGCGGCTGGATGATGACGAAGGGCTGCTTGGTCCAGTCGGCGCGCGAGCCCTTGCCGTCCGGGTTGAAGACGTCGGCGTCCAGCCAGCTTTGGAAGATGGCGTGCTCGACATCCCCGGGCCGGTAGGCCTTCGCCAGTTCCGTCTCCTGGCCCTTTCCTCCGCCCTTTGCTTTTGCCGTATCGGCCATCGATCGCTCCAATGAAGCGACCCGCTCGCCCAGCGGACGAACGGGTCGTGGTACCACCTGCTGGTTCGGCGTCGCCCGGGGCCGGTCATCCCGGCCACCGCTCGTGGCGAACGCCCTCGAGGCGCGCTATCGGGCGCCTCCCGCACGACTCGCGAGCTACGTTCGCGCCGCTCCGGCTGCGGGGCTTTCAGCCACGCGCCCAGCGGCGCAGGCCCCATTCTCTGCCAGCCGGCTGGCGACGTTACTCCTCTCGGTCAACGCCGTGAAGGCCGCGATCGTAGCACAGGCACCGAAGCCGGCCGGAGCGTCACCTCGGCGCGGCCCCGATAGTCCAACCGCCATGGAATACCGAGCACTGACCCCGGCCGACCGAGTCGAGTGGGCGCGCCTCTTGGCGCAGTCCTTCGGCCGGACCCAGGATCAGATGGAGCAGTTGATCGGCTGGTTCCACGCCGGCTTTCCGCTCGTCACCTGGGGCGCCTGGGACGGCGACCGGCTCGTCGCTCAGTACAACTGCCGGCTGCTTAAGATCAACGTCCCGGGATATCCCGAACCGATGCTCGCCGGAATGGGGCTCAACATGGCTGTCGATTCAGCGTACCGCGGCCGGGGCCTGCTGGAGTCGGTGGCAAATCCGGTCCACGAGATGATCAAGCAGCAAGGTTGCGTTGCGGGCGTCGGGTTCTCCAGCCGGGGCGGTCTGGCGGTCACTCGCAAGAGCAGTTCTTACGCCTATCGAGTCCTCGGTCCGATGATATCCGCGCTCGTGATCCTGTCTCATCGAAGTTACCCCGAGCCGCTGACCCTCACCGAAACCTGGCCTGAGGGCCGCTTCGACGTTCTGCGGGCCGATGATCGCCTGGTCAGCTACGCGGCTACGGCCGAATCGATCCGCCACCGGTTCGCCGAGCACCCGTTCCGCCGCTACCGTTTTGGGGTATGGCGAGAAGGCGATGCGATACGCGGTCTGGTGGTGTATCGGCCGGTGCGGCTCCGGGGAGTGGCCGCTGTCGCCCTGCTCGCGGCGTACGGTGACGACCTGCCGCCTCTCCTCGGCCGCTGGGCGGGCGCCCTCACGCGGACCGGGGTCCGGTTCGTCCACGTCGTCACTTCGCCGGCGTCCCCGCTCCGGGGAATGCTGCGCACTCTGGGCCTCCAGATGACGGTTCCGGTCAGCCGGGATCCATATCACCTCATCGCCCGCGCCCTCCAGGACGACACGCCATCGGTCCTCTTCGACCTGAACCACTGGGATTGCGTCGGGGGCGACATCCTTTGACGAGGGAGAAGATGCCTGTGCCGGCCGCGCTTGACGGGATCCGAGTCCTGGACCTGAGCCGGTTCGTCGCCGGTCCCTTCTGCGCCCAGCTGCTTGGCGACATGGGCGCGGAGGTGATCAAGGTGGAGCGCCCAGGCGGCGAGGACGGGCGTCACCAGGGCGCGCGGTATCGCGGCGAAAGCCTCTACACCATGGCGTACAACCGGAACAAGTTCGGGATCACGCTCGATACGCGGCACCCCGCCGCAAAGGGAATCCTCGAGCAGCTCATTCGCCTGTCCGACGTGCTGGTCGAGAACTACCGGCCGGGGACCCTGGATGCGATGGGCTTGGACCCGGCGCGGCTCCACGAGGTGAACCGGAGGCTCGTCGTCACGTCGCTGTCCGGGTTCGGCCAGACCGGACCGCTGGCGTCGCGGGCGCTATTCGACCCCATCGCACAGGCTACCTCGGGGCTGATGAGCATGACCGGCGAGCAGGATGGTCCGCCGACATTGACCGGCACGTACATCGCGGATCACGTCGCCGGCTTGTACGGGGCGATCGGGACGTTGCTCGCTCTCCGCTCGCGGGAAGCGACCGGGATGGGGCAGCTGGTCGACGTGGCCTCCCTCGACGCGCTCTTCTCGTGTCTCGGCACGAGGCCGTTGGAAGTCGCGATGCTGGGTCTGGCGCCCCGGCGTGGCGGATCGCGCGATGGGTTCAGCTGTCCGGCAAACCTCTTTCCTGCCGCGGATGGGCATGTCTACATCCACGGCGGTACCGACTCGCTCTTCCCGCGACTCTGTACTGCGATGGGTCGGGCGGACCTCGCGGCACAGGAGCGGTTGCGCGATGTGTCGGGTCGTATGGCCGCGGTGGACGAGCTGGAAGCGGTCGTTTCTCGGTGGACGATGGCCCGCACCCTGGCCGAGATCTCAGGCGTGCTGACCGCGGCGGGCGTCCCTTTCGGTGCCGTCGCGGAGATAACCGATGCTGTCGCGTCGCCTCAGATCGCCGCTCGCGAGATGCTCGTGGAGCTCGAACACGCGGCGCTCGGCACCATCACCCTGACCGGACTGCCGGTGAAGCTCAGCGCCACGCCAGGATCGATTCGCAAGGCGCCACCGATGGTCGGTGAAGACAACGACGCTATCTACGGCGGGCTGCTAGGTCGCAGCTCAGCTGAAATCGCCGAGTTGCGCGCATCGGGCGTCGTCTAGTTCCCTCGCCGACCAGGGTTATGCGCTCTGGCCGCGCTCCGCGAGGAACTCCTCGTAGTTCGTCTCGTCGACGCCTTCATCGATCTGACTCTTGGTCAGGAGGAGCGGCGGCCGGCCTTCCCGGATCGTTTCCTGGGTGATGATGCACTTCCGGATCTCGGCGTGGTCCGGGATGTCGTACATCACGTCGAGGAGCGACTCCTCCACGATGGAGCGCAGCGCGCGGGCGCCGGTCTTGCGAGTTATGGCCACCTCGGCAGCAGCCTCCAGGGCGTCCTGCGTGAAGACGAGCTCGACCTTGTCGAGCGACAGGAACTTCTGGAACTGGCGGGCTATCGCGTTCTTCGGCTCGGTGAGGACCCGAACCAGGTCTTCCGCGGTCAGAGGCGACAGCGTCACTTCGACCGGCAGCCGGCCGACGAACTCGGGGATCAGGCCGAACCTGAGCAGGTCCTCGGGCATCATCTTCTCGAGGATCTTCTCGCGGTCCACGATAGGCATGTGGTTCTCGGCCCCGAAACCCATGGAGCGTTTACCGACTCGCTCCTCGATGAGCTTCTCCACTCCGTCGAAAGCTCCGCCGCAGATGAACAGGATGTTCGTCGTGTCGATCTGGATGAAGTCCTGGTGAGGGTGCTTGCGGCCGCCCTGAGGAGGCACGTTCGCCAGAGTTCCCTCGAGGATCTTCAGCAACGCCTGCTGGACGCCCTCGCCGCTGACGTCGCGAGTGATCGACGGGTTGTCCGCCTTGCGGGCGATCTTGTCGATCTCGTCGATGTAGATGATGCCGCGCTGGGCCCGAGCGACGTCGAAGTCGGCGGCCTGGATCAGCCGCAGCAGAATGTTCTCGACATCCTCACCGACGTAGCCGGCTTCCGTGAGGGAGGTGGCATCGGCGATGCAGAACGGCACGTCGAGGATCTTGGCCAGGGTCTGGGCGAGCAGCGTCTTGCCCGAGCCCGTAGGTCCGACCAGGAGAATATTCGACTTCTGGAGCTCGACGTCGTCGATCTGGTGGCCGGCGTTGACTCGTTTGTAGTGGTTGTGGACCGCTACCGAGAGAACCTTCTTGGCCTTGTCCTGGCTGATTACGTACTGGTCCAGCGCCAGCTTGATGGCGCGTGGATTCGGCAGCTTGGCGGCCTGCGGCTTGGTCCGCGGCGCGTCGAGCATCTCCTCTTCGATGATTTCCTGGCAGAGGTTGATGCATTCGTCGCAGATGTAGACGCCCTGCCCGGCAATCAGCTTGCGAACCTGCTCCTGGCTCTTGCCGCAGAAGCTGCACCGATATGGGACTTTGGGGCCGTTCTTGGGTGTCGTCACGCGCCTAGCCCTGCCCTTCGCGCCTTAGCCAGGTCATCGCCCGTCGTCAGCCGCGGGCTGTGCACCATTCCGGTCTTCGCCGCCTTGCTCCTTCTCCGCGCCTGCGGAGATCGCCACAATCCTACCTGCTAGTGGGTCGCCGGTTGCGGAGTACACAGCATCGATGATGCCGTATTCCTTGGCCTCCACGGGAGACATGAAAAAGTCCCGGGAGGTATCGGCAACTATCTTCTCGAGCGGTTGCCCGGAGTGCCGGCTGAGGATTTCGTGATTCGTGTTGACCAGGGTTTCCATCTCCTTGACCTGGATGAAGACGTCGGGAGTGTTGCCCCGGAAACCGCCAGAACCCTGGTGGATCATGATCCGGCTGTGGGGCAGCGCGAACCGCTTGCCGGGTGCGCCCGCCGCCAGCAGAACCGCGGCCATGCTGGCCGCCATGCCGATGCAGATCGTGCTGACTGGGGCGCGGACGTACTGCATCGTGTCGTAGATCGCCAGACCGCTCGTGATGACGCCGCCGGGCGAGTTGATGTAGAGGCTGATGTCTCGTTCCGGATCCTCGGCGTCGAGGAACAGCAGCTGCGCGATCACGAGGTTCGCGACGTTGTCCTCGATTGCGTCGCCGAGGAAGATGATCCTCTCCCGCAGCAGGCGCGAGTAGATGTCATAGGCGCGCTCGCCACGGCTCGAGGACTCGATCACCATCGGCACGAGCATCTGACCGTCTCCTCTGTGCTGTGAGCTGTTAGGCGCCGGCCGGGGCGGTTGTGGACGGCTCCAGGCTTCCGGGGTCGGTAACTCCAACCGAAGCGGCAGCCTGTCCCGACTCGGAGCCGATCGGCGAATCTCCGTCGGCGTCCTCGAGATGCTTCAATCGCGGCGCTTCCGGATGGGCCTCGAGCCACTCGTCTACGAGTTGCTCGACGGTACGGGATCGCCGGATCGTGCTTCTGATGTAGTTTCGCCCACGTTCCGACTCGAAGTAGCGGACCATGCTCTGGTCTTTCGCGTAGCGCAACCGGGCCTTGTCGATCTCGGCCTCGACCGTGGCATCGGGGACGTCCACTCCCTTGGCCTTGGCAATCTCGGACAGCACCAGAAGCGTCTTGACCCGCTTCTCGGCTTGCGGTCGGAATTCGGCGTGGAGCTCCTCGGATGTCTTGCCGACGACCTTGAGGTAGGCCTCCTCCCCGATCCCCTGCCGGGCCAGCGCCGAACGAAGCTCGTCGTGCATGACCTCGATCTCCTGGTCGATCAGGATGTCGGGCGGTTCAACCGAGGCGTTGGCAGTGGCGAAATCGATGATCTTGTCGGCGAATTCGTGGCGGGCGTGGTCGAGGGCGTTTTCCTCGAGACGCTTCCGCAACTCGGCTGTGAGCTCGGCCAGGTCCGCGAACTTTCCGACGGATCGGGCGAACTCGTCGTCGGCTACCGGCAGGATCTTCTCGCGCAAGTCCTTGACCTCGACCGCGAAATGGGCCGTCTGACCGCGCAGAGACTCCTCCTGGTACTCGTCGGGGAAGACGATGTCGAATTCGCGCTTTTCGCCCTTCTCGGCGCCGACGAGGTGGTCCTCGAAACCGGGGATGAGGCGATCATCGCCCAGCACCAGCGGCATCCGCTCCGACGACCCGCCGTCGAAAGGCACGCCATCGCGCGTTCCGACGAAACCGATTACGGCGTAGTCGCCCTTCAGGGCACCGCGATCGGAGACTGGCTCGAGGTGGCCCTCGGCGTCGCGCAGCTCGTCGAGGACTTTCTCGACCATGGTTTCGTCGACGGGATTGACTACCGGCTTGAAGTTGAAGTCTTCGTAGTCGCCGAGCGTGATTTCCGGTCGAACCTGGACGACTGCCTTGAAGATGAGCGGCTTGCCTTCTTCGGCTTGTGTCACTTCCACTTCCGGCGAGGTGAGGGGCGCCAGATCCGACTCCCGCATCGCTTCTCGGAATGCGTCGTCGACGAGATGGTCGACGGCCTCGTCGAGGATGGCGGTCGGGCCCAGGAAACGCTCGAGCACCACACGCGGCGTCTTGCCGGGCCGGAACCCGGAGACGCGGGTCTCACGGGAGATCCGGCGCACGGCTTCTTCTATGGCGCGAGTAAGCCGCTCGGGGGGCAACTCGAAGTCGATCTGGAGGCGGGACTTGGGGAGGTTGGTGGTGGTGGTCTGCATCGCCGGCCGATTATAGGGGCCGCCGCGCGGCAAGGCCGGGAGCGCGGCGCATTCGATCCGATCCGGCCATCGACCGGGCTCAGCAGCTCAGGCCGTTGCCTCCGCCACCGCCGCTCGAGCCCGAGCCGGCCGGCACGCCGTCGAGGCCGTGGGCGACCTGATTGTGGATCTTGTTGACCATCGCCTGGTCGACGTATTCGCTGTAGTCGCTCGAAGGGCCGAAGACGTAGCTCTTCACGTCGCTGCCGGCGATCTGCCCTGCCAGCGCCGCAAGTTGCGGGGCGGCCGACTCGGGCATGTCCGTCCACACGAGCCCGCCCACCTGGCCTACGGCGTCGAGGATGTCGCCCAAGCGCGGGATCAGCGAACAGGGATGGGCGAACTGTTGGCGGACCGCCTTTATGACGAGCTGCTGACGCTCCATCCGCTGGAAGTCGTCGGCCTGGTGGCGACTGCGGGCGAACTCGAGCGCGGTTATGCCATCCATATGCTGCAGCCCGGGAGCGATGTTCACCACTGTGTCCCCGCTGCCGTCGGCCTTCGGATAGTTCGGATCGTTGATCGCATACGGCACGTCGATCGAGAGCCCGCCGAGGGCGTCGACCAGGTTTACGAAGCCCATCAGGTTGATGAGCACGGTGCCGTCTACGTGGACCCCGGTGAGCGCGCCGATCGCGCCCTCGAGCGCGTAGGTACCGCGCTGGAAATCGGTGCCCGGGTACGGGAACTGCTTGGCGTTGATGACGGCGGCTCGCCACAGGGCATTGAGCATGTCGTTGCCGCCGAGTGCGGGGTCGCCGTAGAAGCCGTCGAAGCAGCGGCAAGCGAAGCTGCCGGCCGACTCGGGGGGCAGCGGCACATTGAACAGGTTGCGCGGGATCCCGTACATCGCCGCCTGCCCGGTCGCGATCTTCACCTGAAGCAGGATCATGGTGTCGGTCCGCAGGTCCCACTGGTTTCCGGTGCCGCGCCCAACGCCCTCGTCGGCGCCGATGAGGAGGACGTTCAAGTAGCCGTCGTTCGCCCAGTCGGTCGCGGTGCCGGATCCGATCGAGCCCGTCGGCACGGAGTACACGACCTGGGAGGGACTGGGGCCCTGGGTACCGTTCGCTCCGGAAGCGCCAGCGCTAGGGGTGCTGTCGGGCGGGATGCTCTCCGCCGGCGGAAGCGTCTGGCCGACAGCGAGATTGCCGCCGTTCTGCCAGCCGCACGGTGCGCCGGGGTTGAACACGCACGAGACGGCCTGCTGCGACTTGAGAACGATGACGCCGAGACCCGTGTGCACACCCACTGTGGCAACGAGCACGATGCCGAGAACTCCGATCGTGGCCCAGGCGGCGGGTTGCCTTCGTCCGGCCGATACGGGAGGCCGAGCGAGCCTGTAGGCGTCCGTGACCGCCCAGAGGTGATACGCGAGCGCTAGCAGGTCGACGATCAGCAGCCTGGTGAGCCAGTCGCGCGAAAGAAGCGTGCCGAGCAGGTCGTGTCGAGCGAACAAAGCCACGGCGACGATCGTGGCGACAAGCGACAGGGCCGGAATGGCGACTATGGCACCGCGGCGCGGCTGTCCGGCTGCGGCTTGCCCGAGGCCCGGGACCAGGAGCGATAGGAATGCCGCTACCGCCGGGGATCGCCTGGGGAAGCCGGCGCGCATATGTCTACCTCGTTCGTTGCCACGTCACCGGCCCCACGCCGCGCTCTTGGGCGCGAGCGCTCGCGTCCCAGGTGCTTTGGTGGGCAAGGCGGGACTTGAACCCGCACGCCGCTTACGCGGCACCAGCTCCTAAGGCTGGCGCGTCTGCCATTTCGCCACTCGCCCGCGGCTGCAGAGTCTAGCGGGGCCCTGGCGCCGCCGCTCCGCGACCGGCACGACGGGAGCGGATTCGTTCCTTGGCCGCCGCGAAACTGCCGCCCTCGGGACGGAATAGCTCCTTGGCGAGCCTCTTCCCAGCTTCGGCCGTAACCGGACGCAGGACGTTGCCGCCGAGCTCGGAAAGCGTGCCCTTGAGGTCCCGCGCCTCTCGCTGCGGGCGGCTCTTCTCCAGGTAGTAGGCGAATTCGCGCTCCAGGAGACCGCGCACCATGTCCCCGTCGTCCCCCAGGGAGCGGAGAGCCTTGTCGATCTGTTTGGGGAGCATCGACTTGGGCAGGTCCGCCCTGGGGCCCAGAACGGCGCGCCTGATGAGGCGATACGTGCGCTTGGGTCCTCCCAGAGCGACGAAGGCCGTCCCTGCTGCAAGGCCCACGGTCTTGCCCGGAGAGCGGCGGATCTTGGCCGGAATGTCGACAGCCGAGCGACCGGCAGCTTCGAGCCTGACGACTTCGTCGAACAGAAGCTGGCGACTGGCTATTGCTTCCGCGCGAGCGGCAGCTGTTCGCGCACCCACTCGATCGTCTCCTTGGTGGTTTCGATTGTCTGTTCGGGCATGAAACGCACCTTGAGCGCGTCTATGTCGATGTGAGTGATAACGAGGACGGCGGCCACTGCGGGCCACACACCGAGGAAGACCGCGAGTCCGATGGCGATCGCGATGTTCCAGCTTATGGGCACGCCCGTGACCGCCCCGAGGAATGCACCAACAGCGGCTGCGACGACACCGACGACGAGCGCGGAGGCGATCCGCCCCACGATGCCGCGTCCGAAGAACAGTGCGATCACGAAGCCGAGCAGGGCGAAAAGCCCGGCCAGGACGATGACGGCCGTTGCAATCGGCCGATCGATCACGGCCATCTGATGTCCGTCCGGCGGCCAGGTCAGACCGCTGAAGAAGTGGTCGGCGACCCAGCCCCAGCCCTGGTTGGTGAGATTGAGCCCCAGGAGGAGGGCGACCGCGACGCCGGCGATCAAAGCGACGAATACCGACAGGCCGATACGCCCCGTCGAGGCAGGGAATATGAGCAGTATCAGGGTGACGGCGATCGCGAGAAGTAACTCCGTCCCGTGTAGGGCGCCCCAGCCGATCGACCCGAAGAGCCACTGGTCGAGCCAGAGGATCGTGCCGATCGATGCGAGCATGCTGGCCACCAACAGCACGCCGAGGGCGATCCCGCCCAGCATCGCCGCGCGTTTCAGCTCGCCGGCAATCTCGCCGATCTCGATCTTCGCGAGCCGGACGTGAGCGCCGACGAGGCCGAGCAGCGCACTCCTGGTGCGCCCGAACTGCTCGCCCAGACCGGGAGCCGAGCCAGTCGAATGTTTCTCGCTGGGATCCTGCCCGGCGTGGGCCGGATCGGTCGAGGAGGGCCGGTTAGCCAAGGGACCTCCTTCGGTAGTGGTTTCGAGACAGCAACACGATCATAGCAGCGGCGGGGCCGACAACGAACCCCGCACCGTCCCGCGCGTCCCGGGCATGGCCGATCGTCCGGGCGAAGGCGTCGGCGCGCCGCCGGACGCCGGACGCCAGACCGATTACGCTCCGCTCATGGACGAAGCCGTCGAGTCCCGTGGCGAGAGCAGCCGCCCGGGTCCGCTGCATACCGCGGTTCTGCTCGCGATCGGCAGCGAGTTGACCGTCGGCGAGACCCGCGACACCAACACCGGGGAGCTGGCGCGATCCCTCGCCAGCGAGGGCGTAGACGTCCTGTGGATCTCGGCTCTGCCGGATCGCCGCGCCACGGTCGAGGACGCACTCCGTGCCGGGCTCGCTTCCGCATCGCTGATCGTCGCTACGGGCGGATTGGGCCCCACGCCGGACGACCTGACCCGCGAGGCGATTGCCGCCGTCTGCGGAGAGCAGCCCACGATCGACCCGGAACTGGAGAAGTGGCTTCACCACATGTTCGAGCGGCGGGGAATTGCCCTTCCGCCTTCCAATCTCAAGCAGGCGTGGGTGATCCCATCGAGCACGATCATTCCCAACGAGCGTGGCACCGCACCCGGTTGGTGGCTGGACCGCCCGGATGGGCGGGTCATCGTGGCGCTGCCCGGGCCGCCGCGCGAGATGCTGCCGATGTGGGAGGGCTGGGTCATCCCTCGCCTTCGCGGCATGGGTCTGGGCCGGGAACACGCTTCGCGCACCTACCGCCTCACGGGGATCGGCGAGTCGTCCGTGGCGGATGCCCTCGGCGAGCCTTTGCTGCGAGCCACAAACCCGATCGTGGCGACCTACGCCCGCGCCGAGGCCGTCGACGTTCGCATCTCGGCCAGAGCTGAGGGCGGTCGCTCCGCCCTGGAACTGGTGGATCTGGCCTCCGAGGTCGTGCTCGCCGCGGTCGGTAAGCATGTCTGGGGTAGCGCCGACGACACGTGGTCGGCCGTCCTCGGGCGCGAATTGGGCGAACGCGGCTGGAACCTGGCCGTTGTCGAAGCCGGTACGGGTGGCTCCACGGTCCGGCTCCTCGGCGACGCCCCGTGGCTGCGCGCCGCCTCGGTCCTCGAGCAAGGAGGCTCGGCTCCCAATGCCTACGTGGCCGAACTCGCGCATCGGGTTCAGCGCGACAACGGCGCCGTGATCGGTCTGGCGGTGAGAGCCCACGAAGCCGGGGAAGACACGCAAGTGGAGTTCGCCGCCGTGGGCCCCTGGGGAGTCGCGACCGGCCGCCAGACCGCGTTCCTCGGCGGAGAGGAGGGCCGCCGCAGGGCAGGTCTGGCCGCCGCGGCATTCTTGCTGCAGGCAGTGCGCGGGGAACGAGTTCTGAAGGACAATACGAGCCGAAGCGATCCGGCCAATCCGGGCAGTGGGAGCAACGCATGATCACCGGTGAGAGCGTCACCGCAACCGAGCTAGCGGGTCTGCCTCTGTTCACCGGGCTCGGCGAAGAAGACCTAGAGACGCTCGCAGGGGGCTCCTCCCGGCACCGTCTGGCCGACGGAGAAACGCTGGTGGAGGCGGGCTCGCGGATTTCCGAGGTTCACTGGCTCGAGCAGGGCAAGCTCGCCCTTCGCGTGCGCCACGACAACCGCTGGGTTCTGGTCTCGACGCTCCACGCCGGCGATCTGCTCGGCTGGTCGGCGTTGCGCGAGGAACCGACGGCGCTTTCGACGGCGCGGGCGATCGGACCCGCCGTGATCATATCGATGCCGGCGTCAGGACTGCTCAGCCTGCTCGCGGGCGGATCGGCCCATTCCGAACTGCTGCTGCGCAGGCTTTTCGCGATCGCGACTCAACACCTGGACGAGAGCCGTGCCCAGCTCCTGCAGCTTGGCCGCGAAGGGGTCATTTCGGCCGGTTAGCGCCGCGATGCTCGGGTTAGCGCCGCGATGCTCGGGTTAGCGCCGCGATGCCTGCGTCAGCGCGGCCAGGTCGCAGATGACCATCGTGTCGCCGTCCATCCGCAGGAGGCCTTCCTCCACGAAGTCGCCCAGGAGTTTGTTCACGCTCTGACGCGTGGCGCCGATCATCGCGGCAAGGTCGCCCTGGGTCAGAGGAGACGGCAATCGCATCGATCCATCGGCGACACGCTCCCCATGCTCTTCGGCCAGCCTCAACAGGCGGGCCGCCAGCCGGCCCGTGAGATCGAGGAAGTGCAACTCCGCAACATAGGTCGTCAGGCGGCGGACCTCGCCGGCAAGAGCGATCAGGAGCGCCTCCCGAATCGCGGGCTCGCCGGCGACCAGGGCGCGGAGCTGCTCGCGGGGGAGAGCCAGCATCTCCGTCGCCTCGAGAGCAATCGCACTGGCGGATCGGGGCGCGCCGTCGATGAGCGCCAGCTCGCCAAGGAAGTCGCCCCGCCGCAAAGTGGCCAGGATCGCCTCCTCACCGTCCTCCGAGGGCACGACCACTTTCACCACGCCCGAGGCCACGATGAAGAGGGCGTCGCCGGGATCTCCCTGGTGAAAGATGACCTCGCCGCGCTTGAATCGGCGCATGCGGAGGTTACGGGCGAGCGACTGCAGAGAATCCGGGCCGAGACCCTTGAAGAGTCGGCAACGACCGAGCGCCTCGACTCCGAACTCGGCTTGAAACATGACCACATCGTACAGTGCCATTCGACGTCAGCGGCCATTCAGCCGCGCCGAAATATGCGACGCCGTCCGCCGGTCGCGCCTACGATGGCGGAGTGAGAAGTCGAACCACGACCCTCCGATTTCTGAGTGCCGCGGCTGCGGTGACGATCGTGGTCGCTGTCCTGAGCGGCGCCGCAATCCTTGGGAGACCGGTCGGCGGCGCGTCCTCTCCGTCCCGCGACGCGCAAGCGTCCAGCCCGGAACCGTCGGGAACCGCCTCCTTAGGGTCGCCCGCTGGGACCCAGCCCCCGACCGCTACCGCGACTCTCGGGGCCACGCCGTCTCCCACGACCTCGATTGCATCGGCACCTGGGCTGCCATCCTTGTTGGGCGCGATCGGCGACTCGTACAGCCAGGGTTACAGCGTGTCGCCACAACATCGCTACGACAACCCAGCCTATTCCTGGGTAGTAGGGAGCGCCAAAGGGGACGGTATCTACAGCCTGCGCGAGAGGTTCCAGGCGCTGGGAGCGAGTTTGACGGTCGTCGATGCCGCCACGTCGGGCAAGAAGATGAACGATGCACCCCGTCAGGCGGCGAATGTCCTGGCCGCGGCGCGGAAGCTGGGCGCCGGTCGGACGGCCTACGTCACATTCGAGCTGGGGACCAACGACTTGTGTGACGACGCAAAAACCGACCCCTCCGACTTCGAAGCTCAGCTGGACTCGGCGATCTCCATCCTTCGGGGCGGCCTGCCGGTCGGCAGCGAGCTCCTGATGCTCCCGATCCCCGACTTCGATCATTTCCACTCGATAACCCAGGCGGATCCGCAGGCCCGGGCAAGCCTCGCGCTGAACGTCAACTCGCGAAACTGTGCCCCATTCCTGGGCTCGAACGGACCACTCACCCTGGATCAGGCCGGAGCGGCGATGGTCGAATACAACTCGATTCTCCTGAACGCCTGCGACACCATCCAGGCGACAGACGGGGCTTCGGGCCGGCTCTACTGCCGCACCGGGCAGGCGCTTCTCTCCGGACGCGACTTCACCATCGGGGACTTGAGCACGGTGGACTACTTCCATCCCTCGCTCTCGGGTCAGGCTAAGATGGCGGCGGCGGCCTGGAGCGCAGGCACCTGGGGCGCCACTTCGCTGCCGGCGGGCGGCTGACTATCTGTTGAGATCGCCGCCCTGGTCGGAGGACCTCGGCCGATCGAGACCGTTCAGGGCCGCCTCCGCCGCGAGGAACGCCTCGGCCTCCTCGACTGCGCCGATGGCGGCCGCTTCCCGTGCCGCTTGTCGTAGCAATGGCAGCGCCCGCTCTGTATCCCCCGCCGCGACCCGGTGACGTGCCAGCTCGGCGGCGCCAACCGGGGGATCGACCGTTTCAAGCCGATCCGCAAGCGTCGCGTGGAGCTCTCGGCGCCGGGGAGCCAGAAGCCGTCCATAGGCCGCATCCATAAACAGCTGATGCTTGAACTTCCATTTGGCCGTGCCGTCGACCCCTTCGTCGGACCGAGCCAGGATGCCGGCCTCCGCGAGTTGCGCCAGTTCGGATGTTCCGCTCCTGAGGCCGCGTAGTTCGCACAGCAGCCACTCGGGGAATGTCATCCCGATGACGGATGCCAGCTCCAGGGCACCCCGCGGACCCACGGGAAGGGCGTCGATACGTGCGCCGAGTAGGGCTCGCAGGCTGAGGGGAACGCTGCGTCGGGCTGCACCTCGATCGATCCGGAGGTGTTTTCCAACTTCCTCCAGACGGCCGCCGTCGCCCAGCGTGCGAAGGATCTCTGTCACGAACAGCGCATTGCCGGAAGTCCGCTGATACAACCAGCGGGCCGACTCGACCTCCAGGCTCCCGCCTGCCGTTGCAGTCCCCAGTTGTTCCGTCGCCTCGGCATCGAGCCCGCCGAGCTCGATCAGTTCGACGCCCGGCATGTCGACCCAGTCCGGAAGGACCGGCGGGCGCGCGGCCGTCAGAACTACCAGCGGCACTTCGGCCGCGAGACGAACCATTTCAGCCATCAGCACGCGGCTCGAAGGATCGATCCAGTGGAAATCGTCCAGCACGACGCAGCGTGGTTTCTCGGCAACCATGTAGGCGATCCACTGTCGCGCGGCCAGGCGAAAACCGGCCATCACCTCCCCCGGATCTGCCGGCCGGGCAAAGCTCGGGTCCCAGCCCTCTTCGGGCACCAGGAGCATGTCGGAGTCGTGCGCAAGCACCGTCAGGGCGCCCCGTACGAGTCGCAGCGCTTCGGGGTCCTGCTCATGCCCAGGGTCGAGGAAGACCTCGCGCCCGAGGATCCCGGCTTTGACGCCTTTCTCCTCGGCTAGCCATTCCACAAGGTTGCGGACGGCCCGATACGGAGACTCCATGCCATGGGGCGCGTTGTCGATCCATATCCAGCCGAAGCCGGCCGCTCGAGCGTCGCCTTCGACATCGCACAGCAGCCTCGACTTACCGACGCCAGGTTCGCCAGTGACTACCACCGCACCGCCTCGGCCGGTCGCGGCAGTGCTCTTCAGCACGTCCACGAGACGCGCCCGCTCGGGGTCGCGGCCTACGAGCGGAGTTGTGCTCGCGGAGGAGTGGCCGATCATGCGGCGTACCGAGCGCAGCTTGTGGACCCCCACGGGGCGACTCTGGCCCCTCAGCAGGCGCTCACCCACCCTCTCGACGCCGGCGCGCGGTGCGACGGCCGATGCCGTGGCCTGGTCGAGGAGCACTTCCCCGGGTTCCGCGAGCTGCTGGAGTCGTGCCGCGGTCGTCATCGGTTCGCCCGTGAGGGCCATCGAGCGCGAGCCCGCCATCTCCCGTACACCCGCGACCACTTCTCCGGTAGCGATTCCGATTCGAAGCTCGAACGGACGCGAGTCGCCGACGACGACGCGCCCAAGCGCTTGCTGCATCTCGACGGCGCACAGGCACGATCGCAACGCATCGTCGTCGTGCGCGACCGGCACGCCAAAGACGGCCAGAACGGCGTCCCCGACGAACTTCTCGAGCGACCCGCCGAAGTGGACGACGGCTTCAGCCAGCGCCTTGAGAGCGCGATCGACTCGGGAGCGAACCTCCTCCGGGTCGAGTTCGTCCACCAGCTTCGTGTACCCGACGAGGTCCGCGAAGAGTGCCGTGACGATCCGGCGGTCGCCCTCTTTCAGATCGTCCATGGGGCTGTCGAGGCGACTGCCGCAGAGATGGCAAAAGCGCGCTCCAGGGTTCGTCGGCGCGGCGCAATCTGGGCAGGTCACTACGTCTCCCTCGGCATAGTAGACATCGATGGTACGCCCTACGATCGGCCCGTGGCACGCGTACCCGCATAGCCGGGCGTGCGCGCGATAGCGACCTCAGGAAATGGTCAAGACCGGCTGCTGTCGGGCGGCTTGAACGCTGACCTTCCCGGCAATCGCCCTGGCGACATGCTCCAGTGCCTGGGCTGCCGGACCTGGCTGGCTCTGCGCCACTGCCGGCACCCCAACATCCGCGCCCTGGCGCAGAGTCACGTCGAGCGGGATCCCGCCCAGGAAGTCGAGGCCGTTCTCCGACGCGAAGCGCTCGCCGCCCCCGCGACCGAACAGATCGGTCACTTCACCGCAATGGGCGCACACGTAGCCCGACATGTTTTCGACGACGCCGAGGATCGGCACGCTGACGCGCCTGAACATAGCCAGCGCCTTGGTCACGTCCGCAAGCGACACAAGCTGGGGCGTCGTCACGAGAACTGCGCCGGTGAGCGGCACGGCCTGGGCCAGCGTCAGCTGTGCGTCCGATGTCCCGGGCGGCAGGTCCACCACGAGATAGTCCAGCTCTCCCCAGTCCACGTCGCGGAGGAATTGCTGGATCGCGCCGCCAACCAGCGGCCCGCGCCAAACCACCGGCTGGCCCTCGGGAATGAAGAACTGGATCGACATCACCTTGACGCCATAGGCTTCGATCGGGGTGATTTTGCCGCTCGGGCTCGCGACCGGCTGGCCTTCGGCTCCGATCATCATCGGGATGTTGGGGCCCGTGATGTCTGCGTCGAGCAGACCGACCGAGGCGCCGGATTGCGCGAGAGCCACCGCCAGGTTGACGCTCACAGTCGTCTTGCCTACTCCGCCCTTGCCGGACGCGACCGCCACGATGTTCTTTACGCCCGGCAATAGCTGCGGACTCGTGGGCGTCGAGCGGCGGACCGTGGCACCCCAGGTGACGTCGACCTGCTCAGCGCCAATCGGGTGCAGCGCACCCTCGACACGAGCCTGGATCTCGTCCTTGAGGGGACAAGCGGGGGTCGTGAGCTCGATCGTGAAAGCGACCCGCGAACCGTCGATGGTCAGGTCTTTGATCATGTTGCGGGTGACCAGATCTCCACCGAGCTCCGGTTCCTGAACGGTGCGCAGGGCGTCGAGGACGGCTTCTTCTGTCAGGGAGGGCATGCGGACTTGTTCCTCGCGTAATCGCGGTGATGGCGCGCAGACGGTGCGAGCGTCTACTCCCGATATCCTACGGCTTTGGTATGAAATGGGCAGCGCGCTCGATGCCCCGTTCGGAATTGGCCGGCGCGTCGATAGGGCCGTACGCTCGCCGGCGGGCGGCGACCTCGAAACGGTTGGCCGAGTAGGGATGGCGGCGCCGCATCAGCGCCGCGAGCGATGACGCCAGATAGGCCGGCAGGAAGAGCGGTCCCAGCCGGGCCCACTGGCGCACATGTTCGAGTTCGTGCTCGACCAGCTCCGGCGACAGCCGCTCGCGAGCGAAGACGTAGTGGCCCAGAGTCTGAGCTCGTATCGGGATCGATGCGTGATCGAGGTAGCGGCCGGCGTTGGGATGCTCGACCAGGCCGGCAGATGTGCTGCCGCTCGCAACTTCCCTGCTGATGCCCGGGATCGCGCAGGCGCGCATTACCAGCAGTCCCATCAGGTCGCCGGGGAGCGCCCGCCATGCCGTCCTGCCGAACCTCGCCACCGCCAGCCAGGCGTCGACCAGCCCGGCGAGGTACCGGAAAAACACGCGACCGGTATCAGGCGCCGCGGCGGTCGGCCACCACGCGCCCGCCCTGCATGACGAACACGATCCGCGCGGGATCTCGCCAAAGCTCGGGCTCGGCCAGCGGGTCGCCGGAGACGGCGATCACGTCGGCTTGCTTGCCAGGCTCCAGGGTGCCGACCACGTCCGACAGGCCGAGCAGCCTGGCAGCCTCAGACGTCGCCGCCTGGATCGCGCGGAAAGGGCCCAGGCCGTACTCCGACATGTACGCTAGCTCGGCGGGAGGGTACATGCCATTGAAGCTGTCGGTGCCCATGACCACCCGAACGCCGCGATCGACGGCGTGGCGGAAGTTGCGCTGCTGGCGCTCGAACAGGTAGCGCATCTTCTCTATGGCCCAGGGCGGGACCTCGCCCCGAGCGATCCGCCCCTCGTCCATCAGCGCGAAATTGACAGTGAACGTGGGGACGAGCGGCACATCGCGCTCGAGCATCAAGTCGATGCCTTCGTCGTCGACGAGATCGCCGTGTTCGATGCTGCTGATGCCAGCCCGCAGCGCGTTCTTGATACCGGCGGTTCCTTCGGCGTGGGCCAGCGTGCCCTTGATGCCTGCCGCTCTCGCCTCCTCGACGATGGCCCGGATCTCTTCTTCGGTGAACTGGGACGCATCCGGCATATCGACAGCGGAGAGGACTCCGCCCGTCGCCATGACCTTGATCCAGTCCGCGCCGGCTCGGATCTGCAGGCGAGTGGCGCGGCGGACGGCGTCGGGACCGTCGGCGATGCCTGTCGGAAGGTCGCTCATCTCGGTGGCGATCGTGGCGCCGGAGGGAGTCCAATCGTCGCCGTGGCCGCCGGTCTGCGAGAGCGGGCGGCAGCTGACCTGAGTCCGCGGCCCCGGGAACGCGCCCGAGGCGAAGGCGCGCTTGATGCCGGCCGGAGCGAAGCCCGCGTCGCGGACGGTGGTCACGCCGCCTTCGAGGAACTCACCGCCGGTCTGAAGGGCCCGGACGACGATGTCGGTCGCGGAACGCTGAACCTGGTCGTGGACCGGCTCGAGCTTCATAGCCAGGTGGACGTGGCAGTCGATGATGCCGGGCAGCAGCGTCAGGCCGGTGAGATCGATGCGATCCGCATCCCCTGGAGCGGTCGACGAAGCCGCCGGCCCGGCGTCTACGATCCGACCGGCTTCGTCGACCACCAGGACGCCATTGGGCGTCGCGTCGGGCGAGCGGCCATCTAGCAGGCGCGCGCCGACGAGGACAGTGGGGCGGTTCGGGGCGGGCATCGAGTCCTCCTGGCGGCGTGGGCAGCAGCGCAAATCCTAATGCCCGGACGACTCGGTGCACCATGCCCGGCGGTTTCGCATGGTTGCGACGCCCATCCGGGACCCCGTTTGAGCCCTTGCGACCTAGGCGCTCTTCGTCGGCGGCTTAGTGGCCGGCTTCGGCTTCTTGATCTTCGGGGGTCGCTTGGGGGTCTTGTCGCCCATGATTTGCCTCCAACCTTCGCGATAGCTACGCTCGGCGGCGCTCAAGGTCGAGTCTAGCGGATGGGCGGATGCGGGATAGCCACGCGGCGGCCAGCGGCTGTGCGAGGTCCGCCGGGTGAAGTCAGAGCGGCCGTGGCTCGCTCAGGCGCCGCAGCAACTCGTCGTGAAGGAGCCCGTTTGTTGCCACAGCCGAAGGACCGTCGATGCGGCGCTCCCCAGCCGCCGTGGTGAAGCGACCGCCGGCCTCCTCGACGATGACCATGGGAGCGGCCCAATCCCACGTGTGCGCCCCGACCTCGATCATCGCCTCCGCGGCGCCCTCGGCGACGAGCATGTAGCCCCAGAAATCGCCGAAGCCGCGATCTCGCCAGGACGCGGCGAGCGTGGCCTCCAGACCGGGGAGCTGGCCGTCGCGCAACCGCTCGCTGCCGTAAACCAGCTGTGCGTCTTCCAGCCGCGAGACGCGGCTCACGGCCAACCTCTGATCGCCGCGCCAGGCTCCCCCACCCCGCCAGGCGACCCATCGCTCGCGCAGCGCCGGGGCGCTCACCACGCCCAACTGCAGCTCGCCATCCACCGCGACCGCCAGCAGCGTGGCGAAGATCGGGATGCCGCGCACGAAGTTGGCAGTGGCGTCGATCGGATCCACGTACCAGCAAACGGCAGCGTCGGCGGCGTCGGGCCCTTCCTCCTCGCCGACCAGCCCGCAGCCCGGGTAGGCGCTTCGCAATCTTTCACGGGCCATGTGCTCGATCGCGCGGTCGGCGGCCGTCACGTAGCTGCGGTCGGGCTTGGTGTCGACCTCGATGTCCCGGCGGAAGCCGGCTAGGGCGATCTGGTCGGCTTCGTCGCAGATGGCGAGTGCCGTGTCCCGCCAGCGGATCAATTCGGTCTCGGAGACAGCTTGTCCCTTCATGAGAGCATCGTAACGTCTGGCGGCACCAAAACGCTCCAGTACCACGGCGGCCTGATCCGCGATTGAGCGGCTATTTCCGCCGACGGATCGTGGGACCTGCCGAACCGCTATCCTTAGGGCCAGAGCCGCAGAAGAGCGTTCCGATCACCGCTCGAGAAGCGCGCTGATGCCCTCGCGAAATCGTGCTTGTGACTCGTGTGCCCAGCAGGGTCGCCAGGAGGACCGCCAACAGTGGCTGAAGACAAGCGAGCCCCAGCGGCTCTCACCCCGGCCGGCAGGAAGATCGTTCTGCTCATATTCCTGCTCTCGGGGATCGCCGGCCTCGTGTACGAGGTCGTCTGGGCTCGCGAGCTCGTCCTGGTCTTCGGGAACACGACCCAAGCGATATCGGCCATCCTGACCGGTTTCTTCGCGGGTATGGCCGTGGGCAGCGTGGTCGGAGGGCGGCTGGCGGATCGAGTTCGGAACCCGCTGCGGATGTACGCCATCCTCGAGCTGCTGATCGTCGTCGTCGTGCTGCTCACGCCGGCCACGTTCCGGGGACTCCACGAGGTCTACCGGGGAGCGTTCGGCTCGCTCGAGCAGAACACGATGGCTCTCGCGCTCGTCCGTTTCGCTCTAGCCATCGCGGCTCTCGGGCCGGCCACCGTATTGATGGGAGCCACGCTTCCGACGCTGTCGCGCTACCTCGTCCGAGACCACCAGATGATGGGCCACGAGTTCGGCAGCCTCTACACCGTGAACACGCTCGGGGCGATCATCGGCACCCTGGCCTCCGGTCTAGTTCTCATCGAATTGATAGGCCTGACCGAGACATTGCTCGTCGGTGTCTGCTTCTCGGGCCTGGCCGGGCTCTCGGCGCTGGCGCTGAGCTTCCGGACGCGGCAGGCACCTGCGACGGATTCGCCTGCGATGCCGGCGCCTCTTGCCTCTCCCCTGGCGACGGCCAGAACGACGATCGCCACCGTGGCGGCCCACACCGCGCGTCCCAGGCTCGCCCTCATGCTCGCCTTCGTCTCGGGCTTGACTTCGCTTGGCTACCAAAACTTGTGGACTCGCATCCTATCGTCCGGCACCGGCGGGTCCAGCTACATATTCACCGCGATCCTCGCCCTCTTCCTGACGGGCATCACCGTCGGGGCGTTCGTCTACGCCCGCTTCCTGTCACGGACCAGACATCCCGTCGCCTTGCTCGGTATAGCCGAACTGGCCCTGGCCGTGGTCGTGCTGGGGGGCCTCGGCTTCGAGACCAAGTTCTTCGCCAACATGAGCTTCAACAAGGATCTGGTCCTCGTGGTGCTGCCGGCGACCCTGATCATGGGCGTCGTATTCCCGATGACCTCGATGCTCGCGACCGACTCGGACGAGCGTGTCGGTACGAGCGCCGGCCTGCTCCTCGGCGCAAACACGCTGGGGGCGATCGTCGGCACTTTCGTGGTTCCGTTCTTCCTCATGCCGGCACTCACGTCGGGGCGGTCGGTGGTGCTGATCGCGCTCGTCAACGCCGTGATGGGCTTGATCCTGCTGTGGGAAGCCCGGACGCTGAGCCTGCCTCTGCGCCGCGTCGGCGGAGCATTCTCCGGCGTGGTGGCCCTCGTGGCCGTCGCCCTGATTGTCGTCCCGAACAACCTAGTCGCGGACCCCAACGTCAACGTGCTGCAGCGATCCAAGTCCACTGTCCTGCAGCAAGCAGAGGACAACGTCGCCTCGGTCCAGGCCGTTCGACTTTCGGACGTAGGTCACACCCTGAGACTATTCGTGGGTGGCTACTCGATGACGGGCATGACGGCGGACACCCGCATGATGGCCCATCTGCCTCTGATGGCTCGACCGAACGCCAGGTCGATAGCCGTGATCGCATTCGGCATGGGTTCGAGCTATCGCAGCGCGCTCCTGGATGGATTGCATGTGGACGGCGTCGAGCTGGTCCCGTCAGTGCCCGACATGATGGGCAACTTCTTCTCCGACGCGGCCGGGGTCGAGTCGAACCCCAACGGCCAGATCCTGATCGCAGACGGCCGCAACCACGTGGACTTGTCCACCAGTTCCTACGATCTGCTGATAGTCGATCCGCCGCCCCCAATGAACAGTTCGGGAACGGCCGTGCTGTTCTCGCAAGAGTTCTATCAGTCCGCCAAGGCGCGCCTGAATACCGGAGGCGCGATGATGCAGTGGGAGTATCGCGGCCAAACGATCGACGAGCTGCGGAGCCACGTCAAGACGTTTCGGACTGTCTTCAAGTACGTTGTCCTGGTGTTCGGCCCTGCCATTCCCACATCCGGCGTCATGATGCTCGGCTCGGACGCGCCGATCGACATCACCTCGGGCATGGACTCGGTGCTCGCCAAACCCGGTGTCGTCAACGACTTGTCCAGCGCGCCGGACTCCCCAGTCGGCGTGACCACGGCCGCGGCCTGGCATTCCCTTATCGTCGACAACATCTGGCTCATCGGTGACGACGTCGACAAGTTCGCCGCCGGCGGAACGCTCATCACCGACGACCGACCCTACACGGAGTACGACCTGCTACGGCACCTCTTTGGGCCCAAGTCGCCGGCAGCGACGAGAGAGAACCTCCTTGTAGCCATGCCTAGCTCCAAGTCGTAAGCCGGCCCGGAGCGCTTCGAGCGATGTCCAGTCCTCTGCGTCACCTCCGGCTCGACGGTCTGGGGGGCTGGTTTCTGTGCGCCGTGCTAGCCGCTTTCGTCGTCGCTTCCACGAGTCATACCCGCGTCCCGATTGTCGACGCCCGCCACTACTCGTACCTTTGGCTCGGGGCCGTGGCCGTGGCGCTTGTGGTAGCCAGCCTGATGGCGGCACTCTTCCGTCCAGCCGCGCGGCGGCTCAGGGCTGCGGAAGCCATGGCCATTCTTGTAGTCATGGCGATGATCATCACCGATGTCGTTCTGGCTGCACAGCCGCTGCGCGACCTGGGCATATACCTCAAGGCGGGTCAGCACTACCTCGCCGGATCACCCGTGTATATGCAGGGCACCATGACGGTCCTGCCGCGCGATCTGACGGACCTCCCGTTTCTGTATCCACCGATCACCCTACCCTTCTTCGGCGCCCTGTCCCTGTTGCCGGTCCAGCTCGCCCAGGCCATCTGGGTTGGCGGCTCTGTCTCCCTGGGGCTCCTGGCCTTGCGGTGGCTGGGGCTGCCGTGGCGCTGGGCGGGGCTTGCGCTGATGTGGCCGCCTCTCTTCCTGGGGCTTTGGGTCGGCAACGTCGCCGTACCGGCCTTCGCGCTGTTTGCGCTTGGGCCCTTGCTCGGGGCGGGGCTCGTCCTGGGGGCCACGTTCAAGTCGTACACGGGCATCGCATCGTTGTGGCTGATCACGGAGCGGCGCTGGGTGGAAGCCGGGGTTGGTATCGGCGTTCTGTTGGTCCTCGCGGCGGTGACCCTGCCTCTCACCGGAGCCGAGCTGTGGTGGAAGTGGTTCGACGGCCTGCGCCTTTACCAGAATTCACAGACGGCCGTCCCAGCCCTGTACGGGTTTGGGCTTCCCCGGTTCATCCCCTATGCCGTCTACCTGGCCGTGGCCGTCGCGGCGATAGCGGCCGCGTTGCTAGTCCGCGGCCGGGAGTCGCTTGCCCGTCTCGGGACGGCGACGATCGTCGCTTCCCCGTCGCTCTTCGGCCACGGCCTGCTCGTGGCCGTGCCGTCGTTGTTGAGCTTGCGGTCGCCGTGGCTGTGGCTGGCGATCGGCTTCGCTTGTACGCCGGAGAGTCCGTGGTGGCTCCTCGCCGTGGGCGTGATCGTGCTCTCCTGGATAGCGCCGGCGATGCGGCGGGCGGCGTCTCCGGCCGCCGCAGCAGCGGAGGTGCTGCATCCGCTAGGCGCCGATGGAGTGCTCTGGGCTGGCCTGAGGCCGGCCGGACGCCCTCGTCGACCCTGACCGGCCCGCGCCACGGGGTGCAACCAGGAAGGGCGCCCTTGCGGGCGCCCTTCGCTTTGTTCCGTAGCGTCAACCGTCCCTAGACGGCGGCCTTCAGGGCCTCCGGGAGCGGCTTGTGGAACTCGACCGGCTTCACGTACTTCTCGACGAGAGCGCGGCTGCCAGGGGTGCCGAGCTGCTTGAAGAGGAAGTCCACCTTGGCGGCCTGCGAGGCGAGGATCTCGTCCTTCGTGGCCAGGTCCCAGAGCTGGCGCTTGAACGGGCCGATCGCCTTCTTGCGGCCGGTGTAGACGAATTGGGTGTCCGTCTGGTCGGGTTTGCGCTCGTCTTGGCAATTGGCGAAGACCCATTCCTCGATCGCCTTGTGCATCTCGGCCGGGAAGGCCGGGTGCTCGAAGAGGGCGTTCTGGAAGCCCGTGGCGAGATGGATCTCGGCGCAGCCGGTGGCCGGGAACTTGTGGAACATGTCGTCCGGCAGGGTCGAGGCCCCGTGCTGGACGGCGCCCGAGAGACCGTACTCTCGCGCTACTTTGGAGAGTTCGGTCAGGACGCCGAAGTCGAGTACGACCTCGGCCACGCCGCCGCCTGGCAGCGGGGTGCCGCCGTGGCTGGTGCCGGTCTGAACGGAGACCTTCGAGAGGCCGATGACGCCGGGAGCGCGAGCGTCGAGTTCGCGGCGATAGCCATCGAGATACGCCTTGAGCTCGCCCGGGTTCGAGTTCTTCTTGCCGACTTCGCCGATCTCGCCGCCGACGGAAACGGTCACGCCGTCGGTCTCGAGGGAGCGGATGAGGGCAGTCAGCTCGGCCGCGCGGAGGTAGTTCTCGCGCTGCTGGGCGTCCAGAGTCTCGGGGCCCAGGTCCACAAGCGTGGAACTGTCGATGTCGATGTTCCGGTAGCCGGCGGCGATGGCGTCGCGGCAGGCCTTGCGGATCTCTTCGGTCATCTTCTCGGGATCGGCCGCGTACTTCTTGGCGTTGAATTGGTAATGGTCGCCCTGGATGAAGACCGGTCCGACCCAGCCGGCGGCCACGGCACCAGCCAGAACGCTGGTGGCGTACTCGAAGACACGCTGGAAGGTGTAGGTCTGTTCGGATCGCGCCAGCTCGAAGATGACGGCCGCGGAGTCGTTCTTCTTGGCCGTCTCGAGGATCACGCGGGCCATGTCGAAGGTCTGGGTACGGATGTTGATGGCCGGGACGGTCATGCCCTCGTACTCACCGCGGGCACGAGCGTTGTAGAGCTCCTGGATGCTAGCCGAGCGAGCGCCGACGGCCTGGCTGGCTTCCCAGATGATCCAGCGAGCGACTTCGACGGTGGTTTCGTCCTCGCTGAACGTTGCCGTCCAGGCGAGATCGTAGATACCGCGCGTCCGGAGTGCATCGGCATCGACGACGACGAGACGTTCTCCGCCGATCCGCGCGATGCCGTCGAGGGCGGCGAGAAGCTCCTTGACGGAGCCGGCAACCTTGGGCATTGGGTTCATTCTCCTGAGATGCCCGGCGACGGCGCACGCAGACGGGACGCGCATACATCCGGGACCGGGGTCCATTGGTGGCTTGTGCATGGTAGCGCGCGCCGACGGCTGACCACCCTGCCGCTTGTACCTTCAGTCGACGCCGAGCGGACGGCTCCATCCGGGTCGGTCGGACCTCACGGCGTGCACGGGCTCAGCCGGCCACGGTCGATCTTGCACCCCGATCGATGGCCTCGCGAACTCGGACTAGCAGTTGTTCGGGGGTGTATGGCTTCTGGATCAGGTCCATGTCGGTCGGCAATTCGCCCCGCAGCCCGATTGCCTCGGTCGAGTAGCCGGAAGCGAACAGCACCGCGGACTCCGAATGCACGCTTCGAGCGACCTCGGCAACAATCGGCCCACGGAGGTCCGGCAGGATCACATCGAGCAGGAGAAGCGCGATCGGGCCCGTGTGCGCGCGAAGCAGCCCAATGGCGCTCTGGCCGCTATCGTAGCAACCGGCCTTCCGGGCCGGCAACGAACGAACCCCGGCGGGCAACCTGCCGGGGTTCTTCATGTCCGGAGCAGGACGTGACGGCTCAGCTCGGCCCCCGGGCGACCCCTGGTACGGGGCACGGCAACGCCGCCAGCGAGCGCAGTTTGGCCCGGCAGCTGCATCGGGCGCGATCCGGCTTGACCCTTCCGCAATGGCAGCCGAAGCTTGGCTCCGTTGAATGGCAGAACCAGCGCTCGCGTCAGATTCGTAGCCACCATCGCCGCGACTCTCCTCGCCACGGGGTGTTCGGCTGGTGGCGCGACGCCGATCGCGGTGACATCGACCGAGTCCAGCACGCACCCGCCAACGGTGCCATCGCAAAAGGAGACTGACATGGCCGGTTTCGTACTCACGAGCTCGAGCTTCGCTGAGGGTGGCGCCATTCCTCTCAAGCACAGTTGCGACGGAGAAAGCATCTCCCCGGCGCTGGCTTGGGAGGGCCAACCGACCGGGACGGCCGCATTCGCTCTGGTAGTGGACGATCCGGACGCCAACGGCTTCGTGCACTGGGTCGCCTACAACATCGTCGACGGGGGCAATCGGCTCCCCGAGGCCGTAAACCCGGCCGGTCCACCTCCCCAGGGACGCAACGGGACCGGGAGCACCGGCTGGGCCGGCCCGTGCCCACCGAGCGGAACGCACCACTATCGATTCACGCTGTTCGCGCTGTCGCAGCCGCTGGCTCTGACGGGAGCGCCCACGGCGGTTGAGGTTCGTGCCGCGGTCGCCGCAGGGGTGCTGCTCGGGCAGACGATCCTGACCGGGACCTACACGCGCAAGAGCTGATCCGCTAGTCGGCAGCCGCGGCGGCCTCGGCCGCTTCTATCGTTGCCTTGAGACACGCCAGCGTCTGATCCACGCCGCTGCGTACGGGCGCCTCGGCCATCGCCGCGAAGCTCGCAAGGAAGCCCCCCAGGGTCACGTCGGCGGTCCAGGTCGCCTGCGTCTGGAGAGGACCCAGTTCGACGAGCTCAAGGCTGCCCTCGGCTTTGACCGGCCCGCCCATGACCACACTGCTCGCCGAAGCAGTGGCGCGGGAGGGCGCCTGTAGGTCAGTCAGTCGGATGTCCACGACTACCGTCCTGCGAAGGAATCCGTTTCCCACGACCGCGGTGACCTTCATGTGACGGTCGTCGACCACCTCGACCTTTGGCTGACCGGGCACGCAGGTCGCGACCTGGCGCGGATCCGTGACCGTGTCCCAGACGCGCTGTCGGCCCGCTGCGATCTCCGCCTTCCCTGAAAGCTGCATCGATGCTCCTGTTGTGGGTTCTCCGCGATGGTAGCCGGTCCGGGCGCAGAACCGCTCCGCCTTACCTGCCGCTTACACATGCCGCGCAGCCGGCCGACTCGCGGACGTATCCTCACAGGATGAAATCCATCCTCGTCGTCGACGACGAGCGCAACATCGTGGAACTCGTTCGGCTTTACCTCGAAAAGGAAGGCTTCGCCGTCGTTTCGGCATCCGACGGCGAGCAGGCCCTGGTGCAATACGAACGAAGCCAGCCGGATCTGGTCGTCCTGGACCTGATGCTGCCCAAGCTCGACGGCTTCGAAGTCTGTCGCGAGCTTCGCCGGCGCGGCGACGTCCCGATCCTCATGCTGACCGCACGTTCGGAGGACGTCGATGCGATCGTCGGGCTCGAGCTAGGGGCGGACGACTACGTCACCAAGCCGTTCAACCCGCGGGCGCTCGTGGCGCGCGTGAAGGCGATCCTACGCCGGACGGATGCCACCGCCAAAGGCGGCCGACCCATCGAGGTCGGCAACCTTCGCATCGATCCGCGTCGTCGGGAGGCCACGGTAGGCGAGCGGAACCTCTCGCTGCGCGCCCGCGAATTCGATCTGCTGGCGGCCCTGGCACGGGACCCGGGCGTCGTTCTGACTCGAGACGCTCTGCTCGAGGATGTCTGGGGCACCGACTTTCCGGGCGAGACTCGAACCGTCGACGTGCATGTCGCTGAAGTGCGTAAGAAGCTCGGGGACGACGGTCCGCAGGTCGAGACGATCCGTGGGCTCGGCTACCGGCTCGTGCCGCCGCGGCGCGGCTAGGGCCACGAGATGTTGCCGCGCGGCCTGACGACCCGGATAGTCCTGGCCTTCTCCGGCCTAGCCGTGGCCCTCATGATCGTGGCAGGGGCGGCGCTCTCTGTCGTCATGTACGACCTCCACGACACCACTGACCGCGACGATCTGTCGCGTCAGGTCGTCGCCCTGGTCGTCAACCTGGTGAACAAACCGGCCGCAACGTGGGACGCCTACCTGCGTGAGGACACTTCAAAGATCGGCGACCAGGGCGGCTTCGTTCTGGTCCAGAACCGAAACGGGGCGATCCTGACCCTCGTCGGCTCGCCTTCGTCGGTATCGATGCCGGCCCAGCCTTCGGACCCTTCGAAGACTACCTATATCGACACGATCAAGACTTCAGACGGGCGCCGCTACATCTACGTCGAGCCGCGAAGCGATGCCACTGGCGGCAGAACCTTTGTCTTTGCAGTGCCGGATCTGGCGAGTCGAGAAACTGCCTCAGACTTGATCAGGATCCTGCCCCTGGTGCTCCTGGTGCTGGTACTCGTAGGCGCCCCGGTCGCGTACTTGCTGTCGCGATCGCTAACCGGGCCCATGCGCCGGCTCGCCCAGGCGGCTGCGGATCTCCCCACCGGCACGGGAGCGCCCGTGCCGCTGCCGCTCGAGGGCCCCACTGAAGTGAGGGCACTCACCGAGCGCTTCAATGCCATGGCCTACGAGCTGGGAGCGACCCGTTCGCAGGAATCTCAGATGCTCGCCAACCTTCGGCACGACCTGCGGACGCCACTCACCAGCATTGCCGGGTTTGCCGAGGCCATCGCCGACGGCACCGCGACCGGCGACCGCGCAACGTCCGCCGCGCGAACGATCGCCGAAGAAGCTCAGCGGCTCGAGCGTCTCGTCGGCGAGCTAGAGGTCGTGGACCGCTTGCGGCAGGGTCCCTCGGCACTCCGACCCGAGGGTCTCGACGCGAACGAGCTGCTCCGGGAAGAGGCCGATCGGTTCGCCGCACGGGCGTCCAGCCAGGGCGTCACGATCGAGATCGTGTCTGACGCGGGCGCAGCCTCGGGCGCACGGGCAGTGGGCTTCACCGGGGATCGTCTGGCTGCCGAGCGGATCCTCCAGAACCTCGTCGACAATGCCCTTTCCGTGCTGCCCGGCGGCGGGCATATCTGGCTCAGGGCCGCGCCGCTGCATCTCGAGGGCCGGCCGCAGGGCATCTCGCTGAGTGTGACGGACGACGGTCCCGGCTTCCCACCCGGGACGCTGCTGCGGGTCTTCGAACGCTTCTTTCGTGCCGATCCGTCACGTGCCGGCGGTGGCTCCGGACTGGGCCTCGCGATCGTGAGGGAACTGGCCAGGGCGCACGGCGGCGAGGCTTGGGCGGAGAATGTCGCGCCCCGAGGTGCCCGCGTCACGGTCTTCCTGCCGGTGGCGCCGGTCCTGCAGCGGGATGCGCCGGCGTCAGGGCCGGGTATCCTTCCCGAGTGAGCGAACCGATATCCCCTGCCGGGCCCCCGGCCGAAATCACCCATCTCGTCCGCGAGCGCATGGAAGCTCGGGCCAGTCAAGACTGGACCCGCGCCGACTCCCTCAAGCAAGAGATCGAAGCCGCCGGATGGCGGGTTGTGGACCGCGGCGCCAGGACGAGCATTACCCCCGCCGCGCCTCCGAGCGTGGCCGTCGACGGCGAGGTGCGGTACGGCTCTGCGGCCGCGGTTCCGTCTCGACTCGACGACTCGCCCACTGCGCCCCTGACGGTCGTGGTCGTCGCGTCCGAGGCTCCGGAGTCCGTTTCGCGACTCCTCGGCGGGCTGCGCGACCATGCCCCCGCCGGAACTCAGGTGGTCGTGGTTTCGAACGATCCGAGCGCGACTCAGGACGCGGCCCTCCGGCCTGGCGCGCCTGACAGAGAGCCTATCGGCGGCATCGAGCCCGAAGTGCTGCGTACCTCGCGCCGGCTGGCGATCGGGGCGGCGCTGAACATTGGCCTGATGCGCGCCGCCGGCGAGATCGTCCTGCTAGCGGACGGGTCCGCCTGGCCTACCGGAGACGCTTTCTCCCCGCTGGCGGACGCGCTGCGCGATCCGGCGGTCGCCGTTGTTGGTGGCTTCGGATTGGCGGTCGAGGAGGCAGGCCCGCTGCAGCCGACCGCCCTCGAACGCACGGTCGATGTCGCGGTCGTAGCTCTCGAGCGCGGCTGGATGGCGTGCCGCCGTGCGGACTTCGTCTCTCTCGGTCCCCTGGACGAGCACTTCGTCATCGGGGCCTGGCTGGACGTCTGGTGGAGCCTCCGGCTTCGAGCCGGCGTGGAACCCGAGGTCGTGCCCGAAGGGGCCGAAGCCGACGAAGGCACCGACGAGTCAGAGCCGCCTCAGATCGTGCTGTCGGCGCCTCGAAAGGCCGTTCGGCTCGACTTGCCCCTCGGTCGCGATGAGATCGAATGGCCGCCCGATCGATCGCGGATGGCCCGCCGGAACATGTATCGGGTCCTAGACCGATTCGGCTGGCGCGACGACCTGACGTGAGCTGAGCCGAGCTCTCGCCGCGGCGTTCTACAGCGGGTCGATCTGGACTCCGGCCGACGGAACGCCCTGAGCTGAGGGAGCTACCAACGCCGTTCCCGGGCGGTATGGGTAGCCTTGCCATTGGCTCGAACCTACGACCAGACCGGCGATTATCACGGCGACCAGCGCGACAACCCCGAGCACGCGTACGCCGACGAGCTGAGCCTGACCTCTGGCTGCATCACGGCGACCCTGCCAGGCGGATGCCAGGGTCTGGACTTGCGTGGGAGGGATGATCAACGCCAGCCATATGCCCGCCAGGAGCCCGCCGATGTGGGCCGAGTTGTCCACGTTGAATATGCCCGAGAAGCCCAGGAACAGGTTGAGCACGATCAGCATTCCGACCTGGGAGGCGACGGCGCGCGACTGTCGATCCAGCACCGCGTGGTGGTAGCGCGTGGATACGAGCACTACGCCGAACAGCCCGAAGATCGCTCCCGAAGCGCCGACCGAGGCCGCGGCGCCACCGAAAACGTAGCTCCCGACCGAGGCCGCCACACCGCAGAGCACGTAGAACGTCCCCATCAGCCAGGACCCGTACATGCGCTCGACGAGCACGCCCGCATACCACAGCGCGTACATGTTGAAAAGCAGATGGAAGATGTCCGTCGGATCGTGGACCAGGGTCACGCTCAGCAACCGGTAGAATTCGCCGTGGGCGACGGCGATCTTGTTGAGTTCCAACTGTTGCTCTAGCGGGCTGTAGGCAAAACCGTGGCCGCCTGACATCGCCGCGAGGGACGTCACTGACGCGATCGCGATGATCAGGTACGTCAGGAACGGCCTGAGCGCATCTCCCCGGCTGCGGGCGAAATACTTGCCTGCCGCCCGCGTGTTGCCGGTCTCCTTGGACAGCCACCCCAGGCGGGAAGCGATCTCGGCTTTGTGTTCGCGGGGCGCACGGCGCTCGCATTCGCGGTAGGCGTCGAGGGCACCGTTCAGGTCGCCGGAGCGGACGCGAGCCGCCGCGACCTGACGCCACGCCCGGTACGTAACGGGAGTCTCGCCCAATGACGCGGCCTGCTCCCACGCCTTGAGGGCCTCCTCCTCCCGGTCCATCCGGAAGAGCGCGTTCCCCACCCCGTAGAAGCCCGCGGCCGAGATGTCGCGATCCGACGTGCCGATAGTTCGCGAGTACAGGGCAAGCGCATGCGGCGCGTCGTCGGCTTCGAGGAGATCGTCCGCACGGTGCAGCACGGCGATGGCGGTGCCCCGATCGAGCGGCCCGCGGGCGGAGGGGTCGAAGCCCTGGGGCAGAATCTGCGGGCTCTCTACGCCCAGCCCATCGGTCACGCGGTCCATCCCCGGCAATGTACAGGAAGCGCGCCGCCGGCACGGCGTCCGGATGCGCTCGTTGCCACGGTCAGCGGGCGGTCAGCCGGCGATCAGTCGCCGATCAACTCGCGGTCAATCCGCGACGGCCTGCCAGCCCGAACGCTCGACCGCCTGACCGAAGGCCGCCGCGGCATCCAGCCCCGAGTCGAGCGAAGCCGCGAACGCACCCACGACACGTCCGAACGATCCGTCGTCGACGGCCGGGGCCTCGAGCACGGTCGCTTCGGCGGGGACTGCCGGCGGCACCGATCCGGAAGGGACGAGCACGACCAGCCGCGCCCCCGCGAACGCCGCTCCCTCGACCGCGGCGCCGAGAGCCGCTCCGCTCAGCCGGTCCGCCACGACGACGACCCGAGCTTCGGCGAGATACCGGAGGGCGAGTTGGACGTCCCCCGCTTCGAGGCCCGGCCGCTCACCGGGTTCAGCCGGGAGTAACGTGATCGCCGGAGAATCGTCCGCCGCGACGCCAAGCAGCTCGGCCGCCCCTGTCGCCGCACCTTCGTCGGCATCCTCAACGGGCTCGAGGCTCAGGATCGGAGTGGGCCGCGCGAGGTCGCGCAGAAATGCCGCGTGTCCGATCCCCAGGCGCCCCAAGGCCAGCACCACTGCGTCGCCGGCCCCATCCTCGCCGACCTTGCCGACCAGCTCGACGCTGCTCCCCCGGCGGACCGCTTCAGCCGCAATGTCAACCGCCAGTCCCGCCGCGCCCCCCTGCCCGTCAGGTGTCGCCGAATAGGCCGCCAGCCCGACGACGACGATCATTCGGGCGTCTCGGCGCTGGCTTCCGTTTCGGCCGCCTCCGCGTCGCCAGGAAGCTCCTCGCGCAGGACTTCCAGGTCGCCGAAAGCGGCAGCCTCGAGATCGTGCGCGATGGCGGCGGCGTCGCCGACCACGATTATCGCCAGGCGTTCCGAGTCGATGTGGGCACGCGCCGCCGTCTGCACGTCCTCGGCCGTGACGGCTTCGATGAGAGGCCGGTACCGCGCCAGCTCGTCGTCCGGCAGATCGTGAACGAACAGGCCTCCCAGGGCGGCCACGACGGCGCCCGGGGTCTCGAACCGCAGCGGGAAGACGCCCACCAGGTAATCCCGCGCCGCCGCCAGCTCGGCGTCGGTGACGCGGGAATCGCGGATCTTGCGCAGTTCCGCGAGCGACTCGGCGATCGCCGGGACGGTCACAGCCGTATGAACCGCAGTTCGGACGGCGAACGGTCCGGAGCCACGACGCATCTCGAAGCCGGCGCCAACTCCGTAGGTGTAGCCCTTCTCTTCGCGCAGGTTCATCTGGAGGCGAGAGTTGAAGAGCCCGCCGAGGATCGAAGCCATCACCTGCACGGCATGGAAATCGGGGACCCTGCGCGCCAGCCCGACATGACCGATACGCACTTCGGATTGAACCGAACCGGGTCGGTCGTAGAGACGAACGATCGTGCGATCGATGGGCGACAGAGCGACAGGCGCCGGGGCGGCGCTGCGATCTGTTGCACTGCGCAAAGTCGGGCCGAGGCCGCCGAATACCTCGGCCGCCATGCTCGGAAGGTCGAGCCCGCTCAGGTCCCCGCCCACGATCAGCGCGGTCCGAGCCGGGTTGAGGAGCGCCCGATGGATTCTCGCGAGCTCTTCGCGATCCAGGCGCGGGACCGACTCCTCGTCGCCGGCCGCCGGTCGTGAATATGGCGAGTCGGCTGTGTAGATCGCGGCGGCGAAGGCCTGCTCCACGCGACGACGGGGTTCGGCGCGAGCCTGCAGCAGGTCGTTCAGGCGCTCGTCCCTCAGCCGTGCCACGTCCGCTTCGGGGAACGTGGGATGGAACACGAGCTCGGCCAATAGCTCGAGCGCAGCGCGAAGTCGCGGCGCAGCCACCTCCACGGAGGCGGCGAACGCGTCCCAACTCGCCTCGGCATGCAACGTGGCGCCCAGACGCTCGGAGGCCTCGATGAGCTCCAGGCCGGGATATCGTTCGGTCCCCTCGGTCAGGGCCCGCGCGGCCAGAACCGTGACACCACCGAGGAGCGCCGGCTCGTCGGAAGCACCCTGACGGACGATCAGGTTGGCCGAGACCAGCGGCCTGCCCGGCACGTGCACCGCGAGCAACTGCATACCGGACGGCAGAACCGTTCGTTCGAACCCGGGGAACTGGTAGGCCCTGGGAAGGCCAGGCGACGGGCGTTGGGCGAGGACCTCTTCGAGCGTCATGCGGCGGTCTCCGCGCCTTCGCTCTCGGCGACAGGCACATAAGTCAGGACGACCCGGTTGTCGGGTCTAAGGAACTCGGCGGCGATGGCCTGGATATCAGCCGCGGTGACCGCCAGGTAGCGATCGAGCTGGCGGTTGATCAAGCCGGGATCGTCCAGCAGCGTGGCGTACATTGCGAGCCGATCGGCCCGCTCGTCGACTCGCTGGAGCGCCTCCAGCTCGTAGGTCTCGGTGAGCGCTCGAGCTCGCACGAGCTCGTCGTCTGTGACCGGCTCTCGGCCAAGGCGTTCGAGCTCCTCCTCGAAAGCTTTCTCGACGGCGTCGAGTGCGACTCCCGGGCGGACCGTCGCCTGGCCGGCAGCGATCGAGGCCCCGCCGACGAGGCCGAGCGAGAAGAAGGCCACATCCTGGGCGATCCGGTCCTCTCGGACAAGCCGGCGGTATAGCCTGCTGCCTTTGCCGCCTGCTAGGATCTGGGCCGCCAGCTCCATTGCGTCCGACCGCGGGTCGCCCAAGGGCGGAGCTCTGAACCCGAAGTAGTGGCGGGCGAGTGGCACGCGGTCCGCGACGACTTCGCGCACCTCGCCGCCGAGCGTGGGCGGCAGCGACAGGTCGCCCAACGGCGGGATTGCCAGGTTCGCGGGAATGGAGCCGAAATAGCGCTCTACCCAAGCCCGGACCTGCAGCGGGTCTACGTCGCCGGCAATGGCCAGGACCGCGTTGTTCGGGGCGTAGTAGGTCCGGAAGAACGCGGTGACGTCCTCGAGCGAGGCCGCGTCGAGATCTTCCATGGAACCGATCGTGGGGTGGTGGTACGGATGCGAGGCCGGAAAGATGTGAGCTTGCAGCTTGTGGAACCACTGCCCGTACGGCCGGTTGTCGTACGAGGAACGCTTCTCGTTCTTGACGACCTCTCGCTGGTTGTCCAGGTTCGCCTGGTTCAGCGCGTCGAGCAGGGTCGCCATCCGGTCCGCCTCGAGCCAGATTGCCAGCTCGAGCTGATGACTGGGCATCGTCTCGAAGTAGTTCGTCCGGTCGAGCCAGGTGGTCCCGTTCATGGTCCCGCCGGCCGCCTGGACTAGCGCCATGTGCTCGGTCTTGGCGACGTGGCGAGAGCCCTGGAACATGACGTGCTCGAACAGGTGGGCGAATCCCGTCTTGCCTGCGACCTCGTGCTTCGAGCCGACGTTGTACCAGATGCATACGGCCGCAACTGGAGCCAAGTGGTCCTCCGCGACGATGACTCGAAGTCCGTTCGACAGACGCTCATCCGTGAACCCGACGGTCGGCGCGGTCATGCGTTGTGGCTCTCCCATCGTTCACGGCCGCAGGAGGCAGCTGCCCGGCCGGCGTGGAGGCATTGTAGCCGCCGCCACGCCAGGGCCTTCCGTGGGGGCAGGCGTGTCGCGGTGTCGGGTCCTCTTCGGTGGACCGTCATGCGCAACGTTTACGACGTGACCAGGAGCGGTCGGATAGGCTCAGCCATAGCCCCATGCCCGCACCGCACCTGGAGGGCACCATGCTGCCTGACGCGCCTGAGCGCCTGAGCGCCTCTTGATGGTTCGGCTTCATCAGGCCGAACTCCGATCCGAAGCGGCCGAGCATCGGCGAACCCACGAGGGAGTGGACCCGGTCGACGGCTGCGCCTTCACCGGAGTCCATCTGAAGCTAGGCCGACTCCTGATCGTTGTCGGCAAGACCATCTCGCGCCCCGATCCGGACTGCCCAGACGCTATCGGAGCCCTGGCGACTTAGCGCGTTTGGCTTTCCGCTTAGCTCGGAACCATCGCTCCGCGGGGCTTGCCCGGCTCCGGCACCCACTCTCCCAGGGAACGGACCTCCGCCAGACGCGTGACCAGGTCGGGATCCAGCGCCTCGGCAGCGGCCACGGCCGTTTCCATGGCCGTGAGGCAGAGGATGCCCTCCGCGGTAGCTGCCAGCCGGATCTCGGCGGCGTCGCGAACCGGACCGGACTTTGGGGCCGGCGTGTTCACGACGAGCCGCACGCGCCCCGACGCGATCAGTTCCAGGATCGGCACCCGGCCGTCCGTGACCTTCTCCCCGACCTTGGCCACGATCTGGGCGTCATAACCCAGCTTTGCTAGCGCGGCCGCCGTGCCCTCGGTGGCGGCGAAGCGGTAACCGGCGCGAGCCAGGGCGTGGGCCGCCCGGGGAAGCGCCGGCACGTCGCGCTCCGCCACGGAGATCAGCGCCAGGGCTCCGTCCGCACCGGGCCGCGGCGGGATCAAGGCCGCTCCCTGCATCGCTTTGGCGAGCGCCACGCGCGGATCGGTATGGATGCCGATGACCTCGCCGGTGGACTGCATGCCGGGGCCGACGCTCGGGTCCACGCCACGCAACTTGGCCGTGGAGAAGGCCGGCGCCTTGACCGCTACCAGCGGCGGCGGCTCCAGCAGCCCATTCCCCCACCCCATCCCGCGCAGCGTCTCGCCGAGCGCGATGCGGACCGCGAGCTTGACCATGGGCACGCCCGTGACCTTGCTCATGAACGGCACGGTGCGACTGGCCCGCGGGTTCACCTCGATCAGATACACGCCGTCGTCGCGGACGATGAACTGCGCATTGACCAGGCCGTGAACGTCGAGCGCCCGCACGATCCGATCCATCGCGGCGACGACCAGCTCCTGATCGGCCAGCGACACCGTTTGCGGCGGGAACATCCCAACCGAGTCGCCCGAATGGACGCCGGCGCGTTCGACGTGCTCCAGCAGCCCGGGGATCAGGACCGTCTCGCCGTCGGCGATGGCGTCGACATCGACCTCGATACCTTCGAGATACCGGTCGATGCGAACGGGCCGGTCCGGGTCCACGACCGCCGCCCGCGCCAACTGCGTCTCGAGGTCCGAGGGCGAATAGCTGAAGTCGATGGCGAGGCCCCCGATGACGAACGACGGCCGAACGATGACCGGGTAGCCGATCCGATCGGCCAGCGCCAGCGCCTCTTCAACCGATCGAGCCATGCCGCCTTCCGGCTGCGGAATGCCGACCGCCTCCACGAGATTGGCGAAGCGGATGCGATCCTCGGCCTGGTCGATCGTCTCCAGGTTGGCGCCGAGCAACGGGATCCCGGCTGCGGCCAGCGGCGCGGCCAGGTTCAACGGCGTCTGACCGCCAAACTGGACGAAAGCTGCCAGCAACGGCTGACCATCGGGCGTTTCAGCTTCCACGACAGAGCGGACGCTCTCGGGATCGAGCGGCTCGAAGTACAGGCGCGAGCTGGCGTCGAAGTCCGTGGATACCGTCTCCGGGTTCGAGTTGATCATGACCGCCTGCCAGCCTTGTTCCCGCAGCTCCGCGGCGGCCTGGACCGCGCAATAGTCGAACTCGATCCCCTGCCCGATCCGCACCGGACCGGAGCCGATCACCAGCGCCGCGGGTCGCTGGACCGGCGGCAACTCCGGCTCCGAGCCGCTCGCCGCGTACGTGGCGTAGAAGTACGGCGTCTCCGCGGCGAACTCGGCCGCGCACGTATCGACCATCGCGTAGCCCGGCACGAGGCCCAATTCCATCCGGCACAAGCGGATCGCCTCGGCATCGACGCCCGCCATCTGGCCGAGCTCGCGATCCCCGAACCCGGCGCGCTTTACGGTCGCCAGGAGAGTCGCCGCCTCCTCGTCCCGTGGCTCCGCGATGCGCCGCCCCATCGCCCGCACTTCGCGCTCAAGCCCGATTGCACGTTCGAACTCCCACAGGAACCAGGCCGAGATGCCGGTCACGCCGCGGATCGTCTCGGCCGGCATTCCCCGCCGCAGCAAGGCCAGGATGCGCCAGAAGCGCGAGTCCGACGGCGCCAGGAAGCGCTTGAGCACGATCGGATAGGCGGCGCGTTCGGCGTGAGCCTTCGCCTCGCAAAGCAGACCGCTGCCGTCGATCGGCATGAACTCCGGCTCGGCGGGCGCCGGCTCCATCAGGTATTCGAGCGTGGCCTGCCAGCCGGCGTTTTCGGCCAGGAAGCCGGCCCCCGCCTGTTCGAGCGCGCGCAGCGCCTTGTTCAACGCCGAGCCGAACGTTCGATCGATCGCCATCACTTCGCCGGTCGCCTTCATCTGGCTGCCCAGCGTTCGGTCGGCCGTGGGGAATTTGTCGAACGGGAAGCGCGGCAGCTTGACGACCACGTAGTCGAGGGCCGGCTCGAAGGCGGCGACCGTGGTTCCGGTCACGACGTTCGGGATCTCCGCGAGCCGCCGGCCCGCCGCGATCTGCGCCGCGACGCGGGCGATCGGATAGCCGGTCGCCTTGGACGCGAGGGCCGAGGATCGGCTGACGCGCGGGTTGACCTCGATTACCGCGTAGTCGGTGTAGTCGGGCGAAAGCGCGAACTGGACGTTGCAGCCGCCCTCGACGCCGAGGGCGCGGATGATCGAGAGCGCCGCGCTCCGGAGCCGTTGGTGGACCGGGTCCGGCAGGGTCTGGACCGGCGCGACCACGATCGAGTCGCCGGTGTGGACGCCGAGCGGGTCAACGTTCTCCATCGAGCAGACGGCGATGCAGGTGTCGTCCGCGTCGCGCATGACCTCGTATTCGATCTCCTGCCAGCCCACCAGGCAGCGCTCGATCATGACCTGATGGATGGGGCTCAGGCGCAGGCCGGTTCGCGCGCGCTCCCAGTAGGCCGCCTCGGTCTCGACGATGCCGCCGCCGGTGCCGCCCATCGTGAACGCGGGCCGGATGATGGCAGGCAGGCCGATCTTCTCGAGGGCGAGGTGAGCCTGGAGGTCGCGCTCCTCGTCCGTCTCGCCTTCCACGATCCAGCTGGGCGCGTACGGCTGGCCGATGCGGTCGAGCAGGTTGCGGAACAGCTCGCGGTCCTCGGCCATTTCGATGGCTTCGAGCGGCGTGCCGATCAGCCGGACGTTGTACTTCTCGAGGACGCCGGCCTTGGCCAGAGCTACGGCCAGGTTGAGGCCCGTCTGGCCGCCGAGCCCCGCGAGCAGCCCCTCCGGCCGCTCTTTGGCGATGACCTGCTCGATGGCCTCGACGGTGAGCGGCTCGAGGTAGACGGCGTCCGCCACTTCGGCGTCGGTCATGATCGTGGCCGGGTTCGAGTTGACGAGGATCGTGCGGACGCCCTCGGCCCGCAGCGCGCGGCAGGCCTGCGTGCCGGCATAGTCGAACTCGGCCGCCTGGCCGATGACCACGGGGCCCGATCCGATGATCAGCGCGCTCTTGGGCTTGCGGCGTTCAGCCCGCGGCGCCGGATTGGCGGGCAACGGCATCGCCGGTGCCGTCATACAAAAAAGCCACCGGCCGCGTTGGCTCGGTGGTCAAGGTTGCAGGTCGTCATCGGGTCTCCTCCCCGGCCTCTCTGGACCGGTACGCCGGCCTCACAGGACCGGCACAAGGGCTGGGCGTAGATTAGCACGAGGGAAGACGGGGGCGCCCACACCGGGGACGCCACACCAAAGACGAGGGCGGAATCACGCCACTCGCAACGGCTTGATGTGCTCCACTTCGGCGCCGGTCGTCGCCTGCGCATCGAACAGATCGATCGAGCGCTGAAGGTTGAGCCAGAATTCGGCGGAGTTGCCGAAGAGGCGGCCGAGTCGGAGCGCCATCTCGGGACTCACAGCTCGGCGCTCGCGGACGAGTTCGTTGATGGACTGACGTGAGACTCCGAGCGCGGACGCAAGCGTGCTGACCGTCAGGCCATAGTCGGGCATGAAGTCCTCGCGCACGATCTCGCCCGGGTGGATGGGGCGGCGCTCCAGTGGTCTGCTGTTGGGGATGCTCATCGTTCGCTCATTTCGCAGCTAGTGGTAGTCGCAGATTTCGACATCGAACGCGTCGCCATCTTCGAACCGAAAGCAGACGCGCCATTGGTCATTGACCGATATCGAGTGCTGGCCGGCGCGGTCGCCCTCCAGCGCATGGAGGCGGTTACCTGGGGGCACACGAAGGGACTCGAGCTGGTCTGTCGCATCGATGGCCGACAGCTTCCGAAGAGCCCGTCTCTCGATATCAGGCGGCAAGTGGCCCAGCGTGCCGGTCACCCAGAACTGCTCGGTTTGCTTGTCCGCGAACGACTTGATCACCTACCCATTGTACTGTGTCACGTGACACGGGTCCAGGCGCGGGAGGCGGAGCCACCGGGGCCTCGGCGCACCACAGCGATTCGTCAGTCGCCTGCGGCGTTCCGCCGGCTGGTCGCCGAGGGTCGACCTAGGAAGTCCAAGAACTCAAGAAAGTCGGCGCTTGTGCCACGGATTCGGCGTAAGTAGTCGATGCCATGGTTGAGCGCGTGGAGGTCGAACTTGCCACTCTTGATCCTGCTCCTGTTGCGTTTGAAGTACTGCAGGACCGCATCGGCTGCTCGCTCGTCGGCGCAATCGTTCATGGCCCACAACGCATAGATCTTCTGAGAATACGCAGGGTCCAACAGTGCCTCTGCGTAGAAGGCCGTCTCTCGTGCGCCTGCAATCTGGGCGATCGTCAGGATTGAGGTGGCCTTCACGTCTTGCATCGGGTGATGCAAGAGCCCTTTGAGCGGCCCGACACTCCTGTCCGTGCCGCAGTCCCTGAGGGCGATCACGGCGAAGTAGACGTCATGCCTGTTGGCCGAGGCCAACATGTCGAGAAAGAAGTCCTCTTCCCACTTCAAGCCTTTCCGTTTGAAGTGGCCTTCGATTATCGACCTGGAACTGATGCTCAGAGGAAACGGCAAGTCTCTCTCCCGACGGTCGATCGCCAAAGCTCGTGCCACAAGAGCGCCACTCCGTCATTGCTCAGACGCGGCAGCGACTGCCGCGAGCAGCTGATGCGGGTCGAAGACTGGGAGGGTCGCGTTCGCGAAACCCTGACGGTCGCGGGTGACGATCGCCGACATGCCCCCGGCCGAGGCGGCTTCGTGCAACACCGCGTCCTCGAAGTCCGCGAAATCCAGTGTGAGCGCGCGGATGAGCACGTCGCGATCGACAGTTGCGACCTCGAACAAGCCCAGCAGATCTCGCACCTGGGCCTGCGCACGCTTCGACCCGAAAGACCTCGCTGCGATATAGAACACCGTCGTGGCTGTGGTGGCGCAGATCGACCCTTCCAAGTTCCCGTTGTCCACGAGCGAGAAGAGCCTCGCCGCGGCCGCGACGTGAGGCTCCCTTTCCAGGAGGACGTCGAGAACGACGTTGGTATCGAACAGCACCTTCACCGGTACTTCTCTTCGAGCTGGCGACGGTAGTCCTCTTCGGTCGCGGTCGCGCCCTTGAGCGAGCCGATGAGCGAGCGAACCCGAGGCGTGATCTCCGGACCGGGAACGTCCTCGCCGGAGTCGATGAGCGCGAAGTAGTCCGCGACGAGCCGGGACACAGACTTGCCCGACTTAGTGGAGAAGCGCTTGGCGTTGCGGATGAGCCCGTCGTCCAGGCGCAGGGTCAGTTTTGTGTTCATGGTCGGTCCTTGTGCCGTATGAAACTAGTGGCCATTGTACGTCTGTATAGGGCGCGAGTAAACGGGTGAACCCCAGCCGTCACTCGTCGTCATTGTCATCGAGTTCCCTACGCCGGCGCGACCACCGGCAGACCCTGGTCTCGGGCAGCGGCGCCAAGGCGATGGTCGTAACAGACGAAGGCGGTCAACTCGTCGCCCAGTTCCAGGGCCGTGGAGAGGTGGATCGCGTCGAGCGCGCGCAGGCTCGCGGGACTGAGTGCGGCCGCGCGAGAGGCCAGACGGGCATCGAAGGCGAGAACGGCCATTGCTTCGAAGACCGGGGGCATGGTCGCGTCTGAGCCGGAACCCAGCCGTCCAGCTGCGCGCGCCACTTCGACCGTGGCGAGGATGCTCGTCGCAAGCGGACCAGCTGTTGCTAGAAATCGCCGAAGAGCGTCAGATTCGGGCTCATGGACGACGAGCTTGACTAGGGCGGAGGAATCGACATAGGCGGGGCTCACGACCGCTCGTCCTCACGCATCTGGCGAAGCACCTCCGAAACGGTCGGACTGCCCGGAGAGAGTTCGATCGGCATTGGCAAGAGCTCGATGGAATGGCTGGCCGGCGTCGCGCGGCCCTCGGCGATCAGCCGGTCCAGGATGGTCATCTCCGGAGCAGGCGCCGGCGCCAGGCGGGCAACCAGGCGGCCGTGCTCGGTGACGTCGAGAGTCTCACCCTGCTCCACGCGCCGCAGGTACACGGACAGGTTCTGCCGAAGCTCGCGCACGCCCACCCGCGGGCGCGATCCGTCTTCGCTCATCCCGGTGCCCCTATGTCCATGTAGCACATGGTAGCACAAGACCCGTGCGAGTGGCCACCCCTCTCAATCGGCGGGCCGCTCCTTCATCATGAGGTACTCGGTCACGCCTTCGCGGTAGAGACCGGGGATTTCGCCAACCTGCCGACATCCCAGACGCTCATACAAGCGCCTGGCGTCCGGGTTGAAGTCCGCGACCACCAGGAATGCTTTCGCGGCGCCCGCGAATACACCTTCCTCGAAGAACGCAAGCAGTTTCTTCCCAATGCCCTCTCCGCGATGCTCTTCCTTGACCGCGATCACGTGCAGGTACGGATAGCTGTGAAATGCGCCGCCCAGAGTGAACCAGATGAAGCCCAGGCACTCTCCCGCCTCATCGACGGCGACGAATACTTCCTCTCGCGCCACTCCCTCGGCAAGGCTCGCTAGAGCTTTCTCCTCCTCAGGGAAGTAGACGCGCCCGAGCTCCGAGTTGGCCAGGGCAGCCATGCAATCCGGCACATGGCGATCGTTCGCTCGTGAGATCGTGATGTTCAACGCTCTATCTCAGCTTCTTGCCCGCCAGAGCGGAATCTCTTGCTCTCCTCGAGGAGAAAGCCCGTACACGCCGACCGACACCCGGTCGAACCAGCCGTATGCGTTCCCGTACAGGATGGCTCTGGCCTTCGGCTCTCCGAGAGTCCCGGCTACTTGCGACGCCTTCGTCGGGCCGTTGTCCTGCAGGAACCGCCCGATTGCCAGGGCTCGCTGCCGGTAGGCGGTCATGACGCCCCGTCTCATGTCGGAGCCGCCGAGATTCGGGTCGCCCACCCGGCTGACGAACTCGCCGAGCAGGCGCTCCTGCCGACGCTTCGACTGCCGAGGGCGGTACTCCCCGGGGTCCAGAAGCACCTCGACGCTCCCGGTCTCCGGGCGCGGATCGACCGCCAGCAGACCCAGGCCGAGCATCCGGAGCAACTTGATGATCGGCGTCCGTCGCTTGTTCAGGGCGACGCATCGAACCGGCACGCCGATGTACACCTTCGAGGTCAGGGCGAGCCTATCTACGGCCTGCATGATCACGCCGAGGCTGAGCGAGAGCTTGAGCTCGACAACGACTGGATCCTCTTCACCGCGGATCGCCAGAACGTCGCACTCGCGGATCTCTCCCTTCACCTCATAGTGCTGAGATTCCAGGAATCTCTTTACCGGAAGATAGAGATCCGCTTCTCTCATTCAGGATGCGGCGGAGGCCGAAGCGCGGCCGATGGCTTCGAGGACCGCGGCAAGGCCCATTTCGGCCAGCTCCGTATCTTCTTCCTGCGAGAGGCCGCTGACGGCGATCGCCCCAAGGACAGTCCCATCCAGGATGACCGGTATGCCACCTCCGAAGCCGATATAGCGCGGGTCGCCGTAGTAGGAGAAGTCGAAGGCCGTCTTGGGATCGCGCGAGTCCCGGCCCAACTCGAAGGTAGACCTGCGTTCGCGGGCGGCCGTCCAGGCCTTGTTCGTGGCGATCACGATCGAAGGGAACAGGGCGCCGTCGAGCCGAAGCAAGCCGAGAAGCTCGCCGTGATCGTCGGCAACGGCGATGACCGCGGCCTTGCCGCGCTTCACCAGCTCGGACCGGATGACCTGGATCGCAAGCTGCGCGTCGGAACTGCCGAGGCTGACGTGCTCTTTCATGGATTCTCCTTGGTCGAGTAAGTCGGGCGTAAGCGAGCTTTCGTAGGACCGAGTCGCCGACAGGACCTTGCGCAGATCGCCGGTGCGCGCCCTTTGGAGACCGATGGACGCTGCCACGCGGACAATAGTCGACAATCGCGAGCTCGACCGCCTGGATCTCCGGATGAGCGAGGATCAGTGCCGCGTCCTGGCGGAAGCTGCCGCCGCCAGTGGCATGAGTTTGGGCGCCTTCGTGCTCAGCCATGCCGCGGACGCGGCTCGCGACCTCCTCGCCGATCGCTCGAATATCGCCCTGTCCCCGGAACGGTGGGCCAATTTCGTTGCGCTTCTGGAAGGCCCGGCTCGGCCAGATGCAACCGATTTCGTCGCTGCGGGGTTCGAACTCGCCCGTTGAGGGACGACGATAGCCGCCCAGTGACCTGGCATCCTATTCCGAGGCCCGGCCGGCGTTCATTTCGACCCTGAATTCGACCATCCGGCGGACGAGATCCGTCGGCAGCGGCCGGCCCAGGGGGAACTGCACCGAGCCCTTCCCGCGCCGATAGGGCCTCAGCTCTTCCTCGAACACCTCGGCGACCACGCGCGCCCCCGGATAGAACCCGACGTGCTTCGCATAAGCCCCGAAATGAACCAGATGCCTACCGTTCATGTCGAAGGTGGGGATCGCGTAGCTGATCGACTCCGTCGCGTCCGGCGCCGCGGCGTTGATCACGGCTCGCATATCCTCCAAGGCCTTCCGAGTGTCCGGCGGGAATGCCGCGATGTACTCGTCGATCGTACTTGCAGTCGCCCCGGTTCCCACTGCTGCACCTGCCCGTGGATGGTGTTGGAGCCTCGGCCGACCCGCGGGCGATCTTTACCGATGCCGGAGCCAGACGCACCTGGGAGTGGCTTATCAGTCCATCCCCTGAAGGCGCCGTTGAAGCTCGGCCGTGTCGAGGTGGAACGGCTCGACCTTGCCGGCCGTGGGTTCGGGTTCGGCGCCGCCGTGGCGGGCACTGGCCGCCGAGACGAACCGGTCGAACACCGCCAGAGCGTCCAGCGGGCCCGGGCCGCCCTCGGGATGGTATTGCACCGTCTCGATCGGGAGCATGCGGTGGCGCAGCCCCTCCACCGAGCCGTCGTTGAGGTCGATCTGGCTGACCACGAAGCCGCTCGCCTCGGGCAGCGTCTCGCCGATGACCGTGACCTCGTGGTTCTGGGCCGTGACCTGGACCAGGCCCGTCTCGAGATCCTTTACCGGGTGATTGGCAGCGTGGTGGCCGAACGGCAAGCGACGCGTAGTCGCCCCGGCGGCGCGGCCCACGATCTGGTGGCCCAGGCAGATGCCCAACAGCGGGCGCCCGTCGGCGATGACCTGGCGAGCCAGGGCCACGGGACCGTCCAGCCGCGCCGGATCGCCGGGCCCCGGCGAGAAGACGACGCCATCCACCTCCGGGGCGAGCGCTTCGGCCGCGGTGGCGGTGTGCGGCAGGACGCGCACCCGCGCCCCGCGGCGCCGGAGGCTGCGCACGATATTCGTCTTGAGCCCGAAGTCGAGGATCGCGACGAGCGGGCCGCACTCCGCAGCGCTGCCCTCGTCGCGCGCCGCTTCGGGAGAGACGAGCGCCACGAAGTCCTGGTCCTCCCAGCGGGTCACGGCTCTAGCCAACGCGCGGGCCTCTTCGGGGTCGGTCTGGCCGGGCGCCGTGACGATGGCGCGCAAAGAGCCGTTGGCGCGGAGGTGTCGAGCCAGGGCCCGCGTGTCGACGCCGGCGATCGCCGGGATGCCGGCTTCGCGCAGCATCGTCGCGAGCTGGCGGGCGTCGTCGAGCACGGCGGCTGTGGCGTTGGCCACGATCAGGCCGCGCAGCCAGGGTCGCTCGGACTGGTCGTCGTATCGGACGCGGCCGTAGTTGCCGATGAGCGGGTAGGTCATGACGACCAGCTGGCCGGCGTAGCTCGGGTCGGTCGCGATCTCCTGGTAGCCGGTCTGGCTGGTGTTCACGACGAGGTCGCCCTCGCCGCTGCAGCGCGCCCCAAATGCCACGCCCGGGAACAACCGGCCGTCCTCCAACGCAAGGAGCGCCGGACCGTAGTCGCCGACTTTCGGGTCGACGACGGAGCTGGAGCGCGGGAACGGCGGCTGCTTCACGCGGCTCGGCGCCGACTTGAGCCCACAAAAAAGCCACCGGCCGAGTTGGCGCAGTGGTTCTCATTGCAGATGCGCATGGACCTCCTCCCCGGCCTCTCTGGACCGGTACGCCGGACTCACAGGACCGGCCGCAAAGGTTGTCCGTAGGTTATCACGAACAAATGGACGAAGGCGATCATGCGTCGCCAGTGTCGCCGCGAAGCCGCAGGTGAGCCGCCGGGCGCCAGCCAGTGCCCGCCGCCGGCTGACCGCCGGGGCGCACGAAACCGATCAGGCCGACTGGATCGCGCCCAGGACGATCGGAAACCCTTCCCGTTCGGCGGCCTGTGCGAGCCGCTCGTCGAGAGTGACGAAAGGCAGGGTGTCGGGATGATCCTCGGCCGCGGCTAATGCCGCTGCGAGCTGGAGTGCATCCCCCGCTCGCAGCGCGTGGACGCGGAGCAGACGGACGGCCGTCTGACGGACCCGACCGATCGGTTCTACCTCGCGCCACGCTTGCGCCATCGCAGTAAGGCGCCGTACAGCATCGGTCGTGGACGTCCCGGGGAGGCTGCCTTCTCGTTCCAGGCGGGCGAGAGCGGAAACGCATTCAACCTCGGTTCCCCACCACACGAGCATCTCCGGGTCGCGCTCGTACTCACTCATTACTTCGGTGCTGACGGGCTCCGCTACGAGCAGGGGCACGATCGCCGAGCTGTCCCAGAATCTCACCTGCCGGCGCGCCGTTCGTCTAGAACAGCCTCCACTGCGCTCGACCGCGCCTTGAGCTGGGGCGCCGGGCCGCGCAATAGCTCGAGAGGCGGTGCCGCCGTACCGACGCGAACGATCCCGGCCCGTTCCAGGCGCCGTAGTCGACCGGTTGGGTCCGGCCGGTCCGCCACAGGCTCGAGCCGGGCGACGGGAGTCCCGCGATCCAGAATGACGATGCTCTCGCCCGAGCGCACTTTGTCGATGAGCGCGCTCAAGCCGTTCTTGGCTTCGGTTATCGTGGCTGTCTTCACGTGCCTACTATAGCCCTCTACACAAAGCTGGTCTAGCCCGTTCGACCGAACCGCTCACGGCTCGGCGAGGGCCTGGACGACCTCGCCGTCGAATCGCTCCAGGGCTGCCGCCAGCTCGGCCGGATCGGTCGGCTCGAAGACGAGCGCCAGATCCTCGACACCCACCGCTTCGAACGCCCGGATCTCACGTAACGTTGCCTCGGGATCCGCCAGCGACAGGCCGGCGGCTTCGGTTCGCCCGCTCGCAACCGGCACGCGCGCGGACAGCCGTGGCATAGGCCTGCCGGCGGCTTCGGCGGCCGCGCGAACGATCGGGATCCGACGCGCAAACTCCTCGGGCGTCGGTGGAGTGGATTGATACCCGTCGCCGAGTGAGCCGGCCCGTCGCAAGGCAGCCGCAGACGACCCGCCGACGACGATCGGAAGCCGCTCCCCGTGAACCGGCAACGGCCCGAAGACGAAGTCGCGGAAGCCGTGGAAGGCGCCTTCGAACGGCTCGGATGAGCCCGACCAGAGGTGCCGCCACAGCCGAATCGTCTCGTCGAGGTAGGCGCCGCGGCGGTGGAACCGGTCGGCCGCACCCAGGTTGGCGAACTCGGCTTCGTTCCAGCCGATGCCGACGCCGGCGATGAACCGGCCCTCGCTCAGAACGTCGAGTGTGGCCAGCTCCTTGGCCAGCAGGACGGCGTTGCGCTGCGGAACGACGATGATGCTGGTCCCGAGCCTCAGCCGCGGGTGGCGGGCTCCAACCCAAGCCAGCGTCGCGATCGCCTCGAAGGTCCGCCCGTATTCGGCTGCTGCGGAGTGAGGCACGAGGACGTGGTCGGTCGTCCAAACGGTCTCCCAGCCGAGGCGCTCAGCCGTCTCGGCGCCTGCTTCGATTGCTTCCGAACTCGACCCAGCACCGGTGTTCCGGAGGCTCAACCCGAACTTCATGGTCCGATGCTAGCGAGACAGGCCCCGAGTGGTGAACGTTCGCCGCAGTCGTGCCACTAAGCGTTACCAGGGAGCGGGCGGCATGCGCGGGTCTTCATCCTCGCGCCGGGTGAGCAACCGGGCCCAGACTCGGCGCGAGCCGGCCCCTGCCGCACCATTGATTAGTCGCGCCGACGAGATTCCGACCACGGGGACGCGGATGCCTAGGAACAGACAGTCAACGGCGATTGTACGGAGTAACCTAGTGCGGACATACCCCCAGGCCCATCGGCCGGGGGGCCAAGAAGCACACTCGGGGGCACGGGTGGAAAGACACCGGTCACGGTCGGCGGCCGGCTCGGATCGCGGAGCGCCTGGCCGCATGGACAAGCTGATGCCCGCTCCTGACGCCACAGTTCCGACTTTGCCGACGACCGTCAGCGGCTGCACGAGAGATCCCATGACGGACCCTGGATCGAGCCCTGGGTGAAACGGCCAGGGTATCCCTACGGAGATCTCTTGAGCGGCCTCGGCGTCCACTCGGTTGCTTATGCGCCCGTTCGAACGGACCAGCAGCTCATCGGGTTGCTCGTGATCCACGCCGAGGGAACCATGCAGGAAGTGGCCGTCGCGGAAGTGCTGCCGGCGCTGGTCGAGTTCGCCGACCTCGCCGGGGCTTTGATCGGCCGCGACGTCGCGGAACGGACCCTGATGGGCCGGGGTCGCGAGCGCATCTCGGGCATCATCGACGCGGGAGCCTTCCACCCGGTCTTCCAACCGATAGTCGATCTGGCGCGCGATGCGATCGTCGGCTATGAAGCCCTGACGCGCTTCGCCGACGGTGCCGACCCTGAGGCCCTGTTCGCCAAGGCCGCCGCGGTTGGCCTCGGAGTCGAGTTCGAGACTGCCACGCTCCAGGCGGCCCTCGCAGCTGCCGAGGATCTGCCCCAGTCGGCCTGGCTGAACGTAAACGCCTCGCCGGACCTGATCGTTGCGAGAGAGCCGCTGCGGACGCTCCTGAGCGCGAGCCGGCGTCATCTCGTGCTGGAAGGTGACCGAACACACGGCCATCGCCGACTATCCGGCGTTTCGGGTCGCCATGGCGGCACTTGGAGCCACGGTCGAGTTCGCCGTGGACGACGCCGGTGTCGGGTTCTCGAGTCTGCGGCACATCCTGGAACTGCGCCCGGCATTCGTGAAGCTCGATCGGTCGCTGGTGGCCGGTCTCGAGTCCGATCCGGCGCGTCAAGCGATGATCGTGGGCCTTCGCCATTTCGCCAGCGCGACCGGCTGCCGACTGATCGCCGAGGGCATCGAGACCGATGCCGAACTCGAGGTATTGCGCAGCCTGGACGTCAGCTTGGGCCAGGGCTACTTGCTGGGCCGACCCGTGCCGGTCGACGAAGTGTGGCGGCCGGGCGATGCGCGCGAGCGGCCCGACAAGCCGCCGACGCCTTAGCTTCCGTCGGCCGGCGGCTCGGACTCTCGGCTCACTCCGGGAGCCCCGCCTCGGGCCAGGGCCAGGAGATCGGCCGACTCCTGTTTGGCCGCGACGGCGTCGCCCGTCGCCTGGACAAGCGAACGCTCTTCGCGCTTTTCGGCAGCCTCGCGAAGCAGCGTGTTGAACTGCTCATTGAGCAGCTCGTCGCCGGCCCGTCCGTTTCCTCCGCCACGTGCGGTTCGAGTCATATCTCATTCTCCTCTGGCCAAGAATGCGCCCCCGCGGGCTCGAAGGCAATCGGCGCCGCCGGGCTCAGGAACGGGTCCGCCAACCTCGGTTCGACGCAGACTGGCTGCCGGGGCCGCGACGTTGCCGCAGCAGAGTGTCGATCTCCTCGCGCAGGCGGCGTCCGAAAGTAGCGCGAACGAGCCACTCCAGGTAGTCCGTGTCGTAGCGAGCGATCTCGCCGAGCGACCACCCGGCGTACCGTCCGAAGTCGAGAACGGTACCAGAGGGGTGACCGGGCGGCGGACCCGCGTGTCCGGTGTCCGGTTGGGCTGCTCGAGCCTGTTCAGACGCCGGCGCACTCGGGCCATTTTGTGGCTTCGGGGCAGAGGGTCCCTGGAAGTCGCCCCCGGCCGACCGTGCCGCATCGTATGCGGCTCGTCGCACGGGATCCCCCAGGACGTCCCAGGCATCGTTTATGGCGACCATCTGCCCGGCGTCGCCGCCCATGTCCGGGTGATACTTGCGCGCCAGGATGCGGTAGGCAGCCCTGATGACGTCCGGTTCGGCGCGAGGGTTGACCTGGAGGACTTCGTAATGATCCGGCATCACCTAGAGCGTACATCCTTGGCATCTCGCGTTCGAGGCATGAGGAGGGGACCGGCCGAATCGGCCGGTCCCCTGCTGCTTTGGAAAGGATTGGCTCAGGTGGCTGAGCAGGTCAGTGTGGGCACGGTGTTCGTGCCGGTGAAGGAAGCCTGGAAGCCGAAGGCCGTGTTACCGGCTGCGGCAATGGCACCGTTGTAGGCGAGGCTCGAA
>CABEAA010000065.1_pt1 | contig 51687 bp, 49 predicted proteins | sample 3132281 | NCBI WGS metagenome assembly CABEAA01 (sample SAMEA5534341, study PRJEB31848) | metagenome | biome: tundra; feature: field; material: soil | place: USA | collected 2013-05 | depth 0.45 m
CTGGGCTCGACTGGAAGACGACCCGGCGGCATTCGCCGCCCGCTATCCCGAGCGGGTCGACCTCGATTCCGGTCCGCTGGAGCTGCCGCCGGACGCGCTCCGCGCCGCCGCGGCCCGGTTCGGAGCCGCGGTCGTCCAGGTCGCGACCATGTACCGCCACCTGTCCGCGGCCCTCGCCCCGGGCTCGTTTGAGTTCGAGGCGGCCGTCGACGAGATCGAATACCGGACCACACCGATCGATCACGTCTACTTTGCGACGGAGCTGCACAGACTCGGCGTCAGCTGGGTCAGTTTTGCCCCGCACTTCGTCGGCGAGTTTGAGAAGGGCATCGACTACCTGGGCGATCGCGCCGAATTCGAGGCGGACGTCGACATCCATGCCGCCATCGCCCGGCGCCTGGGCGACTACAAGCTGAGCGTTCACTCGGGTTCGGACAAATACTCCATCTACGACGCGGTCGCGCGTGGGACGCACGATCGGCTCCATCTCAAGACGTCCGGCACGAGCTATCTCGTGGCCCTGGAGACGATCGTGGCGACAGATCCGGAGCTCATGCGTCGAGTCTGGCGAGTGGCCCTGGAGGCGTACACGGCGGCCCGGTCGAGCTATCACGTTTCGGCGGCGCTGACCGGCGTTCCATCCCCCGACGGGGCGTCCGGCGCGGCTCTCGCCCGGCTGCTGGACGACCCGAACACTCGCGAAATCCTCCACGTCACGTACGGCGTGGTGCTCCACGGCAGAACGGCCGACGGCGGGGCTCAGCTCGGCGACGACGTGCGAGCGGCTATCTGGACGCAGCGCGATGCGTACTGGGCGAACCTCGCCGCACACATCGGCCGCCACTTGCGCCCGTTCGCGACGGCTGCGGATCGACCGGCGGCGAAGCGAGTCTACCCGTGAGTGTCGACCAGGTAGCCGGCTCGGGGACCGGTCCGGCCCTCTTTGACCTGACCGGCCGGGTGGCCGCCGTCATCGGCGGAACCGGTGTCCTCGGCAGCGCCGTCTGCCGCGGGTTTGCCGGCGCCGGCGCCGCGCTTGCCGTCATGGGCCGCAATCGGGAACGGGCCAACGAGATCGTGGCCGAGCTCGAGGCGAAGGGCACCCAAGCCACGGCCGTGCTGCTGGACGCATCGGATCGCGCCTCGCTGGAGCGGGCGCGCCTCGAGGTCGAGGAGCGTCTAGGTCCGGTGGACATACTCGTCAACGCGGCGGGCGTAAACAGCTCCACGCCGTTCTTCGAGATCGAACTCGAGGAGTGGCATCGCATCCTCAGCACGAACCTGACGTCTGTCTTTCTCGCCTGCCAGGTCTTCGGTAAGGCGATGGCCGACCGAGGCAAGGGCGGCACGATCATCAACTTTTCGTCGGCCTCTTCCGAGATTCCTCTGTCGCGTGTCCTTACCTACTCTGTCTCGAAGGCCGGGGTTAATATCCTGACCCGCTATCTTGCCCGCGAGCTGGCGCCGCACAACATACGAGTGAACGCGATCGTGCCGGGGTTCTTCCCGGCCGAGCAGAATCGCAAGCTGCTCGACGATGCCCGCATCGAGTCGATCTTCCGGCACACGCCGGCGGCTCGCCTAGGCGAGCCCGACGAGTTGGTCGGGACGATGATCTGGCTCGCCTCGGAGCGTGCCTCCGGCTACGTGACTGGGGCGCTCGTCCGCGTGGACGGCGGCTTCAGCGCGATGACGATCTAAGCGTCAGCCCACCCGGCCCCGAGCTATGAGTGCTCCGACGGTGCCCGCCCCGACGCCGTCGTCCACTCCGACGATGGCCACCCCGGGCGCGCACGACGAGATCATCGCCAGCAGCGCGCTCAATCCGCCGAAGGTCGACCCGTAGCCGACGCTCGTTGGACAGGCGATGACCGGCACGCGCGCCAGGCCGCCGACGACGCTGGCCAGCGCGGCGTCCATGCCCGCCACGACGACGATCGCGTCGGCTCGCTCGATTTGGGGCTCTTCCGCGAGAAGTCGGTGCAGCCCGGCGACGCCAACATCGGCGATCACGTGCACGCCCGCCCCCAGGAGCCGGGCGACTTCAGCGGCCTCTTCGGCCACCGGCAGGTCCGAGGTTCCGGCGGTGAGCACCAGGAGCCGCCCTCGAACTTCCGGGACGGCACGGGGGATGGCCAGCAGCCCCGGCCGCTCGCGCCACGTGGTCTCCAGGCCTCGCCCCCGGGCGAGAGCGTGGATAGCGGTGGCTTGCCCGGCCGTGACACGCGTCACGACCACACTGGATTCGTCCTGGTCCAGCTGCGCTTCGACGATCGCGAGCAACTGGTCCAGCGTCTTGCCGGGCGCATACACGAACTCCACAACACCCTGACGTATGCCCCGGTGATGATCGACCCGGGCGAAGCCGAGGTCGCCGAACGGCAGCCGGCGCAGCGATTCAATCGCCTCCGAGACCGGCACCGTGCCCTGTGACACCTTTAGCAGCAGATCCTCCAACCCGGCGGCGTAGACGTCAGGCATTTGGGCCGTCTCCCGCGCCGGTCCCGGCGTACGCCGCCGATGACCAACTCTCGAACCCGAGCTCGACGAGACGGGTCCGGACATCGCCCGATCTGCTCTGCAGCTCGCTAAGCTCGTCCGCCTCGACCTCCACCCTGGCGTGGCTTCCGAAGTCTCGTACGCGGACCTGGACAAAGCCGAGCGCTCGAATGGCAAGCTCGGCCGCCTCGACCCGCCGCAGGCGATCGGCGGTTATGAGCTCGCCAAATGGGATTCGGCTGGCCAGGCAGGCCGACGCCGGCCGATCCCATCCGGAGATTCCCAGCGACCGAGCCAGGCCGCGCAGCTGGTCCTTGGTAATGCCGGCTTCTGCGAGAGGAGAGCGGACATGGAGTTCGGAAGCTGCGGTCATCCCGGGACGGTCATTTCGCAGTGTGTCCGAGGCGTTCGTACCGTCGACGACCCAGGCGTATCTCTCGGCCCTCGCAATCGCGGTGGCGGCGCCGTAGACCTCCAGCTTGCAGAAGTAGCAGCGCGACCTGGGGTTGTGCGCATAGCGGGGATCGTCGAGTTCTTTGGTCGGGACCATCCGCCAGCGAGCCCCGTGGCGGCCGGCCTCGCCGGCCGCGACCGCCGCATCGGCGCGATCCCACGACGGCACCGCGGCCGAGTCCCCGGTAAGGGCAAGGCAGCGCTCTCCCAGGATGGGCGAGGCGACGGCGAGCAGGAAGCTCGAGTCGATTCCGCCCGAGAGCGCCAGGACGCATGAGCCGAGGTCCTCGACGATCGAGAGCAGGTGCTCGAACCGCTCGATCGCGACGGCGTCGCCCGCCGCCGGTCCGCTCTTTGCCAGCTCCAGCAGGAGTCGACGTGACGACGTTGCGGTCGTCTGTGAGGTTCGGTCGGTCGGAGGATTGTTGGGGGGCATCGGCCTGACGATACATCCTCTCCACCGTCCACGCCGCCGGGCGCTCTCGCGAGGCCGGAGGCCGGTCGGTGTACAGTGGCGGTGGCGTTCGCAGGTCGCGCTCCGGCGGCGACGATGCGGTTTCGAGCCGCGCGAGCCCTCACATGAGGCGAGCCCCGACCATGAATCACGACACTGCCCGACACCCCACGGTCAAGCCCGAGGCGCTAGCCGATCCGCCTGCTTCGGCCGCTGCGGGAACCTCGCCCGCGTCCCGTAGGGAGCCGTTCGCCGAGTTCCTGGGCGGCAATCTGCCGCGCTGGGCACTCGTCCGCCACCGCATGTACGTGGACGAAGTGGCCGACGTGACCGCGGCGGTCGGCGCGGCGCTCGAGCCTGTTCGAGCGGCCATCCGACCAGGTTCGCGCGTCTGTCTGGCCGTTGGCAGCCGCGGCATCGACAGGATCGACGAGGTCGTTCGAGCGGCCGTCGCGTGGGTCCGCTCCGCCGGCGCGGAGGTCTTCGTGGTGCCGGCAATGGGCAGTCATGGCGGCGCCACCGCGAAGGGTCAACTCGAGGTGCTCGCGTCCTACGACATCGCTCCCGAATCGATCGGCTGCGACATCCGATCGAGCATGGAGACGGTCGAGCTGGGCGAGGTCCGTCCTGGAGTCCCGGTCTTTGTGGACCGCAATGCCTTCGAAGGCGCCGACATCATCGTCCCGATCAATCGCGTCAAGCCACACACGGACTTCACCGGCGAGATCGAGAGCGGTCTCATGAAGATGATCGCGATTGGGCTCGGCAAGCAGAGAGGCGCCGACACATTCCATCGCCAGGGTTTCGCGACCTTCTACGAGCTGATTCCCGCGGTGGCCGAGTTCACCCTCTCGAAGGCCAATATCCCGTTCGGCCTGGCACTCGTCGAGAACGGCTACGCGAGGTTGTCGCGGATTGAGGCGGTGCCGCGGGACAAGATCTGGAAGCGAGAGCGGGAGTTGCTGGCGGAGGCCCGAGAGCAGATGGCGAGGCTTCCCCTCGGAAATATCGACGTGCTGGTACTCGACTACATCGGCAAGGACATCAGCGGCCTGGGAATGGATTCCAACGTCGTAGGCCGCTACTACACGGGGCCGACCGGTGCCGGTCCGAGCATTCAGCGGATCGTGGTCGGCGATCTGACGGCCGAGACTGAGGGCAACGCCGTCGGCATCGGCATGGCCGACATCGTGCTGCGGCGTGCAGTCGAGAAGATGGACGCGCACAAGACGTACATGAACTGCATCACTGCCAAGACACCGGAGGGCGCACGCGTCGCGCTCACGCTGGACACCGACCGGCAGGCGCTCTCGGTCGCCATCGCCTGCTGCCTAAAGGTCGAGCCATCCACCGCCAGGATCGTCCGGATTCGCGACACGAAGCACCTCGGGCTGCTCTACGTCAGCGAGCCGGCGCTCGCGGACGTGCTGGCGACGGGTCGTTGCGAAATCGTGCGGCCGCTCGAGGCGATCGAGTTCGATCGAAATGGGATGTTCGCGTCGGCGATGGAGTAGGGGGCCGAGGCCCGGCGCGAGTTCCGAGCCGCGGCTGCGTCGTTTCGAGCAGCTAGACTACGTTCGCCGGGCGCGGAGAGGTGGCAGAGCGGTCTATTGCGGCGGTCTTGAAAACCGTCTATCGGCGATTTCCGCCCGGTTTCCCTCGTAAAACTTCCTCCTGAGGGTGTCATGGTGTCGGCCCGTCCTGTACCGGTCCGGGGCCGCGCAGGGGGAGCCCATCAGGAGCTGCCGCATTCAGCCCGCCACGGGCCCTGCTCGCGCGAGCGCGCTCACCGAGCGCTTCGGGAGTCTGCTGGGCATACCGTCGAGTAGGCACCGTGGAGGAGTGACCCAGATAGCGGGACACTTCTTCCAGCGGCATCCCGTTGTTGACCAGAAGCGTCGCCGTGCCATGGCGGATATACGGTGCGAGCCGAAGCAACGCAGGCTCCCACCGCCGGCTACCAGGCCACGAAGAGCAGCCTGAGGCCGCATCTCGCTACAGTGGGTCTGTGCACCCCTATCGCTTCGGCGTGACTGTGAGCCGGGCCGCGCTGGCGGGGACGTGGGTCGCCTCCGCGCGAGGGCTGCCACCCCTCGTCGCCGCACTCTCGGGACTCTAGCTATCAGCCGCCAATCGATCGCCACGGCGCAGTCTCCTGACACGGCTCAGCCTGTGACGCGGGCGGCATCGGCCGACCTGTTGCTCTTGACGGCCGTCACTCTGTGGGGGCTCAACTACTCGATCGTCAAGTTCGGCCTGAGCGAGATCGCGCCGCTCGCCTTTCCGGTCTTCCGCTTCGGCGTGGGCGGCATCGTGCTCCTTGTCATCCTGCGTCTGCGCGAGGGATCGATCGGAGTTCGGCGAGAGGATCTGCCCCTCCTCACTCTGGTGGGCCTCTTCGGCATCACGCTGAGCCAGATCAGTTTCGTCTTCGCGCTCACCAACACGAGCGCCTCGGACACTGCGCTGCTGGGAGCGACCGCGCCGATGATGACCGCCATGCTGGCGGCGGCCGTCGGACTTGAGCGGTCAGGAAGACGGCATTGGGTCGCCGTCTCGATCGGGCTCGTGGGGGTCGTCCTCATCGTCGTCGGTGGAGCCTCCGGGGCCAAGCTCGGCTCAAATCTCCTCGGCGATGGCCTCGCCCTGACCAATGTGTTCGTATCGAGCGTCTCGGTGTTGCCCATCCTGCCCCTGCTGCGACGCTACAGCGCGCACCGGATCCTGACCTACGAGATGCTCATCGGCGCCGCGATCCTGGTGCCGTTCGCGGTCCCAGGACTGCTGGCACAGGACTACGCGCGAGTGACGCTCGCCGGCTGGGGTTCCCTCGGCTATGCCGTCGTCTTCAGCGGCATCGTCACTAACCTGCTCTACTTCACGGCCATCGGGCGGGTAGGCCCCTCGCGTGCTGCCGTCTATCAGTATCTGCAATCGTTTCTGGCTGTCCTCTTCGCAGTCATCCTGCTCGGCGAGCACGTCACCCCCCTCCAGGTACTCGGAGGGGTCGTCGTCGTGGGGAGCATCATCTTCGGTCGGTCCACACTCGGACGGCGGCCCAGGTCTCCGCGTCCGGTCCGCACTGCACGGGTCGCCTGAACGGCTCGTGCCATGCCGAGGACTGGCGCCGTCTATTGCCATGCGGCGGGCGATGCTTCGATGCCTATCTACCTCGGTCTCCAGCACATCTGAGCGGCTTCGCGCGCCCTCACTGCCAAAGAGCTGACCGTCGCCGCGATTGACACCGCGATCGAGCAGTAGAAGACAAATCGCAGAACGCTCAACTTGGGCACGACAGCCTTCACCACAGCGGGCCCAAGGTCAGCCCGCCACGAGCCCGGCGCGAGCCAGAGCGCTCGCCGCACGCTCGCCCAGAGCCTCCGTGCTCTGCAGGGCATAGCGTCGGGTCGGCACCGTCGAAGAGTGGCCTAGATAACGGCTCACCTCTTCTAGCGGCATCCCGTTGTTGACCAGGAGCGTCGCCGTCGCATGGCGGATGCGGTGTGAGCCGAAGCAACGCAAGCTGCCACCGCCGGCGTGATACCGGCGAGTCAGCATGAGCGAGACCGAATTCATCGTGAGCGGCCGCGGCCCACCGCCAGCGTGCGAGAGGAAGAGCCAGCCCGGATCGTCGTTCGTGGTCGCCCCGGAATAGGTGCCGTCCGCCGTCGCGCCAGCCGTACAGGATCGGCTCATGCCGATAGTGATAATCGCCATGACCCAGGACGAAGTGATCCTTGACCCAGGTCAACGTCTGGCGGTGGGTCAGCCCCGCATCGCCGAGGGCGAGCAGGAAGGCGAGCTGGAGCGGTCCCGCAGGAGCCATGACATAGAAGGCGCCGCCCGGACGCAGTGGGGCAAGGCGGAGGGCGCCCGCAACGAGGGCCCGGTGCCGTCCGCACCGAGGTCGTCGTTGGCAATCCTGAGGTGGGCCGCGGTCCCCCCGACGTAGCCGACGCCGTAGGGCGGATCGGTGACGACAAGGTCGACCGGCGCATCGCCTGTGAGGAGGGCGACCGCGTCCGAGTCGGTCGCGTCACCGACGACTAGGTCGTGACGGCCGAGCCTCCAGTGATCGCCGGGCCGGACATAGACCGCCGCCTCGGGCGGCAGATCAGGCACGGTATCGGGGTCACGTTCATCGGTGCGTCCAACGGTGCGGAGGAGAGCGGCAAGATCGTCGGCGTCGTAGCCGGTTGCGGCGAGGTTGCCGGCCGCCTCTTGCTCGGCAAGCATCGCCGCCAGCAGGTTGTAGTCATAGTCACCGAGGTCGGACGTGCTATTGTCTGCCAGCATGTAGGCCTTGGCTGTGGCGTCGTCCATCGCCTCGACGTTGGCGGCGATCTCGGTCCAGCCCAGTGAGCGCGCCGCGCGCCATAAGTGATTGCCGGCCACCACGTAACCGGTGCTTGCCTGGACAAGTCCCGCTTCAGCCTAAGTGCTGAGGTGTGGACTTTTTTGGCGTTTAGGAGGATTGCATTTTCCGGCAAAGAGGCCAGCCAGCCGGCAGAAACGTTGGGATCGGTCAGATCCAGGAGTGTGAAGAAGGGAGGTCAGAGGATCTGACATCTACGACGACGCCGGTCCTGACCCGGGCTCATCCACAACTCTCGACCTTGCTATCACAGAACTATCCTTTTCGGCCAGCCCAGACCTCAAGAAGGAAGGGATAAATGCATACTGCGCGCTTGGGGCCCATACGCGCCCTGCCCGTTTTAGGGGCAATTCTTGCTCTAGCCCTGACAGGCTGTTCCAATACTCAACAGTCGCCTACCGCCAGCGTCGGTACGAGTTCGAGTTCCAGCAGTCAAACGTCGGCGAACCCCAGTTCATCCGGAAACCACGACATCGTCATTGCCATCCCGCAGGCTCAGGGTGCGGCATTGGATCTCGAACCCTGCGACTCCGAGAATGGCGGCCCGCTGGTCCTTCGTCACAACGTGATCCAATCGCTTACCGACCTCGATCCGACCACGCTCGCCGTCACGCCGTTGCTGGCGACCGCATGGAAGCAGACGAATCCGACCACCTGGACATTCACCCTTCGTGACGGCGTCACTTTCCATGACGGTGCGAAGTTCGATGCCGCCGCAGCCGTATTCGGCATCAACCGCTCGCTGAACAACACGAAGATCGCCTGCTCGGACACCGCCAAGGTCGGCGCCGGCATCAAGCTCACGCCCACGGCGATCAGCACTACCGAGCTGCAGATCACGACTAACGTTCCCGACCCGATCCTCGATCGCGAGTTGTCGTACATCGACCTCGTGTCGCCCAACACCCCTGCAGACAAGTTGACGGACAAGCCGATCGGCACCGGTCCGTACACCTGGGGCACGAACACGATCGGCCAGTCCTTCGTGATCAATCGGTGGGACGGCTACTGGGGCACCAAGCCGGCAGTGACGAGCGCCAAGGTCATCTTCCGCCCGGACAACAGCGTCCGAGCCGCCGTCGTCAAGACCGGCGAGGCAGACATCGCCACCAACATCGCGGCTCAGGATGCAACGGGCGATAGCCAAACCCTGTCCGTTCCCCTGGGCGCGGTCTTCGGTTACCGGCTGCCCATCCAGAGCGCGCCGTTCACGGACATTCGCGTCCGTCAGGCCGTCGAGTATGCGATCGACAAGGCGTCGATCACCAAGTCCCTGCTCGGTCTGACCGGAACTCCGGCCGACCAGCTCGTGGTGTCCACGAACAACGGCTTTGTTCCAGACTACAAGGCGCCGACCTTCGACATCGAAAAGGCTAAGTCGCTCCTGGTGGCGGCGAAGGCGGATGGAGTTGCCACCGATACTCCGATCAACCTCGTCGGCATGCTGGCCCAGTTCCCCGGCTCGAACGAGGTCGAGCAGGCCGTCCAGCAGAACCTGCAGCAGGCTGGCTTCAAGGTCAGCCTCTCGATCGTCGACGCGGCCGCGTGGAAGGCCCTGCTCTTCAAGCCCTTCCCGCCCAACCAGACACCAACCATTCTCGGTTTCCTGCATACCAACACGTCTGGCGATGCTTCGTCCAGCTTCGCGTCCTACATGTCGACCGCCGGCTGCTGCGCATCTCTCAGCGACCCGAAGTTCGACGCACTCTACAAGCAGGCACTCAGCGCGTCCGGTAGCGACCGAGCGAGCCTATTCCAGCAGGCCGCATCGCTCGAATACTCGACGGGAGCGACGCTGGTCCCCGTGTCCAGTATTTCGGGTCTTTGGCTCGTGTCGAAGCGAATTACGCTCGCCCCGAATACCCTGATCTCCAAGTTCGGCTTCCCATTGGAGGACGTCAGCTTCAAGTAAGGAACCGCTCGGCCGGCCGGGCGAGCAGGCAGGCGATCTTGCCTGCCTGAAGGCACTACGGGAGTTCAGGCTTGGCGTTTGAACCCCGACCTCGACAACGGAATCTGACCCGCGCCTGTGCTCGAACCCCGAGCGCAGGCGCGGTGTCTGCGGAGCACAATGCTTAAGAGCCACGACGGGCCGCCACCCTGGAGTGCGGACCGTACGATGGCTTCCCCGGCGGCCGGAGAGACCCTCTTGACCGGCGGGCGTCGTGCCGAAGGAGCAAGCTGATCGCACCGAATCGTGTGCCAGGGACCTCCCAATGCTTCGGACCAGTTGTGCCTCACGGCGGCGGGCTCCTGCCCCTCCCCGTGACTTTCTGACCCAGTAACGTAGAGGCAGACCGCCGTGTGGGCGTTTCTTGGAAAGCGACTGCTGTACAGCGCCATGGCCTTGATCGGCTTGACGTTCGCTGTGTTCGTTCTGGCCTTTCTGAGCGGCAGTCCCGCGCGACTCTATCTGCCGGAAGGCGTTCCCCAGTCGACAATCGACCTGTTCAATAAGCAGCACGGTTACGACCTGCCCTTCTACCAGCAGTTCGTCAACTTCATGCTCAGCGTCCTCCATTTCGACTTTGGCCAGTCACTGGTCGATGGGCGCCCGGCGAGCACGGTGATCCTGGATGCCTTCCCGGACACGATCGTGATTTCGGTGATCGCCCTGTTCATCTCGACGGCAATCGGGGTCACTCTCGGATGCATCGCCGCAATGAAGCCGTTCGGCGCAGCCGACAAGACGATCACGTTCGTGACCCTCGGCGCCGGCAGCTTCCCGGATTTCTGGCTCGCCCTGATGGGAGTTCTGTTCTTCTCGGTCCAACTCCGCATCCTGCCGACATCCGGGCAGTCCGGTCTTTCCTCGTGGGTCTTGCCGGTGGCGACCCTCGCGATCGCACCGATCGGGAGTCTCGCGCAAGTGGCTCGTGGCGCCATGGTTGACTCGCTGAGCGCCGGCTACATTCAGAGCGCGCGCGCCCGCGGCTACTCGAAGTGGCGTCTCACGTTTCACCACGCTCTCAAGAACGCCGCGTTGCCGATCATCCCAGTGGCCGGCAACCAGGCGGCGAGGCTGTTCAACGGCACGGTCATCGTCAGCATCATCTTCGCCTGGCCCGGAATCGGCGCCGTCATGGTCGCCTCCGTTGGGAACCGTGACTTCCCGGTCCTTCAGGCGGGAGTGTTCCTGGTAGGTGTGTCCATCCTCCTCCTCAATCTCGTCCTCGATCTCACCTATTCGTTCGTTGACCCGAGGATCCGAGTTTCATGAAGAACCTGCACGACTTGACACCGGGCCTCGTAGTCGACGACTCAACGGCGTCGGGACTACTCGGCGATCCTACGCTGGGAGGCAGCTTCGACACGAAGTCGGGCACGCTGAAATGGGTGCGCCTGCGGGTCTTGCTCAAGATGCCTGTGCAGCTCACTGCGGCGCTTTGGCTCGTATCGTTGGTCGTGGTCGCCCTGACCATCGCTCCTCTATTCGAGACTGCGGCCAACGTGCAGAATCTCGAGCTTCGGTTCCTGGCTCCGTTCTCCCTGGACCACGGTTGGCTCAACGTGCTCGGTGCAGACGGTTTGGGCCGCAGCGAACTCGGCCAGCTGATCGTCGGCACGCGCACGTCCTTTCTGATCGCCGGGGGGGTTGTGGTCGTTTCGGCCACCATCGGTTCGGCGATCGGCATGCTCTGCGGCTATGCCGGAGGGTGGGTAGACGCGTCGTTGATGCGCCTCGCGGACGTGATCGTCGCCCTGCCGACTCTCCTCCTGGCGCTCGCGGTTCTCTTCGTCCTGGGGACGAGCATCATCAACCTCGTGATAGTGCTGGCGCTATCTCGGCTGCCGGTGTACATGCGCACGGCGGAGGCACAGACGCGTTCTCTCCGGGAGCGGACGTTCGTCGAAGCCTCGCGATCCCTGGGGGCCAGCTCCCGCCGGATCATCGTCAAGGACATTGCGCCGCTTGTGCTGCCGACCGTACTCACGCTCGCCATGCTCGAACTTGCTGGCGTGATCCTGGCAGCGGCGGGTCTCAGCTTCCTGGGCCTCGGGCTCCAGCGGCCGGATGTCGACTGGGGAACGCTTGTCGCAGACGGTCGCAGTTACCTGACCGTCGCGTGGTGGCTGACGGTCTTCCCCGGCTTCGCCATCGCCCTGACGGCCTTGGCTGGCAACCTTCTGGCCAACTGGGTGCGAGCAATGGGCGATCCGAACCAGAGTGGTCGCCTGGTGGCAAAGATCATGCCCAAGGGAAACAGAGAGCCTGTTGACAAATGAGCCTGATAGAGGAAGAAGAGGCCGCTCAGCCGGACCTCACCGAATCGCCTGAGGTGTTGCTCCGAGTGGAGAACCTCAGCGTCGACTTTCAGAGTGAGCGCGGCCACATCTATGCGGTGCGGAACCTGAACTTCACCTTGAGGGCGGGCGAGGTGCTTGCCGTCCTCGGCGAGAGCGGCTCGGGAAAGTCAGTCACGAGTCGGGCGCTGATGGGGCTCGTGCCCTCACCACCGGGAAGGGTGACAGGCAGCATCGTCTTCGAGGGCCATGAGATCGCGGGCGCCGATGAGCGGCACCTTGAGAACGTCCGCGGCAAGGGCATAGCGATGGTTTTCCAGGACTCTCTGGACTCGCTGAACCCCGTCTATACGGTCGGCTCACAGCTCACGGAGATTCTCCGCGTCCGCGCGAAGTCCTCATCCAAGGCCGCCCAAGCCGAGGCGGTACGCCTCATGAGTGAGGTAGGCATCCCGAACGGTGCCGAGCGTTTGCACGATTATCCCCACCAGTTCTCCGGCGGAATGCGGCAGCGCATCTGCATCGCGATGGGAATTGCGCTCAAGCCTCGATTGCTTATCGCCGACGAGCCCACCACCGCCCTGGACGTGACCGTTCAGGCGGGCATCCTGAGGCTCCTTGCAGGGCTTCGGAAATCCGCCCGGATGGCAATGATTTTCGTTACGCACGACATCAGCGTCGCCCAGCTCATTGCAGACCGAGTCATCGTCATGTACGCGGGTCAAGTTGTCGAAGAGGGGCCGGTCGGCGACCTCGTGGCAGCGTCTGCGCACCCCTATACACGTGCTTTGTTGATGTCTCAACCGGGCCTCGTCGACGACTGGCGGAAGTTGAAGCCGATCGGCGGCAGCCCGCCCGAGAATGTGCGCAAATTGCACGGATGCCCATTCGCGCCCCGCTGCCCGATCGCTCAGCCGGAATGCATCGCCAGCGATCCCCCGTATGTGACCGTCGGGCAGCAGAGGTCGCGTTGTTTCTTTGCCGAGGATGTGCATAGTGGCCCGCGTTGACCGATCGTTAGAAGTCGCGGAGGGCGAGACTATTCTGCAGGCCGTCTCCCTGAGCAAAGAGTTCTCTGGCGGAGGCGCTTTCAGCAGGCACAAAGCGGACCGGAAGACACTGGCCGTCGACAACGTGAGTTTCGATCTCCGCAAAGGTGAGACCTTGGCTGTGGTCGGCGAATCCGGTTCTGGGAAGTCCACGCTGGCACGCATGCTGCTGAATCTCATCGAGCCGACTTCGGGGTCTGTTCTCTATCAAGGGCGCGACCTGACCAAGCTGCATGCTCGGCAGATGCGAGACGTACGCCGCCACTTGCAGATGATCTTCCAGGACCCGTACTCATCGCTACACCCGACGCATACGATCTTCGAGATCGTCTCGGAGGGTTGGCGGATTCACCGGGGCGTCGAGCGTCCGCAGAACTATCGACACCGAGTGGATCAACTGCTCGAGCAGGTCGGACTTCCGTCGGCCTACGCCCGAATGTACCCCGCGCGGCTTTCCGGCGGTGAACGCCAGCGCGTTGCGATTGCGCGGGCGCTCGCGTTGTCGCCCGAGACCCTCGTGCTTGACGAACCTGTTTCGTCGCTCGACGTCTCGATCCAGGCGCAGGTGATCAAGCTCCTGATGACGTTGCAGGAAGAGCTTGGATTGACATACCTCTTCATCTCTCACGACCTGGCCCTCGTGCGTGTTGTGGCCGATCGTGTGATCGTCATGTCCGCCGGCAGGGTCGTGGAGTTCGGGGAGACGGAGGACGTCTACACGCGTCCCAAATCCGATTACACGCGATCACTGCTCGAGTCGTCTCCGAGCGTGTTGGTGGAACGTCTCTCGCGGGCGCGGGCCAATGAACGGACGCGTCTCGGATCTACTGGAGAAGGTCCGATAGCGCAGGCTCCTCCACGTGGCTAGGTTGGGCAACCCGCCGCTCGATCTTCGGACGCGCCCGGCGGCGACGATGGCAGCGACGATGGCGGCGACGATGGCGATGTCGCGGCGCCCGGGAGGCTCAGCACGAGGCCCCGGCATGCGGCGATGACGAGGCCCACAACCGCTCAGGCGTCGAGTGCCGACGCTCGGTTCGCCTCCGGCCCAGCGGCGAGCACTCCATCAGCCATCACAGCAAATAAGGAGCATAGGTCGCCATGAGTGCCAGAGAGATTGCATCGGTGCTTGCCACCGTGAGTTACGACGGGTGGCATTTCGAAAGGTTGCAAGAGATTTTCGCCCCCGCACCGGTTGTTCGGATTTCGCCGGACGACAGCGAAGGCATCGCCGCCGCCCTCCTGACTGCGGATGTCGCGGTTCTCAGGGCCGATCTCGACGACCGGTTCAGGGACGCACCTCGACTCGCATGGATTCACTGCGACCACGCGGGCCTCAACGGCAGTGCGAAACCGTGGGTCGTTGCCCGCACGGATCTGATTGTGACGGCCTCTGCCGGCCGTGCCGCACCCGCGCTGGCGCAGCACGTATTCTTCTTTGCTCTCGGGCTGACCTATGACGCGCCCGGGCTCGTAGAGGTCAAGGCCAAACACCTCTGGCGTGGACTCCCCGGCTATGAGGATCGCCGGGGGCTCTATGGCAAGACCCTCGGCATCATCGGCTTGGGCTACACGGGGCAGGAAGTGGCTTTGCTCGGTAAGGCCTGCGGCATGCGTGTGCTTGGTTACGACTCCGGAGCGAAGCAAGCGAACACACGCGGTGTTGACGAGTATTACGACGGGGCGGCCGGCGACTCGATCGACCAGTTGTTGTCGCAGAGCGATTTCGTGGTTCTGTCGATCAGGCTCACCAACGAGACCTACCACTTGATCGGCGCACGCGAACTCTCGATCATGAAGCCGACTGGCTACCTCATCAATATCGCGAGAGGCAGCGTCGTCAACGAGGCGGCACTCGTGGCAGCGCTTCACGCGGGGACGATCGCCGGGGCCGGGCTCGATGTCTTCGAGCAGGAGCCGTTGCCCGCCGATGCTCCCATCTGGGACGCGCCCAACACGATCATGACCCATCACGTCACTGCGGAGATGCCTGATCTTACCGCCCGCTCGCTGGACATCATCGCGGAGAACGCTCGCCGCTATCGTGCCGGCGAAGAGCTGCTCAACCGGCTGATGCCCGGTGATCTGTACACGCGCTAGGAAGACCCGCAGAACGCTTTCAGAAGCAGAACGCTTCCGAACAGGACAGTGAACATTGTGACAACCGAACAACTACTGATCGGACCATGGCGCGCCAGCCAATTCGAGGCGCCGCAGCGTCACAGTCCGATCGACGTCGCTCATGATCCGGGTGCGTCCTGGTTCGATGCGACGGTACCTGGAGTCATACAGTACGACCTCGTTCGCGACGGCCGGGTGAGGAACCCCTACGAGGGTTCGGAATCCGCGGCAGAGGCGCATTGGGTTTCGGGCACCGACTGGATCTACAGAACCACTTTCGACGCCGACGTCAGTGGCCCGGCGACGCGTTGGGCGCTCGAGTTCGACGGCATCGACACCTTCTCCGACGTATGGCTGAACGGCAGCCGAATCGGAAGCACCGGCAATGCCTATCGGAAATACCGATTCGAGGTCAAGCCGGAGCAGCTGCGGCAGAGCGGAAACGAGCTCATCGTCCACGTAAAGGCCCACGGATCGATGATCGTCGACAAGATCCCTGAAGCGCGCCGGCGGCTCGGTCACACGGACGGTGTCGAAGGCAAGCTCGGCAAGTCTCTCCTTCGTCGTTACCAGCGCAGCTTCTACAGCGGCGCGAGCAGCCTCCTCAACGTGGGGACAGGGGTCCTGGGCATTGGTATCTACCGACCCGTGCGCCTGCTGGCCTTGTCGCCCGTGGAGATTGTCGACGTCTTCACCAAGACGATCTCATTGCGCGACGAATCGGCGACCCTCGAAAGCATCGTCAGCCTCGACATGCGGGACGCCGTGGGGAAGTGTGAGGTCGAGGTCACGTTGCTAGATCCCTCGAACCCCAGCGTCGTCATCGCCAGCGCGCGAGCCTCGGTCGCAGGATCCGCCCCGGCCGCCGAAGTCCGCCTCGCTCTCGAGATCGGGAACCCCAGGCCGTGGTGGCCGCGCGGATACGGCGACCCGAGCCTCTACTCACTGAAGGTGGCGGTGAGCCAGGACGGCGCAGTTGTGGATACGGTCGAGACGAATGTGGGCATCCGCACGGTGGAGCTGCTGGAGAGCAAGCCGTCGGGCCGCCCGACCTTCGAGCTGATTGTCAATGGCGCGCGGATCTATGTACGCGGTACCAACTACATTCCGATCGACTACCTGAAAGTCCACGGCGACGCGCAGGCTTACGAGCGTGTCTTCGCCCTGTTCGAGAACGGAAACAACAACCTCGTCAGGATGTGGGGCGGTGGCGCCAGCGAGTCCGAGGCCTTCTACGAGGAGTGCGATCGCCGCGGGCTGATGATCTGGCAGGACTTCTATCTGCACAGCAACATCTACCCGGACTACGACAGCGACTTCGTGGCCGAATTCCGTGAGGAGGCCCGCGGGGTCGTCATTCAGATGCGGCGGCATCCCAGTCTCGTGATGCTGTGCGGAGGCAACGAGCAGCGCGAAGGTTGGGACGAGTACGGGTGGAGGGACACGCTCGACCGCTTCTACGGCGAGTCCCTGGTCACGGAGACGATTCCCGCGCTCATCGACGAGCTCCAGCCGGGCGTCCCTTATATCGACAACTCGCCCCACGGTGGGACCTGGTCTCAGTCGCCGGTGCGCGGCGAGGGCCATATCTGGGGCAACTTCTTCAACTCTACCAAAGACCCGCTGTTCGTCACGGAGACGTGCTGGGGACAAGAGACATATTCGCGGCCCGAGACGCTAAAGGAGGTCATGGACCTCGACGTAGGCGATTTCTCAGGCCTGGGCTGGCCCGACAAGTGGGCGGCGCGAACCGGACTGGCCCTTTTCACACGGTTCCCGTACACGGGGTACCACAATGCCGGCGGACTCAGGCAGTACATCAGAGGCCTCGAGATAGAACAGGCCATGGCCGACCACCATGCGCTATCGAACTTCCGTTTGCGGAGTAGTTCGTGTCGGGGGATCGTCTACTGGTCTTTCAACAAAGGCGGCCCGCTGTTCCAGTTCGGTGCCGTGGACTATCGGCTGCGTCCGCTCATGAGCCACTACGTCGTTGCGCGTCTGTACCGGGACGTGGTGGTCGGGGCCTATCGGGACGTCGATGACATCAGGGTCGTGGCCTCCAATCTGTCACGCGTCGCCGTGAACGTGGAACTCGAGGTAGTTCACGTCAACGTCAGTGGCGAGATTGTGAAGCGGTGGACCGACACGATGGAGATCCCCGCCGACACCGAGTTGCGGTTGCTCGATCTGGCCGGCTACTACCAGAACGTCGTTGACAGGAACCGCGAGGCCTTGTTCGCGAGGCTTTCCGTCAACGGCGTGCCGGTTTCGGATGAGATGCTCCTGTTGTGCCCCCTGGCGGAGCTCGCCACGCCTAACTCCCGGGTCACGACCCGCGCTCGCCGAGCAGGCGACGGCGAGTGGGAACTGGAGTTGACCACGAACGGGGTGTCGAAGATGGTGCAGATCGAGGGCGCCGACGGGTTGATCCTGAGTGACAACTACTTTCCCCTCGTTGCGGGCTTCGCGCGCAAGATTCGGGTGCAGGCTCTGGAGAAGAAGGCCGACGACTTGGTCGCCCTGCAGGTCTCGTCATTGGAGGACGACTTCGTAGAGGAAGTGCTGCTGCGCAACGTTGACTAGCGAGTGTGACGCCGAACGGGCGTTCCCCGGACTCCGGCCGCGTCGAGGCCGCCGGCGTCCGGCTCGGGCTCCCCGCGGGCCCGTGGCTCCACGGAAGTAGCACCTCTACCGAAGCTGTGTCAGGAGGAAACAGAATGGGCTCTCTGCCGCGGATCGGTCTCATCGGGGTCGGCATCATGGGTCGACCCATGGGGCTGAACCTACTGAGTGCCGGCTACCAGTTGACCGTCTACGACGTCAACCCACTCGGGGTCGCCGACATCGTGTCGGCTGGCGGCGTTTCGGCGTCCTCACCACGCGAGGTCGCGGGCGCCGTGGACGTGCTGATCACCATGCTGCCCGACTCGCCTCAGGTGCTCGAGGTCTATCTGGGGGCCAACGGTGCCTTCGAGGCGCTGAGGCCCGACTGGCTCGTGATCGACATGAGTTCGATAGATCCCGCCGTCTCGCGCGATCTGGCCCAGCGTGCCTCGGCAGCGGGGGCAGAAATGCTCGACGCGCCGGTGAGCGGAGGTGACAAGGGCGCGATTGCCGGGACTCTTTCGATCATGGTTGGCGGCTCGGACGAGGCTTACGCTCGGGCGCTCCCAATCTTGTCCACGATGGGCAAGACGGTGACCCACGTCGGACCCCCTGGATCCGGGCAGGTCGTGAAGGTCTGCAACCAGGTAGTCGTTGCCGTCGTCATCGAGGCTGTCGCCGAGGCGCTCGTGCTTGGCGCGAAGGCGGGCGTGGATCCGAACCTAATCGCTGATGTCCTGCAAGGCGGTCTGGCGGCCACTCGAGTTCTGGAGATGAGACGGGAGAACATGATCGGGGGCAATTTCGAGCCCGGCTTCCGCATTCGACTGCACCTCAAAGACCTGAAGAATGCGATGGAACTCGCCAGGGCCAACGCCGTTCCCCTCCCTGCTGCCAGCCAGGTCGAGCAACTCATGCTCTCCATGCTGGCTTCTGGGCGCGGAGAACTCGACCACTCCGCCCTCATCACCGTGCTGCAGGATCTTGCGGGCTTCTCGATCCCGACGTTCTTCGACGCGTCGGAGACACACTGAAAGGTAAAGCCCTCGACCACGGCTGCGGTCTCAACGCGACCCCACACCGCACTTTGCGGTCGCTCACCGCTCGACGTTGTCTCGACAACCTCCGTGGAGATCACATCTCGACAGCGTAAATGGGACGGGAAAGCTCGACGGAGGTCGGGTAGGAGGGCGGCGCGGCTCTGCTTGGGAAGCAGACACTCTGCCAACTGAGTTACTCCCGCTCGGAGCAAGGTGAGTTATAGCAGATCGCGCGAGAGGGGCGGAGGGGGCTGGCCGAGACCCTTCGGTCATGTAGGTCCTGGATCACGCGGCGCCGCGCTCACGTACTGCTTATCCGCGGCACCGGCCGGTTCGTGTCGAGCTGGGCGAGTCGCCGGAGGCTGTCCTCGACTACGAGATGCTAACCGCCAGGAGTGCCGCCCGCGGTGCCGGTGCTGTCAGGTGTCGGAGCGGAGCCGCTCGAGTGTGAGGGTGAGCACGTCCTTGCGCGCGAAGATGCCCAGGAAGCGAACGCCGCACAGGAAGAGCGCCACGCCAAGCCCGCTGTAGAAGAAGGCGATCATCCAGTCCGGTATCACGTGCGAGAGGCGGAGTGCCATGCCGCCGCCCATCATCAGTGCCATCACCGCCCAGGACGAGGCGTTGAAGAAGTGCCAGAAGGGGAGCCGATCCTGCGCCCGCGCGCGGATTCGACCGGTGTGCTTCGCGACGAGCCGGGAGAAGACGAAGAAGTAGAACACGAGGAAGATCATTACGGCGAGCGGGAAGAGGATCGGGTGCGAGGGCGCCAGCCCGAACTCCAGGGGCAGCCCGATCATGCAGACCATCGCGCCCGCGGCGCACCAGACCAGGCCGGCGATGAGTATCAGGTGGTTCTTGGGAATGTGGACGACGTGCACGTTTCGAACACTCCTGACGCACTGGTCGATGGGTGGCGCGATTGTACCCACACGGAATGTGAGGTCGCGCGCAGAGGTATCAGCCTGGCGCTGCACGGCTCCAGGTGCGTATGACTGCCCGTCGGCGGTGTCCCGCGCCGGTTTGGGTGCCGAAGGATAGCCATTGTGACTGCGCTGTCAGAACGTGTACACTCACGTCGTCAACCCGCGATCGCGTCGTCCGTGACAGAGCCACTGGGCACAGGAGCATCGGATATGGATGGTGAGTTCTTCCCCCAGGTACCGGGCCCCATCGCTTTCGGAGGGCTCGCCGCCACCGACCCGCTGTCGTTCAGGGTCTACGATCGCGATCGCGTGGTCCTCGGCAAGAGGATGGAGGATCACCTCCGGATCGCGGTCTGCATGTGGCACTCGTTCGCCTCGCCCGGCGCCGATATGTTCGGCTCCGGTACGTGGGATCGCCCGTGGCTCGATGACGGCGCGGACCCGCTGGCGGCGGCTCGGGCGAAGCTGAGCGCTGCGTTCGAGTTCATCTCCAAGCTGGGCGTCCCGTTCTACACGTTCCACGATCGCGACATCGCCCCGGAGGGGCGCACCTTCGCCGAGACGCAGGCGAACCTCGACGCGATGGTGGGCGAGGCTGAAGCCCACATGGCCCGAACGGGCGTGAAGCTGCTCTGGGGAACGGCCAACCTCTTCGGCCATCCTCGATATGCGGCCGGGGCGGCCACCAATCCCGATCCCGACGTCTTCGCCTTTGCCGCGGCCCAGGTCAAGGCGGCGCTGGAGGCCACTCACAGGCTCGGCGGCGCCAACTACGTCCTCTGGGGCGGCAGGGAAGGCTACGACACGCTGCTCAACACGGACATGGTCCGCGAGGAAAACCAGCTCGCCCGCTTCATGGCATTGGTGGCGGAACACAAGCACCGGATCGGCTTCAATGGCCCGCTCCTGATCGAGCCGAAGCCGCAGGAGCCGACGAAGCACCAGTACGACTTCGACGCCGCCACCGTTCACGGCTTCCTGGCCCGCCACCACCTCGACACCGAGTTTCGGCTGAACCTCGAGGTGAACCACGCCACCCTGGCTGGGCACAGCTTCCATCACGAGGTGACGTACGCGACCTCCCACGGAATCCTGGGCAGCATCGACGCCAACCGTGGCGACTACCAGAGCGGCTGGGACACCGATCAATTCCCGAACTCGGTGGACGAGTTGTCGCTGGCCGTGTACGAGATCGTGCGAGCGGGCGGGCTGACCGACGGCGGCTTCAACTTCGACACCAAGCTCCGTCGCCAGAGTCTGGATCGTACCGATCTATTCCATGCGCACGTCGGCGGGATCGATACGGTCGCCCGATCGCTCCTCGTCGCGGCGGCGATGATCGAGCGGGGAGACCTGGACCGTCTCCGCGAGGAGCGCTACAAGGGCTGGTCGGAAGACCTGGGCCGGTCGATCCTGTCGGGAGAGGTTTCGCTCGAGGCGATTTCGCAGCGCGTCAGCGACGGTGAAATCGACCCTCAGCCGGCCTCCGGTCGCCAGGAAGTGCTCGAGAACCTGGTGAACCGGGAGATCTGGGCGATCGATCGATAACGATCGGCTCGGCAGGCCCCGCGGCGCGACCCGCGCGAGCCGCGCGAGCCACCGAGCGGCTCGGAAGTGTTTCACCGAACGGGGCCGACCTATACTCCGTTCGCGTCTTCCAGCTCCCGGCAGCGGCTGCCTGCCGGTTCGTCAGTCGAGGTCGATGTGATCTTCAAACCTGGGGTGGCGTAATGGACCGGCAGAACGAGGGCAGTCTGAACAGACCGACTCTCAAGGACGTGGCCAGGGAGGCCAACGTCTCGCTGAAGACAGCCTCACGAGTGTTGAATGACGAGCGGTACGTTCGCCCACAGGTCAGAAGCCGCGTCAAGGACGCCATCACGCGGCTGGGGTATCGCAGCAACGATCTCGCGAGAACCCTCAAGCTTGGGACGACGCGCACGATCGGGCTGGTGATCGCGGACATCTCCAACCCCTTCTACGCCTCCTGCGCCCAGGGTGTGGCCCGGGTCGCCAGGCAACGAGGCTACTCAGTGGTTCTCAGCGCTTCGGATGAGGGCCTGCAGGCCGAGCGCGAGTACGTCGAGCTTCTCGTACGCCAGCGGATAGCGGGTCTGCTGCTGGTCCCGGCAGCTGGAGATCATTCGTACCTCGAGAGCGAGCGAAGCCGGGGCCTTCCCATCGTCGCCCTGGACCGTCCCCTGACAGGCCTCGACAGCGACTGCGTGCTCGTCGAGAACGAGGCCGGCGCGCGGGCCATGACCGAGCACCTCATTGCGCACGGCCGCCGTCGAATTGCCCTCCTGAGCGGGTCGCTGGACATCTATACCTATGCGATGCGCCTGCAGGGCTACCGCCTCGCGATGGCGGCGGCGGGCGTCCCCGAGATGATCAGGATGATCGATCCGACGGTCGAGGGCGCGGCTGCCGCCACCGTCGAGCTGATGTCGGAGCCAGAGCCGCCGGATTCCATCTGCTGCGTCAATAACCGGGTCACCGTCGGCGTGCTCGGAGCGCTGGGAAGGCTCGGTATCTCCATACCTGACGACCTCGCCGTGATCGGCTTCGACGATTTCGAGCTAAGCGACGTCGTGCGTCCGCGCCTGACCATGGTTCGCCAGCCGTCGATCGACCTCGGGATGAGCGCAGCGACACTCCTGATCGACCGCATCGAGGGTCTGGAGTCCGGTCCGCCTCGTGCCGTGACGCTGCCGGTCGACGTCATGATCCGGGATTCCTGCGGCCCCCACGAAGGCTTCGGCGGCGTCCCGGCCTGACCGCGAGCCTGACTGCGAGCCTCTGCCGTCAGCGGCCGATGAACGGAACGTCGGGGTTCACGTCGCGGCCGAAGAACTTGAGCAGGACGAGATCTTCCCTGCCCGTGTTGACGACCGAATGGGGCTTGGTTGCGAGATCGTGAGCGATCAGGACCTCGTCGGAGGACGGGTCCTGGCCCCGGATCGGCTGGCCGGCGATCTTTCCGCAGCCCCGCCAGGCCAGGACGGTGTAGACGCCCTTCTCGACCGCGGTGTATGTCATTCCGGGCCGGATCGTCAGCTTCTTGCCGCTGAACTTGGTCGTGTTGTAGTAGATCCAGTGCTCCTCGCCAGCCGGCTGGCGGCTCGACTCGATGAGGCGCGGGCCGAGATGCGTCCTCTCGTAGAGATGGGGGTCGCCGTTGAACTCCCAGTCGACCCATTCGAGCAGGTAGTTCTCGCCAGCGCGCTCCCGATCCTCGTCGCTCACGTCCTTGAACAGGAGTTCTTTCGACAAGATCTTGCCCGCGACCAGGGCCTGGAAGACGGCCAGGGTGTCCGAATCCTCCTGGAGTTCGATCGTGAGCGCGGTTCCCGGCGCGTGGAGGACGCCCGCCGGTACGTGGAAGCCGTCCTCGGGCATCAGCAGCCACGCCCTCGAGTGGCGCAGGATCCCATCGCCGTTCCAGTCGACGAGGTAGGGGAGGAGCACATCCTGGCGCCCCTCCTCGACGATCCAGGGGTTTACGCCCAGGAAGGACTCCGGGTGTGCGCCCATGTCCACGCCATCGGGGAAGAAATAGGCCTCTTCCTTCGGGTTGCGGCCGACCCTGGCGGCATGCTGGAGCCGAGGGTGGATGTGATAGGGGAGGCGGGAGCCGTAGTCGAAGATCTTGGCGAGTCGCCCCAGGCCCGAATGTGTCCGGGCGTACTCGGCTCCCATGACTTCGACCGGGGCGGCAGTCACGGCGTCCCTCAGGGTGATGCGCTGGCCCTCGATCGCCAGATATGAGAGGCCCTCGTCCTCGACGTCGATCCTGTTGTCGGCCTTCGTAGTCGAAGCGAGCCAGCGCTCGCAGATCTCGCCGCGCTCTCCCGAGTCGTACCTGTCCTCGGGCAGATTCAACCGCCGACCGGCTGGGGCAAGCTCGCGTGCGACCCAAGCGGGCTCGAGCGGCAGCACGCCGCCCGTCGCTGCCAGCGCCTCCGAGACGACGTCGCGGATGCCGGCCGCAGCCTCTTCACGAGCGCCGACTAGAGCCATGATCACGGGTCCTTTCTGCGGGTAGACCGGAAGCGCCTGACAGCGCTATCCTAAACTAAGTGACAGCGCTATCATAGCGCCGTCGCGGAAGCCCTGGAATACGGCATCGTGGGCGCCAACGACGGCGCGCCCTCGATTCCGCAGGCGCCTTTCGGTGGCATGAAGGAGTCCGGGCTGGGCCGGGAAGGCGGGAAGTACGCGATGGATCTCTTCCTCGAGACCAAATACGTTTCGTGGGCATTGGAACCGACGAAATAGCCGGCTGAGCCGGCACGCACTACGAACCAAGGAGCAGCAAAATGACCGATCGGGCGGCCCTTCCACAGTACAAAGTCACGGCCATCAACCTCGGCAACCTCAAGCTCGACAAGTCGGTCATGACGTTCCAATCGGGCGAAGGCACGATGGTCGACGTCCCGGTCTGGGGCGCCGCGGTCGAGGGCAACGGTCTCAAGATCCTGATCGATACCGGCGTCAGCACGCCGGAACGCTGGCACTACATGTGTCCGGTCTGGCAGGAGAAGGACGAGACGCTCGAGGCCGGCCTCGCCGAGCTCGGCTGGCGCCCGAACGACATCGACATCGTCATCAACTCGCATCTCCACTGGGACCACTGCGACAACAACTGGCGCCTCCCGAACGCGCGTTTCTACGTCTCGCTGGCCGAATGGGAGTACGCGAAGAACCCGATCGAGATCCAGAAGAAGCTCTACCGGGCCGACTTCAACGCCGGCCCGCTCAGCGTGATGAACTACGTCCTGATCGATCAGGATCTGTTCGAGATTGCGCCCGGCCTCAAGACGATCGAGACGCCCGGTCACTCGGCCGGCCATCAGTCGACCCTCGTCAGCACGGCCGAAGGGCTGCTGTGCGTGGCCGGCGACGCGGCCTGCTTCATGGAGAACCTGACGGCCCCGACGCCTCCGGGCGGGATGACCTCCGCCACGCAGGCACTCGCTTCGATCGACAAGATGTGCCGCACCGCAGACCGGATCTTCATGAACCACGATCCGCAGCTCAAGAAGTTCCAGCAAAGCGACTTCCCGCTGGTTCCCGGGCTGGCCGCGAATGGATAGCCGGAGCTTGCATCCCCTTCTTCTCGGCGTAGACGTCGGCACGAGCGGCCTCAAGGCGGTCCTCCTGGACGAAGCCGGACGGACGGTCGACGAAACGACGGTCGGGTACGAGCTGCGTAGCCCCCGGCCGGGCTGGGCGGAACAGGACCCCGAGACGTGGTGGAACGCTCTCCGGGAAGCCCTCGCCGTGCTCTGGGGCCGCGGGATCGACCCGGCGTCGGTGGCGGCCGTTGGTCTCACCGGTCAGATGCACAGCCTCGCGGTGCTCGATTCGAGTGGCAAGGTCCTGTGCCCCGCCTTGCTCTGGTGCGATCAGCGGACCGGCGACGAGTGCATCGAGATCACCGAGCGGATCGGCGCGGAGACCCTGCTGGATCGAACCGGCAATGTCGCCCTCGCGGGGTTCACCGCGCCCAAGATCCTCTGGATCCGGCGCAACTGGCCGGAGGTCTATGCGCGGGCTGCACATCTGCTGGTAACCAAGGACTTCATCCGATACCGACTCACGGGCGACTTCGTGAGTGAGATGTCCGACGCGTCCGGGACCCTGCTGCTCGATGTCCGGCGACGGGCCTGGGCCGGCGACGTCATCGCCGAGCTGGGCATCGCGCCGACGCTCCTCCCGCGCCTCGTCGAAGGGAACGAAGTCACCGGCTCCGTCAACGCCGCCGCGGCAGCCTGGACGGGTCTCGTGAAAGGCACCCCAGTCGTTGCCGGCGGTGGCGACAACGCCGCAGCCGCCGTTGGCTTGGGGGCCGTCGACCCCGGAATCCTGACCCTGTCCATCGGTACTTCAGGGGTGATCTTCGCCCCGCTCGACCGGTGTCCCAGCACGGTGGACGGAAAGGTCCATGTCTTCTGCCATGCGCTCCCGAACCGCTGGCACCTGATGTCGGTGACCATGGCCGCGGGCGGGTCATTGCACTGGTTCCGGGAACTGCTCGCGCCGTTGCTGCCGGTTCAGGGAGACGCTGCGTACGAATTGATCGGCGAGCGCGCGGGACGGGCCGCTCCGGGGGCCGGCGGGGTCGTGTTCCTGCCGTACCTGAGCGGCGAGCGAACGCCGCATGCCGATCCCAACGCACGCGGCGTCTTCTACGGGCTTCACATGGGCACGAGCCTGGACGACATCGCTCGAGCCATTCTCGAAGGCGTTGCGTTCAGCCAGCGCGAGTGTCTGGACCTGATGCGCGAGGCCGGAGCGGTCGCGACTGTCGCGAGGGGAGCCGGCGGCGGGCTTTCGAGCCCGCTGTGGCGGCAGATCGTCGCCGATTCCCTTGGCATCGGGCTCCAGATGGCACCGAGTATGGGCGCGGCGCGAGGAGCCGCCGTGCTGGCCGGTCTCGGCGTGGACCTGTACGCCAGCTCGGAAGTCGGGGTGGACTGGGCCGCCGAGCCGATCCAGAGCCCGAGCGAGGCAGGGGCCCGATCCCTGGCGGCTCCGTACGCCCTATACACGGATCTGTATCCACGCCTCCAGCCCGTCTTCGAGGCCGCCGCGCGAAGTCCCTTGGGCGGAGCCGGCGAGTGACGCGAGCGCCGCATGGACAGGTCCGGCCGCGCCGGCAATCGAGTAACACATCAGAGGTGCAAGATGCTGAAGACCCGCTTGCTACATCCGCAGATTCTGGAGGCACTGGCTGAGGCCGGCCACGGTTCCCGAATCCTGATCGCCGACAGCAACTTCCCCATGCTCACGGGGTCCGCCGCGTCCGCTCGTCGCGTCTATCTGAACCTGGCGCCCGGCCAGCTGACCGTTGCCGACGTGCTGCGTGTCCTGGTCGACACGATCGCGGTCGAGGCGGTCGTCATGGCGATCCCCGCAAGCGGCGAGGTGCCCCCCATCCACGCTGAGGTCCGCGAGCTGCTACCGGACGTACCGTTCGAGACTTGCACCCGGGACCAGCTCTTCGACATCGCCGGCGGCCCGGACCTGGCTCTCGCCATTGCGACCGGCGAGCCGCGACGTCATTCCAACGTCTTGCTGACGATCGGCGTGGTCGCGGCGGACTAGGCTCGGCTCGAAGTCGCCGCGGTCGCCTACATGTTCGGGCGGATTCGAGTCGAGCCGACGTAGCCAATCGTCCTATCGATCGTCTTGCTCGAACGGCTCGCCAAACAGCCAGCGAAGATTCTCTTCGAGCCTCGCCCACCAGAGATACGTGTCCGTGCCGGACTCTCGCGGCGGAGCGGGTCGCTCGAGATTCCCAAGCACGCGCACGCGCTTTCGATCCGCCGGTTTCATCTTGACGAGATGGAGCCGCGCGGGCCCGAGTCTGCGGGGCGGAGCGTTCTTGACCTGGGCGGCGGGCCGGAGTGGCAAGCGGCCGATCTCATCGAGCGCCGGCACGACAGTCCCGATCCAGTCGAGGGCCTCGATCATTGGCACTCGGTCGCCATCGTCGCCTTCGTCGATCTCGGCGACTCGGAGAAGTGCGATGCGGCCATCGTCGCGCTCAAAGGCGATGACTTCGCCACCACAGAACTCGGTCGTCAATGGCCGATACGGCCGGATACGAACTTCTGGCCGACTCGGACCGAGTAGATCAGATCGCAGGTCGTCGAGCACCTTACGCCGCTTGCGGGCGAGCTTCGGAGCTTCGCTTTCCCAACGAGCGAGGTCCGTCTCCATAAGAGCGAGCGCCTGGTCGCGGACGCGCGGCTCAAGTCGTCCGAGCTTGCTTTGGACTGCGGCGAGTGCGGTCCAGAAGATCGGGGCCTCGTCTTCGTCAGGTAGCCCGCGCGACAGCAGGGCGTCGGTCGCCTCGGGCCCAGTCAGACCCTTCACGAGAGGTGCTCGGTAGTCGGCCCGCACGTCGGAGGCGAGGTCGTCCCCGAACAGGCTCACGCTCCAAGTTCCGAATCCACCGCCTCCTCGTCCGATGCCAGGGCGTCTCGCAGATGATGGCAGACGCCGGGCACGCTTTGGCGGCGGCTCGTTGGTCTATTCCATTCACAGGCTCTAAGTCAGATCGGGCACGGGGGCCGGGAGCGTCAAAGTACCCCGCGGCGCCGCTCCGGTAGACTCAGCCGCCATGAACGGGATCGTCGCGCTCGTCGGCTCCGGCGAGTTCACCCAGGCCATGGCCGAGGTGGACCGAGCGCTGCTGGCATCCACCGGCCGCGACCGGCCGCGCGCGGCCATCGTGCCGACAGCCTCGTGGCCGGACGGCGAGGCCATCTTCATGCGCTGGGCGGCCCAGGGCGAGGCTCATTTCGCCGCCCTCGGAGCGGTGCCTGTGCCCGTCCTGATCCGGGACCGCGCCTCGGCCGATGACCCGGTGGCCGTCGCGGGAATATCGGACGCGGACCTCATCTACCTATCCGGCGGCAAGCCGGGCCACCTCCTGGCGATGCTCCGGGACAGTGCAGCGGGTGCTGCCCTGCGGGAGGCACATGCCCGTGGAGCGGTGATCGCGGGTTGCTCGGCCGGGGCCATGGTGCTGGGCGGGCACCAGATCCGGACGGGTGGTCGGGGCTTCCTGCAGCCGCCCCTGAGCTGGCAAGACGGGCTCGGCCTGGTGCCCGGTCTGGTGGTCGTGCCCCACTACGACGCAATCCCCGAGACGCTGGTGGCGCCACTGGTCCTTGCCGCTCCGGAGGGCGCGGTCGTGGTGGGGATCGACGAGGAGACCGCCGTCGTCGGCCGCGACGGCGCGTGGCAGGTTCATGGCCGCGGCCGCGTCACTGTCTGGCGCGGACGGCGGCGCGAGCGTCACCGCGCCGGTTCGGCCGTCTCGTTCTGAGCGGCTGGGTCGGCCGCCGGCGCCACCGGGTCGCGCGCCGCGGCTCGGCGTCGAACGCGCCGCACCCGCGGCTTCGGACCCGGGAGTGGCCACCAGTCGCACGGACACAGGCCCTTCGGGCAGCCAGCATGCGGAAGGCGCTCCGCCCGCAGCTCGGCCGCGATGGTGAAGGCTCGCCCGTTGTCGCGGCCGCAGATGGCGCAGCAGCCGGCGGCGACCACCTCGACCTGCTCCCCGATTCCGACGAACGAGCGCAGCGTCGCCTCAGACCAGGCCCGATGCAGTGCCACGATCTCGTCTGAAGGCGGGATGGCGGACCCGGAAGCGCGGTAAAGGGCGGCCGCCTGCGCGCGTCTGATCCGCGCCACCTCGTCCCAGCGCTTGTCCCTATGTGCCGTCCTTACGGCGCGCTCGGCGGCGGCCAGATACAGGTCCTTCGAGGCCGTAACGACCGCCTCCGAAGGCGGCACCGCGCCCAGTCGAGCGACCCGGTTGGCCGGCGCCGACACGCCTTTGGCCAATACGAGCCAGCCGCGCCGCTCGCTCGTCCAGGTGCGCTCGTCGGTCTCGCGGTCGCGCTCCGACTCGAAAACTTCGACCGCTTCCTCGGTGAGGAGCACGCGCCTGCCGTCGACCCGCCGAACGACGATCCGACGCCGGCACCGCGGGCACAGGCGCCCACGCTCGGGTGGCGGATCCAGCAGGGCCGCGCAGTAAGGGCAAGACGCGGGTGCGGCGGGCTGTGGCGGGGGCGGAGTCGCGAATGGCTCGCTCGGCGCGACGTTCTCCGACGAGGCGGACGCCGCCTCGTCGGAGGCCCCCGACCGAATCTCCGCCCCGGTGTCTGGTCGACCGCCTCCGAGGAGGCGCTTGAGGAAGCCGATGCTGATCTCCCGTGCCCGCTAAGCATCTGCCCAGGAGTTGGGACCGCCGGAGAGCCCATGACAACCGAGCACGCCAAATGAAAGTTACAGCAGATCAGACCCGAGGAGCGAAGGAGCTCTCGGTTGAATTTCCGGCTTCCGCGAGTGCGATCGGGCGCGAGCGCAACGGTCGGCCCACTTACTCGGGCGACACTACCCCGATCGTGAGAAGCAGGTTGGCATACAGCCGCTGCTCGCCGGTCGAAATCGCGAGGGCGAGGTCCGGGCCGCGCGCCGCGTCGTAGAATTCGAAACGGCCGAGGGCTTGAAGCGGAACGTTGGGCAACAGGCGGCGGAACTCGGCGAAGACGTTGGGCTCGTCGCCGGTTTCGGGAACCATGACGTGGGCCGCCTCAATGGAGATGGCATCCACGAGTATGCGGAGCACGTCCGTAACGGTCAGCTTCCCGGGTGCCAGGTTGAGGTAGATACGGTGGGCGGCCGAATTCGTGCGCGTCGACAGCGGGTAGTTGCCGTCTGCGATCAGGATCTGGGCGCCGTGGCCGGCCTCCCCGAGCGCACGGAGAATCTCGGGATGGAGCAAGCGGGTCTTCAGCATCGTGCACTCCTGCAGCGGTGGCCGGCGCCAGCATTGCATGCTCTCACGAACGGCCAATCGAGGGCGAAACGACCTGTGCCCCGGCGCCAGACTTGGCCGCTGCGTCCGGGCCCGCTCCTGGTATCGTGGCGTTCATGGACCATCGCGCCCAGGACCAGCTCGATATGCATGCCCAGGCCGTTCCGTCGTCCGCGCTAATCGCCGCGCTGTGGCTCGGTCGGACGCCGTATCGCGACGCCTGGGATCTGCAGCATCGGCTCGTGACCGCTCGCGCCACGGGCCTCGTCGGCGATCAGCTGCTGCTGGTCGAGCACGAGCCCGTCCTGACACTCGGCCGCCACAGTGACCCCGCGCACGTCCTGGCCAGCTCGGAAGCTCTGGCTGCTCGCGGGGTGGAGTTGATCCGCGTAGAGCGTGGCGGCGAGGTGACGTATCACGGTCCGGGCCAGCTCGTGGCATATCCGATCCTGCGCCTGGCGGACCGGGGCTTGCTCGTTCGGCCTCTCGTGCGAGCGCTCGAAGCCGCCCTCGCCGAGACATGCCGGTCGTTCGGGGTCGAGGCCGGTCCCAGAGATGGCTACCCCGGCTGCTGGTGCGGCGACGGGAGCCGAAAGATCGGCGCCGTCGGCATTCGCGTGGAGCGCGGGGTCAGCTACCACGGGATCGCGCTGAACGTGAGCGTCAGCCTGGCCGACTTCGAGCTGATCGATGCCTGCGGCATGCCCGGGGTCGAATCGACCTCGATCGCGCGCGAGCTCGGCGAACCCTCCGAACCCACGATCGAATCGGTCGCGCGGGCGGCAACGGCTTTCGCGTCGGCCTTCGCCACCGCGCTCGGGTTGCCCCTCGCCGGCGAACCCTTCTCGGCCGCCGATCCAGTCGGCCAGCGCGCCGCTCTCGAGGAGCTGCTTTCGGGGCGCGCGGCTCACCCGGTCGCGGTCGGAGCCGGCTGATGGGAGCCGGGCTCTTCGAGCTGCGCCGCGATTCGATCACCGGTTGGTGGGTCGCTACCGTCGTCGATCGCAAGTTCGAACGCGGCCGATTCTCGCTGCCGGCGGCCCAGGTGGACGACGGCGGGTCCTGCCAGAACTGCACCGACCCCCCGGGCGAGGGCATCAGGGTCCGGAGCCTCAAGGACTACGCTTTCCACGTCGTGGGGTCGGAGATCGAAGCTCGCGAGATGGAGCGGGGCCTCTCTCAGGTGGCCCTGTCGCAGGCTCGCGCGTCCGGCAGCTGGCGGACGATCGTGGCCCCGCCTCGGGAGCATCGGCCCCTTCAGCGCATTGGCAGTGCCCCGTTGCGCGAGATGCTGACATTGGCCCGCGATGCGATCGCCGACGCAACCAGGGTCGGCCAGACCGAGTACCTGCAAGTCGTGCAGAACTGGGGCGCGCAGGCCGGAGCCAGGACCAACCACCTCTGCATCGACCTGTACGACCTGCCGCAGATTCCGCATCGCGTCGCCGAGGAGATCGGAGGCGCGGCCCGCTGCATGATCCGTGAAGGCGAGTGCCCATACTGCCGGCTCGCGCGCGAAGAAGCTCGCATCGAGACGCGCCTCATCTGGCAGGACGCGGAGAGCGTGGCGTTCGCCCCGTACGCGTCACGATCTCCGTTCGAGGTCTGGGTTGTGCCACGGCGCCACGCCGCCGACTTCGGGCGCGCCAGCGACGTTGATGTAGCGTCCACGGCCGAAGCGCTGCGACAGGTCCTCGGCAGGCTGGCCCGCCTGGACGGTCCGCCTCACAACCTCGTGCTGCACACGGCCCCGCTTCGCGAGCGAGTCGACGCGACGTACCATTGGCACTGGGAGATCCATCCGCGACTGCGCGAGATCGCCGGACTTGAGTTGGGGACGGGCTTGCCCGTCAACCCGGTCTCGCCCGAGGAGGCCGTGGAAGAGTTGCTCCGGCAGAGCTATGCAGGGGAGACCGCAGGTACGCCATGAAACCAGGGGGGACCGGGCCGGGGCGTCACAGCGAGTTCAGGGGGCTCGTCACATCGGCCGCGTGCGGGGTAGCGCCCAGACCAAGGTCGGCTCAGCACCAACGGGCGGCGAGGCAGTGGCTTTCAACACCGCGACATGGCGAATGGGGATCGGCGTGACAGCCACGCCCGAAGCCGACGACGAGCGCACGGTCGAGAGCGTTGCCGACCGCGCCTTCATCGAGGATCTCTTCGCTCTCCATCACGGCGAGATATATGCCTATGTCTATCGGATGGTCCGGGACTCCGAACTCGCGGCCGACTTCGCGCAGGACACATTCATCAAGGCCTATCGCCACCTGGGCAGCCTGGAGGACCGAGCCAAGGCCCGGGCGTGGCTGTATCAGATCGCACATCGCGTCGTCCTGGACGAGTTGCGCCGCCGCCGCATCGTGCGCTTCCTGCCCCTCGTTGGGGACTATCACGGCGGCGCTGCCCCGTCGGCCGAGCATCTGGCCATGGAGATGCGCCTGTCCGGACCGCTTGCCCGTGCCCTGGCCCGGATCCCCGATCGGCAGCGAGCGGCCCTGCTGATGGCCGAAGTCAACGACATGACGGGTCTCGAACTCGCCGATGCTCTGGGCGTCAGCCACGTGGCGGCGCGGGCGTTGCTCACCAGGGCCCGCGAGAGTCTGCGTCAGGCCCTCGCCGACGAGCGTCGCGCGGAGAAGGAGCGCGAAGCCGCTCTCGACGCCAGGTATGCCGCGCAGGCGAGCGTCGTCGATCCGCGCCGGACCTCGCCGAACCACTCCGACGACTCGAACGGGATCGATCGATGAGCCGCGTAAGCCGCGCCTTGCGCGACTCCGAGCGCATCCACGAACGAGCCACGCTGCTCGCCTCGGAGGCGATCGACTCCGCGCTCGAGCCGGCCGATGCCGCCTGGCTGGCCGAGCATCTGGACGGCTGCGCCGACTGCCAAACGGTCGCGGACGAATACCGCTCGCTGAGGGACGAGTTGCGTTCCCTTGCCGCTCCGGAGCCGCCGCGCGACCTGTGGGCGCGGACCTCCGCCGCCCTCGACGAACTCGACCGATCGGGTCAGCGCAAAGGTGTCGCCCTGCGGTTGGGCTTCGGTGGACTGGCCGCCAATCGCTCGTTCGTCGGTACGGCCGTCGCCGTCTCGTTGGTCGTGGTCTTCTCGGGCATCTCCCTGCTCTCGCAGGTCCCCGGCAGCCGTGGCTCCGGGTCGGGTCGACCCAGCGACCTCGCCGTTGGACCGCCCACCACCTTGCCCGCTGACGCTCCGGTGGCCGTAGTGGACGGGACCAGCTACTGGATCAAGCGCGATGGCGAGACTTACCAGATCCGCAGTGGCTCGTCGAAATGCTCAGGCTCGATCGACCGCTGTTACGTTTCGAGCGATAGTGGCACGACGGTGGGCTCGATCACAAGCACCAGCCCCGTCTTCGCCGCGCTGGCGCCTGACGCACGACAAGCGGCGGTGTGGAACGGCGACACCATCGCCATCCTGCCGCTCGCGCCCGAAGCGCCTTCGACCGTGGCGATCGACCAGATGACGCCTCGCCCGAGCGTAACCTCTTCGGCAGTCGCCACTCCCACGGCGTCGACGGCTACGGCTACCGCGACGTCTACGGCCGTTGCGAGCGCCTCGGCGACCCCGACTTCCAGAGTCGTCACTCCGAGCGCTCCTCCGACCGTATCCGCGAGCCCGTCCCAGAGCGCCAGCCCCAGCCCCACGATTGCGTCGACTCCGGCAGTTCCGGTGAGCGTCCCGACCGCAATCCTCAACGGCTACAAGGTGGTTGGGCGCAATCCTGAGTTCTCGGCCGACGGGTTGTGGGTCGCCTTCTCCGCTGCTCCAACGAACTTCGGTAATGGGCCGGATCTGTTCGTCTGGAAGGTCGGGCAGGAACGGGCGCATGCGGTCACTTCAGCCCACGCCGATCTCTTCTCCGGCTGGTTCGGCTCCCAGATCCTCGTCAGTGAGCTGTCAGCGGGCCAGAGCGGCGCTGCTGCCGGTGACATCGCGAGCCCGTCCGCTTCCGCCGCCCCCTCAATTCAGGCGAGCGGTGCTTCGGTCTCGTACTTGTTCGATCCGGCTACTGACACCGCTCAGAGCATAGGTCGACCGATGCTGCTTCCGGTGGCGGACCCGACGCGCACTTTCCTGGTCTACTGGTCCGGGACGATCGTGTTGGATGCCACGTCCGGGCAACTCAAAGCCGGGAAGGGCAATCTCTACCTCGACTCGTGGGCCAACCTGACGCTGACGCCTGCGGCTCTCGACGGTGCGACACCCGCGCCCTCCGCTTCCGCCCCGACCGTCAGCCAGGCGCCGAGCGCGAGCCCGACCCCCGAATCCACGGCGTCGAACGAGGCCATTCCCAGCCCGACTCCCTCGTCGATACCGCAGCCAAGTGCCTCGCCGATCTTGCCGCAGTTGCTTCGAGCGTCTGCGATCGACAGCGTCGCCAACTGGGTCGTGGACTGGGATGCGACCGGCCAGCACGTCGCGGTCTGGGTGGGCGACCCGTCGAGCCAGAGCGTGGGCGTGGTGAGCCTGTTCGCCATCGACCACGGGCTCGTGGCGACGGCCGGCCCGTTGTTCGCCGCGCGCGGTCTATCGAGCGTGCAATTCGACAACGGTTTCCTCGTATACACGACGCCGGCCGAGGGCAGCGACGGCAAGACGTACCTGGTTCCGCTGCCGTCGACGCCGGCAGGGCCGAGCCCTTCGCCGAGCCCGTCCGCCAGTCCCACTGAAGGGCCGAGCCAGACGGCGGCCGCCACTCCGCAGCCGACCGCTTCCCCGACCGACGGCCCAGGCAGCTAGGGCGCGGGCGACCGGGAGTCCGGCGCTGTATCCTTCGCACTACCTTTAACGACCGGCACGGTGAGGCCGGGAAGGAGGAGTGCGCCTGTGCCAGGCAGCGACATCCGATGACCGACCGGCAGATCATGACCGACGACGAGATCCGGCGAGCCATCGTCCGGATCTCTCATGAGATCGTCGAAAAGCAGGCCGGCACGCAGGGTCTGGCGCTGGTGGGGATCCAGAGACGGGGAGTGCCTCTCGCTCGGCGGATCGCCGATGCGATCGAGGAACACGAGGGCGTGCGCGTTCCCGTCGGTGCGCTGGACATCACCTTCTACCGCGACGACCTCTCACTAGTGGCCCAGCAGCCCATCGTCAAGGGCACCGATCTCCCGTTCGATCTGAATGGCACGACCATCGTGCTGGTCGATGACGTGCTCTACACGGGCCGAACCGTCCGTTGCGCGATGGATGCCCTGATCGACTTTGGGCGGCCGCGCGCCATCAGACTGGCGGTGCTGATCGACCGGGGCCATCGCGAACTGCCTATCCGCGCCGACCACGTGGGCAAGAACGTCCCCACATCTCGCGAGGAGATCGTCAAGGTCCACGTGGCCGAGACCGATGGCCGCGACGAGGTCAGCATTGCCCGGCAGGCGCGGGCCGGGGAGCCAGCCGGGGAGCCCGCCGCAGCGGGTAACCAGTGACCGCCCAGACCGAAGCCGTTTCGGCCGCCGCCGTAAAGCCCGTCGGCGTCGCCCCCGGAGCAGTCTGGCATCACCGCCATCTCCTCGACCTGGACGTTGTCAGCTGGCCCGAGATCGAGCTCATCATGCGGACCACGGACGAGATGAAGGGCATCCTCGCCCGGCCGATCCGCAAGGTGCCCGCGCTCAACGGCCGGCGCGTAACGACGCTGTTCTACGAGGCCTCGACACGTACTCGAGTCTCGTTCGAGACCGCCGCTCGGAACCTCTCGGCGGACGTGGTGAGTGTGTCGACGGCCACGTCGTCGGTTACCAAGGGCGAGTCCCTCGTGGACACGATCCGGACGCTCGAGGCGCTGGGCGCGGAGATACTCGTGATGCGCCATTCGGTGTCGGGCGCGCCTTACCTGGCGGCGGACATCTTCGGCGGGCACGTGCTCAACGGTGGGGACGGCTGGCACGCCCATCCCACGCAGGCGCTGCTCGACCTGTACACGATGCGTCAGCACCTTCCCGGAGGCGACTTGCATGGCCGCAAGGTCGCGATCGTCGGCGACATCCTCCACTCGCGGGTGGCACGTTCCAACATCTGGTCGCTGACCGCGGCCGGTGCCGACCTGTGGCTGTGCGGCCCGGCCACGCTTCTGCGAGGGATGGATCGGTGGGCGACGGCGTGGAGCGGCGGCGCGATCCCGGGCCGCGGCCGGTTCCACGTCACGAGCGACGTGAACGAGGCGCTGCGGGACGCGGACGTGGTGATGGCCCTGCGAATCCAGCGCGAGCGCATGCAGGGCGGCCTGCTTCCCTCGCTGCGCGAATACGCGGCTCGCTTCGGGATCAACGCGGAACGCGTCGCTCTGGCTCGTCCCGAGGCCATCGTGATGCACCCCGGTCCGATGAACGAGGGCGTGGAGATCGCCCCGGACGTCGCCATGAGCGGTCGGGCGGTGATCACCGAACAGGTGACCAACGGCGTCGCGGTTCGGATGGCGCTGCTCTACCTGCTCGCCGGGTCGCACGACGCGGCCCACTCGCACGATGCTGCCCACTCGCACGATGCTGCCCACTCGGGCGAGGCAACGCGATGAGCGCGCAACCGGCGGCGGCGCTGGGCCCGAAAGTCGGCGAGAAGGTCGAACGGTTCGAGCTCGATAAGGCCTGGCTCGTCGACCCCGTCTCCGGCCGCGAAGGCCCCGGCGAAATCGTCGTGATCGACGGCATCCTCGAATCGGTCGTGTGGCTCGAAGGCGAGGAGGCTGCCGGCGTCACCGATGCGGGCGTCGTCGTCGCGCCGGGCTTCTTCGACCTGCATGCGCACTTCCGCGAGCCCGGGTTCGAGGATGCGGAGACCGTCGCGACCGGTTCGGCTGCCGCGGCTCACGGCGGCTACACGACCGTGGCGCTCATGCCGAACACCGAGCCCGCCCTCGACGAACCGGGCGTGCTCGAACGAATTCGATCGGCCTCCCGTGCGAGCGGCTCGCCCGTCGAGGTCCTCGCCTATGGCGCGGTTTCGGTCGATCGGGCGGGGGAGCAGCTCTCCGCGATGGGTGAGCTGGCCGACGCCGGCGTGCTCGGCTACTCGGACGACGGTGCGCCGGTTCGCACCGCCAAGTTGCTGCGCAGCGCGCTCCTGTACGCCGGGATGCTCGGCCTGCCGGTCGTGGAGCATGCCGAAGATTCGGAGATGACCGCCGGCGCGGAGGCCGCCGAGGGCTACGTGGCCTCGGTCCTGGGACTGGCGGGATGGCCGGAAGCGGCCGAGGTCAACGCCGTCTCGCGCGATCTGGCGGTATTCGCCGACGCCCTGCGCGACGAGCCGCGTGCCCGACTCCACCTGACCCACGTTTCGACCGGCGCCGCCCTCGACCTGGTGCGCCGTGCGAAGGCCGCGGGCCTGCCTGTTACCTGCGACGTGACGCCGCACCATCTAGCGCTCGCCGACGAGTGGATCGCCGGCGCGCGGCGCTGGTCGTGGGAAGCGCTCGGCGCCGACGGGAAGCCGCGCGATCCATGGGCCGACGGCGCGCTCGTCGCCACTCCCTACAACACCGCTCTCCGGGTCAACCCGCCGCTCCGGACCCCGACCGACGCCGCCGCGTGCCTCGCCGCGCTGCTCGACGGCACGGCCGACGCGGTCGCCACCGACCATGCCCCGCACACGATCGTGGACAAGGAAGTGGAGTTCGGGCACGCGTCCAATGGCATCAGCGGCATCGAGACTGCGCTCGGCGTTCTGCTCGCCCTCGTGGACGCGGGCAAGCTGCCCCTCGCGCGAGCGGTCGCGGCGCTGACCGTGGGCCCGGCGGGCGTCGCGGGCGGCTGGCCCGGCGTGGCCGCAACGGCAGCAGCGCGAGCCCGCGGCCTCGTCGAAGGCTCACCCGCCGACCTGGTCGTGTTCGACCGGAGCGATCGCTGGCTCGTCACCGAAGAGACGTTGCGCTCCAAGGGCAAGAACTCGCCGCTGCTGGGGCGTGAGCTGCCCGGCCGCGTGCTCCTCACCATCGCCGGCGGCCGGCTGGCATACGAGGACTCTGGCGAGTAACGAAACCGCGCCGGGTTCGGGCGTGCGAGAATATGCCCCCACAGAAATGAGGAGAGCTCAGTACCCGTGCCAGTCCTTGCGACCTTCTTCTCAGTCCGTCGTGGGCGCGACCCGTTCTTCAAGTTCTTCATGAAGACGCTGATGCCGCGTCAGATGAAGCAGTACGAGGAGAAGTTCGGGATCAAGTTTATGGGCTGGTACAACGTCGCCCACGGTTGGGATTTCGACAACGTGATCCTGCTGGACCTGCCCGACTACGCCACGCTTGACAAGCTGGAAGCCGACGAGGCGACCCGAGCCCTGGGTCACCGCGCCGGCGAGTGGATGTTCGAGAGACATCATTCGATGTTCCTCCGGGAGCGGATCGGCCCGGACCTCGAGTTCAAAGGATAGGAGCGAACCCGATGGATACGAGCCGCAAGGACTTGCTGGGCGAACTCGCCGCCGACGCTTCCCTGGAGCGATCCGACTTCCTCGTCCAGGCGTCGGCTCAGCTCCGCCGCTTCCTCGAGACGAACAGCGACCGCATCGCCGAGATCGGCGGCGTGGTCCTGATCGACGACGAGGTCGACTACCTCGCCATCGCGCCGGATCTCTCGTTCCGAAGCCGGAGCCGCTACCTCGACGAGGCTACCGGCAAGTGGGTGTCCGAGACCGAGGTCATCGAGAGCCCTTCCGAGCTGGTCGAGCTGTACAACCTCGCCGACGTTTTCGCAGCTTTCGGTGAAGCCACCGTTGCTGAAGGAGCCGAGGAAGACGCAGCTGAGGAAGGCGCCGAGCCCGAAGAAGGTGCCGAAGTTCCGGCCGGCGATGGCGAAAATCCCTACGCCGCAGCCGCGGACGACTGGGCCGCGGCCCACGACTACGAGGAGCCGCCGGAGACCGAGGAAGAGGCTGCCGGGCGCTTGTACGACCTCGCGCTCGCCTTCCAGGAGCGAAGTCAGCAGACGGAGGCCCACCTCCTCGAACAATTCGAGGCGGCCGCGGCGCAATATTCGGCTCTCCTGGGCGACCTGATCATCGTGGATGACGAAGACGAGCGGCTCACCCTGAAGGCATCCGGCTCGTTCGTCGCCGAGGTGATCCCAGAGGCCGAACAGGAATCCGGCCAGTGGCGCCAGCTCGAAGGTCCGGACGCCATCGTCGAGTTCTACGACCCGACCGACGTCTTCGGCGACCTGGCCGACACCCTCGGCGAGGCATTCCCGAGCCTGACAGAGGGCGAGTCCGACGAGGATGACGAAGAGGACGACGAGGAAGCCGACGGCGAGGCTGAGGCCGGCGGGGCCCAAGAAGATGCCGCCGCCGAAGCCAGCGAACCCACCGAAGACGAGGGAGACGGCAAGCCCCGGTGACGATGCGGCTCGTCTCGGCTGAGCTGGTCGAAAGCCGGCAGATCCTGCCGGGGCAGTGGATCCAGTCGTTCCACGCACCCGAGCTTGCCACCGGATCGCGCGCCGGCCAATTCGTCCACGTTCGCACGGGCGACTACTCCGGCCTGGTCCTGCGGCGTCCGTTCTCGATCAACACCGCGGACCCTGCCACGGGCACGATTACGCTCCACTTCCGCACCGTCGGGCGCGGCACGGAGTGGCTCACCCGCGTCCGGGAGGGCGAGCGGCTCGACATGCTCGGGCCGCTGGGCCGGCCGTTCGAGGTGGATCCACGGAGCCAGCATCTCCTGCTGATCGCCGGCGGCCTCGGGATGGCCGGGGTGCGGATGCTCGCCGACGAAGCGGTTCGCGACGGGCGGCAGGTCGTCGTCCTGTTCGGGGCGCTCAGCGCGACGCACGTCTACCCCTCGAGCTTGCTCCCCGACGAAGTCGAGTACGTCGTAGCCACGGACGACGGATCGCTGGGACATCGCGGTTTCGTGACCGAGCTCGTCGCGGACTACGAAGCGTGGGCCGACCAGGCGTTCGCATGCGGTCCGCACCCGATGCTCAAGCGGCTCGCGGCGCTGGCCGCCGGGCGGCGCGAGCGGCTGGGCGTCGCGAAGCTCGGACGGAAGCGCGGCGGCGGCAAGCACGATCCGGCCGGGTCGCCGGCGGCGCGGCGCAAAGCCTTCCTGCAGGTTTCGATGGAGCAGACGATGGGCTGCGCCGTTGGGGCGTGCCTGGGCTGCGTCGTCATCGGCACCGACGGCCCGCAGCGCGTTTGCCGCGAGGGGCCCGTCTTCGCGTCCGAGGAGATCGCCTGGGAGTCGATCGCGTGAAGGCCCGCAAGAAGGTCGTCGTAGCGTCGGACTTCCACAACTCGGAATTCCGCATCGGCAAGGACTCCGACAGATCGAAGCGGACTCCGACGGTGCGAAAGGTCAAGAGCCCGATCGCGCCGCTCGGACGTCCGGCGGGCCGCACCCGCGTCGAGACCGGCGCTTCGGCCGTGGCCGACCTCGGCACGAGCCCCGCCGCGCGGCCGACGCTCGCCGAGCGCGAGCGACTCGAGCTGATCGACATGTCGGTCGAGCTGGCGCCCGAGCGCGGGCTGCTGCTGTCGAACCCGATCATGGTCGCGTCGGGGACGTTCGGCTACGGCGTCGAATACGGCGACGTGGTGGATGTCCAGCGGATCGGCGCCATCTGCTGCAAGGGCACGACGCTGCGGCCGCGGGCCGGCAATCCGCCGCCGCGCGTGACCGAGACGCCCGGCGGGATGCTGAACTCGATCGGCCTGCAGAACCCGGGCGTGGACGCCGTCATCGCGAAGTACGGCGATATCTGGCAGGGCTGGCAGGTGCCGGTCATCGTCAACGTCGCCGGCGAGTCGATCGAGGACTATGTCGAGGTGGCCCGGCGCCTGGACGGCGTGCCCGGCGTGGCGGGCATCGAGCTGAACATCAGCTGTCCCAACGTCGGCAAGGGCGGCCTGCAATTCGCCATCGACAAGGATGCGGCCCGAGCCGTGACGGCCGCTGTCCGGCGGGCGACCGAGCTGCCGCTGCTCGTCAAGCTCTCGCCGAACGTGGCCGACGTGCGGCCCATCGCCAAGGCGATCGAAGAGGCGGGCGCCGACGCGCTCACGGCGATCAACACGCTCTCCGGGCTGGCGGTTTCCGCCGATCGCACGCGGGCGTTCCTGGGCAATACGTACGGCGGTCTTTCGGGGCCGGCGATCAAACCCGTCGCGCTGCGGATCGTGTACGAGGTGGCGCAGGTCGTACAGATCCCGATCGTGGCCATCGGCGGCATCACGGAGCTGGCGGACGTGCTGGACTTCCTGGCCGTTGGGGCCTCGGCCGTGCAGGTCGGCACGGCGATATTCGCCGACCCGGAGCTGCCGGTCAGGCTCGGCGACGAGCTGCGGGCAGAATGCCTGCGCCGCGGGCTGGCCTCGTACCGGCCGCTCGTCGGAACCGCGCTGCCGCACCGCGCCGCGGCATCGTCGGCCAGGGGCGTGGAGTACCGGCCGTGACGACGATTCGGTCGGCAGTCGAGCTGGCGGCGGCCGCGGCGATCGCGGCGCGAACGGAGGAGCTGTTCCGCCGCTCCGGCGCTCTCAAGGAAGGCCACTTCCTGCTCAAGAGCGGCAAGCACTCTGAGCGATATCTCGAGAAGTTCCTCGTCCTGCAGGATCCGGCGGCCACGAGCGAGTTGTGCGGCTTCTGGGCGGCGCAGCATCGGGGCGCGGACGGGGCGCCGATCGTGGACGTCGTGGCCGGCCCGACGACGGGCGGCATCGTGCTCGCCTTCGAGACGGCGCGCCAGCTGGGCGTCCGCAGCATCTTCGCCGAGGAAGTCAAGGACGCGGACGGGACGGCGCGCCGCGAGTTCCGGCGGGGGTTCACGATCGCGCCACGAGAGCGCGTGCTGCTCGTGGACGACATCCTGACCACGGGCGGCTCGCTGCTGGCGATGCTCCCCGCGGTCGAGGCACTCGGCGGAGAGATCGTGACTTGCGCGGTACTGGCGGACCGGTCCGGGGGCCTGGCGTCACTCAGCTCCCCGCTGACGCAGCGCAACTATCCGCTCCGCGCTCTGTGGCAGCTCCAGCTCCCCACCTACGATCCCGGGCCGGACAGTTGCCCGGCATGCGCCGCCGGGGTCCCGCTCTACGCGCCCGGAAGCACCGGCGCCGCGGGTACCGCGGGTGCCCCGGGTGCCGCGGCCGTGGCCACGAGCTGACGAAGCTACGACGCCGGCTAGTCGCCGATGTCGATCGACTTCACCTGGGCCGTCGCCTGGAACCCTGAGAGAGCGTTCCATTCGATCGATTGGAAGCCGATCGGGTCGGTGGCGGACGGGGTGTAGACCATATCGAGAGAGATGCTCTCGCCAGCCCCGAAGGTCGAGTTCAAAGCGTCGCAGTTGATCGTCCGGACGGTCGCCAGATTCGCGGGCGTGCCCAATACGTACATGGCGTACGTGGGACAAGGGGTCAGCGGGATAGCCTGTGAAGTCGTGTTCGTCACCTGGACGGTGAAGTGATTCGGCTGCCCGGCTGTCCAGAAGAGGTGGTGCATGATTACTTCGGCCGTGACGGACGGGACTGGGCCAGGGGCCGCCGGTCCGGACTCCGCGGCTGACGCCGCCGGGACGATCGCGTTCACCCACGGGATCGGGGTCGGAGACGCCAGCGGCACCCTGCCCGCGGCTTCATACGAATCGAGGGCACGTCCCGCCAGGGCCACCAGCGTCACCGCCACGAGGAGTCCCGCAACGGTCCGCCAGCCGACTGGCCGGTGGCGGTCCTGCGGAGCGAGCGGCTCGATGTCGAGCGGACCTCTCGCCGCCTCGTCGCGCAGGTCCAACTCGGAGATGTCGCTCCAGTCAGTTCCCCGCTTCACGATGACGCCCGATCTTCATGCGGCCAGCCTACTCCAGGTCCAGACTCGTGCCCATCTATCCTGACGAGCCGGACGCGCGAGTTGTTCAGCCGATCAGTCGAGGACGACGCGCTGGTGCCAGTGGGGGACGAGAGTCGGCAGGCCGAGAGCCTGGATCTTCGGCTCGAGCGCCTGCTGCGCGTCGGGGTCGCCGTGGACGACGAACACTCGCTTCGGCACGCCCGGATCGCCCGCCTTGCGGCCCTCGATGAAGTGGCCGAGCCAGGCCAGCAGCCCGGGTTCGTCGGCGTGAGCCGAGAAGCCGCTGATCGATCGGACGGCGCAGCGGACGTTGTACTCCTGGCCGTCGATGCGAGCCGTGGTGAGCCCGGCCTGGAGTTTGGCCCCGAGCGTCCCTTCGCCCTGGTAGCCGACGAACAGGATCATCGCTTTCGTGTCGCCGATGAGGCGGCGGAGGTGGGCGAGGACGCGACCGCCGGTCAGCATGCCGTTCGAGGCGACGAGGACGTACGGCCGTTTCGCGACGTCGACGCGCTGGGAGTCGGCGGCAAGAGGCGTCTCGCGCTGGTCGGGGTAGTCGATCGGACCCTCGCCCTTGCTCAGCAGCGCCGCCGTTTCGGCGTCGTAGTAGTCGGTGTGCTCGCGGTAGATCGTGGACGCCTTCGAGGCCATGGGCGAGTCGAGATATAGCTTGATCTTCGGGATCCGCCCGGCATCGAGGAGGTGGTTGAGCGCCCAGACGACTTCCTGGGTTCGGCCGATGGCGAATGCCGGGATGAGCAGCACGCCGTTCTCGGCCGCCACGTCCTTCACGGCCTGTGCCAGTTGGGTGAGGGAATCTTCCTCGGGCTCATGTTCGCGGCCGCCGTATGTGGACTCGACGAGGACGTAGTCGGCCTCGCGGATGACCGTCGGGTCCCGCAGGATCGGGGCGTCGGTTCGGCCGAGGTCGCCGGAGAAGATGAGGGTGCGAGCCGGCCGGTCGCCTTCGGCGGCCACCGTGAGCTCCACGATCGACGAGCCGAGAATGTGGCCGGCATCGTGGAATTTCGCCGTGATGCCGGGAGCGACAACCTGCAGAGTCTCGTAACCGACCGGGCGGAAATGCGTGATCGCGCTCTGAGCCTGCGGCAGATCGTAGAGCGGCTCCTCGAGCACGAGGTTTGGTTGAGCGGGATTTCCGGCCATGGCCGCGACGTGGTTCGGATTGCCGAAGGGCGGGAATCCCATCCGAGTGCTCACGCCTTGCTCGTCGCGAAGGGTCAGTTCGTCCACGCCGGAGGCGATCACGCTGCCGCCGGGGGTTGCGTCGACGGCGCGCGGGCCGCCGTCATCTTCCATCTTGGCGAGCTGCTCTTGCTGCTCGATGTCCTGTTCTTCTCGCTGTTCTTCTCGCGCGGCCTTGTCGGGATGCTTGAGGGCCCAGTGGCGCTGTCGCTTGGCGAACTCCTCCTGGAGCTTGCCGGAGTCGAGCAGGACCAGGCTGGCCAGCTCGATCGTGCCCTTGGTGGCGTAGATAGGGCCCGCATAACCCTCGGCCACGATGTGCGGGATCAGGCCGCAGTGGTCGAGGTGGGCATGCGTGAGCACGATCGCGTCAAGCTTCGTCGGGTCGTAGGCGAGGGGCACGCGATTGCGCACCACCTCATATGGCCCGCCCTGGAACATGCCGCAGTCGATCAGGACGCGGGCGCGCTCCGTGACGAGCAGGAACTGGGAACCGGTGACGGTATTGGCAGCGCCAAGGAAGTGGATTTCCATACGCGCATACTGCCACCGGGGCGCTAACTCGACCGAGCGTTTCGTACCGCTCTTGCGTCTGTAGGGTGTGATCAGCGATAGAACGTTCTCGATCGGGGAGACCGTGGCCTTGGGGGACTCGGAAGTCGGCAACGAGCGGGCTCTGCGGCTGCTCTACCAGCGCCGCTCGCAGGAGATGTTCGGTTTCGCCAGGCGTCTCGGGCTGGCCGACGAAGATGCCTCCGACGCGGTCCAGGAAACGATGCTGCGCCTGTGGCGCGAGCTCGACTCGGGCACCGACGTCGCCGACCCTGACGCTTGGGCGTTCCGGACGCTGTATCGCCTGGCGATGGACAACCACCGTCTGCGCCACAGGCTCGTTGGAATTGCCGACAGGCTGCGCGCGCCGAGAGCCGCGGAGGATCGCCGGCTCGACGCTGATCCGGCGAGGCGGATCGAGGTCGACGAGGTCTGGCAGGCGGTGGATCGCCTGCCGGAGCGCCAGCGGGCCGTTCTCTATCTCCGCTTCCGGGCCGACCTGCCATACGAACGCATCGGTCTCGCTCTCTCGATCAGCGCGAGCGCCGCGCGTGGCCACGCGTCCACGGGTCTGGCCAACCTGCGCCGGCGTCTCACCCAGGAGGATCGGCCGTGAACCTCGACGATCAGATCGAATCCGCCCTTCGGCGACGGCCCTCCGACGAACGAACCTACGACGAACCGCTTTCCGTAGCGGAGGCGCCGGCGACGCCGGGCGAATTCGAACGGCTGCGCCCGACGACCCGGATTCGACGGCGCCGTCGAGCGGGCGCGGTCCCGGCACTGGCAGCGCTGTGCGCGGTCGCGATCCTCGGCGCGGGCTCGCTGATCTTCGGTCTGCCGGGCATCATGAACAGGGCGGGTGGATCCCCGACCAGCAGCGTCGCAACGGCACGGGCCTCCAACACCAGCGCTCCAACCGCGTCGGTACTGGACACCGGCGGCCCGATACCGGAGGGCATGCTGCCCCTCGGCCCCACTACGAGCCTCAACCAACCGCCTGCGCCGTGCGCCCCCGGAGTCCCGCCTGGCGTCGATGCACCTCATGTCTACGAAGCTGTGCCGCTCGACTCCAACCAAGCCCAGATGGCGCCGGCGGCCGGCGCAGAGGTTGTCGACTACAACTGGGGCGGCCATCGCCCGCTCGCCGCCGACAGGCTGCGCGTAACTGTCCCCGACCTGCGGTGGGCACTGAACCTGAACGTGGCGTTGATGCGGTTGGTCGTCGCAACTAGCGACGGGACCTGTTTCGCCGAGTGGAGGGTCGCAGCCAGATCAGTAGATGGCTACGACGGTTCGCAGGATGCCGGGGACTGGACGCCTCTCGGCGATGGCACAGCCCCCGCCGATGCCGTTGTAGTCGCCGGTCTACCGGACGGCGACTGGATCGTTCACATCCACCTGGAATACGCGGCCGGCGACTCCGTCTCGACCTACTCGCTGGAAAGTTACGTTCGGGTCGTAGTGGGCGGTCGAGTCGATCTCGCCGCTGCAATCGTGCCCGCGCCTGACCCTGTGGCCGACTGCACGGGCAAGTCGCTGCAACCGGGCCGCGTGCCGGACGTCGCGCTGACCGTCGACGCGGCCGCCGGGAGACCTGGAGTCCTGGGCACGATCACTACCGGCGCGTCGGCCGGCGTACCTTCGGCAATCCCAGCTGGAGTGGTCTCGATAAGATCCGGGGAGCTGTTCACGGTCCGGCCTACAGATGGTTCGTGTGGCAACGACTGGAGCGGGTTGTACTTCCTTCCCGTACCCGACACGCTGGCCGGCCCGATTGCCAATCTGAGCGGCCTTCCCTCGAACAATGGCGGCCCCCAGAACGCCACTACCATGCCCCTCATTGGCGCCATAAGAGGCATGGCTCCGGCCCCGGGCGAGTGGCTGGTCGGCGTCATCCTCTTCTTCGGCGGGTCCGATGCACCGTGCTACTACTGGCGCATCTCGGTCCATTAGCCGACCGCGTGACTCGAGGGGGCCGGCGCCCATCGAATCAGTCCGCGAGGTCGATGTAGACCGGGGCGTGGTCGGAGGGGAGATGGCCCTTCCGGGCGTCGCGATCGATCTCCGCGCCGATGCAGCGATCGGCCACCGAGCGAGTGACGTACAGGTGGTCGATGCGCATGCCCAGGCCCTTGTGGAAGTTGCCGGCGCGGTAATCCCACCACGAGAACTTGCCGGGTTCGGGGTGGTGGAGCCGGTAGGCATCGACTAGACCCCAGTCACGGAGGGCGGCCACGGCGGCTCGTTCGGGCTCCGAGACGTGAGTGGAGCCGGCGAAGAAAGCCGGGTCGTAGACGTCGGCGTCTTCGGGCGCGACGTTGAAGTCGCCGCCGATCACGAGCGCCTCGGCCGGATCCTGCGTCTCGCGCAGCCAGAGGACCAGGCGGTCGAACCAGGCTAGCTTGGCTCGATAGAACGTTGTGTCGAGGGCTCGACCGTTGGGTGCGTAGATGCTGACGACGCGGACGCCGCCGCAGACGGCTGAAACCATTCGAGCTTCGTCGCCGGGGGCCAGCGAAGCTTCGGCCTCGAGCGCTTCGGCGATTGGCGCCGCGGCAGCCTCAGGTCCAGGCGAGCGGCGCACTGGGCCGTCGCCGAAGTTCGTCACGACGTCCTCGAGACCGATGCGGCTTGCGATCGCGACGCCGTTCCAGCGCCCCTCGCCGTGGTGTAGCAGCTGATAGCCGGCCATCCCGAACGGCATGTCGGGCGCGGCCTCGTCGGCGAGCTTGGTCTCCTGCACCAGCAGCACATCGGGGGCGCGCTGGGCGAGCCACTCCTCGACCCGCGGCAGGCGGGCCTTGAGCGAGTTGACGTTCCAGGTCGCGATGCGCACCTAGTAGCGGCGGCCCTTCAGGCGCGCGAAGTCGAACTTGGCCGTATCGGCAATCCCCATGACGGCCATCGTGCCGGCCTGGACCGGGTCGGTCACCACCAGGTCCGCGACTTCCGGAACGGAGCCGGCCATGTTCAGGCAGATGACGGGGATGCCGACGGCCTGCAGTTCCCGCACTGCTCTCGTGATGTCGCCGCCCATGATCGAGCCGGCCAGCAGAAGTGCCCGAGCGCGATCGAGGTCTGCCACCGCGCGCACAGCCGCGGCCAGGTTCTCCTCGCCGACCAGCGGGATCGTGTCCACGCTGATCTTCTCGCCGCGGAGGTTGTGGCGGTCGGCCTCGCTCACGGCGCCGAGCACGGCCTGGGCGATCTGGGCGCCGCCGCCGACGACGATGAGCCGCTTGCCGAAGACCTTGTCCAGGGATCTGGTCAGGCGGCAGCCGCGGAGGTTCGGCAGTTCTTCGAGCATGGAGATCACGCGCTCCTCGGCCACGCCTTCGACCTCCAGCTCGATCTCGACGAGCGGTCCGGCTTCGGCGTCCGTCCAGCGCCGGACGGTGCTGAGGGTTCGGACGGTGCCGCCGGCTGCGGCCACTCTGGCTGCGATCTCAGGGATCGCCTCCGGCCGGTCGATGTAGTCGAGGCGGACCGCGACAGTTGGGGCGGCGTTCTCCGAGCGGGCCACGGCCGTCAGCTCCCGACGTTCATGCCACGATCGGCAAGGCCCTGCGCCAGCTTGGGCATGTCGTTCAGAGACAAGCCAGCTTCGGGATCGTGCTCCTCGAACGCCAGCTTCAGGGATTCGAAGGCGGCCCGCGTGCCCGCGGGATCGCTGGTGGCGAGCATGAGCGCGCCGTCGGTGTCTTCGGCGATGCCGACGATGGCGCTTATGTTGATGCCACGCTCGCCGAGAGCGGCCGCCATGCGCGCGAGTGCCCCGGGCTTGTCGTCGAGTTGAAGGGTGAACCAGATCACGAAGCACCTCCTGTGTGGATGGTACCCGCCGCGCGTCCCTTCGGGGAGGGGCGGGGCGCGGAGCGGGTAACATCCGGCCATGCCAGCACCCGCGGTTCTCACCGTCCAGATGTTCGGGCTTGTGGATTCGCGGCCCACCCAGGCGGCGCAGCGGTTCTTCAAGGAACGGCGGGCCAACGTCACCTTCGTGGACCTGCACCGCAAGCCGATCGCGCCGGGGGAGCTGAAGCGTTTCGTGGAGCGGCTGGGCGCCGCCGCCCTCCTCGACACCGAGGGTCGGCAGTACAAGGATCTGGGCCTGGGCTACATGCGTCTGGGCGACGAGGAGATCGTGGAGCGGCTGCTCGCCCACAACGGACTGCTCCGGCTGCCTCTCGTCAGGTTCGGCAATGCCTTCACCGCGGGATCGGCCGAGCAAACCTGGAAGGCCTGGATCGCGAGCTGGCCGAAAGGCTGACTTCGGACGTACGTGGTGGGACCTGCCTCGTTTTCGCCAAATACGTCCACCAGGCGTAGTAACCGCAATCCCGGAAGCCCCGGCCGGGTTCGGCGCCCCCGGACGCCTCGACCCACGCTCAAGTCGGGTCTCCCGATGCCACGGATGGCTTCGGTGAAGGATTTGGCGGCGCGAAACGCGGTTACCACGCCCACCAGGCGTAAATGACACTTTCGGACCGGTCGGAAGCGCGCGGGGCAGGTGAGTCGCCCCGCGCAGCTGTATTGCGAGCGTGTCATCCTCTGCGCGAACGATCAGGAGACTCGAATGCCCAGATCAGATCCCAAGAAACCCAAGAAGGCTCGGGTTGAGGCGTCGGCGGCGGCGGCATTGGCTCCGGCCACGGCCCACGAGCCGGCACCAGCCGCGCAGCCGGCCCATACAAACGGCGTCAACCACGAGCGGCGTCGCAGCGGTCGCGTGACCTATCGGCCCAAGGCCGCGGAGATGCTGACCGTCCACGCCAGAACCGAGGACGAGCGGCTGCTCGCGTCGAGCGCCCGGCCGGCCTTCCTCGATTCCGACCCCTGGCGTTCGCTGCGCATCCTGGCCGAGTTCGTGGAGGGGTTCGACGCCCTGGCGGCCGTCGGGAAAGCGGTCACGATCTTCGGGTCGGCCCGCCTCCGCGAGGGCGATCCGTACTACGCGAAGGCCCGGGAGCTGGCCGGACTGCTCGCCAGGGCGGGTTTTGCCGTGATCACCGGCGGCGGGCCCGGGATCATGGAAGCTGCCAACCGCGGCTGTCACGAGGCCGGAGGGCTTTCGATCGGCTGCAACATCGAGCTTCCGCACGAGCAGTCGGTCAACCAGTACGTCGATCTCGGCGTCGAGTTCCGCTACTTCTTCGCGCGGAAGACGATGTTCGTGAAGTACGCCGACGGTTTCGCGATCTTCCCGGGCGGATTCGGGACGCTCGACGAGCTGTTCGAATCGGTGACGCTCATCCAGACGGGCAAGATCCGCCACTTCCCGGTGGTCCTGATCGGCACCGAGTATTGGGCCGGCCTGCTGGCGTGGCTGCGCACCGACGCCGTCGGACGCGGCGCGGTTTCGCCCGAGGACCTGGAACTCATCCAGTGCACCGACGACATGGAAGAAGCCTGCGCGATGCTGACGGCGGCCTATACGGCTCGGTCGCAGGAAGACGCGAAGGCGGCTCGCGCCGACAAGACCGGCGGCGCCCAGCGCTAGCGGGACTACTCGGGCACGATCGGTAGCTGGGCCTCGAGGCGGCCGTCGCGGATACGGGCCGGGTAGTGGCGCAACCGGCCGACGCGCGTCAGGCGCCGCGCTTCCGCCTTCTTGGACGGCGGCTCGAGCCGAACCTCCGCCCCGGGCCCCGCGGACGGCGCGGCAGGCCGCGCGGGCGACCACGGGGAGTGGTATTCGCCGTCGGCGTCGAGGCCGCCGGTCGTGGGCATCTGGACCGTCTCGCCGGTACACAGGTCGAAGCGCCCTTCGTGGAGCGGGCACGCCACCACGCATCCGTTCAGGACCCCGATCGACAGCGGCGCCGACATATGCGGGCAGCGGTCAGCGGTTACGACGATGCCGTCCGGCGTCCACGCCACCAGCAGGTCCAGTTCGGCGAGCGTAAGGCGCCGCATCGTCCCGGGAGTCAGCTCGTCTGCGGCTATGAGGTCGAAGAAGGGCGATGTCCGGGTCCCGGCCGCGCGGAGTTCGCGGGGCAGAATGGCGATCCGGGCTGCCGCGCCGGACGCTTCGATGGCCTCTGCGTCGGCCAGATCGTCCGGCGTCATCGAGAACATCACGGCGTCGACGGGGCGCTCGTCGCGGTCGGTCTCCCAATTCCGAATGAGACCTTCGTTGCGAAACCCGGCCTTCTCGGCGACGGCCTGTGAGGCGAGGTTCCCGGGAAGCGTCCAGAGAGCCAGCCGCTCGATGGCCAGACGTTCGAAGCCCCACTTCACCGCGAGCCGGACGGCCCGCAGCGCCACGCCGTGCCTGCGCGCATCCGCCGCAACCCAGTAGCCGATCGCGTGGCGGCGTGGATTCGGCCCGAGGTGCAGGCCGATCGACCCAAGCAGGCGGTCGCTGGCCGGATCCACGATCGCGAACTCGGTCGAGGTTCCGTCCTGCCAGGCCTGCAGGGTCATGAGGACGTACCGTCGAGCGTCGGCGTCGGTGTAGGGCACCGGGATCATCGGGATCCAGCGCTGTATTTCGGCGTCCTGGCAGGCCGCGACGATGGCGGCTACGTCGTCCGCCCGGAAGGGACGCAGCGCCACGATCCCGTCCGTGAGCGGTGGGCTTGGCGGCTGGATCGGTTCGGCCATGAGCAGAGTATGCCGTGTCTGCCGATCGGGGCGAAAAGAGGCGGGCCGGTGAGGGGGGGCCGGCCCGCCTGAGGTAGTTGCCGGATTGCGGCCGCCGGGAGGCATTCCTCCTCGCCATCCCGCGGACCACGGAAGTCTAGCGAGGAACGAGTGTGCCTGCATGGGCAGTTGCGTTCGGACCGGGTCCTCCGGCATGGCACGCTCGCGCGTCTGGCGTCATGATCGTGGCGGCACCGATCGCCGTCGGACGTGCAGAATTGCGCCCGGGTGCCGGGAAGGTCCCGATGCGTTTCGCTCTCATGATCGAGGCCCAGCAGGGTCTCACCTACGTCGAGCAGCTCGGTCTGGCGCAACTCGCGGATCGGCTGGGATACGAGACCTTCTTTCGCTCCGACCATTACCG
>CABEAA010000093.1_pt1 | contig 46968 bp, 41 predicted proteins | sample 3132281 | NCBI WGS metagenome assembly CABEAA01 (sample SAMEA5534341, study PRJEB31848) | metagenome | biome: tundra; feature: field; material: soil | place: USA | collected 2013-05 | depth 0.45 m
ACTGAGCTCCGGGCCGACCTCCACACCGAAGGGGTGAGCGGGCCGTCCCACATCGGGCGCCCTTCCCTGTGCGAAACTGGAGAGGTGACCGACACCCGCCAACCGGAGCCTCGGCCTGGAGCGGGGCCGTTCGCCCTGACCGCCGCCGAGATCGCCGCCGTAACCGGCGGCCGGTCGATCCATCCGTCCGACCGGTCCGTCAGGGGAGCCGCCGTCGATTCGCGGCAGATCCGGCCGGGTGAGCTTTTCGTGGCTTTGGCGGGAGAGCGGACGGACGGCCACCGATTCCTTCGCGAAGCCGTCGCCGCGGGCGCAGCGGCACTTCTGGTGAGGGAGCTTCCCCGCGAGATGGCGGACCTCGCCACGCCGGACGGGCCCGCAATCGTCGCCGTGCCCGACACTCTGCTGGGGTTGCATGCCGTTGCGGCAGCCTGGCGCACCCGCTTCTCACCGCTGGTCGTGGGCGTGACCGGGAGCATCGCCAAGACTTCGACGAAAGAGGCGATTGCCGCCGTTCTCTCTGAGCGCTTCGCTACGCTGAAGAGCGAAGGCAACGCCAACAACGAGATCGGCCTGCCGCTCACGGTGCTGCGAATGGGCCCGGAGCATGAAGCTGCCGTACTCGAGATGGGCATGTACCTCGGCGGCGAGATCGCCCAGCTGGCGGCCATCGCCCGGCCACGAATCGGCGTCGTGACGGCGGTCCGCGAAGTGCATCTATCGCGCATCGGCAGCATCGAGGCCATCGAGCAGGCCAAGGGCGAGCTCCTCGAAGCGCTCCCCGCAGACGGCGTGGCGGTCCTCAACGCCGACGACTTCCGCGCGGTCCGGATGCGCAGCAGGACCCCGGCCCGCGCTCTCACCTACGGCTTCGCGCCGGAGGCCGACGTTTGGGCCACGGACGTGGTCGCCGCCGGACTGGAGGGGATGAGGTTCACGCTGGTTACCACGGCGGGGCAGGTGGCTGCGTCCACGCCGGCGCTGGGCCGGCACGGCGTACACAACGGGCTGGCCGCTGCGGCCGTCGGCCTGGCCGCGGGTCTGGACCTAGATTCCATCGTCGCGGGGCTGAGCCGCGGCTGGCAAGCCCCGCACCGAGACCAGATCGTGCTCCTGCAGGACCTCACGATCCTCGACGATTCGTACAATGCCTCACCGACGTCGATGATCGCGGCGCTCGAACTGCTCGCCTCTCTCCCCGGACGCCACGTCGCGGTCCTCGGCGAGATGCGGGAGCTCGGCGAACTCCACGATCGCGGTCATCGGGAAGTGGGGGAGGCGGCCGCGGGCCTGGCGGATCTGGTCGTGGTGGTAGGCGAGGCAGCGTCCGGCATCGCCGCGGGAGTCAGCTCGCGAGGCGGAACCGTCGTCATAGTCGCGGATCGGGTTGCGGCGCTGGCAACCCTTCGGGAACGTCTCGAGCCGGGCGACGCGGTGCTCGTCAAAGCATCGCGCGGCATCGCGCTCGAATGGATCGTGGAATCGCTGGTGGGAGACGCAGTGAGCCCAATGGCCGGTTCGGTCGCGGCGGGAGGATCGCGCCAGCCGGGCGAAGTGTCCGAGGAGATCAGGTGAACACCCACACCGTCGAGTTCATCCAGGGGTTGCTCCTGGCGTTCGCTTGCATGGTGATCCTGATGCCGCCGTACCTTCGCCTGTTGCGCTGGATCGGGATGGGCAAGCAGATACGGGAAGACGGCCCGGGCACCCACCTGGTGAAGCAGGGGACGCCGACGATGGGCGGCGTGCTGATCGTGGCGGTGATCCTGGTCGTGGCGTTCGTCTTCGACGCCTTCGACACGTCGACCTACTCGCCGCTCGCCGTGCTCGCCCTCGTCGGCGGCCTCGGCGCGGTGGACGACTGGCTCAACGCCAAGACCGGCATCGGCATCCGGGTCCGCCAGAAGCTGGTGTGGCAGTCCGTCGTGGCGATCGGCGCCGCGATCTACATCCAGAACCACTTCGGCTTCAACGGCTTCCGCGTGCCGTTCATCGGCGACGTCATCAACACCTCGACGATCTGGCTGCCCCTGATCAACCACAACGTTGAGATCGGCTCGTTGATCTTCATCTTCGTCGCGGTGGTGGCGATCGTTGGGTTCAGCAATGGAGTCAACCTGACCGACGGCCTGGACGGTCTCGCGGGCGGGACCCTCGTCTTCGCCTTCATCAGCTACTTGCTGATCGCCCTGCTCAACGAGCCCGTCGTCCAGCCCAACCTGGCTCTCGTCTGCGCAATCGTGGTCGGGGCGATACTCGGCTTCCTGTGGTTCAACGTGCACCCGGCGCAGGTGTTCATGGGTGATGCCGGTGCGCTCTCCCTGGGCGGCATGCTGGCGGCAGTGGCCCTGATCACGGGCCAGGTCTTGATCCTGCCCCTGGTAGGAATCATCTTCGTACTCGAGGTCCTCTCCGACGTGATCCAGGTCGCCAGCTTCAAGCTGCGTGGTAAGCGGGTCTTCCGGATGGCCCCGCTCCACCACCACTTCGAGCTCGGTGGCTGGGACGAGGAGAAGGTGACGATGCGCTTCTGGATAGTGGCGGCCCTGGCGGGCATGCTCGGCGTGACGCTCTTCGTCGCCTCGATACGGCCGTAGGGTGGCGATGGGATCCCATATCGTCGAGCTGAACGGGCTGACAGCCGCAGGAGTGCGCGACGGCGCCCTCTCGGGGCGGTCGGTCACGGTCCTCGGTCTGGCGCGGAGTGGGATCGCGATGGCGCGCTTCTTCAGCGACGCCGGAGCGCGGGTTACGGTTTACGACGGCCGGACGGCGGGGCAGCTGGAGCCCGCGCTCGAGTCACTGGGCGACCGTTCCGTCGAGCTGCTCCTGGGACCGGACGTCGACCCTGCCTCAAGCTGGGCCCACGCCGATCTCGTCGCCACTTCGCCCAGCATCAACCCCGATTTCCCCACGGCCGAGCCTCAACTTCGAGCCGCGCTGGCGGCCCTCGTGGCGGCCCATCGAGCCGATCCCGTGGGTGCCCCGGCACTGGTCAGCGAGCCCGATCTCGTGCTTCGGATGTGCCCTTGCCCGACAATCGGGGTGACGGGGACCAAGGGAAAGACGACGACGTCTTCGCTGACCGCGGCTCTGCTGGCGGCCGATCCTGCCCACCCGGTCGTCCTGGGCGGCAACATCGGCATTCCCCTGGTCGAGCGGTTGACGGAACTCACCCCTGAGCATCGCGTCGTGATCGAGCTCTCCGAACTGCAGCTGCCGACGCTTTCCCGGGGAACGACGGTGGCCGTGTACACGAACGTAACGTCGGACCACCTCGATCGCCACGGTTCGCTGGAGGCTTATCGGGCGGTGAAGCGGCGCCTGGCCGATCTCGTCGATCCAGGTGGCTTCCTCGTTCTCAACGCCGACGATCCGATCGTGGCCGGCTACGCGGTGGGCGCGAAGGCCCCGGTGGTCACGTACACCCTCGGCCGGCCCGCGCCGGCCGGTGTCGGCGTTCAGGACGGCTGGATCGTGGGCCGAATTGCGACCGGCGAGCCTGATTTCGCGCCGATCATGCCGATCTCGGAGTTGAAGATCCCCGGCGAGCACAACGTCTCAAACGCCATGGCCGCGATCGCGGTTGCCGGCTCGTTCCGCATTCCGCTCGATGCGGTCCGGGCGGCGGCTGGCGCCTTCACCGGCGTCGAGCACCGTCTCGAGCTAGTCGGCGTGGTCGACGGCGTGCGGTTCATCAACGACTCGCAGGGGACTCAGCCCGACGCCGTGGCGGCGGCGCTGCGAGCATTTCCGCGGCCGCTGATCTTGGTCGCCGGCGGACGCGACAAGGGCGTCGATCTCTCCGGCCTGGGCCCCGTGGCGGCGGAACGTGCCGACGCGGCCATCCTGATAGGGGAGTCGGGGCCGGCACTCGCCGCCTTGTTTACGGAGAGTGGTCTGGCGCGAGTCGAACATGCGCCGACCCTGGAGGCCGCGGTGGCTCGCGCCGACGAGATCGCGCGCGAGCTGCTCCGCGTCGGGATCGGCAATGGGTACGCGGCCGGGCCTGCAACCGTGCTCCTCAGCCCTGCCGCTGCAAGCTTCGACATGTTCGTCGACTACGCCGCGCGCGGCCGCGCTTTCCGTGACGCCGTGAAGGCGCTCGCCTGGCGCCGCCGGTCGGGAGGGCCGGGCCGGTCGGCGGGGCCGGATTGATGGGCGCCAAAGAGAACCCGCGACGCTCGAGCGGACACGGCGTCCGCCAGCCTGATGGGCTCGTCCTGCGCGGCGCCGGAGCTGCCATGCGCCGCCCCGACCAGCTTCCCCGACATTCCGAACATGCAACGCAGCGATCGTATGAAGAGCAGGTGGCGCGCGACCGCGTCAGCCGGACCGGCAGCTCCAGCCGCTTCGGGCCGGCGATCAAGCGGGCCGGCGGCCTTCCCGGCTTCGAGGGCCCAAAGCGGGACCGCCACGAACCCGACTACGTCATCCTCGTCTCGGTCATTGCCCTGGCCGCGATCGGCATCCTGATGGTCTACTCGGCCTCGGCGATCCCCGCTTACGCGCAGAGCAACAACACGTTCCAGCTCGTGGCGCCGCAGATAGTCGCCGGCCTGGCGGGTTTGGCGGCGATGGTCGCGCTGATGCGGCTCGACTATCGCTACCTCCGCAAGTTCAGCGTCCTCTTCGCCGGGATCGCGATCGTGTTGCTGGTAGTGGTCCTGGTGCCGGGCATGGGAGTCACGGTCGGCGGCTCAGCCCGCTGGCTCAGGATGCCTCTGTTCCAGGTCCACCCGGCCGAGGTCGCCAAACTCGCGCTGATCGTGTACCTGGCGCACTGGCTGGCCGCCCGGGGCACGCAGGTCAAGAGCTTCTGGCGCGGTACGATCCCGTTCGGGCTCATCGTGCTGCCGTTCGTGGCTCTCGTCGCTCGCGAACCGGACATCGGGACGACCACGGTGATAGCACTGATCGCTCTCACGCTCTTCTTCATCGCCGGCGCGAACCTCTTCCATCTGGGTCTGGCGATGCTGGCGGGACTGGCTGGCGCAGTCGGACTGATCCTGACTCTGGGCAGCGTCCCGCTGCAACGCCTTCAGACCTTTCTGGATCCATGGTCCGATCCCAACGGGGCCGGTTACCACACCATCAAGGGGCTCGAGGCCCTCGGTGCCGGCGGGCTGTTCGGGACCGGCCTCGGCAACGACCGAATCTCCGTCCCGAACGACTTCAACGACTTCATCTTTTCCGTCATCGCCCAGGAGTTGGGATTGGTCGGCGGTCTCGTGGTCATCGCACTGTTCGTGGCCCTGGCGTGGGCCGGCATTCGGACTGCGCTGCGCGCCCCGGACACGTTCGGCGGCTTGATGGCGGCTGGGATCACCGCCTGGATCATTTTCCAGGCCCTCATAAACATTGGCGTTGTCCTGGCCGTCGTGCCGGTCACCGGCATCACTCTGCCGTTCGTTTCGGCCGGCGGCTCGTCGCTCGTCGTGAGCTTTGCGGCAATGGGGATTCTCCTATCGATCTCGCGGGAGACCGCCGAGGGAGGAGCGTGGAATGCGCCTGCTGATCGCGGGCGGGGGTACGGGAGGACATATCTACCCGGCTCTCGCGGTCGCTCGATCACTGCAAGCGACTCCGACCGCACCTGAGCTACGCTGGGTCGGAGGCCACCGGGGCCTCGAGTCTCAGGTGGTTCCGGGGTCGGGGATTCCGCTGCGCCGTCTGCTGCTGCGCTCGTTGCGGACGGTCGAGTTCAACGTTCACGCCGTGCTCGACCCGATTCGGCTCGTTCTCTCGATACCTCAGGCGATGGCGCTTCTCGTCGCGCGGCGCCCCAGCGCGATCTTCACGACCGGTGGATACGTGGCCATCCCCGTCATGCTTGCGGCCGCCGTGCTGCGCATCCCCGTGGTCATGTGGGACGGCAACGTAGTCCCGGGACGCAGCGTCCGCCTGACCTCGCGGCTGGCGAATGCGCTGGCGGTCACGTTCGACGAAACCTGCTCGACGCTGGGGCCGCGACGGCCGTGCTTCGTGACCGGCACTCCGACCCGCGACCCGCGGGCCGTGAGCCGGGCCGATGCGCGAGTCCAGCTTGGGATTCCGGAGGGAGATCGCTTGCTGCTGATCTTCGGCGGGTCGCAAGCGGTACGCCGCTTCAATACGTCCGTGGCCGAGGCGCTGCCCCGGCTGGTCGCGCTCACGCGCATCATCCACGTGACCGGGGATGCGGGCTACGAAGCGGCGGTCACGGGCCGGAACGCTCTTCCGGCCGAGCTGCGGTCGCGCTACCGGCCGGAGCGGTTCCTCGCCGGCGAGATGGACCTGGCTCTGGCAGCCGCCGACCTGGTCGTGGGCAGGGCCGGATCGTCGACGCTCTCCGAAGTGGCGGCGTTCGGGCTGCCCATGGTGGTGGTTCCGTATCCCCATGCTGCGGGGCACCAGCGGCGGAACGCGGAGGAGATGGTCCGCGCCGGAGCGGCCCTTCTCGTCGAGGACGAGGCCTTCGACGCCCAGGCGCTCCTGGCGGCTGCCGCGATCCTGGACAACCCGCCGGAACGCGCCGCGATGGCAGCGGCCGCACGCTCGCTGGCACGCCCCGGCGCGGCGAGTGCCGTGGCCGAACTGGTGATGGCCGCCGCGGAACGGCGCCACTTCCCCGATCCAGCGCGGATCGATGCCATATCGCGGGGAGTGGCTTCGTGACCGGCGATGCGGCCTCGGCCGCGGCCGTGGCTCCTGGCACGCTCGCGGCCGTCGCAGCCGATCTCCGCGCTCGACTCGGGGTGCGCGCCCGCCTCGACGAGCCGCTCGCCCGCCACACGACCATGCGGGTCGGCGGCCCCGCGGACCTGCTCGTCGTCGCCCACGATGCCGCGGAGCTGGCGGCGTTGGTGCGTTTCGCGCGCGAGGGCGCGGTCCCTTACGTCGTCCTGGGCCGCGGCAGCGACCTCGTCGTGGGCGACCTTGGGATACGGGGTCTGGTCATCTTGTGCCGCGCCGAAGGCCATCGGATCGAGGGCGAGCTGCTGGTCGCGGAGGCTGGTTTGCCGCTGGCCCGTGCCGCAACGCTCGCCCAGCGAGCAGGCCTTGCGGGCCTCGAATTCGGGCTTGCAATACCGGGGACCGTTGGGGGCGCCGTCTGGGCGAATGCCGGTGCCCACGGGGTCGATGTGGCGTCGGTCCTGGAGTCGGCGACGATCCTGCGCGCCGACGGCACGGAGCGGGCCGAAACTGCCGAGGACCTCGAGCTGACGTATCGTGACAGTCGCCTCAAGCGCGGATCCGACCTCGTCCTGGCGGCAACCTTCCACCTCGCACCGGAGTCGCCGGCCGTCATCAAAGAGAGACTCGACGACATAAGGCGCTGGCGCCGGGAGCATCAGCCGATCGGCCTCCCGAGTGCCGGCAGCGTCTTCCGCAATCCGCCCGGCGATTCGGCCGGTCGTCTCATCGAAGCTTGCGGGCTCAAGACACGCCGGGTCGGCGGCGCCGCCATCAGCGCCAAACACGCAAACTTCATCGTCAACGACCTGGGCGCCACCGCGGCCGACGTGCGCCACCTGGCAGAGGAAGCCCGGTCGGCCGTCGCGGCACGATTCGGCGTCGAACTCGTCTACGAGGTGCAATTCATGGGCGACTGGTCCAACTGGCAACGGGAGGCGAGATGACAGGGGACAATCGCGAGCGACCGGTCGTCGTTCTCCTTGGCGGACCTTCCGCCGAGCACGACGTGTCGGTCGTCTCCGGCTGGGCCATTGCGGACGCGCTTTCGCAGGCCGGGCACCCCGTCGAGCGCATGTTCATCGATCTCTCCGGAGGTTGGTGGTCGATGCCGGCCACCGCATCCTCGGGCCGACCTGTCGCGGGGTCGTTCGACGATCCGCGCAAGGTCGGTGCCACCGGGCCGATGACGCCGGCGCAGGCCCTCGAATCGATCGCCGGCCGCGATCCACGCCCGGTCGTCTTCCCGGCTCTGCACGGGCCGTTCGGCGAGGACGGTACCGTCCAGGCGCTCCTCGAGGCGTACGAGCTGCCGTATGCCGGGGCAGGCGTCGCCGCTTCGGCCATCGGTATGGACAAGGCGATCTTCAAACGTCTCGTCGGCGGATTGGGACTGCCGATGGTGGAGTGGCTGGAAGTCGGCGCGGGTCGCTGGGCCACTGAGCCGAAGGCCGTTCTGCGGGACCTCGACGCTCTTGCCGAGAGGACCGGCGAACCGCGGTTGATGATCAAGCCGGCGCGATTGGGCTCTTCCGTCGGTATGACCGTGGCTCATGTGGCCGGCGACCGGGCTGCCGCGCTCGACACGGCCTTCGGGTATGACACCCTCGCGGTCGTGGAGCGCTACCTGGATCATCCACGAGAGCTCGAGGTGGCCGTCCTGGGCAACGACCCTGCTGCACTGTCGGTGTACGGACCCGGGGAAGTCTTCCCGGGCCGGGAGTTCTACGACTATGTGGCCAAGTACGCGGACGGTGTCTCGCGTACGATTCCCGAGGCCGAACTGGACCCGAAACTGTGCGAGCGGATTCGGGAAATGGCTCGCGTCGCCTACGCCGCGATCGGCTGCGAGGGGTTCGCTCGCGTGGACCTGCTGGCCTCGGCGGATGGGGGCGTGTTCGTCAGTGAGATCAACACGATCCCAGGCTTCACGCCGATCAGCCTCTTCCCGAAAATGGCGGCCACGGGCCTCGGCGGCTTCGAGCGGGTCTGCGAGCGGATCGTGGAACTGGCACTAGAGCGCCACGCCTCACGCGTGCGGCGGCGCCTCAGCCCTGCCGACCTGCCGCGGTAGCCGCCGATGAGCGCTGGCATTCCAGTTCGACGCGGCGGCCCTCAGGTCCGTCGGCGCTCGGTGCGCCGTTCCTCGCCGCGCCTACGTCAGGTCCAGTTCCTGGCCCTGGCAGTAATGGCGATGTGCGCGCTCGGGGTTTGGAACGTCGGTGCGTCGCCGGTGTTCGGCGCGCACAACCTCGCGCTGAGCGGCGCGCGCTTCACGTCGAGAGCGGAAGTGGAGGCGCTCATCGGCCTGGAACGCTCGCCGAACCTGTTCCGCTTCGACGCCGAAGGGCTGGCCAAACAGCTGGTCAGGCTGCCGGCCGTCGAAACGGCGAAGGTCGACATCCAGCTGCCGTCGACGGTCGCCGTAACGCTGGTCGAGCGCGAGCCCCGAGTGGTCTGGGCGATCGGCAGTCGTCGTTACGTGGCCGACCAGGACGGGCTGCTCTTCGGCCTGATCGACGATGCGGGGAACGCGATCCCTTCGGACGCGGGCCCGCTCCGACCGACGCCGTCGCCCTCACCCTCGCCGTCGGCGAGCCGCACGCCTGTAGCCACGGGCAAGCCTTCGGCGGCCAGCTCGCCCGGGAAGTCGGGTCCCGCCACCGGTACCAGCCAGCTGCCCGATGCCGCGTCGCTGGCGCCCGTTCCAACGGCGGACCCGGCCGCTACGAAGGGACCGCAGGCATTGAGCCTGCCAGTCGTGTTCGACCGCCGGGCCGTCTCTGCGACCTGGGGCCTGGGCAGCCGCGTCGACAGCGTCAACCTCGACGCCGGATTCCGGCTTGGCGGCCTCAAGCCGGTCGAAGTCGGCAGCGCAGGCAGCGCAGGCAGCGCCCTGACGGTCGTCCTCGACGACGACCACGGCTTCACCCTCAGCCCCACGCCGGCGAAGTGGGTGGCCGAGTTCGGCTTCTACACGCCCAATCGGCGCAAAGATACTGTCATCCCAACGCAGGTTCGCGATCTGGGGCTGATGCTCGCCCAGTACGGCGAGGATCATGTGGCATGGGTCTGGCTCGTGGCGGACATCTCCGACGCCCACGCAAATTCGTACCTGCCGCGATGAGCTCTTTCGGGTGGTCAGGTTGCCCGCATTCCCTGTCGTCGGGTAGCCTTCACTCAACTGCGTCGCAGCCCCTGGAAGGACTGTCACTTTGTTCCTGCCCCTAGCCGGGCTCCTGGTCGGCGTCCTGCTCGGCCTCGTGCTCGGAGTCAAGGTCGACCTGGAGGTCGCCCGCTATTCGGGCGTGGCGATCCTGGCCGCTCTCGACTCCGTTCTGGGGGCGGTCCGCGCGGAACTCGACGGCGCGTACGACAACCGCATCTTCGTCAGCGGCTTCGTAACCAATACCGTGGTAGCGGTGCTGCTCGTGTTCATCGGCGACAGGCTCGGCCTGGAGCTATACCTGGTAGCCTCGATCGTGTTCGGGCTCCGGATCTTCCAAAACGTGTCGCTTATCCGCAGGCATTTCCTATAAACCGGCAATTCCGATAAAGGGGACGTGAGCGAGTGGAACGCGAAGATGTGCTCGTCGGGATCGACGTCGGGACGAGCAAGGTCTGCGCTCTCATCGGCGAGCTGAGCCGGGATGGCAACCTGACCATCATCGGCAAGGGCGTGGTGCCTGCCAGCGGGCTGAAGAAGGCCGTCGTGATCAACATCGAGCAGACGACCCGATCGATCACGGATGCCGTCCAGCACGCCGAACGGCTGTCGGGTTATGAGATCGAGCTGGCATACGTGGCCGTAGGCGGTCAGCACGTCGAAAGCCAGAACTCGCGTGGCGCGGTCGCGGTGAGCGGCCACAACCGCGAAGTGACTCGCGAGGACATCAGCCGGGCGATGGAGGTCGCGCGGGCGGTGACCATCCCGTCGAACCGCGAAGTCCTGCACGTCATCCCACGCGGCTACATCGTCGATGGCCAGGAAGGCGTCAAGGATCCGCTGGGGATGAGCGCCATCCGCCTGGAGATCGAGACTCACATCGTCACGGCTTCCGCCACGGCCGTGCGCAATCTGGCCAAATGCGTCCTGGCGGCAAACGTAAAGATCGACGAGCCGGTCGCCGCCTCGCTCGCTTCGGCCGAAGCCGTCCTGTCGGATACCGAGCGCGAGCTGGGCGTGGCCGTGGCCGATATGGGCGCCGGCACCATCGACCTCGCGCTCTTCCTCGACGGTTCGCCGTTCAAGACGGCGGTTCTGCCGGTCGGCGGCAACAACGTCACCAATGACGTGGCCATCGGCCTCAAGACGAGCCTCCAGGTGGCCGAGGATCTCAAGATCATGTACGGCTCGTGCGCCCTCGAGACAGTCTCCGACGACGAAACGATCAGCGTCTCGATGCTGGGCGAGCCCGCCGGCCGGACGGTGAGCCGCCTCGAGGTCTGCCGGATCATCGAGGCGCGCATGCGCGAGAACTTCGAGATGCTGCGGGCCGAGATCCGTTCGGCGGGCGACGGCCTCTTGCCGGCTGGCGTGGTCCTCACCGGCGGAGCGAGCCAGCTGGCCGGCGCCGCGTCCTTGGGACGTGAGGTCCTGGACATGCCGGTCCGCGTGGCCGGTCCCACGGGCGTCCTGGGTCTGACCGACGACATCATGAATCCTGCCTACAGCACCGCCATAGGCTTGCTCTACTGGGGCGCCAGGGGTCTTGCGGCGGGCGAGCCGTCCAGGCTTCAGTCGGCGCCGGCGATGGGGAGTCTTGCCCGTGTTCGCGACGCGATACGGAGCCTCTTCCCGTAGATGAAGACGGCCGAGCTGACGATCCGGACGGGGCGGCAACGCGGCCTGCACGACCTGACCCAGGAGTGCGCCAGGTTCGTCGCCGGTGAGGGAGATGGGCTTCTCTCCGTGTTCGTGCCTCATGCCACCGCCGGTCTGGTCGTCATGGAACTCGGCTCCGGGTCGGAGGCCGACCTGATGGCGAGCCTCGACCGGATGCTCCCGCGGGACGACCGCTGGGTGCACGGCCACGGCTCGAAGGGCCACGGCGCCGACCACGTCCTGCCGCTCCTGGCCCCGCCCTCGCTGACAGTACCCGTGGTCGCCGGCCGGCTCGCTCTCGGGACGTGGCAGTCGATCGCACTGCTCGATACGAACCCCGACAACCCGATCCGGGAAGTGCGCCTCAGCTTTCTCGCGGGCTGACGTCGCCGACCTCCACGGTCGCGACCTCAACGTCGACAAGTCCCCGGAGAGCGGTTTCAGAGCGCGGGCGGCGGGACTGCGGGGGCGGTTCCGGGGTATACTGTCGGCATCCGAGCCAGCCCCGTCACGCGCTTCCTCTACACACATCTCGGGGGGGCCGGACCGCACGACAACTTCTGCCGGAGAGCCACCCGGAGGATAGGCAATGCCGCTACGGTCCGATTCCGAGAACTTCGCGCTCATACGAGTCATTGGCGTTGGCGGGGGCGGTAGCAACGCCGTCAACCGGATGATTCGGGCCGAGATGATGGGCGTGGAGTTCATCGCCTGCAACACAGATGCGCAGGCGCTGCTCCAGTCAGATGCGCCCCACAAGATCCGCATCGGCGACAAGATCACCAAGGGTCTCGGCGCGGGCGGCGACTCGAACGTCGGCCAGAGGGCGGCCGAAGAGGACACCGAAAAAATCGCCGATGCGCTGCGCGATTCGGACATGGTGTTCATCACGGCCGGCCTGGGAGGCGGCACTGGCTCCGGCGCAGCTCCGATCGTGGCCGAGATCGCCAAGGATTTGGGCGCGCTGACGATCGGCATCGTCACAAAGCCGTTCTCCTTCGAGGGCGTCCGCCGCAAGCTCGTGGCGGAGCGAGCTGCGGAAGCGCTCAAGGCCAAGGTCGATACCCTGATCACAATCCCCAACGACCGGCTGCGCGATGTGGTGCAGAAGAACACGTCGATCATCGACGCGTTCCGGTTCGTCGATGACGTGCTGCGCCAGGGCGTTCAGGGGATCAGCGACATCATCACCGTGCCGGGCCTGATCAACCTCGATTTCGCCGACGTGCGGGCGATCATGTCGGACGCCGGATCGGCCTTGATGGGGATCGGCCGTGCCGGCGGTGACAGCCGCGCCCTCGACGCGACGCGCCAGGCAATCGCGAGCCCGCTCCTCGAGATCAACATCAACGGAGCCCAGGGCATCCTGTTCAACATCGCCGGCTCGGCCAACCTGAGCTTGTTCGAAGTCACGGAAGCGGCCGAGGAGATCCGGTCCGTCGCCGACCCCGAGGCGAACATCATCTTCGGCACGAGCTTCGACGAGCGCCTGGGCGACGAGGTCATGATCACCGTCATCGCCACGGGCTTCGACTCCACGCGCAAGCACGACGTTGCCCGGCGCGAGTCGAGCACGTTCCAGACTCCGGTGCCCGTTCACAATCAGCGCCCGGAGACCACCGACTTCCTGCAGGAATTCGAGCGCCAGCGCCGCGAGTCGACGGAGAGTGTGCCGCAGCGCCAGCGCTACCAGTCGGAGCGCCAGTCCGTGCCGGTTCCGGTGCAGGCTCCGCTGCCGCCGCGGCCCTCGATGGACCAGTCGTCTGTTCGGCACAAGTACGACGAGGACAACCTCGAGATCCCGAGCTTCCTGCGCCGCCGCGACCAAGAGGACAAGGACTAGTCCCCGGCAGCCTTGGATTTCGATAGCGGTCCAGACCCCGAAGATGTCGCCTCTTTCGGCGCGACCCGCTTGCGCGTCCTGGGGATGGTCGCCGACGCTTGCGCCCGCTCCGGACGGGATCCGCGCGAAGTCACTCTCGTTGCCGTGTCCAAGACCGTGGACGCTCTGCGGCTGCGCGCGGCGGTCGCGGCGGGCTTCGATCTGCTCGGCGAGAACCGCGTCCAGGAGGCCGAGGCGAAAGCCCTGGCACTGCCGGGCGCGCGATGGCATCTGGTCGGCCCTCTCCAGTCGAACAAGGCGCGCCGAGCGGTCGAACTGTTCGATGCGATCGAGTCGGTCGATTCGGTCGATCTGGCGCAAAGGCTCGATCGACTGGCGGCTGACCTCGGCCGGGCGCCGCTGAGCGTCTACCTGCAGGTGAACGTGGACCGCGACGGTGCGAAAGCCGGCTTCATGCCGGACGCTCTCGAAGCCGCGCTTGGCACGCTGAGCGGATTCTCGAATCTCCGCCTGCTCGGGCTCATGACCGTGGGTCGATTGACCGGTTCGGCCGAGGAGGCGCGACCTACGTTCGCCCGATTGCGCGAGCTGTCCCGGCGGTTGCGGAGTGGGGTAGGGGCCGGTGCTGCCGCGCTAGGCCCGGGTTTATCGATGGGCATGACCGACGACTACCCGGTCGCGGTGGAAGAGGGCGCAACGGTCATTCGGGTGGGAAGGGCTATTTTCGGCGCCCGTTAGCGTACCCAGGAGCTTTCGCGCGACCCTGATGGGGCGAGTGGGGCCCGACGGGTGGGATTCCGCATTCTAATGGTGGCTCGCTACAGAATTGACGGTGATAATCACGCGCATGGAATACCGCTCCCCATCGCCGGGCCGCCCACGCCAATCCGAGGTTCGCTTCGCCGTGCGGCTGACGCCCCGCGGGGGAGACGATCGCGTGGATGGCGTTTCGGCAGAGGGCGTTCTGCAGGCGCGCGTTGCCGCGCCGGCTGTTGGGGGAGCGGCCAATTCAGCCCTTGTCAGGCTGATCGCCGACGAGCTGGATCTGCCGCGTACGTCGGTGCGTCTTGTCGCGGGAGCGAGCGGTCGCCACAAGCTGATCGTCGTCGAGGGAGTGGCCGCGGAGGGTGTCGTCGGGCGCTGGCCGGGCCTGAAAGTCTAGGCGAGCCCGCGCGGCTCGCCGCAACGCAACGCCCGATCAGGCCCTTAACTCACCTGCTGGGGACATGCGTCGCCACTTTGGGCCGCGGCCTCGCGAGTGGTTCAGCGAGTCAGATCCGGCTCGTGCGGGGCCGGGCGTGCACCGCGAGGCCGCCGAACGCGAACAGCGTGCTGGTGGCGATGAGGGCGCCAACGGGGGACCCGCTGTACACGGTGATGACGCCCCAGGCCTGGAGAACGGCTAAACCGCCCCAAACGAGCAGCGGCAGCCCAAGCGTCCAGAAGCGACCCGACCAACCGCTCACAACGGCGAAGGGCAACGCGTAGAGAACGAGTCCGATCACGAGGGCACTCCAGATCCGAGGGAACCAAGAGTCAGGCGGGAACGCCAGCGGGCCAACACGTCCAACTCACCCAATCATGATCGTCGGTGACAGGTTCAGTCAATTGGGCATGTTCCGCATGGCGAAAGAGAGCCGAGTCGGGGTCTCGATCGTACTCTGCGAGGCACGGTCGGCTGTCACCATGACGCGCCCTTGATCGGTCCGACCTATGCGGCGCACGATCCCGTCCCTTCTTAGACCGGGCGTGTACGTACCTTGTCGGATTGGCTACCCACTAGGTCAAGTAGTACTTTACTTATCCAGGGCAAGCCGTCACTGCGTGTCCCGACGATGTCTGCGCCTCAGGGCTGCCGAATAGAGGGGTGCGTGGCCAAATCAAGGCCACCCGGGCGCTACTTCGTACCGGTCAGGGTGCTGTCTCGCAAGCGCCAGGATCAGCATGAAAGACAGTGCCATTTAGGTAGGAAGCTGCCTTGGCTGTAGCGGAGTGGGAACATGGGAAGCGTTCGCAAGATATTCGTCGGCCTCGCAGTCGCGTCGGTCCTGGCGCTCTCGAGTGCCTCGTCGGCCCTCGCATGGAGCTCCCAGACGAACATTGCCTGCGGAAGCGGTGACACGCTTCAAAGCAACATGTGGCTCGGTACCGGGATGACCTTCGGCTGGCAGGCCTCATCGATCCTATGGGGATCGCAACCGCAGGTTGCCTCCTGGATCAGCCACGACGCGACGGTCAACGTGAACGGTCTGTTCGTTGGACTGTCGGGTTCTGGCGGTAATGTCAGCGGTGGCACGATGTCGGTCCATCAGGAGCAGAACAACCAGTGGTTCCTCGGTGAGAGTGGCACGCTGACTGTCAGCAATCCCTTCTACGTCAATATCAACGGGACAACGGTCACGAAGGCTTGGGTCTGGGGCGTACTGAAGGTGGGAAGTGCTTCCACCGACAAGTGGTGGTAGACCTCAGCTGATCGAAGACTCGGCGGACTGGACATAACCGGCGAGGATGGGATGTCCGGTCCGCCCACTAGAGCGCGTGTGGAGATTAACGTGAGGAGGCTCCTGCTACTCCTTGGGCTCGTGGTGGTCTTTGTCATGGCCTGTGCGGCTACGACCTCCCGTTCCGCGTCGGACGAGAGCCTGATCGTGGCTATTCAGCATCTTCGACAGACCGACGGCATGTACGCGACATTCGACTCGACCGCGGAAAAGGCATCGCCTGACCTTTATGCCTCCTATTACGGCCTGAGCCTTTTGTCGCTCACAGGCGATTCGATCAAGCTTGATCCTTCGGGCATCCTCGCGCTCATTCCGGCGCCCTCGGATCACACCTATCTCGACTACGCATACTTCGCGGCGTCACTTCTGCACTTGTCTGGTGAGGTGGTTTCTGTCGACATATCGCCCATCGTCGGGCTGCGCGACGAGACTGGCTCGTATCACCGGCCGCAGTACGAGCCGCCGCCGGCATCCGTGCCCAACGCCGCGACGTTGTCGCTCCTCGATCAAGCGACCGCGACGTACGAGGCCCTCTCCACAATCGACCTGACGGGGCAGATCCGGGACGCAGACCCTGACGGGAAGACGAAGGCCTGGCTGCTGGCCAGTCTCGACGATGCGAAGTCCACTCCGTACGCCTACTACGAGATAGCGACTTCGCTCACGATCCTGGGCCAGCAGCCACCCGCTGCAGACGCGTCCTGGCTGGCGCAGGAGGCCGATGCAATCGCAGCGCGGGCGACCGACTTCACCCTCATTGATCTGCTCAACGCGTACGGCCTCGCGAACGTCGCCAAGGATGCTTCGATCAGCCTCCCGGCCGGAGACCTTCACACGCTGAGCGCCATCTCGGAGCATTACCTGGCGACCGGTGATCTGATGGACATGTACCTCGCGGCGGCTATGTCGAAGGCGCTCGGGGTGCAGCCGGCACAACTCCCGCATTCGGCCCAGGCGATCCGCAGCCATCGGCTGACCAGCGGCCTGTTGACTCTCCAGGCGATCGGCACCGCCTCTGTCCAATCGACCTACTACGCGCTCGGGACCCTGAGCCTGCTCGGCGAGTCCACGAATGACTCGACGCTCGTAGACACGCTCATGAAGATGAGGCCATCGGTACGACAGCTGGACCCGACTAACCTCGACGCCTGGCTCGGCTCGCTGCGTCTTGCGGGCGGCCCAGTGGACCAGGTGAAAGACGATGTTTCCGCCGCCGCGAAAGCTTCGCTGCCCGTGGCCGTTGCCGCGGACAATCTGGAGTCGTTCATACATGCGACTACGGTGCTCGGATCGCTCGGGCAGTGGGCTCCCGTGACCGTCCCGGGCTCGATCTCGAGCGATGGGCGCACGAACCGCTTCGCTCTGGCGTCGCTCGTGGTCGCCCAGGTGAACAACCCTGCCTTTTCGAAGGCATCGTGGCAGTCGCTCGTGCCTGAGCTGAGCGCGCATCTCCTCGATCCGGGGCTGACGACGCTTGAGTACGCGACCGCCGGGCTCGCCTTACGTGACCTAGGCTCGGGCCTAACGGTTGCACAAACCGATGGGCTTAAGTCGCTATTCAGCGCGCTCCGACGTCCAGACGGGTCGTTCACCGGCGGTTCGGGCGAACCGTCCTCGGACCTGCAGGGGACATACTTCGCGCTGCTCCTACTCGATGCGAAGGACCAATGATGGAAATGACAAACCTCCCGACCGGCGGCTCGTCCCCGGACCGCGGTCGTCCGATCCTTCGAGCTCGCGACCTTGTCAAGGACTTTCTCGGGCCCGATGGTGTCGTTCACGCGCTGGCCGCGGTGTCTCTCGACCTGTACGCCGGCGAGGTGGTCGCAATCGTCGGCAGGTCGGGATCCGGCAAGACCACACTGCTCCAGATGCTCGGCTTGCTCTCGACGCCCACGGGCGGGTCGCTCGAGCTTCTCGGCAACCAGGTTCGATCGCTTCGACCGCACGAGCAGGCGGCGTTCCGGCGACGCCACCTCGGCTTCGTCTTCCAATCGTTCAACTTGCTCCCCCAACTGTCCGCTCTCGAGAACGTTGAGCTGCCGATGCTCGGTCCCGATACAGCGTCACGGGCGCACGCGCTGCTCGACTCGCTGGGCATGGGCGAGCGGCTTGGGCATCGTCCTGATGCGTTGTCGGCCGGCGAGCAACAAAGGGTGGCGATCGCGCGTGCGGTGTCGAACGAACCCGGGATCCTCCTCGCAGACGAGCCGTCCGGAAACCTCGACCAAGCGACCGAAACAGAGCTGCTCGAGTTGCTGCGAAGGATGGCCGAGCGCGGTTGCTGCGTTGTCATCGTCACCCACAGTCGTGCCGTAGCCGAGATCGCCGATCGAGTGATAACCCTCGATTCGGGCCGCGTCGCCGTCGGATACGAAAGCGCAGAAGGCACTACCCGAACGGAGATGACGGCGTGAGCCTCTGGCGCATCGCCTTGCGAAACACCCGCCGACTGTCAACCCGCCTCATCGCCTCTGGGATCGCCGTGGCCATCGGCGCCGGGCTCTTCCTCGTCACCCAGGGCCTCGTGCAAGGGGTCGAGACGCAATCGCAGCAGCACCTCGTCAATGGTGTCGAGATGCTTCGGATCGATGTCGCGCCGATCATCGGACCTGACAGCCGCGCCCTTTCGTGGTCCGACGTGAGCCAGATCTCCAGCTTGCCCGATGTCCGCGCGGTAACGCCGAACCTCCAGACGACCGTCTGGGTCGACCAGCCCAAGACTGTTCTAACCGTCGTCGAACCAGTGCTCGATAGCCCGCTGAAGCTTGCTTCCGGCTCGTCGGCGAGCCTCGTCCCGCTCCATGCCGGCGAGGCGATCGTCTCGCGACAGTTCGCCGATGCCATGGGTGCGATCGCGGGGAGCGACGTTTCCGTGAAGTACCGGGCCATGAACGACGTGGGTGGCGCGAAGTCCGCGACGCTCCGAGTCGTCGGGATCAACGAGGATTCCCCGCGCTCAGAGACCGGCCAGGACACGATGTACGTCTCCTTCGGGGATCTTGAGAGCTGGGTTGCGGCCGGTTATGGCGAGACCCCAGACGACTTGCGGACCCACGGGTACGATCAGGTGGCGGTGTTCGCGACGCAGAGCACTGCCGTGCCGGCCATCACGGCCGCCATCCAGAAGATGGGCTTTCGTGCAACCGACCTGCAGGCTCGGCTTGCCGAATTGCCCCGGCTCGCCTTGCTGGCCCAGATCGTCGGCTATGCCACTCTTCTGATCGTCGGGCTGCTGATCGTTCTGAATACCTCGTCGATCGTTGCGGCGTTCATCCGGCAAAGGCGTCGTGAAATCGGTCTACTCAAGGCCATCGGTTTCCGGGATCGCGACATCCTGCTCATCCTCCTCATGGAGCAGGTCGTGAGCGGCTTGATCCTCTCGGTCGTGGGCGTGGTGGTCGGGCTGGGCTTATGCGTCGCCGCGACCCAATGGCTAGCGGCCAACCCGCAGGTCTCCGATTCGATCGGCGCCTCCACAGTATTCCCGTCTCTTGAAGCAGTGGGCGTGGCCGCCGGAATGGTGCTCGCGGCCACGGCTGCGGGAGCGCTGCTGCCAGCCATCAATGCGTCGCGGCTGGACGCGGCCGTCGCGCTCCGTGACCTGTGAAGGCGAAAGCAGCGTCCCGAACGGGAGCGCTGCTGCTCGTCGGCGCTGCCCTCGTCGCGGCGAGCGTTGGCGCTTGCTCTGATCACGTGACGTGGCCCAACGCGGACACGTACTTGGTTTCGAAGAACGGCGGTGGGATTGATCTGTTCGCCATCACCTCTCGAGATCAGGTCGTCGCCCGTGTTGCGGCCGTCCCTACGACTCATGACGTTGCAGGCGCTGTGGTCCTGCCATGGAAGTCGAACCACTGGATTCTGTGGCTCGTACCATCAGATAGTGCCGATGCCGAGATTGTCGATGTGGACGGCGACGCTCATCGCCTGACTGTTCTGGGCACCCTCGAGGGGGAGGGCACGCCGGTCGTAGTGGGCGACAACCTCCTTACCGTCGACCAAGCGTCCTTCGCAGGCGCAGCGTCCGGCGCAGTGATCCGAAAGCGGTCGCTTCCGGATCTACGTCAACTCGGAACGCTGGCAGTGCCTATGGCACCCATCTCCGGAGTGTCGTCCGGCAACATGGCGATCGTGTACTACGTCGCGCAAGACCGCAGCAATGCGACGAACAAGCCGAGCCCGGAACCATCCGAGCCTGCTGCATCCGGAAGCCCCGACCCCAACGCCCCGGCTCCGCGACAGCCGATCGTCCCACGAGCCCTATCGGGTGCGACTCTTGTCAGTCTCGACTCGGAGAGCGGCCGAGTGGCCATCGCGCCGATCCCCGGCTACGGGTCCCTGGCCCCAGGACCGAGCAGCGTCGCTGTCGTGACAGGCAACTCGTGGGTTGTCGCCGACCGATCGATGACTGTTCAGAACCACGATCTCGTTCCGACCGGCCAGGCGGGAGCCTTCGTCGGGGATAGGCTGTTCGTAGCGACCACGAGCGCGACCGGGGGCAGCTCGATCGCGGACGTTACGACGGGAGGGGTCGTCACTCGCCTGCCGGGCACCGACACAGTTCGTTCCCTCCGGGCTTCCGGATCGGACCTGATCGCGCTCAGGAGCCGAGACGTTTGCTTCGTGGTTCCCAGTGAAGACGCAGTATGTCGCGCCTTCGCCGGTGACAACATCTCGCAATGGCCGTGAAGCGGTGGATGCTCCACCTCTGCGTGTCCCATGTCGTTGGGGATCACAGTCGGGAGGCGAGGGCGGTGGGTGGCGAGACTTCCGTCTGAAGCGCGTTGCTCTGACCGGTATACTGCCGAAACTCCGGCGTGATTGAGGCTGACCCAGCGGGTTCACGATTGACCGCCGCCGGCGATGCTCTACATCAGTTGTGGTGAGCGTGGGCGATTAGCTCAGTTGGTTAGAGCGCGCGGTTCACATCCGCGAGGTCACTGGTTCGAGTCCAGTATCGCCCACCATTCCCGCTCTCGGTCGTGGCGCCTGCGTGCGGCCGAACGCGTGCGGCCGACCTGACTTTGTCCGACCTACCCGCTCCGTCCCGACCTACTACCTGAATGCGGGGTTTCCATCCTCGCGGGGCTGGGTCGCCAAGGCCTAACTTCCCGGCATCGGGCGAGGCTGTCGCTCGTCATCCGACCGCCGAGGTGCTCTGCCTGTGGACACGATCCAACATCTCGACAGCGACTCAAGTCCCATGTCTATGGCACTGGCCCGTCCGGCGCCCGATGGGGACGGAATACGGTCCGTCAATCGAGCCGCTGCGCTCCTGCTGGCCCTGGGCGAGGCGGAGGGTGAGGTCGGGGTCACGGAACTCGCTCGGCGGATCGGGTTGCACAAGTCGACGGCCTCGCGGCTCCTGGCCACACTCCAGCAGCGCGGGCTCGTGCAGCACGACGACGACTCCGGCAAGTACCGTCTGGGTCTGGCAATGGTCCGCCTCGGAGGTCACGCCGAGAAGACGCTCGATCTCCGGTCCATCGCGATGCCGGAACTCCAGGCCGTCGCGCGCTCGGTCAAAGAGACGGCCACGCTTGGAATACTCGTACATGACAGTGTCGTCACCATCGCCTGGGCTGACGCAGCCGGCCGCGGCTACGACCGCACCATGAGGAACATGCCGCTGCACGCGACGGCACCGGGCAAGGTTCTGCTCTCTAGCCGACCCGAGCGCGACGTGATCCGCCTTTCGAAGATCGGCTTCACCCCCTACACCTCGCACACCATCGTTCGGGTCAACCTCCTGCTCGAGGAGTTCGACCGGGTTCGCCGCCGCGGCTTCGCCACCGCTTTCGGCGAGCTCGAGCCGATGGTGAACGCAGTCGCGGTGCCTGTGTTCGACCAGCGTGCTTCTGTCGCGGCGGCTCTGGAGGTGAGAGCCACTGGCAGCCGGATCCTGCCGAGCCGCGTGCCCGAGCTGATCGAGAGGATCCGCGAGGCCGCAGCGGTGATCACCGAGCGAATCGGCGGGGTTGCGGCGCCCAACTGAAGTCGGGTTGCCGGCTGAGGTGGCTCAGTCGAGCAGGTATTCGAGCTCGTAGGTGGCTTCCGGGCCACCCGGGGCATCGAACGTGCCTTCGCCCGTGACTCCCGCGAGCTCGCCGGTGCCGGAACCGGTGACGATCCGCCATCGCCCCTTCGAGCTGCTGCCGTCGTGGTCGCCGATCGATTCCAGGACCACGCTGCCGGAGCGTCCGTCGATCGAGCCTTCGATCCGCTGGAACCCTGCGAACACGGCCGACCGGTCCGGCCGGTAGCCGAACACCCATTCGACCGATCCGACGCCCTCGATCGCACCTTCGAAGCGCTGGATGCCTGCGACACGGGTGAGCTTGAGCTCGCCGGGGACTTCACGGACGGTCTGCTCGCTACCGCCAGTGACCGTGAACCTGCCGGTGGCTTTGCTCACAGCGACACCGCCGCCCCCGAGGCCGCCGACCGGTAGAGCGCGTCGATCGTCCGTGCCTGGCCGAGGGCGTCGGCACGTCCGAGCAACGGCTGCCCGGTGCCGAGGATCGCGGAGCTGATGTTCTCCACTTCGAGGCGATACGAGTCCGCCGACGCCACCGGGACATCGCGGCCATTGAGTTCGAGCCCGCCCCGCTGGCCTTGCCATGGATCGCACAACAGCAGGTTGCCCTTGCTGCCGATCGCCTCGAGGGAACGGTGGTTGGACGTGAAACCAGTGGCGATCTCGGCGACGACAGTCGATGAAAAACGCAGCAAGGCCGAGAAGCGCGCGTCCACGCCCGAAGGAGCCAAAGTCTGGTGGCCGAAGACGGACGTCGGATCGGCTCCCGCGACCAGCCGCGATCCGCTGATGCAGTAGCAGCCCACGTCCATCAGACCGCCGCCGTCGAGGGCGGGTTCGAGCCTGACGTCGGTCGTGTCCACCAGCACGAAGCTGAACGTGGCCCGGATCGATTGCAGCTCGCCCACGTCCGGCAGCAGCTCCACGAAGCGGCGCACCTGAGGGGCGTGGCGCCACATGAACGCTTCCATCAGGACCAGGCCGGCAGCGTCCGCCGCGTCGAACGCCTCTACCACTTGCTCGGGGTGGCGCGTGTACGGCTTCTCGCACAGGACGTGTTTGCCGGCGGCGAGAGCCTGCATTGTCATCGGGTGATGGAGCGAGTTCGGAACGCTTATGTAGACCGCGTCGACCTCGGGATCGGCCAGCAGCGCCTCGTACGAGCCGTGGACGCGAGGAATCGCGAACTGGGAAGCGAACTCCGCCGCATGATCGAGACTCCTGCTGCCGGCCGCGACAACGGTGAAGTTGGTCGCCTGGCCTACGTCGCGCATCAGCCTGGAGGCGATACGGCCGGGCCCCAGGATTCCCCAACGGACCTTATCGGAAGACGGCATTTCGGACTCCAGCTATTGAGGGGATTGGCCCACTCGGTGCGAGAGCGGCACGGCGTCGGCAGCCTGGGTCGCGCCGCCTTCGTTGGCCCAATCGGCCTCGTCGGCCCGATCCGCCTCTGCGGCTCCGTCGGGTTCCTCGACCAGAAGGATCTCGCGGTCATTGTGGGCCGTGTAATCGGGCACCCTTCGTTCGTAGGAGCCGGTCATCAGTGGCGAGGAGATCATGAAGTCGGCCGAGGCTCGGTCGCAGGCGACCGGTATGTTCCAGACAACCCCGATCCGCAGCAGCGACTTGACGTCCGTGTCGTGGGGCTGAGGTTCGAGCGGGTCCCAAAAGAAGACCAGGAAGTCGATCGTGCCGTCCGCGATCATCGCTCCGATCTGGAGGTCGCCGCCGAGCGGCCCGGACTGGAGACAGGTCACAGGGAGATCCAGCTCGCGCTGGAGCAACGTGCCCGTGGTTCCGGTGGCAACGAGGTCGTGCATCGCCAGCAGGCCGCGGTTGTAGCGAGCCCACTCGACGAGGTCCTGCTTCTTGTTGTCGTGAGCGACGAGCCCGATCCGCTTGCGGGGCTGCAGGTCCAGCTTCATCGAACCATCCTTGTCCGGCCTCGGAAGCGTTTCTCCGCCGGCCTGGGTCCAGCATGGCAGAAGAGCCGCAGATACGCGTTCGGCGCGCCGGCGGCTCCCGATCGTCTCTAGAACGAGCTGTACAGGTGGTATGTCGCGGCGGCTGCGGCCTGGTTGCCTTCGTGGACGGCGGCGGTGAGCTGGTGGTCGTGGAGGCTCGTCGCGTCTCCCGCCGCGTAGACGCCGGGCACGTTGGTGAGCTGCTCGGACGTGACGACGATCTGGCCGAGCGGGTTCAGCTCCAGGCCGAGCTGCCGAGCGAGTTCGTTGGTGGCCCTGGTGCGGCGGATCGTGTAGATCTGCTCGACCGGGATCCGGGTCCGCTCGGGATCGTCGAGGACGAGGGCCCGCATCTGGCCGTCAGCGTTCTCGTACTCGGCGACGCCGTGCGCGTGGGCGGCTATGCCTGCCGCGGCCAGGTCCGCCAATCGCGAAGCCGGGACCTCGAAGCCCTCCGGGCGGCCCGCGACGATCGTCACCCGAGGGGTGAAGACGAGAAGATCCAGGGCCGTCTGGACCGCGTCCTCGTCGTGACCGACGACGCCGACCGTGCGGTCGATCGATTCGTAACCCTCGCAATGGATGCACCAGAAGAGGCTCTTCCCGACGCACTCGTTGTGTCCGGGGAACTCCGGGAAATGGCCGACGACGCCGGTGGCCAGTATCAGCGTCCGGGCCACGACCTCGATCGGGCCGTCTTCGGGGACCTCGTCGAACATCCGGGCGATCTCGGGATCGCGCGGGACGCTCGGTCCGGGTCTGTTTGCAAAGGCGCCGCCTTCGGGCAGCCGCTCGATCCGCAGCCGGAGCCGCCCGTCTTCGCGCGTCGCCGCGGCGACGTGGCCGAGCAGCAACCGAACGCCGTATTTGGCCGCGTGCCGCCAGCCGAGGCGGCGAATTTCCACGCCTTCGATCCCATCCGGGAAGCCCAGATAGTTGTTGGTCATGTGCTTCCAAAGGAATCGATCGCGCTCGTCGGTGAGGAGCACGCTGCGGCGCATTCGTCCCATGTTCACGGCCGCCGACAAACCGGCAGCCCCGCCGCCGACTACGACGCAATCGAACTCGAGTGGAGCAGCTTCGGAGGGTGTCATGGCTCAATCATGCGCCGATTGTCGCGTGGCAGCCGGGCCGTGCCATCCATAGTGCCCGGCTCGCAAACCCAGGAGCACGTCGCAGCCATCGGTATGTGAGTTGCGTCATGCAACCCTTTGCCGCGCGGCGGTGGTGCCGACGTAGGCTCGCGGAGCTTGATCGACCGGGTTGGGGTTCCCAACCCCGGCGTCCCACCCATTGGAGGATTCGATGGCGCTTCAGGCTGTGGCATTTCCGATTGCACCGGGCAAGACCGAGGAATGGCGAAAGTTCATCGGCGACCTCAACGGCGCGCGACACGCCGACTACGTCGCGTCTCGTAAGGGTTTGGGCGTCCACGAGCGGACCTTTCTGCAGTCGACGCCGATGGGCGATCTTGTGATCGTCACCCTGGAAGGCGATTCTCCCGGCGAGGCGTTCGGCAGGTTCGTCACGTCGACCGACCCGTTTGCCCGCTGGTTCATCGCGAAGGCGAACGAGGTACATGGGATCGATCTCGCCCAGGCCTCTTCGGGCCCGATGCCGGAGCTCGTCGTCGACTCGGCCGGGTAGGCGCTAACCCAGCGCTTCGAATCGCTCGAGCGTGTAGCGGTCGACCTCCGACTCGTCGAGCGTGACGATCGCCGGAACGGTCATTCGCCCCTTTTCGATAGGAAGAGGCACGCCCAGCAGGTCGTGAACCAGGATGCCTGCCGTGGCCAGGCCGTGCGCGGGCTCGCGGCCTCGGTCCGCGCGCGGCAGCGCGGCCGCGATGCGGAGCACGGCCGCAATGCCGATGCCGGTTTCGAAGTAGGTTCCGAGAACCACTGACGCGTTCGCCGCGGTGGCCGCCTTGACTATCCGCATCGTTGCGGCCAGCCCACCGACCCGGGCGGGCTTGACGATTACGACGTCGGCCGCTCGCTCGGCCAGTGCAGCCCGAGCGGAGCCTTCCGACTCGATGCTCTCGTCCAGCGCAATCGGGACCCTGACTCGTTCCCGGAGCGCGGCGTGGCCGGTGAGGTCCCACGTGGCGAGCGGCTGTTCCACAAACTCGATCCGGAACGGCGCGATGGCCGCGATCCGCTCGGCGGCGGTCTCGATGTCCCATGCGCCGCCAGCGTCGACACGGAGGCTCGGCTCCGGCCCAACGGCCGCGCGAATGGCTCGCAGCCGGTCGACCAGTTGGTCTGTCGCACGTTCGAAGCCGGCCCGCAGCTTGAGGGTGGCAAAGCCGAGCTCGACGGCCTGGGCGGCCGCCTCTGCGCCGGCATCGGGGCCGGCGAATGGGATCGCTGCGCTCACGGGGATGGTCGTTGCGGAGGTCGCAGCGGTGGCGGTTGCGCCCGAAAGCGCGCCCCGGGTCGCGAGCAGAGCCCCGATCGCCCCATCGACGGCGGCCATCGCCGCTCGCCCGGGTTCGCCTTCGACCGCCAGGTCCGACCATGCCGGCGTTCGCCCCGCCGCCAGCTCCGGGACGATCTCGCGGATCAAAGCCGCGAGGGATCCTGCCGTGACGTCCGCGGAAATGGGGTTCAGCGCCGCTTCGCCGAACCCTTCGTGGCCTTCAGCGTCGACGATGCGCAGCAGCCACGAGCGCCGATGCGTGAATTCGCCGGTCGCGTCTAGCAATGGCCGCCGGAAAGGCACTCGGACGTGGAGCGCCTCGACTCGCACGAGACGAGGCAGAGCGGTGGATTCGGGTCGGGGCATCGTGAGCCGCCGCGTCAACGGCCGCAGGTTTGCATCGCGGCATGATACTGGCCGGCCCCGGGGAGGGTCGGCGCGACCCACCCTGCGTGGCCGGGGACCGCGATGCCGATCTGGCCAATTGCTAATGGCGGTAGCACGCGGCCAGCTGAAGAGCTGTCTACTGACGCCAGGCGATCGGCTCGACGGCCTTGGGGGCCGCGGTTGAGCGTGGACAAGCGGGCGTGAGCGTCGATTCGGCCGGCGGACCCTGAGTTCGCGAGCTCGGTCCTGGCCCGTGCTACCCAGGTTGGCAAATGGCCAGAAAGTGGAGATGCGGCGCGGCGTGGCCCGGCGCGGAGTGGCCCGGTGCGGCGCGGCCAGGTGCGGCGTGGCCCGGTGCGGCGCGCGGAGTGGCGCGGGGCCGCTCCCTCTGGCCGGCCTCGCCGCGCACGTCGCCGGCCCAGAGGCGAGAATAGCGGGATGGACCGACAGCTACTCTCCGGCGACGAGGCAGTCGCCCTTGCGGCGCTCCACGCGGGCGTTGCGCTCGGCACCGGCTACCCCGGTACTCCTTCTACCGAGATCCTGGAGACGTTCTCCGAGCTGGGCGGGCGAGCCCAGTGGGCGCCCAACGAAAAGGTGGCGCTGGAAGTGGGCCTCGGTGCGGCCTTCGGCAATGCGCGGGTCATCGTCACGATGAAGCACGTGGGTCTGAACGTCGCCGCGGACCCGCTCTTCACTGCTGCGTACACAGGAGTGAGCGGCGCGCTGATAGTGGTCACGGCCGACGACCCGGGCATGTCGTCCTCGCAGAACGAGCAGGACAACCGCCGCTACGCGATCGCCGCCGCACTGCCGATGATCGAGCCGGCAGACAGCCAGGAGGCCTACGACTTCTTCTTCACGGCCGTCGAAATGTCCGAGCGGTGGCAGATCCCGGTCCTCTACCGCATGACCACCCGCGTCTGCCACTCCAAGTCGGTGGTGGTCGCCCGGTCCACGGACGGCGGCGCGGGCCCCGGGGAAGCCGCTTCTGCGCACGCCCCGCGCCCCCCGCAGGGTGCGCGTGCCCCGCACTTCGAGCACGACATATCGGGCCGGGTCATGATCCCCGCCAACGCCCGGCCCGCGCACCGGCGCCTGCGCGCCAAGCTCGCCGAGATCGCCGCCTGGGGTGAGAGCGAAGATGCGGCGGCACTCAACCGCGTGGAACCGGGGAGCGGCAGCCACGGAACGGGAACCCGCCACTCCCTCGGCATCGTCGCCAGCGGCGTCTCGTGCCTGCACGCCGCCGAAGCCGCTCCCGGCGCCGCGATCCTCAAGATCGGGCTCGTCAATCCGCTCCCCGTGGAGCGGGCACGTGCCTTTGCCGCTTCGGTTGATCGCGTTGTAGTCGTGGAGGAGGGCGATCCCGTCATCGCCGACTCCCTCCGCGCCGCCGGCATCCCCGTGGAGTCGAAAGCAGAGATGTACCGGTTTGGGGAGCTGGACGTAGCCCGCGTCCGCCGCATCCTCGCCGGCGACACTTCCCCGGAATCCGCCCCCGCCCGCGGAAAGCCGCCCGAGCTCTGCCCCGCGTGCCCGTACCACACCGTCTACGGCACGCTCCAGAAGCACGATTGCATCGTCGCGGGGGACATCGGCTGCTACACGCTCGGTGTCCTGCCGCCATACCAGGCGATGGACACGTGCGTGGCGATGGGCGCCTCGATCGGCGTGGGCCTGGGTCTGCGCCACGTCCTCCCTCCCGACGAAGCGCGCCGCGTGGTCTCGGTGATCGGCGACTCCACGTTCGTCCACTCCGGCATCTCGGGCCTGGTCGAGATGGCATACAACCCGCCGGCCACGGGTCACGTCGTCCTGGTGCTCGACAACGGAACGACGGCCATGACCGGCCAGCAGGAGCACGCCGGCACGGGTCGCACCCTTGACCACCTGCCGACGAACAAGCTCTCGATCGAGGCCGTCGCGTCGGCCGTGGGCATCGGCAGCGTCACCGTCATCGACCCTTATGCGGACCCCGAAGGTTTCGAGCGGCTGCTTCTCGAACGCCTGGCTGCGCCCGAGCTTTCAGTCATAGTCGCCCGCAGGCCGTGCGTCCTCGCTGCGGCCGACATCCGGAAGTGGGAGCAGCAGGCGGCCGAGTTCCGAGCCCATGCCGCGCCACAGGCGGCTTTCGACCTGCCGATGAGGGACCAATGAGCGCCGACGGCGACGGCAACGTCGCCGAGGGCGACGGCAACGTCGCCGAGGTGACAAACGTCGTGCTCGCGGGTCTCGGCGGTCAGGGCGTCATCAAGGCCTCGGACATTCTGGCCGACGCCGCTCTCCGGGCCGGCTTCGACGTCAAGAAGGCCGAGGTCCACGGCATGAGCCAGCGCGGCGGCTCCGTGACGTCCGACGTGCGGTTCGGGGCAAAGGTGCTCTCGCCGATGGTGCCGCGCGGCGAGGCCGACTTCCTCGTGGTCCTGGCACCGTCCGAGGTTGAGGCCACGCGGCCGCTGCTCCGTCCGGGCGGCGTGCTGCTCTCTCCGGACCTCGTGCCCGAGGCGTCGCTGCCCAACAAGCGGAGCCTGAACGTGGCGCTGCTCGGCGCGCTTAGCCAATACCTCGACCTGCCGACGGCCGCGCTTCTGGAGGCGGTCCGGGCCGCGCTTCCGGAACGCCTCCACGACGTGAACGAGCGGGCCTTCGAGTTGGGCCGAACGCTGGTCGCGCAGCAGGTCAAAATGCGCTGAGCGGGCCGCGCACCGCGACGCGTGCCGGGCTCGGCACCAGAGGAGGCCGTTTTGAGCGCATGGAATGATCCTCCGGGCGGTTTCCACCCCGTCAGCGCGCCGGACTACCTTCCGCGCGAGCAGTTGAGGGCCGTCCAGCTGCAACGGCTCCAGTCGGTCGTCAGTCGAGCCTACGACCATGTGGCGCTGTTTCGGACGCGAATGGACGAGCGCGGACTGACGCCCGCATCTATCGCGTCGCTCGAGGACATCGCCAGGCTGTCGTTCACCGTCAAGGCGGACCTGCGCGATACGTATCCCTTCGGCCTGTTCGCCAGCCCGATGGAGGAGATCGTCCGCCTCCACGCCTCCTCGGGCACCACCGGCAAGCCGATCGTGGTCGCCTATACGCAAGCCGACCTCGACGTCTGGTCGGAGGTGATGGTCCGATCCTTCGCCGCCTGCGGGCTCCATCGTGGGGACGTCGTCCAGAACGCCTACGGCTACGGCCTGTTCACCGGCGGCCTCGGCGCGCATTACGGCGCGGAGGCACTCGGGGCGACGGTGATCCCGATCAGCGGCGGCAATACCGAGCGCCAACTCATGGTCATGCAGGACTTCGGCGTCACGGCGATCTGCTGCACTCCGAGCTACTTCCTGCACCTGATCGAGTCGGCCAAGGAGATGAAGATCGACTTCTCCAAGGTGCGTGTCGGTGTCTTCGGGGCGGAGCCGTGGAGCGAGGCGATGCGCGACCGCATCCAGCAGGAAAGCGGCATCCGCGCCCACGACATCTACGGCCTGTCGGAGATCATCGGTCCTGGCGTGGGCGTGGAGTGCGCAGCGCAGCACGGAGTCCACATCTTCGAAGATCACTTCTACCCGGAGATCGTCGACTCGGAGTCCGGGGCGGTTCTGCCGGACGGGGAAGAGGGTGAGCTCGTCCTCACCACGCTCTCCAAACAAGCCATGCCGATGATCCGCTACCGCACCCGCGACGTGACCTCGATCATGCCCGAGCCGTGCGAATGCGGTCGAACGATTCGCCGTATCCGCCGCATCAGCCGCCGCTCGGACGACATGTTCATCATCCGTGGCGTCAACGTCTTCCCCTCGCAGGTCGAGACGGCGCTGCTTCGCGTCGAAGGTACGCTGCCGCACTATCAAATCGTGCTCACCCGCGACAAAGGACTCGACCAGATGGAAGTCAAGGTCGAGGTCACGCCCGAGGTCTTCTCCGACGAGATCCGCAAACTCGAAGCCCTCCAGCATCACCTCGAGTCCTCGATCGAGAACATCCTGGGTCTTCGGGTGAAGGTCACGCTCGTGGCGCCGCGGACGCTGGCGCGCAGCGAAGGCAAGGCCAGGCGGGTCACGGATTCACGCAACGTCTGAAGCGAAGACGGCGGAGCTCCGGCGCCGCCGAGGGAGGCATCCAAATGAAGCTCAAACAGCTCTCGCTCTTCCTCGAGAACCGTCCCGGACAGCTCCGTGCCCCACTGGAGGCGCTGGGCCGAGCCCACATCGATCTCCTGACGATGACCCTCGCCGACACTGCCCAGTTCGGCATCCTGCGGATCATCGTTGCCGACCCGGAGCGCGCCAAGGAGGTGCTCGAGAACGAGGGGATGGTCGTTCGGGTGACTGAGGTCGTTCCGATCCAGGTCGACAACCGGCCGGGCGGTCTGGCCGCGGTTCTGGCGGCGATCGAGGAGGCAGGCCTGGGCGTCGAGTACATGTACGACTTCGCGGCTCGCGCGACGCCGGACAAGGCAGCGATCATCTTCCGCTTCGAGGACCCGGACCGCGCTCTGGCGGTCCTGGGGGCGGCGGGCGTCCGCATCCTTACCGGCGAGGAGATCCTCGACAAATAGAGGGTCGGTCTGCTGGCAGGATCGGTGAGCTGGCTCGCAAGCGCTACGATGGCCCTGCGGGCAAGATCTCAGTCGAGACGTAGCCTAAACGCGGCCGGTTGGCCGCCGGGAGGTTGTCACAGATGCGCCATCGGACGTTCGGGCGGACAGGCTGGCAGGTCGGTGAGATTGGCTACGGCATGTGGGGCATTGGCGAATGGTCGGGTTCGGACGATGCCGAGTCGCTCGCTTCGCTCGATCTTTCAGTGGCGAAGGGCGTCAACTTCTTCGATACCGCTTACGCGTATGGAGACGGCCACAGCGAACGGCTGCTGGCCCGACTCGTGGCCGCGCACCCCGGTGACCGGCTCTTCACGGCGACCAAGGTGCCCCCGAAGAACCGCCACTGGCCGAGCCGCCGCGGCGTGGCGCTGGCTGAAGTCTTCCCGCGCGACTACGTCCGCGAATACGTCGATATCAGCCGGGCGAATCTCGGGGTCGAAACGATCGACCTGCTTCAGCTGCACGTCTGGGAGGACGATTGGCTCGCCGCAGGCGACCTCCAGCAGACCGTCGAGGAACTCAAGCGCGACGGCTCGATCCGGGCATTCGGCATTAGCCTCAACCGCTGGGAACCCTGGAACGGCGTGAAGGCTGTGAAATCGGGCCTCGTGGACTCGGTCCAGGTTATCTACAACATCTTCGATCAGGCCCCCGAGGACGAGCTCTTCCCGGCCTGTCGCGAGAACGGCGTCGCGGTGATCGCCCGCGTTCCGTTCGACGAGGGGAGCTTGACGGGCACCCTGACCCGCGAAACCACGTTCCCGACCGACGATTGGCGTGCGACTTACTTCGTGCCGGAGAACCTCGAGTCGTCCGTGGTCCACGCCGATGCCCTGAAGCCGCTTATCCCGGCCGGGACCACCATGGCGGAGATGGCGCTTCGCTTCATCCTGAGCAACCCGGACGTGAGCGCGGTTATCCCGGGCATGCGCAAGTCGCGAAACGTCGAGGCCAACACGGCCGCGAGCGACGTGGGGCCGCTGCCCGCCGACCTGCTGGCCGCGCTCCGGCAACATCGGTGGGACCGCAAGCCGACGGACTGGAGCCAGTAGGAAGCGACAGCCCGGCGCAACGGTGTCGGAGTAGCGGCCCGGCCCCGGCTCGCCCCGGCCCGGCCCGGCTCGCCCCGGCCCGCCCAGGCTCGCCCTCGGCCCGGCCCAGACTCCACTAACATCTCGCAGATGTCCGCTGCCAGCGGACAAGAATCGCTCGACGAGCCTGTTCGAGGGCCGTGTGGCCACGTCGCCGACCTCCGTGGCCACGTCGCCGGCACCCGACGCGTTTAATTGGCGCCGGAATCAGCCGTAAAGGCGCTTCGATCAGTCTCCGAACCCGGATTCACAGTCACGAATGCGCGTGAGCTTCGGTGGATCGTGCCGAAGGGCTCCATTCCGTCCGCTCCCAGCGGACATTTGCGGGATCGCAGCCAACCGGCCCCGCGAGCTACGGTCGGGCCGACTCTTTCGCGACGCGGCGCAGCACGGCCGGCAGGATGCCGCCTTGGCGGTAGTACTCGAGCTCGATCGCGCCGTCCAGGCGGACGATCGCTTCGAACCGCTTGGGCGCCGGCGCGTCCTCCTCGGCCCCAGCTTGCGCCGGCCCGTCGTCGCGCGCCACGGCCGGCCCGTCGGCGCGCGCGACCACGCTGACCCTGCCTCGCGGCGCCAGCCCTGCGGCCGGTATCTCGACGGTGTACTCCTCGCGCCCCGTGAGTCCGAGGCTCGACGCGCTCTCCCCGGGCAGGAATTGCAGCGGCAGGATGCCCATCCCAACCAGGTTGGAGCGGTGGATCCGTTCGAAGCTCTCGGCGATGACCGCCCGAACCCCGAGCAGCCGCGGCCCCTTGGCGGCCCAGTCGCGCGACGAACCCGAGCCGTACTCCTTGCCGGCGATCACGACGAGCGGCACGCCCTCGGCCGCATAGCGCATCGCCGCGTCGAAGATGGTCGCGGCGTCGCCGTCGGGAAGATGGACGGTATACGGCCCCTCCCTTTCGGCCAGCGCGTTGCGCAGCCGGATGTTCCCGAACGTGCCACGCATCATGACTTCGTGGTGGCCGCGCCGAGCCCCATATGAATTGAAGTCCAGGGGCGCCACGCCGTGAGCCTGGAGCCACTGACCAGCGGGCGACGCGGGGGCAATCGACCCTGCCGGCGAGATGTGGTCCGTCGTGACCGAGTCGCCGAAAACGCACAGGGCGCGCGCGCCTTCGATCGCACTCACGGGTTCGGGGTCGGCCCGCAAGCCCACGAAGAACGGCGGCAGCGCCACATAAGTCGAAGCGTCGTCCCAGAGGTAGCGGTTGCCCGTCGGCACGTTCAGGGAGCGCCAGCGCTCGTCGCCGTCGAAGACCGATGCATATGCGGCCCGGAACAGATCCCCATTGACGGCCGAACCGACGGTCTTGCGAACCTCCTGGGCCGAGGGCCACAGGTCGCTCAGGAAGACGGGCACGCCGTCGCGGTCGGTCCCCAGCGGTTCCGTCGTGAGGTCGATGTCCACGGTGCCAGCCAGCGCGAACGCCACGACCAGCGGCGGCGAGGCGAGATAGCTCGCCCGGACCAGTGGGTGGATGCGGCCCTCGAAGTTTCGATTGCCCGATAGCACGGCCGCCACGACGAGATCGTTGTCCTCGATGGCCTGCGCGACGGGGGTATCGAGCGGCCCGCTGTTGCCGATACAGGTCGTGCAGCCATAGCCGGCGAGAGCGAACCCGAGCTGCTCCAGCGGCTCGAGGAGATTCGCGCCGCGCAGGTATTCGGTCACCGCGCGGGAGCCGGGGGCGAGGCTCGTCTTCACGGTCGGGGGCACGGCGAGGCCGCGCGCGACGGCGTTGCGGGCAAGGAGGCCGGCGGCCACCATGACCGTCGGATTCGAGGTGTTCGTGCAGCTGGTGATAGCGGCGATGGCGACCGAACCGCTGGCGATTTCGACCGAACGACCGTCCGCCTCCACCAGCACGGCCGGATACGGCGCTTCGGCGACGGAGGCGACTGAGCCGTCCGAGACTGCCCCGACGGGGGCGGCCGCAGTGGCGGCTCCAAAGGGCGTGGCGGCGGCCGCGGCAGGCGCGGGACCGGCGGGAGCGGCGATCGGCGCCGGAAACGCGCCCCGGAAGTTCGACCTCAGGTCGCGCAGTGCCACTCGATCCTGGGGGCGGCGCGGCCCCGCAAGCGACGGCCCCACGGATCCGAGGTCCAGCGTCAGGAGCGCATCGAACTCGGGGGTCACGCCCGGCTCGCGCCAGAGGCCCTGCTCCTTCGCGTACCGTTCGACGAGCGCCACGTGCCCGGCATCCCGGCCGGTGAGGCGCAGGTAGGTCAGCGTCTCGTCGTCGATCGGGAAGAGCGTGGCCGTCGCCCCGAACTCGGGCGACATGTTCGAGATCGTGGCCCGATCGGCCAGGGCGAGCCCTGCCAGGCCGTCCCCGCTGAATTCGACGAACGTTCCCACGACGCCGTACGAGCGCAGCATCTGGGTCACGACCAGTACTAGATCCGTGGCCGTGGAACCCTCCGGCAACTCGCCCGAAAGCCGCACGCCGATCACCTTCGGCATCGGCTGGTAGAGCGGCTGGCCGAGCAGTACCGCTTCGGCCTCGATCCCGCCCACGCCGTAGCCGAGGACTCCGAGGCCGTTGATCATCGTCGTGTGCGAGTCCGTTCCCACGAGCGTATCGGGGAAGGCGACGTCGGCCCCTCCGTTCGGGTCGCGCCGACGCGCCACGACCGTCGCGAGGAACTCGAGGTTGACCTGGTGGACGATGCCCGTCCCCGGCGGCACGACCCGCAGGTCGCCGAAAGCGGTCTGGGCCCAGCGCAGCAGCTGGTAGCGCTCGCCGTTGCGCTCGTATTCGCGGCCCACGTTGAAGGCGAACGAGTCGGCCGTGCCGTAACGGTCGACCTGGACGGAGTGATCGATGACGAGGTCGGCGGGCACGAGCGGGTTGACTCGCGCAGGATCGCCGCCGAGGTCGGCCATGGCGTCGCGCATGGCTGCCAGATCCACTACCGCGGGGACGCCGGTGAAGTCCTGCATGATCACTCGCGCCGGCATGAACGGGATCTCGATCTCGGTGGCTCCGGCAGCGGCCTCGGAAGCGGCGCCGGGTCGCCAGGCCGCCAGCGCCGCGACGTCCATCTCGCGGACGACTCCGCCTCCGGCGTGGCGGAGGACGTTCTCGAGCAGGATCTTGACGGTCACCGGCATGCCGCCCAGGTCGGTGCCCAAAGTTGCGCCGACGCCCGCGCCGCCACGCTCGAGGGTCGAAAGACGGTAGATGTCCGGCAGACCGGGTCCGAGTGGGGCCCGGGCACCGAAGGGATCGCTGGCAGACAAGACAGCTCCTTCTAGCTCGATCGGTCGGTCGCCCGATTCCTTCGTTTCCGCCTGCGCTCCTCGCTCACGCACCTTCAGGTGCGCTCGCTCCGGTGCTCGACGGCGCCTCGGTCTCGGCCGCCGGCTCCTTCGTAGCTCGATCGCCAGGCCCCGACGGGGGAGCGCCTCTGCCGCCAGGGACACGCTACACTCGGGCGGGCGGTCGCCGTTTCGCTCGCGTCGTGCGGGCCAGTGACTACGCACCGCCATGGTGCAGGTCCGCTCGAAGGATACCGCTAGAGCGGGCAGTGGAGGTGGGTCGCGTGGATCCGGAGCGCGACGTTTTGGCGGGCGGCACAGGCGAAGCGCAAGCGGGCCCCGCGGCGGGCGAAACGCCCGGCGTCGCAGCGCGCGCCGGCGATGCCTCCGGTCCGCCGAGCGCCCCTCGGGTCGGGATCGTGGGCGCTGGACCCGTGGGGACGGCGCTGGGAGTGGCGATCAGCCGTGCCGGGTGGCCCGTGGCGGCCGTCTCCAGCCGCGATGCGGGCCGCCGCGAGAGATTCCACGCCCTAGTTCCTGGGAGCCGCGCCTTCGACGACCCGGCCGCCCTGCTGGAGGAAGCGGAGCTGGTAATCCTGGCCGTTCCCGACGACGCGATAGCTGCGGTCGCGGCTTCGATGCGCCTCTACAGCGGCCAGGCGATGGTCCACACCAGCGGCCTTCTGGGTGTCGAGGTACTGCAACCCGCCCTTTCCGCCGGCAGCCAGATCGGGGCGTTTCACCCGCTGGTCTCGTTCACCGCCGACGTGGAGCGTTCGGTGTCCGCGATCCGCGGCGCCACTATCGCGCTCGAGGGAGACGATCGGCTGCTGGGCTTGCTCGCCGACCTCGCCGAGGCCCTGGGCGCAGTGCCAGTTCGACTGCCGGCCGGCACGAAACCCGCGTATCACGCCGCGGCCGTCATGGCGTCGGGCGGCCTGGTCGCGCTTCTCGACGCGATCGTCACGCTTGGGGCGGTTGCAGGGCTCGACGAGCGCGGCGCTCTGGCCGTCTACGGCCGCCTCATCGAACAGACTCTCGCCAACGCCACGTCGGGTGGTGTCGCTGCCGCCCTGACCGGCCCGATCGCCAGGGGCGACATCGGCACGGTCGAGGCGCACATCGAAGCTCTCCGGCAGTTCGCTCCCGATCTTCTCGAGCTGTATGCGGCGACGGCGAGACGAGAGTTGAAGCTCGCGGAACAGCGGGGCTCCCTGGCACCGGCGGAGTTGGATCGAGTGCGGGCCGCGCTTGCAAAGCCTGCCTGACCGGCTACGATTAACGACATGCAGCGCAGCATCACGGCCCGGTATGCCGCACGTCCCGCAGCCTCCTTCGTCCAGCCTGTCGGCAACGGTCGAGAGCGCCGTCTTGGGCTCCATTCGAGCCTGACGTTCCAGCGCGCCGCGACCCGCCTGACGATCCTCCGTTCCTCGCGCGGCGGCTTGAATCTGAGCGGCTGGAGCCCCGTCACCACGACCCGCCCCAACTCCCCTCGTTGCGGAGTCGTTCGTCCGGCCATCACGATCTGCTGGGCCGATTCCGGACGCCCGCGCCCCGACCGCCGATCGAGTCTCGCCACGGCCCCGTGGCGCGGCTGATCGCCGCCACCGCGACTTCCGCCGGTGGGATCGTGGTTCGGTTCGAGGGCGAAGTCCCGCAATTGGTAGTCGGCCGTCGCAAGCGCGAGCGGGACGGCGCCATCTGGACGCTCCCCAAGGGCACGCCGATCCCGGGTGAAACCCTCGAAGAGACGGCTCTGCGCGAGGTCGAAGAAGAGACGGGCCTCGAAGTCCAGATCGTCTCGCCGCTCGATTCGATCAACTACACCTTCGTCCAGCGTGGCTTGAAGATTCACAAGACCGTCCATTACTTCATCATGGAGCCGATCGGTGGGGACCTCGGCGATCACGACCATGAGTTCGAGGAAGTACGCTGGATCGCCTTCGCCGACGCCCCGCAGCTTCTGTCTTTCGAGACCGAGCGCGGCCTCGTTGCACTGGCGGCCACGAGGCTTCCGGAGCTGGAGAGCGCGGCCGGATAGGACGACAAGACCGGAGGTAGACGCTCCATGGCCCAGACTCACGAGACGCTCCTGGCGACGCCGCTGGCGGATCGCCATGTGGCGCTGGGCGCAAAGATGGTCGAGTTTGCGGGCTGGCTGATGCCGCTCCAGTACACGGGCATCCTGGAGGAGCATCGGGCGGTGCGAGTTCGGGGCGGTCTCTTCGACCTCTCCCACATGGGCGAACTCTTCGTCGAAGGCGAAGAGGCAGGTTCCGGTCTCGCCTATGCGCTCGTGTCGGACCCGCGCTCTCTGGCGACCGGCCGGGCCCAGTACTCGATGATCTGCGCTTCGGAAGGCGGCGTCCTCGACGACCTGATCGTGTACCGGCTCGGCCCGGAGCGATTCCTGATCGTCGTCAATGCATCCAATGCCGCTGTCGTGAGCGATGCCCTCGCCGAGCGGCTGTCCGGGTGCCGGGCCGTCCTCGACGACCGCTCCCTGGCGACCGCGCTCGTGGCGATCCAGGGGCCCCTGTCTGCCGGCGTGCTGGCACCTCTCACCGACGTCGCACTCGACGGCCTGCGCTACTACGCGATCGCCGAAGGCCACGTCGCGGGCGCGGAGGCGCTGGTGGCTCGCACCGGCTACACCGGCGAAGACGGCTTCGAGGTGATCGTCGACCTGGCTCACGCGGCCCGCGTCTGGGATGCGCTGCTCGAGGCCGGAGCGCCGGTCGGGGTCGTTCCCGTTGGACTCGGCGCCCGGGACACGCTGCGGCTCGAGGCGGGCATGCCGCTCTACGGGAACGAGCTGGGGCTTGACGGCACCCCATTCGAGGCGGGCTTGGGCCGGGTCGTCAAGCTCGACAAGGAAGGCGACTTCGTAGGTCGAGCCGCCCTTGAGCGAGCCCAGGCCGAGGGCCCCCGCAAGAAGCTCGTGGGGCTGATCGTCCGAGGTCGGGGAATCGCCCGCCACGGCTACCCGGTCTTCGCCGGCGAACGTGCCACAGGCGTCGTAACGAGCGGAACGCTCTCTCCGACTCTGGGTGAGCCGATCGCGATGGCCTACGTAGCGCCCTCCGACGCGGACCCCGGTACGATACTGGCGGTGGGAATCCGCGACCAGCGCGTCCCTGCGGAAGTCGTTGCCTTGCCGTTCTATAGCCGGCCGAAGTAGGAGGAAGCTCAGGCGATGGCGCCTCAGGGTCTCCGCTATACCAAAGACCACGAGTGGGTCCGACTGGAAGGTGACGTTGCCACCATCGGCATCACCGACTATGCCGCCCACCAACTTGGCGACATCGTGTTCGTGGAGCTGCCCGACCTTGGTCGGGCCGTTACGCAGTTCGGCCCCATCGGCGTGGTCGAATCGGTCAAGGCCGTGAGCGATCTCTTCGCGCCGGTCGGCGGCGAGGTCGTCGAGACGAACGGCGCGCTGTCCGCCAGGCCCGAACTGGTCAACGGCGACCCGCTCGGCGATGGCTGGATGCTCCGGGTTCGCGTGGCCGACGTCGCCCAACTCGACGCGTTGCTCGACCAGGCGGCTTACGAAGAGCTGACAAAAGAGGCCTGAGCATCGATGGTGTGCGTTACTGACGCCCCGCGGAGCTGAGGCGATGGCCTACGGTCTCCACACCCCGGAAGATCGCGCCCGGATGCTCGCGGCGATCGGCGTCGCGTCGGTCGACGACTTGTTCGCCGACATCCCGGCCCCGCTTCGAGCCCACGGGCTTAACCTGCCGCCGCCCGAGTCGGAGGCGGAGCTGGCCGATCGGCTATGCGAACTGGCGGATCGCAATCGCGTGGATCTGGCCAGCTTCCTCGGCGCAGGCGCCTACCGCCACTACGTGCCCGCGGTTGTCGATCAACTCCTGCTGCGCGGTGAGTTCTACACCGCGTACACGCCCTACCAGCCGGAGATCAGCCAGGGCACGCTGCAGACGATCTACGAGTACCAGTCGCTGCTCGGCGAGCTCACGGGCATGGACGTCGTGTCCGCCTCGCACTACGACGGCGCGACCGCCGCTGCGGAAGGCGCCCTGATGGCATGCCGGACCACGAGGCGCGAGCGAGTTCTCGTGAGCCGCGGCGTCCACCCCCACTACCGCCAGACGATCCGGACCTACTTCTCCGGTGGCGAGCTCGCGCTGGACGAGATCCCGCTCGTCGCGGATGGGCCGGACGCCGGTACGACCGATGTGGCGGCCCTGGGGCGGATGCTGGCCGATGCGGATCGGCCCGTCGCCGGCGTCGTCGTCGCCAACCCGAGCTTCCTGGGCCTACTGGAGCCGATGGCGGAAGTTGGCCGACTCGCTCATTCGGCCGGAGCGCTGTTCGTCGCGGTCGTCGAGCCGGTTTCTCTGGCGGTCCTCGTCTCACCCGCTGCGCACGGCGCCGACATCGCTGTGGGCGAGGGCCAGCCGCTCGGGATTCCGCTCTCGTACGGCGGTCCCTACCTGGGGATTCTGGGCTGCCGCGAGGCACTCGTCCGCCAGATTCCGGGGCGCCTGGTCGGCATGACGACCGACGTCGATGGCCGACGCGCTTTCGTGATGACACTCCGCGCCCGCGAGCAGGACATCCGCCGCGAGAAAGCCTCGAGCAACATCTGCACGAACCAGGCGCTGTGCGCGCTGGCCGCCTCGATCTATCTGGCGGCCATCGGGCCCCATGGGCTTCGGGATGCCGCCGCGATGGGCGCGGCACGCGCCGCCGAACTGGAAGCCGCCTTGGCCGCAGCAGGTGCGCCACGCCTGCACTCGGCGCCGTACCTCAACGAATTCGCGGTGCGCGTCCCGGACGCGGCGGAGATCCATCGTCGACTCCTGGGACGTGGCGTGCTCGCCGGGCTCGTTCTCGCCGAAGCCGAGCCGGGCGACGCGTCCCTCGCCGACGCGCTGCTCGTCTGCGCGACCGAGGTCACCACTTCCCGCGAGATCGAGACGTTCGCGAGAGCGCTGTGCGAGGAGATCGAGCGGGGCCGCCAGCTCTCTCTCCCCGGAATCGCCTCGGGCGCCTCTGGCGCCGACGACGCTGGGGCTGCGATATGACCGCACTGAGCGTTGGCCCGGGCGCGCCCCGTGAGGGCCGCGACCGCCTCGGGCCGGGCGCGCCTCGCGAGGGCCGCGACCGTCTCGGGCCCACCCTTTTCGAGCGCTCGCGTCATGGGCGAGGCGGCGGCAAGATCCCGCATCCGCCCAAGGACGCGCTGGCACGCATTCCGGCCGAGCATCTGCGGACCGAGGGCCCCAACCTGCCGGAGCTTGCCGAGCCGGAGGTCACCCGCCACTACGTCAACCTGAGCCAGCTCAACTATGCCGTCGACACGGGCTTCTATCCGCTGGGCTCCTGCACGATGAAGTTCAACCCCAAGATCAACGAGTGGGCCGCTCGACTGCCGGGCTTTGCAGGTCTTCATCCGTTCGCGCCCGACGAGACCGCCCAGGGATCGCTGCAACTCCTTTGGGAGCTCGAGCAAGCGCTGGCCGAGATCGGCGGCATGCGGGCCGTGACTCTGCAGCCGGCCGCCGGAGCGCACGGCGAACTGACCGGCATCCTCATGGTGCGGGCCTACCACCGCAGTCGCGGCGACCTGGCTCGGACCGAGGTCCTGGTGCCTGACTCCGCCCACGGCACCAACCCCGCGACGGCATCGATGGCCGGCTTCAAGACGGTGTCTATCCGCTCGGCGCCGGACGGCGGCGTGGACGTGGCCGCGTTCCGAGCCGCCCTCGGGCCGCAAACGGCCGCAGTCATGATCACGAACCCGAGCACGCTGGGGCTGTTCGAGTCGCGGATCGGCGAGCTACTCGAGGCCGTTCACGAGGCCGGCGCCCTGGCCTACATGGACGGCGCCAACCTCAACGCCATCATGGGCCGCTTCAAGCCGGGCGAGGCGGGCTTCGACGTGATGCACATCAACGTCCACAAGACCTTCTCCACGCCGCATGGCGGCGGCGGCCCCGGCGCCGGTCCCGTTGGAGTAGGGGAGCGCTTGCTCCCGTTCCTGCCTTCGCCGAGGGTCCTCCGCGAACCCGACGGCAGCTTCCGGCTCGAGCGGCCCGGGGAACGTCCGACCAGCATCGGTCGTGTCCGCTCATTCGTGGGCAATACAGGGGTTCTGGTGCGCGCCTACGCCTACATCCGAGCCCACGGAGCCGCGGGTTTGGCCGAGGTTTCGGACGATGCCGTTCTGGCGGCCAACTACCTCAAGGTTCGGCTCGCCGGCGTCCTCGACGTGCCCTTCTCCCGACCGTGCATGCACGAGTTCGTGGCTTCGGGAGCGACCCTGAAGGCCGAGACCGGTTGCCGGACGCTCGACGTGGCCAAGCGGCTCATCGACTACGGGTTCCACCCGCCCACGATCTACTTCCCGCTGACCGTGGAGGAGGCGCTGCTGATCGAGCCGACGGAGACCGAGGCGCTCGAGACGCTCGATCTGTTCGTCGAAGCGCTGCGGCAGATCGTGGGCGAGGCGCATCGAGACCCCGAACTGCTGCATGCGGCCCCGACCTCCTCGCCGGTGCGCCGCCTCGACGAGACCACCGCCGCACGCCAGCCGAATCTCCGGTGGCGGAACATGACCGGCAGCCAGACGCCCTGCCCCGACTGACCCGCGAACGCGGAAGTCCCTCCTCCTATTCAAGGAGTATCGTACGTGTACGTCCACTGGAGAGCCGAGAACGAAGCCCAACGAGATTCGGAGTAACTCCAGCGGGGGCGCAGGCCCTTTCGACACCTCCGAAACAGGTCGAGGCAGGTTGGTACGGATGCCATCGCCGACCTACCCTCCATCTTCGAAGGCCCTTCCGTAGTCGAGGAGGCGCCGTTCGAGCGACAGCTCCGATCGAGCCAGGAGTGGCCTTGGTGGGTCATTGACACCGTTTAGGTGCCTATCCATAGTACGGCCGAGTGCGTTCCCGTCACCCCCTGTAGGAGCCCCACTTGGTTGGGGCCGGTCACCGGACAATGGCGCTTCGGCGCCCCTGAGAGAAATTGGCCCCGAGGGTCGGGTAGGAAGCGGAGTCGGAGGCTTCATAGATGTACAAACGTCTATTCAGCGCACTCGCGGTAGCGGTCCTCGTGGCCGGGGCCTGCTCATCGAGCACGCCGGTGAAGAAGATCGTCGTCGCGGAATGGCAGTTCCCGGATACCGTCAATATTTACTACGCGCAAGCCGAGACCGACGTCGAAATCGGCACCTCGATGTTCCTCAACCTGGTCGATGTGACACCCGACCTGCGGACGGTCCCGACACTGGTCACCAGCGTTCCCACTCTCGCCAACGGCGGAGTGAAGATGAACGGCGCCGGTATGGACGTGACCTGGAGCCTCAAGACCGGCATGCAGTGGTCTGACGGCAGTCCGATCAACTGCGACGACCTCAAGGGCACCTGGAACTGGATCATGGATAAGGCCAACACCGGGCTGGCCGGGGGAATCATCGGCTGGGGAGACATCACCGGCATCACCGGCGGAACCGGCACCACGTGCGTGATGAGCTTCGGCAAGGTGTACGAGGGCTACCTCTACCTCGTCGCGCCGTTGCTCCCCGCCAAATACATCAGTAGCATTTCGGCCGCCGACGCGCCGACCAAGCTCTATCCGCTCAGCAACCTGAAGTCCGGCGTCTATGACGGCCCGTACATGCCGACGGACCTCGCCACGGACTCGCAGATCACCACCGTCAGCAACCCCAAGTGGTCCACTATCAGCGGCAAGGCCCCGGCCGTGGATCAGGTCATCTGGAAGTACTACGCCAACGCAGCCACGATGCTGCAGGGTTACAAGGCTGGCGAGTATGACGTCGCGCAGGACCTCAACGACGCCGACATCCCGTCGCTTGCGGGCATCGACCAGAATCAGCAAGTCATCCATGACTCGCTGACTTATGAACTCCATTCCTTCAACAACAAGGCTCTACAGACCAAGTTCGGCGCCGACTACAAGACCATCGTCGCGGCCATCAAGCTCGCGACAGACCGCCAGGCGATCGCAGACGGCCCGCTCGGCGGCAACGTCACCGTCAGCAACAACTTCGTCTCGCCTCTGACCTGGTACTACAAGAACGAGGGCGGGTCGACCGCAGCCGATCCCGTTGCGGCGACGAAGCTGCTCACAGACGCCGGTTGGGTCAAGGGTTCGGACGGAATCCTTGCCAAGGGCAGCGTCAAGCTCGAGCTCCAGTACTGCACTTCGCCACGCCAGGTCCGACAGGACACGCTCAAGCTCGTCGCTTCGCAGCTCAACGCGATCGGTATCAAGGCCGACGTGATCAGCTCGCCCGACATCTTCGTCGCCTGGAACGACACGAAGGCGGATACGAAGTGCAATCTCCAGCACGGAAACTTCGACGTGGCCGAGTTCGCTTACGTCGCGCCGCTCGATCCGCTCGCCAGCTATAACGTCTACACCACCCAGGGTATTCCGGATAACGCGCCGCACAACGGCCAGAACGTCTCGCGAATCAGCCTTCCGACGCTCGACACGGCGTACAACAACGTCAAGAGCAGCGTCGATCCCGCGGTCGTCAAGGCCGCCATGGCCTCCGTCGAGGACATCTACGTCAGCGCTCTAAACACTTTCGAGCTCCCGCTCTACAACCGCAAGGACGTGTGGCTCGTACAGCCGAGGATCCACAACTTCACCGGCAACCCGACAACGACGGCCGGTGAGTGGAACATCGGCGATTGGACCGCCGACTGACCTGAGGGGCAGCCCTCTGTCATAGTTCTCGAAATCAGGAGGGCGACGAGCCCGACGGGCTCGTCGCCCTCTCTTACACACGAGCGAGTTTCATGATCAAGTACACGATCAGGCGCTGCATCCAGGCCGTCCCGGTGCTGATCCTGATCACAATCCTGTTGTTCTTCATGATGCGGGTCCAGGGGAACCCGGCCGACCGATTCGCACAGAACCCTAAGGTCACCGCCGCCCAGATCGCCGCGTTCGAGCATCGCTGGGGCCTCGACCAGCCGCTTCCCATCCAGTACTGCGACTGGATTGGCTTGTGCGGGGACAAGCCCCCCGTGATCAATGCCCTACCGGCCGCGATCGGAGGCGGCGACAACGGGGTCCTGCACGTTGACTTCGGCTTCTCGACCTTTGACGGGCGTCCAGTTGTCGACATCATCGCCCAGCGTGCGCTGCCCACGATCATCCTCATGACCACGGCGTTTCTCATCTGGATCACGATTGCGATCCTGGCCGGTGTGTACGCGGCCGTGAAGCGCTACAGCCTCTTCGACTCGGGCCTGACCATCTTCAACTACGTGGGCTATTCGCTGCCGACGTTCTGGCTGGGCTTGATGCTGATTACCCTGTTCGCCGTGCCACCGTTACGATGGTTCCCGGCCAGCGGCATGAACGATGCCTACACCACTCCGGGGTTCGGCACAGACGCCTACTGGGCCTTCTTCGGAGCGAACCCGCTGTTTGCCATCTTCGATCTCGGCCGCCATCTCGTCCTCCCGGTCATCACGCTGGTGATGGTGAGCATTGCCGGCGACTCGCGGTTCGTCCGGTCGAGCATGCTCGACTCCCTCAATCAGGACTATGTCAAGACGGCGCGAGCCAAGGGCGTGCCTGAGCGCCGCGTGATCCTGCGCCACGCCCTGCGCAATGCGCTCCTGCCGGTCATCACGAACATCGGCCTGGAACTGCCCATCCTGTTCAGCGGCGCGATCGTGACGGAGACGATCTTCGCCTGGCCGGGTATGGGCAGACAGCTGATCGAATCGCTCGGCCACGCGGACTATCCGGTGCTGATGGGTGTCCTATTGATCACTTCGACCTTCGTGGTCATGGCCAACCTGCTTGCCGACATCATGTACGCGGTGGTCGATCCCCGCGTCAAGTACGACTAGGGCGCGAGTGAACCCACTCTCTGCCCCTGAGCCGTTGGACGTCGGCACGCCATCCGACTTCGAGGTCGCCCTGGTCTCACTCAACCAGTGGCAGTTGGCGTGGCGGCGCTTTCGCCGCCACAAGATGGCGCTGTTCGGCTCGGGCCTCTTCCTCACCATGGTGGGGATCGCCGTCTTTGGGCCGTTCATCTTCCCCTACGACCCGATATTCGTGCCGACGCCGCTGCATTTCTGCCCGGGCAGCACGACACAGCTCGCCTTCAACGGCTGCCCGCCGCTGACCGCCGGGCACGTGCTCGGCACGACCGGCAGCCTGCAGCTCGACCTGCTGACACTCGTGGTCAACGGTGGCCGGATCTCGCTGCTGATCGGAATCGGCGCATCGGTCTTCGCGGCCATCCTCGGCACGATCGTGGGGGGCCTTGCCGGCTACTTCGGTGGCTGGGTCGACACCATCGCAATGCGATGCGTGGACGTCCTGCTTAGCTTGCCGATCCTCATCGTCATCACCGTCTTCGCCAAGGCGTTCGGCCTCGGCGATTGGCGAATCATCATGGTCGTCTTCGCCGCGCTCAGCTGGCCCGGCCTGGCTCGTCTCGTCCGAAGCCTCTTCCTGACGCTGCGGACTGAGGTCTTCGTAGATGCGGCGCGCGCCGTGGGGGTGAGCGACCGCAGGATCATCTTCCGGCACATCCTGCCCAACGCCGTCAGCCCGATCATCGTCTCCACGACGCTCTCGATCGCCGCGATCATCGTCACCGAGGCATTCGTTGACTTCCTGGGCTACGGCGTCGACCCGGCCAAGACTCCTACATGGGGGAACATCCTGACCAACGCCCAGAGCTCGATCATCGTCGGCAACTGGTGGTGGGCCCTCTTCCCCGGTATGGCGATCGTGGTGACCGTACTCGGAATCAACTTCATGGGCGACGGCTTGCGCGACGCCCTCGATCCCAGGAGCCGCGAGTGACCAGCCACCAGCCGAACACCGGCGCAGCGACAACCGCATCGGCACCCGACGGGCCTCTGCTCGACGTCCGCGGGCTTCGGACCTACTTCCACGTCATGGATGGCACGGTCAAGGCCGTCGACGGAGTCGACTTCTCGATCCCCCGCGGCGGAACCGTCGGCCTGGTAGGGGAGTCGGGTTGCGGCAAGAGCGTGACCGCCTACACGATCATGCGCTTGATCGACATTCCGCCCGGGGAGATAGTCTCCGGTGAGGTGCTGTTCGACGGCCGCGACCTACTCAAGCTGCCGATGGACAAGATGCGGCAGGTTCGCGGCAAGGAGATCGCCATGATCTTCCAGGAGCCGATGACGAGCCTCAATCCCGTCTTCACCATCGGCGACCAGATCGCCGAAGCCGTGTTGCTCCACAACGAGGTCAACAAGAAAGAGGCCTGGGACCGGGCTATCGAGTCGTTGAAGGACGTGGGCGTCTCCGCCCCAGAACGGCGGGTGAAGCAATACCCGCACGAGCTTTCGGG
>CABEAA010000141.1_pt1 | contig 37781 bp, 30 predicted proteins | sample 3132281 | NCBI WGS metagenome assembly CABEAA01 (sample SAMEA5534341, study PRJEB31848) | metagenome | biome: tundra; feature: field; material: soil | place: USA | collected 2013-05 | depth 0.45 m
CGATATTGGCGACGACGATCGGCTTGGTCTCGTGGCCGACGACCGGCACTCCCGATCGCAGCAGCAGATCGCCCAGCCGGCCCACCGCCTCGTGGCCTTCCGCGACCAGAACCCGACCGTCCGTGCCCGCCACCGCGAGCGCCTGCGGCATCCCGCGCATCGGCCGCGGGTCATCCATCAGCAGCGCGACGCCGACCTGCGATTGGCCGGCCAGCCATGCGGCGGCCTCGGTCGCGTGCTCGTCTGTGGCGTCGAAGCAGTCCAGGAGAGTGGGATCGGCGACGGCTGCCCGCAGCGCTGTGGTCGGGTCCACCGGCTCGGCCCGGGCGGCACCTCGCGGCCTGGGTTCCGGCACCGTCTCCGTCTCGCCCATGCCCGCCGCTCCGAAGTCCATCGAGAGCTGGAGCCCGTCGCCCTCGCCGATGAGGGAGCGGCGTGCGCCGCCTTCGCGCCCGTCGCGGGTTGGCCGCGCGGCCCGCGGCGGCTCTCCGGGGACAGCGGGGACACGCGCGGCGGGCACGCTCCCGGCCACGGAACGGAGCGCCTCCACCGCTTCGCCGGCCGACTCGCCGGACAGCGGCGGCAGCCTGTCGATCAGCGTCCGGAACTCGAACTCGCGGAAGAGCCGCACCACCTCAGCGCGGTCGTAGTCGGAGAGGCGCGCCGCCTCGAGATCGAGCGTGATCGGCAGGTCGCGGACGATCCGGCTCAGCTCGCGGCTGGCGAAGACCTGGTCGCGCGCCGCGACGAGCTTGTCGCGCAGCTTGTCCGGCTTGACCTCGTCGATGCGCCCGTAGAGCCCCTCGAGCGAGCCGAACTGCCCGATGACCTTGGCCGCGGTCTTCTCCCCCACCCCGGGTATGCCGGGGATGTTGTCGGTCGGGTCCCCCTTGAGGGCCTTGTAGTCGATCATCTGGTCCGGCCGCAGCTCGAACCGCTCCCAGATCTTGGCCGGGTCGTAGTAGATCGTGGAATCGACGCCCTGGCGCGTCGTCATGAGGCGGGTGTGGTCGCTCACGATCTGGAGCATGTCGAGGTCGCCGGTCACGATCGTAGTGTCGATGCCGCCGCGCGCGTCTAGATCCCGCGTGATCGTGCCGATGACGTCGTCCGCCTCGAAGCCGGCCATCTCGTAGACGGGGATGCGCAGCGCAGCGACGACCTGGCGCACCAGCGGGAACTGCGAACGCAGGTCGTCCGGCATGGGCGCTCGAGTGGCTTTGTACTCGGCGAACTGCTCGTGGCGGAACGTCGGTCCGGGGAGATCGAAGCAGGCCGCGACGTATTCCGGCTGCAGGTCTTGGATGCCGCGGAGCAGGATGCTGCAGAAGCCGAACACGGCATTCACCAGCTCGCCTCGGCTGGTGGTCAGCGGCGGCAGGGCGTGATAGCCGCGGTAGATGAGGCCGTTACTGTCGAGCAGCATCAAGCGGGGCATGCAGGGCCTCGGGCGTAGCGGCGCCGGCAGCAGGCGGCGAGCCGGCAGCGCCGGCCGGCCCAAGTGTACCCGCGCCGACGTTCCGGACTGCGTCAGGCGCAGCTGGCTTCCGAGTGCCTAGCCTCGAACTCTGCGCGCTCGCAACCGTGGGCCGACGAGCAGTATCAGCCCGATCAGCAGCAGCCCTGCGGACCCGATCAGGAGCGCCAGCCTGGGATCGACCGATCCACCCGACGGCGGCTGCCCGACGGAGGTCGTTTGGACGCCAGCTCCCTGCGGCGCGGCGCTCGAAGACGGCGCGGGATTGTCGGCGCTGCCCAACCCGTGGCCGTGCACACTGGCGGTAGGCGAGCCGGCCGCGGCCTTCGTGATGTCGGGGCTGGAGCTGGACGCTCCGTCGCTAGCCGCAACCGGCGAAGCGACGGCATTCCCGGTCGGGGGCGATCCGGCGGCGCCGGTCATGGCGGTGCCGGTCGCGGCGGGGCCGGCCGCGCTCGGCTGCCCGCTCATGCTCGGTGCGGCGGCTACGTTGAGCGCTCCTTGAGAGCCGAACCTGTCAGCCTCGGAGCTGGAAGGCGTGGCGGTGGCAGGCGCCAGAGCGGTCAGCGCGCCGGTCATGAGGACGCCGGCAAGACCCAGCGCCGCGAACGCGCCGCCCAACTGCCGGGTCAGACCGCGCCACCTGGACCGCCCAGCCGCGGGCCGATGCGGGCGCAGTCGGGCCGCATCTGCGGGTGTCAGAGTGAAGTCGCGCGGGCGCGCCGGCGCGGGCAGAGCGGCAGTTGCCGTGGCGATCGATCCGAGATCCGCGTACAGGGCCGCGCATTCCTCGCAGCCAGCTACGAGGTCCAGCGCGCGCGCCCGCTCCGAGGGGCCGACGTCGTCGCCGAAAAGCCGGACGACGAGCGATTCGTCGTGGCTCGCATGAGCGGTTGAAGAACCAGGTTTCATCACGAACCTCAGACGGCGTCAGCCACGGAAGAGTTCCCTCATCGGCGCGAGCGCGGTCCGGAGCGCGAGTCGGCCCCGGTGGATCCTCGACTTCACGGTCCCCACCGAGACATGCATGATCTCGGCGATCTCCGAGTACTCGTAGCCGTTCACGTCGAACAGGACGATGCAATTGCGCTGCTCGAACGGCAGAGCCTCGAGGGCCGCGGCGAGGGCCCGCGACCGCTCGATCTCGAGCGTTCTGGCTTCCGGCTCCTCGGATTCCAGGGCGGGTGGCTGCCAGCTCTCGTCCTCGAGCTCCGGATATGGATTCGACGGTCGGCGGCGACGGGATCTCTGTATGTCCATCGCGGCGTTGACGGCGATTCTTCCGAGCCAGCTCCGGACGCTCCCGCCACGAAAGGAGCGCAGATTCTTGTAAGCGCTGAAGAACGCCTCCTGCACGGCATCCGCGGCCTGATCGCGGTCGGGGACGAGCCGATAGACGAGCGCGAAGAGATGGTCTTGGTGGCGCAGAACCACCTGGTTGAACGCATCGAGGTCGCCGCTGAGCGCCTGTTCCAGCAGCGCGACGTCCATCCCCTGACCAAGCTCGTCTGCCCGGCGGCTCTCGGCGCCCGGGCGGTCGCTGGCAATTTGCTCGTTCAAGATCGCCTCGCCCAGTGGCGGCGTTTGTCTTGCGATGGTGCCGAAGGCGGGGCTCGAACCCGCACGAGCTTGCACTCAACGGTGTTTGAGACCGTCGCGTCTACCAATTCCGCCACTTCGGCACGGCAGCCGGCATGGTACAGCCTGACGGCGAGGCCCGAGTGGCCCACTCGCCGACGCCGTCGTCGCGGCCTCCCGGGGAAGCTACGAGATGAAGTTCGCCGATATACAGGCTAGGCCGTAGGCGTTGACGAAGACCCCGACCCCGACGGCCGCGACGAACCCTCGGCTCAGCCCGTTCCGAGCCACGACCATCGCCAGCAACATCCAGATGAACGGCATGCCGTCGAGGATGAACCGGTAGCCGAACTGGGCGAAGCCGGGGTTGCCGTGCATGAGATCCAGGACCAACGGCAGCAAACCCAGCCAACCGACGAGGATCAGCGGGCTCTTCCAGACGGCTCGGCCGAGGTAGACGAGGAACGGCATCGTTAGCAGCACCGACGTCCCGGCCCAGGTCGGCCTGAACCACGGGAAGGCCTCGTCGAACTCGAAGCTGCGCAGGAACATCGTGTACAGGCCGCGGGCGATGTAGAAGGGCGACTCGATGCCCTTCGAGTACCACGGCTCGTCGAGGACCTTGCTCCCGTCCGGGCCGGTAATCAGGTCGTATCCGAACTCCGTGGGCGAACCGAAGCGGGCCCAGTTGAACCAGGCCAGTCCGAGGCCGATCGCCGCCGCGCCTATCGCGAGCGACACGACGGCCCGGGGGCCGCCGAAGCGCCAGTACAGGACGGCGAACGCCGGGCCGGCGAGCAGGACCGATGGCCGGCAGCCGACGGCGAGACCGAACAGGACACCGGCCACCAATGGCCACCGCCCTCGGAGCGCCAGGTTCAGCGCGCCGAGCAGGAAGCTAACGACCAGCAGCTCGGTCCAATGGTGGATGCCGCCGGTAGCCGCGACGTAGAAGTACTCGCTGCCGAGGAAGAAGGCGATGAGCAGAACGGCCATCGCCCTGCCCTTGAGCTCGAAGTAGGTCAACAGGGCATAGACCAGGAAGACGTTCAGCGCGCCGACCAGCGCCGACATTCCGCCCGTGTCCGCCACGTCCGGGCCGAACAGCGCCACCTGTGGCACGAGCACCAGCGCTGGTATCGGCGGGAACGGCAGGAAGTACTCGCCGTTGGGTCCGGGCACGCGCTCGATCCAGGGCCGGCTCCCATCTATCCACAACCGGCCGTGCAGGAATGAATCGGCCAGCGGAAACCAGCCGTCGGCATGGTACTGACCGGGGCCGACGATCGAATAGATAGCCAGGCACGCGGCGAACAGGGCGAGCAGGCCCATGGCCATGGTTCGGTTGTCCGACCAGGCCTCGCGCAGCCTATTCCAGCCCATCGACCCAGGCGCCTCGCTCACGACCGACCTCCTGCTCGCGTAGGCACCGAATCTATCCCAGGCCGTGCCCGCCCGATTGCCCGCCTAGCAGCCGAACCCGGCGCCGAGCGAGATCCCACCGGCGGCGGAGGGCTTGACGTTGTCGAGCGCGTGCTTGGCGATGTACCGGATGTTCGCGATCGAGGTGGCATTCATGGTGTCGGCGTTGTCGTGGGCATCGTTCCAAACCGCGCCGGTGGTGGCCGGATCGAGCGTGATCGACGCCGCGTTCCCTGCCCCACGTGCTCGGCCACGGCGAGGAGATCCGACGCCGACTCGATCGGCATGTCCGTCCAGAACGCGCCGCCGTTCTTGTTGAGAGCGTCCAGGATCGACGGGATCGCTCCCACGAGAGAACACGGATGCTCGAATTGCTGGCGGAGCGCCAGGAGAACGATTTGCTGCCGCTGCATGCGGGAGTAGTCCCAGTCCTGGGCTCTCGTCCGGGCGTATTCGAGGGCCACGTGACCGTCCATGAACTGCCAGCCGGGCTTGATGTCGAAACTGACGTGCCCCACGCCCTCAGGCGGGACGTAGCCGGTGTAGCCGGGTTCCATGCCGGGGTGGTCGACGACTTCATACGGGACGTTGATGTACAGAGGCCCGACGGCGTCGATCAAGTTGACGAAGCCCATGAGATTCACCAGGACGGTGCCGTCCACCGGGAGCCCGGTCAGGGTGCCGATCGCACCCTCCATGGCTTTGAAGCCGCGCTAGTCGCCGCCAGGGAAATAGTTGGGGTAGGCCATGGCCTCGAGATAAAGGGCGTTGAGCATTCCCGGGAAGCAATGACAGGCGAACAGCGAAGACTCGGGCCGCGGCAACGGAACGTTTTCCATGTTTCGGGGAAGGCCGATCATCCCGGCCCGGCCCGTCGCCAGATCGACCGTGAGCAGGATCATCGAGTCGGGCCGTAGACCGACCCGGCCCTGACCGGCGTCGGTGCCGATGATCAGCAGGTTGAGCCGACCGTCGTCGGCCCAGTCCCGAGGCGCCGGGGTGTACACCGGCACCGCCCAATCCGCCGTAGGCGTCACGATCGGAACCGGCGGGGTCGTGTCTTCCGGAGAGGAAAGCTGCCGTGGCGGGTGCCCGAAGCAGCGCGAGAAAAGCCGTCCCGGCTCAGCTCGCCAGCACGGCGGATGACCGAGTGCGCGAACCCGCCAACTTCACCGGTCGGGCCACAGATCCGAAGCGCATCCTCGCCTAACTCCCGTGGAACCGGCGCCCATGTCGCGTCGTGGCCTCACCGAGGATCGAGCCTCGACCGAGGGACTGCGCCCTAGCAGGTGGCACCTCTTCCGCCGCTGCCGCCGCCGATGCCAGCCGGCACGCTGTCCAGACCGTGGGCCACGATGCCGTGGATCTTCGTAAGCGCGGTCTGGTCGAGTACGTCGTAGGCGGCGCCGGTAGTGGCCGGGTCGAGGCTGAAGTTCGCGGTGTTGCTCGTCCCAACCTTGGCCGCCAGGGCAGCCACGGTCGCGACGTCGGACTGGGGCAGGTCGGTCCAGACCGCGCCACCCAGGGCGCCCAGGATGCCATAGACCTGCGGCAGCAGGCCACACGGATTGACCTGGTCCCGGACGGCCCGCAAGATCAGTTGCTGGCGCTCCATGCGGTAATAGTCCGAGTCGTAGCCAGTTACGTGCCGCAGCCGGGCGTACTCGAGCGCGACCTCACCCGTCATGACCTGCTGCCCGGCTTTGATGTCGATGTTGAAGATGCGACGGCCGTCGGACAACGAATAGGCGTATTGCGGCTGCTGTTTGACCTCGTAAGGGACGTTGATGCTCAGGCCGTTTGGGGCCAGGGCGTCGATGAGCTTGACGAAACCCGCCAGGTTGATGACGACAGCGCCGTCGACCTGGAGGTTGGCGAGCTCGCTGACCGCGCCTTTGAGGGCGCCCAGCCCGCGAAGGAACTTGGACGTGTTGTCGTTCCCCGTCCCGTACTGCGAATACCAGGCAGGGTGCACGTTGGCGGCCTCGTTCCACAGGTAATCGATCAGGTAGTCCGTCTTGAGCTGGCCCGGTCCTGGGCCGTAGCAGTGGCAGGCGTAATACTTCGCCGACTCCGGTGGCAGCGGGACGTTTATCAGGTCGCGCGGAATTCCGTACATGGCAGCGCGCCCGGTCGCGATGTCGACCTGGAGGAGGATCATCGAGTCGGGACGAAGACCGAGACTGCGATCCTCGCCCGCGCCTGCGTCGATGCCGACCAGGAGAACGTTGAGCTGGCCGTCGGCTGCCCAATCTCTGGCGGTACCGGTGAAGCTGGGCAGGTTCCCGAGCTGGTAGACGACCGGTCCCTGGGTTGGCACGGGCGTCGCGGTCTGGCCGGGTGCGACGGGCGCCATCTCGCTGAAGAAGAGCCTGGCCACGTACGCGCCCGTCAGCTGGCCGCTGGTTATGTGGATCCAACCGGTGCTGCTGGTGCCGTCGTAGGAGTAGGAGCCGCCGCTAACCGCCACTCCGACCACTGCGTCCCCGGTGTTGAGCGTACCCAGCGCGGGCTGGTCCACCGCGGGGCCGGAATGCGCCGTCACGGCGTCGAACTCGGCCTGCCATCGCGGCGTGGGCGACGCGGTCGGACCGGTCGTTCCGGAGCCGGTGGGCGTCGTGGATGGAGCGCCCGTGGAGTTGTCGTCGGGCAGCACCGTGGCATTCGGGTCGGTGCTCGAGCTGGACCCGCTGCTGCCAACGATTCCGAAATCCCAGCACTCGGGACCGTTGGCGTTGAAGACGCAGTTCAGCGCGTTCTTGGTCTGCATATCGACCCCGGCCACGACCACGTGCATCCCCGCCGTTACCGTTACCAGCACCGCCAGCATTCCCATTGCCGCCATCTCGCGGCCCTTTCTCGAGATCAACAGGCGGCCACCGGCTTCGAGGTACGCGTCCACGATGACCCACACGCGATACGCGAGGATCAGAAGGTCGAGCGCCAGGAACGTCGTCAGGAATTGCTGCGAGACCAGCGTCGAAAGGATGTCGTGGCGCGCGAATAGCCAAATGCCGACGAGCGCGCCAAGCAGCGCGATGACGGGCAGAGCGACCACCAATCCCCGACGCGGCTTCCCTGCGGCGGCCTGGCCCAGACCCGGGATTAGGAAGGAGAGACCGGCCGCAATGATCGGAAAGCGCGCGACTGTGCGCGCGACCGATTGCGTGGCCGATTGCGCGACCGCCTTGATGCCGGCGGTGGCCTGCATCCGCGCCGGAGACTTGAATCGCATCCGTTGCACCCGCTTCTTAGCCTCCTCCGACGTGCGTACTATGCACGATAAGGAGCCTCGCCGCTCCCGACCGATCCACGGTGCAGCGGCCTGGCCGGGCGCCATGACGGGCGACGGGGCGGTTTCTACGACGCCGCGTCCCGGCAGGTGATCCCGGGCGAAGCACTTCTCTGAGCTGTTCCGACCTGAGCGGCGTTAAGTAGATGACGTCCGAATCTTCCTGTCAGCCCCGCCTCGGACCGGGCAAACAAGAGGTCCCGCCGCATGGATTCGTCGCAAACTCCCGCCGGGTCAAATTCGAGTCGAGGCAAGCGCCCGTCGCGCAAGCTCTTTCTGGTCGTTCTGGGCGCGCTGGTGCTGGCCGTGGCTGCCGGCGGTGCCTACGGAGCCTGGTACATCCTCATCGGCCCGGCGAGTCCTGTGGCGGTGACCAGCGGTGCGCCGGTGATCCCGGCCGGTGCCAGCGTTCCTGCGCCCGCCTCGCTCGACGGCTCCTGGCAGGTGAGCGACAGCCTCGGCACCTTCGGCGACTTCAGCTCCTCCTGGGTCGGCTATCAAGTGCAGGAGAAGCTCGCCGGCATTGGAGGTCATACCGCCGTTGGCCGCACTCCCAAGGTGACCGGGTCGATGACGCTCACCGGCGGGAGCGTGGGCGACGTCCAGATAACCGCCGACCTGACGGCGCTCGTCAGCGACGACAGCCGGCGTGACAACGAGCTGCGGAATACCGCGATCGAGACAGGGACGTTCCCCACGGCCATGTTCAAGACGAGCCAGCCAGTCGTCCTCACGCTGCCCGCCGAGGGCCAGGTAGCCACCGTGACCGCGACCGGCGCGCTGTCGCTGCACGGCGTGACGAAGAACGTCCAGATCGCGCTGCAGGCGCTGCGGCAAGGTGGCATCGTGGCCGTGACCGGTTCCGTGGACATCGTCTTCGCAGACTACGGGTTCCAGGGACCAACCAATCTCGCCGTCATTTCGGTCGAGGATCATGGGATCATGGAGCTGCACCTGCTCTTCACCCACGCCTGATCACTCCGGGCTCTGCTTGACCGCGACCCCGGGCGAAGGAGACACGGCCTTGTCTTTCCTGCGGTTCCTGGGCGCTCAGCCGCTCGCCAGCGCACCCGCCGAGCGACCCAAGCTCGATAGCGAGACGGAGGCGGTACGGCGGATCGTCGCGCGGCTCGAGAGTCTGCCACCGGAAACGGCCCGCTCGCTCGCCGGCATGGCCTACGTGCTGGCCCGTGCGGCGAATGCCGACATGACCATCAGCGACGTCGAGACCGCCGCGATGGTGGAGGAACTGACCGCATCGGGGCTCGATGAGGCGCAGGCGGTCCTGGTCGTCGAGATGGCGAAGCTTCAGGAGCTGACCACCGGCGGGACGAGCGACTATCTGGTCACGCGCGAGTTCCGCGAGCACTCGACGATGGAACAGCGGATGGCGCTCCTCCGAGCGTGCTACCACGTCGCGGCAGCCGACGACTCGATCACATCGATGGAGAACTCCACGGTGGTGGAGATCGCGAGCGAGCTCGACATCAGCCGCGAAGAGGCGGCTCAGATAAGGGCTCAGTTCGCCGACAAAATCTCCGCGCGCTTCGGCTTCTCCAAGGGCCCAGGCGGCGCCGACGGAGCAGGCTCCTGAACAAACCGCGCTCGCGCCCCGTCAGAATTGCAGAGCCCTGAGGTTCGGTAAGCTACTACCGCTGTCACCCTCCGGTCCGGGGTGCAAACGCGACCCCCCAGGATGGAAGCCGTGCGTGACTACATTCGAGGCTCCGCGGAAGTCGTTCGTAGTTACCTACGCATAGCCGCGCTTGTCCCGACTGGCGGGAAGTGGCTCGCCGGGACGCTCATCGTCCTCAACCTCGTGTTGGGCCTCTTGCCGACGGTCTTCATCGTGGCCACGAGCGTGATGATCGGGCGCGTTCCGGCGGCGGTGACGGGTGGCGTCGGTTCGGCCGAATGGGTCTCGCTCGTCGTCGCGTTCGTGCTCGCCGCATGCGCATTCGTAGCGCAGCAGATCGTTGCGCCTCTCCAGGCGGCCCTCGGTGAGCTGCTCGCCCGCCGGGTCGACGGCCTCGTCTTCCAGCGGCTGATCGGCGCGTCGCTCCAGAGCACCGGCATCGGCCCGCTCGAGGACCAGCGGCTCCTGAACGACCTGACCGAGGCGGCCACCACGCTGGAGAACGCCTTCCGAACGCCCGGCATCGCCTGCTCCGGCTTGCTGGCCCTGATCGCCAGGTACACGCAGCTGGTCGGTTGCGCTTTCCTGGTCGGCCTCGTGTTCTCCTGGCCCGCCGCGCTGGCGTTTGTGGCGGCGACGATGGTGTTTCGCAAGGGCAACCGCGGCGGCCTGCGCCTCTACTCGCGCATATTCACGCAGAACATTGCTCTGCGGCGCGAGAGCCAGTACTACCGCGACATCGCGATGCGTTCGACTGCGGCCAAGGAGATCCGGGTGTTCGGCCTGGCCGGCTGGCTGACGGACCAGTATCGACGCCTGACCATGGACTTTCTCCGGCCGGTCTGGGCCGAACGCCGGCGCATCTACCTCGGGCCTTACATCTTCTACACCGCCTTCGGTTTGGCCGTAGCCGCGACTGCCCTGGCATTCCTTGGGCGCGCGGCCGCCATCGGCGCGATTTCGCTCACCCAGTTGACCCTCGCCCTCCAGGCAGGGCTCGCGGCGCTGCGACTGGGCGAGTTCTATCCGGAGGCGGACACCCAGACGCAATATGGAATGCTCGCTCTCGACGGAGTCGAGGGCTTCGAGCGCGGAGTGGCGGCCTTCGACGAACGCGCCGTCTCGCTCGAGCCGCGACAGGATCCCCGCGAGCTGCCGCACAGTGAGATCCGCTTCGAGGGCGTGGACTTCCACTACCCAGGCTCCGATCGCGCCGTTCTCGACGGGCTCGACCTCGTCATCCCCGCCTGCCGGTGCACGGCCATCGTCGGGCTCAACGGCGCCGGCAAGACAACCGTCGTCAAGCTGCTGGCCCGCCTGTACGAGCCGACCGGCGGCCGGCTCCTGGTGGACGGCATCGACGTCCGCTCGTTCGGCGTGGACGACTGGCGCCGCCAGATCGGAGTCATCTTCCAGGACTTCAACCGTTACGAATTGACAGCCGCGGAGAACATCGGCTTTGGGGCAGTCGAGTTGCGCGACAACCGGGAACGCATCCGGACCGCTGCCCGGCGCGCTGGCATGCTCGCAACGCTCGAGCGCCTGCCGCTCGGACTGGACACGCCGCTGGCGCGCCAGTACGAGAACGGCACCGAACTCTCCGGCGGGCAGTGGCAGCGCGTCGCCATCGCGAGGGCTCTCTTCGCCCTCGAGAACGGCGCCTCGATCCTCGTCCTCGACGAGCCGACGGCCGCCCTCGACGTGCGAGCGGAAGCCGCCTTCTTCCAGAAGTTCGTCGACGTCACTCGCGGCTCGACGTCGATCCTGATCTCGCATCGATTCTCGAGCGTTCGCCACGCCGACAACATCGTCGTCCTCGACGGCGGACGGGTCGTGGAGCAGGGCAGCCACGATGAGCTGCTGGCTCTGGACGGCCGATATGCCCAGCTCTTCAGACTCCAAGCCGAGCGTTTCTCCGAAGACGAGGCCGAGTCCGAGAAGGTCGACGCCGCCGATCTCGTCGGCGACGCGTCTGGAGTCACGGAGGGCGCCCGATGATCGAGACGTTCCGCGGCGCGTTCAAGCTGCTGCAACTCTCGTGGCACCAGAACCGCGCCAAGACGTCGACGGCCCTGGCGCTCGTCATGGGCAACGCCCTCGCGGCGCCGTTGATGGCACTCGCCCTGAAATGGATGACCAACGCCGCCGTCGGCGGCGATGCCACTACGGCAGCCGTCGCCGGAATGGTCGTGGCCGCGTCGGTGATCGGCGTCCTCACCCTCGGACATTTCGCTCACATAGCCTATTTCGAGCTGGCGGACATCAACCTCCTGACCATGGAGGAGCACCTGATCGACCTGGCCAACGGCTCGGCCGGGATCGAGCATCACGAGCGCGCCGACTACGCCGACCGGCTGACCGTGCTGCAACAGGAGCTGCGACAGATGCAGAACGGCATGGCCGCCGTGCTGCATCTGCTGAGCCTGGTGGTCGCGATGGGTCTGACCGGCATCCTGCTGGCGCTGGTCAATCCAGTCCTGCTGCTGCTGCCGCTGGTCGCCTTCCCGCCCCTGTATACCGGCAGGCGTGCGCAGTCGGTCATGGATCGGGCACGCGAAGAGACCGCCCGCGACACGCGGCTGGCCCTGCACCTGTTCCGCCTGGCCACCAGCGCCGGACCTGCCAAGGAACTGCGCGTCTTCCGCCTCCAGAACGAGATCAAGCGCCGTCATCTGGAGTTGTGGCAAAGCACGACCACGCGCCTGTGGCGTGCCGAACTTGGCGCCATGGTTTGGCGAGCGGCCGGGCAGCTCGTCTTCGCCGTGGGCTACGTCGCCGGCGTCCTCCTTGTCGTCAACGACGCCATCGGCGGCCGTCGCAGCGTCGGCGACGTCGTCCTGGCGATAACGCTGGCTGCGCAGGTCAACCAGCAGGTTTCCGCCGCCGTCGCTCAGTTGCACGACCTGCAGCGGATCGCCCACGCCATGTCTCATTTCGAATGGCTGGAACGGTACGTCGCCGAGCGCGGGCCGCGGGCCGCGGACCTGCCGACGCCGCCGCGGCTCGAGCAGGGCATCCGCTTGGAGAATATTGCGTTCAGCTATCCGGGCACCGATCGGGCGGTCCTGTCGGGCGTGAACTTGAACCTGCCGGCAGGGTCCACGGTCGCGATCGTCGGCGAGAACGGCTCCGGCAAGAGCACGCTCGTGAAGCTGCTGTGCCGTTTCTACGAACCGACGGAAGGCTCGATCCTGATCGACGGCGAGGACCTGCGCCGCATCCCGCTCGCCGAGTGGCGCTCGCGTATCACCTCCGGGTTCCAGGACTTCGCGCGATTCGAATTCGTGGCTCGCCGTACGGTCGGCGTGGGCGACCTGCCCGCGCTCGACGACCAGCCTGCGGTGGAGGCCGCACTCGATCGCGCCCATGCCGGCGACATCGTGGGCCGCCTCTCCGAGGGGCTTTCGACGCAACTCGGCAAGTCCTATACCGACGGCACCGAGCTATCGGGCGGGCAGTGGCAGAAGCTCGCGTTGGGCCGGGCGATGATGCGCGAGATGCCGCTGCTGCTGGTGCTCGACGAGCCGACCTCCGCTCTCGACGCCGAGGCCGAGCATGCCCTGTTCGAGCGCTACGCCGAGGGCGCCCGGCGCGTTGGCGAAGCTACGGGCGGCGTCACCGTCCTCGTGTCGCATCGCTTCTCGACGGTCCGCATGGCCGATCTGATCCTGGTCGTGGCCGATGGCCGCATCGTCGAGGCGGGCCCGCACGCCCAGCTCATGCGCCAGCGCGGCCTTTACGCCGAGCTGTACGAGCTGCAGGCCAGCGCCTACGAGTGACGGGGGCGCGGCTCGTCGACGCGCCTTGCGGCGCTGGGGAGTTCACGCAGTAGCGCGGGTCAGCCTGCGGAAGCCTGCCGGACTCGGCCTCTGGAGCGCCCGCGGGCGCTGTGTCGGCCGATCCGGCCGGCGTTCCTCCGGCTTCCACTTTGGTCACCCCCAGACTTCGGCGGCCGCCGCGCCACGGCCCGGGTCGCTCTCCGGTTTGTCTACTTTGCCAGCCAGGCTGGCGGCGAATTGGATCTCGGCGACGGCGGGCGCCTCTTTCGGGCTCGTCAGGCTCGACGGGCGAATGTCCACGCTCAGGTGCCGGCCCAGAGCCACTCGCGGCGCCATCGCCCCGGGGTCGGGCGCGCCGTCTTTCAATTTCGTGCCAGTGAGGCTGGCAAAGTTTAGAATCCCGACCTGCCGACGACTGCCGAGGGCGGCGAGGCGGAGCCGCGAGATCGGCGAGGCGGAGCCGCGAGATCGTCGAGGCGAGAGAGGTGGGCGTGGAGAAACTGGTCCGTGATCGAATCCCCGAGATGCTCTCGGGTCGTGGGATCCCGTACGAGGTCCGCGTGGCCGATCGGTCGGAGATGGCCGCCCTGTTGCGGGCGAAGCTCGTCGAGGAAGCAGCCGAGCTCTCGTCGGCGCGCGACTCCACGGCCAGGATCGAGGAGCTGGCCGACGTGCTGGAAGTGGTCCTCGCCCTCGGACGTCTCTACGGCATCGACCGCGAGTCGCTCGAGCGGGTCCGGGCCGTGAAAGCCGTCGAGCGCGGAACGTTCGAAGCCCGAATCGTCCTGATCTCCTAGCGGACAAGGGGCGAGCCGCCGGAGCGTGCCTTCGGCTGGACGACGCGTCGGCGAGGACCACCGTCGGATAGACTCGAATACGATCCGCAAGATTCACGGAGGAGGGGCATGGACGCCGCCATCGAGGCACACGGGCTGGTGCGGCATTTCGGCGGCGTCCCGGCCGTCGATGGGTTCGATCTGTATGTTCCGCGCGGTTCCGTCTACGGCTTCCTGGGGCCGAACGGCTCAGGCAAGACCACCACGATTCGGCTTCTGCTGGGATTGCTGCGCCCGGATCGTGGATCGGTCAGGCTGCTCGGCGGCTCACCGCGCGACGCCTCGTGCCTGGCGCAGGTCGGCGCAATCGTGGAGCGACCGGCCTTCTATCCATACCTCTCGGCGCACGAGAACCTCCGCCTGTTTGCGACACTCGCCGGGATGCCGTCTACCGTCGGTTCAGCCGCGGCGGACCGAGCACTCGGGGTCGTGGGGCTGGCGGCCGTCGCGGGGCGGAAGGTCGGTGGCTTCTCGACGGGAATGCAGCAGCGGCTTGCAATCGCCCTCGCGCTCTTGCGCGATCCAACGCTGGTCATCCTGGACGAGCCCACGAACGGGCTCGACCCCGGAGGCGTCGTTGAGGTCCGTGGCCTGATCGGAGAGCTTGCCCGGAGCGGTCGAACGGTCTTCCTGTCCACGCACGTCCTGACCGAGGTCGAGCAGCTGTGCGACAGGGTGGCCGTCCTGCAGCGCGGCCGACTCGTCGCGGAAGGCCTGACCAAGGAGCTTCTCGAGCGCGGCCAGCGATTGGCCATCACCTTCGACACGACCGCCCAAGCGGACGAAGCGGTCCGAGTGCTCTTCGCGGCCGGCCTCGAGGCGGAGACCGCCGGCGACGGTGGGAGCACGCTGCTCGTCGCCGCAGATCGGCTCGGGTCGAGCGCCGTGAGCCGGCTGCTGGCCGGCCACGATCTCTACCCGGCCGAGCTGGTCGTCAGAAGGGCAACGCTCGAATCCGTCTTCCTCGAACTCACAGAGGGCGTGTGATGGGCTCGCTCATTCGGGCGGATTGGCTGCGTATCCGGCGCCGCTGGGACGTCTGGATCATCGTGCTGGGCATCCCGGCGCTGGGCCTGATTGGATACTTCACGGGCGCCATTTCTGCGGCCAACAGCCCGGGCCACGCCGCGGGGGATTGGGGCGAGCTCCCGGCCCAGTTCGACGCACAGGGTGCGGCACAGCATGCCTTCGCCGCCTTGCCGTACCAGTTCCCTCGAAGCATCGCCACGATGGTCGAAGGGACCACGATGTGGCTTCTGATCGGCGCCGCGTACCTGGCCGCGTCTCTGCTGGGTAACGAGTTCACGTGGGGCACGATCCGGAACGTAGCCCTCTTCCAGCCCGGTCGGCTGCGCTACCTCGGTGCTCGCCTGCTGTGGCTAGTCGCTCTCGTCCTCGTGGCGTTCGTCGCAGTGACGGCCCTCGGGGCGATCGCACCCGCAATCATCCGTGTCGATCCCGGCGATCCATCTGCGCTGACCCAGGACCCTTCGATCATGGGCGGATTCCCATACGGGCCATCCGGTCCGGTGACGATAGGCGGCGCGCTGGTTGTCGTCGGGTCCTTGCTGTGCGTGGCCATCGCCGGCATGGCCCTTGTCGGCCTCGCCGCACTGAAGTTTCGCTCGGCGGCCTCGGGCATCCTGGTCGCAGGAATCTACGGCGTCGTCGAAGGGATCGCCGCCGCGCTGGCGATGTCCCGTGTCACCGGTGACCTGCGATACGTTCCACAGATGGCGCTCACCATGCGGCTGACGGCGCTCATCCAGGACGCTCAGGTGGCGGCGGGCCTCAGCGCAGGCGGGGGCGGCCCAAGCACTGCCATCGGCTGGGTGTCGATTCCGCCTCTGGTGGGCGCCGGGATCGTCGCCGTCTGGATATTCGGTCTCCTGGCGCTCTGGTTCGTCGTCCTGCGCCGCGCCGACATCGACGAATAGCAGAGGCCGTGGCGCGGCTACGCCGCTTGCCGTGGACGCGGCAGCCCGACGCCGGTGCCGAACCAGGTTCCCGCGCTGCCCTTGACGATCGCGACCGCGTCTTCGAGGGCGCCGATTGCCGCGAACCTGCCCCCGCCCCGAACGAACTCGGCACACGCGCGAACCTTCGGCGCCATGGAGCCCGACGGCCATGCCCCGGCTGCCAGGCCTTCGAGCGCCTCGTCGACGGAGAGCCGCAGGATCGGCTCCTGACGCGGCGTTCCCCAGCGCCGATAGACCGCGTCGACGTCACTCAGCAGCAGCAGCCCGTCGGCCTCGACCGAGCGCGCAAGCACGACCGCGGCAAGGTCCTTGTCGATGACCGCCTCGCGACCTTCCATGCGGCCATCCGGCAGCTCCACGACGGGCACTCCCCCACCACCGGACGCGACGACGAGCACGCCCGCATCGACCAGCCTGCGAATGGCGGCCGCCTCGACGATCCGAAGCGGTCGCGGCGACGCCACCACTCGCCGCCAGTTCGAGCCGTCCGGCGCCACGTCCCAGCCGCGCGACATGGCGAGTTCGAGAGCTGTCGCCTCGTCGTAGATCGGCCCGACCGGCTTCGTGGGGTCGTCGAAAGCAGGGTCGTCGGCCGCCACGACCGTCCGCGTCACGAACACCGCGATCTCACGCCGCTTTCCGTGTTCCAGGAACGCGTCGTTGAGCGCCTGTGCCAGCAAGTAGCCGATCTGACCCTGCGACTCGGCGCCGAGGACGTCGAGCGGCGGCGCCGGGACGACGGAAGCGGCCATTTCCGCCCCGATGGCCAGGAAGCCTACCTGCGGCCCGTTGCCGTGCGTGATGACGATCTCGGCGCGGCTGCCTTCGGCGAGCGTGACCAGGCCACGAGCGGCGGCAACGAGGTTGCGACGCTGTACCTCCGTCGACCCCGGCTCGCCCCGCCGGATCAGGGCGTTGCCGCCGAGAGCGACGGCCAGCCGGGTCACGAAAGGCGCTCCCAGCGCTCCTCGCCTGTGATCAGCAGATAGAGCAGCGCCTGCTCCGTGTACCAGCGGTTCTCGGCCTCGTCGAAAACTCGCGACTGGGGCCCGTCCATGACCTCGTCGGTGACCTCGTCGCCGCGGTGGGCCGGCAGACAGTGCAGGAATATGGCTCGTGGCGCGGCCAGCGCCATCAACGCCGCGTCGACGCGATAACCGGCGAAGGCACTTGCCCGTTCCGCCCGTTCCTTCTCCTGGCCCATGCCGGCCCAGACGTCCGTGTAGACGGCGTCGGCGCCGCGTGCCGCGACGGCCGGTTCGTGGCCCAGCTCGATCGCGCCGCCGCTCTCGGCGCAGTTGGCACGCGCGGCGGCAACGATCTCGGGCTTCGGTTCGTGGCCTTCAGGTGCCGCGACCGCGAGAGTGAAGCCCATATACCCTGCCGCCTGGATCAGCGAGTGGCAAACGTTGTTACCGTCGCCGATGAACGCGACTCGCAGCCCGTGGACGTCTCCGAATGCCTCTTGGAGAGTCATGAGGTCACCCAGCGCCTGGCACGGATGGTGATCGTCCGTCAGGGCGTTGATGACCGGAATCGTGGAATAGCTGGCCAGCTCCTCGACCTTGGATTGCTCGAAGGTGCGGATCACGAGCGCGGAGAGGAAGCGCGACAGAACGCGGGCCGTGTCGGCAATCGTCTCGCCCCGACCCAGCTGCAGCTCGTCCGAGCGCAGGGCGATCGGCAGCATGCCCAGGCCCCAGATCGCAGCCTCGAAGCTGACACGCGTGCGAGTCGAGGGCTTGTCGAAGATCAACCCGACCCGGCCGCCTTCCAGCGCCTTGCCAGTCATGCCGTGCTTACCCTTGACGTGGGCCGCAAGCTCGAGAATGTGGCGGATCCCGTCCCGTTCCAGGGAATCCAGGGTCAGAAGATGGCGAGCCATCGGGTTCTCCTAGTGGGCCGTCCCCGCCGACGAGTTGGCGCGCGCCCGCTCGACGATTGGGGCCAGCAGATCGGCCAGGCTGGGATGGGCGACCTGGTCCGAGCGGCTTGCCTCGGGAGCCAGCTCGTCCAGCTCATATCGAACGCGGACGACGGGCTTGTTGAGATGCAGAACCCGCGTCAGGTCGATCGGCGTAGCGGAGAGGACCAGGTCGGCCGGCATGGCATTGAGCGTTTCTTCGAGTTCGCGGATCTGGCCGTTGCCATAGCCCATTGCCGGAATGAGGCGTTCGAGGGCCGGGTAACGGGCCAGCGTCTCGGCGAGCTGGCCCGTCGCGAACGGCACGGGGTCCACGAGCCCGGCGGCCCCGAACCGGCGCGCTGCCACCATGCCCGCGCCGAAAGTCATGCCGCCGTGCGTGAGCGTTGGGCCGTCTTCGACGACGGCCACCAGCTTGCCGGCGATCTCGCCGCCCACGAGCGTCAGCGAGGAGCGGGCCAGGATGACGGGCGTGTTCGGATTGGCGGCCGCGACGTCGGCCCTGACCTCGGCGATCTGGCCCGGAGTCGCGGAATCCACTTTGTTGATCACCACGACGTCGGCCATCCGGATGTTGGTCTCGCCCGGGTGGTAGTGGAGCTCATGGCCGGCCCGCAGCGGATCGGCGACTACGACGAACAGATCCGGAAGGAAGAACGGGAAGTCGTTGTTGCCGCCGTCCCAGATGACGACGTCGGCCTCGGCCTCGGCCTGGCGCAGGATTTCTTCGTAGTCCACGCCGGCATAGAGGACACGACCGGCGTCGAGATGAGGCTCGTACTCCTCGCGCTCCTCGATCGTGGTCTGGTAGCGGTCGAGGTCGGCGTAAGTTGCGTAGCGCTGCACGCGCTGCGCCACCAGGTCGCCGTATGGCATCGGGTGGCGGCAGACGACGACCCGCAGGCCTTCGTGCTCCAGGAGGCCGGCCAGATAGCGCGTCGTCTGGCTCTTGCCGGCGCCCGTCCGAGTGGCTCCCGTCGCCACCACAGGCCGCGTGCTCGGGAGCATCGTCCGGGCCGGCCCGAGCAGTTCGAAGTCGGCCCCGCTCGCAAGCGCTCGGCTGGCCATGTGCATGACGTGCTCGTGGGTCACGTCGCTGTAGGCGAAGACGACGAGGTCGATCGACTGTTCGGCGAGCTGGCGTTCCAACTCCGCTTCGGCAACGATCGGGATGCCTTCCGGATATAGGGGACCCGCCAGTTGCGGCGGATAGCGCCTTCCCGCGATCCCGGGGATCTGGGTTGCCGCCGTAAAGGCCACGACTTCCACGGTCGGGTCGTTGCGATAGACGACGTTGAAGTCATGGAAGTCGCGACCTGCGGCCCCCATGATCACAATTCGCTTGCGATCCATCGGTTTCTCCGGCCCTTCACGGTCGCGCCGTTGGGAACGCCCCGGCAGCGACTTTCGGGCTGACGAGCCGGTTCCCGCCTCTGGTCCAGCGGTCGTCTAGCTGTGTCTAGTGTCGTCCGGCCGGGCCCCGGACGCAAGGGCGGTACTCACCGGCACCGAGTGGGCCCGCCAGACGGACCCGTGGCCCGCCGTCGGCGTCAGTCGGGTCGGACCATCGCTTGGAGTGCGATCTGAGCGGCCATGCGACCCCCGGCGCCTGGCCTCGCGGAGAGCCCGATCATAGTCACGGGCCCAAAGCCGGACCTCGACAGCAGCTCGCAGGTGGCGTCGGTGGTACCGGCGCACCAGCCCGGGTCGGTCAGAGTCCGCACCAGGGCCCAGCCGACGTGCGACGGATCCTTCGAACCTCCGACCGGCTGGAATTCGTCGGCGATCACGAACTTGCCGCCCGGCGACAACGCCCGCCGGACCCGTTTGAACAGCAGCTCGGAATAGACGCTCACGTCGCATTCCAGGACCGCATCGAAGCCCGACGGAAGCTCGTCGTTGAGGAAGTCGGCGGCCTGGAACTCGATCCTTTCCGCGATGGGCCTCGGCTCCGACGCCACGATTTCGCGCCCGGTGGCACAGACACTGGGTATGTCGACGACCGTAACCGAGAGATCCGGCCAGCGTCTCGCCAGCGCAACGGCGACCACGCCGGAACCGCCGCCCAGGTCGAGCAGGCGCCGGACGCCTGCCAGGTCCAGTGTCGCGGCCAGTTTCGCGGCCATCGGCTGGTGCAACTCGTAAAGCATGCGCGTGAACCGGCGGGCACGGTCGGGATCTTCCGTCATCTGCAAGACGTAAGGTCCCTTCCCGCCCGACTGCGCCTCGTACCTGGCCTTCAGCTTGCGCGGCAGGTCCCGCACAGCCTCGAGCCGCTCCCTGGCCTCCATCGCGAGAAAGCGCCAGGTCTCGACGCTGTACCTGGCGATGATGCCGGTCCGGGCGGCCGCTGTCGGCGAGTACGAACCCACGTGCTCCTCGACCAGGCCTGCCGACGCCAGAACCCTGAGCCAGGCTCGGCAGCGCCCAACCGGGATGCCCAGGGCGCGCCCAACCTCGGCGGCGTCGCGAGATTCGGTCTCGAGAAGCCAAAAGAGGCCCAACTCCAGCGCCGCGCCCACGGCGGCACCCGTCAGTGGCTGATCCAGGATATCGAGAACATCCACAGCTTCAGTCATCTCGGTTCTCCCGGCGTCATCGTAACGCCGGGCTGCGCGGCCGTCGCAACGGGAAGTCTGTGGATCACCGGCCGGGCGGCGGCCTCGAGGAACCCGATCAGGCTACCTGCACGTGCTCCTCGCCCTCGAGCTCGAAACAACCGACGAAGTGGTCGTCCTCAATCTGCGCCAGGGTGGGCTCATCGGGAAGCCGGATCGCCGCACGACTGGCCTGCGGGTACATCTCGTGGAAGAGGCACCCGCCTCGCCCGGCGATCGGCGCCCCCAGTTCCGCCTCGATGTCGACCCACTTCTTGTGCAGTTGCGGCACCGACGACACGAGCATGCGGGTGTAGGGGTGCGTGGGATTGCCAAAGACTTTGTCCGTGGCACCCATCTCGACGACGACACCGCGGCGGAGGATGACGGTCTTCTCGCTGATGTAGTTGCCGAGCGAGAGGTCGTGAGTGATGAAGAGAATCCCCACTCCCCTGCCCTTGAGCTCGGCGAGAAGGTTCAGGACGTCGATCCGCGTGGACGCGTCGAGCATGCTGATGATCTCGTCGGCGACGAGCACTTTGATCTCGAGGAGGAGAGCCCGAGCCACCAGGAGTCGCTGCAGCTGTCCCCCGCTGAGCTGGTGCGGGTACTTGTTGAGCACTTGTCCCGGGTCGAGGCTGACGCTTCGCAGAGCGGCGTCGACCTTGTCGGTCCATTCCGAAGCCGCCATGCCGCGGAAATACTCGCTGCGGATGAGACTGAAGACGCGGTCCGCCTTGAAGATCGGGTTGTACGAGCTGAACGGATCCTGGAAGACGCCCTGGACGTGGCGGTAATACGGCTTGACGGCGCTTCCTCGTATTCCCGATACGTCGACGCCATCGAGGGTGATGGAGCCGCGGCTGATCTCGATGAGCTTGAGCACCATCTTGCCGATGGTCGTCTTGCCGCTGCCGCTCTCGCCGATCAGGGAGACGACCTCGCCCGTGTTCACGTCGAAGCTGACGTCCCGGACGGCCGCCAGCTCCTTCCCGCCGAAGGTGCCGGTCTTGTAGAACTTGGAGACCCTATCGAGGCTAAGCATCTGTTCCGGTGGCCTTCCAGCAGGCGACCGAGTGGTCGCGCTCGATTTGGACGAACGGCGGCTCCTCCGCACATTTGGCGAAGGCGAGCGGGCACCGCGCTCGGAAGCGGCAACCCGGTGGCGGGTTCAGGAGGGGTGGAGGGCTGCCGGGGATGCCCGCCAGTCTCTTGTCCGCGTAGCGGACTCCGACCTCTGGAAGCGACGAGATGAGCATCTGCGTGTACGGATGCCGGGCGTGCTCGATGATCGTGCTCGTCGGCGCTTTCTCGGCGAGCTTGCCGGCGTACATGATCAGGATCGTGTCGGCGATCTGATAGAGGATCGAGACGTCGTGGGTGATCACGATCATGCTCTTCACGAAGCCGTGGTCCCGGAAGCTGACGAGGGTTTCCGCGACCGCCCTCTGGGTCGAAACGTCGAGGGCGGACGTGATCTCGTCGGCGATAAGCAGAGACGGGTCGAGCAGCGTGGAGATCACCATGACCATGCGCTGCTTCATCCCACCGGACAGCTCGATCGGGTAGCGGCTCAGTACGTCCCTCTGCAGGCCGACGAGATCGATGCGCCGCAGAAGCTCCGGCTTGATCTCGCTGTAGCGCATTCCCCGCGACTCGAGCAGCTCGGCCGTCATCTTGCCGATCTTTCGGGTCGGGTTCATGGCACTCATGGCGTACTGAGGGATGACCGACACGTCCCGGAAGCGGTACTGGTTCATGCCGCTCTTGTCCCAAATCGGCAGTTCCGTGCCGTCGAGAGTGACGCTCCCGCCGATGTACTTCATCCGCCCGTCGAGGCGAATCAGACTGTTGCCGAGCGTGGACTTGCCGCAGCCCGACTCGCCCGCGAGGCCCATGATCTCCTTGTCGGCGACTTCGAACGAGGCGCCGTCGAGGGCCTGGACGTCGCCGGCCAATGTTCGGTAGTAGACCCTTAGGTCCGAAACCTGAAGACTCACGGTTCAGATTTCCCTGAGCTTGGGGTTGAAGATTTCGTCGAGCCCGACGTTCATCACGTAGAGCGACCCGACGGTTGCCATGATTCCTATGCCCGGCGGAATGAACCACCACCAGATACCGAGATTCAGGGCGGCCCAGGTGACCGCGTTGAACATCATCAGACCCAGCGACATTCCACCTGTCGGGCCCAGCCCGATGAAGTCCAGGCTCGCGGCGATGAGGATCGCGCCGCCGAACAGCAGAATGAAGGTCATGAACAGGTAAGAGCTCATGTTGGGGGCGATCTCCTGAACGATGATCTTCCAGCCCCCTCGACCGCTCAGCCTCGCCAGGTCTATGAAGTCTCGGGACCTCAACGAGAAGGTCTGGGCCCGGATCGCCCGGGCCGCCCACGGCCACGAAGTAAGGCCGACGAAGACCGCTTCGAACAAGACGCCTCGAGCCTTGAGGTAGGACGAGATCACGATCAGGACGGCCAGCGTCGGGATCACGAGCACGACGTTGGTCAGCATGCTCAGAATCTCGTCGACCCAGCCGCCGCGATAACCCGCGGTGAACCCGACGGCCATGCCTATCAGGGCCGCCAGCCCACCGCCGAGGAAGCCGACGAAGAAGGTCGCCCGCAAGCCGTTGGCGAACTGGGCGAAGACGTCTTCGCCGAAGTAGGTCGTCCCGAACCAGTTGCCGGCGTCGGTGGTTGGAGGCTGGATCGGCAGGCCACCCTGGGCCAGCGGATCGGTCGCATCGACCATCGGTCCCACGATCGCGATGCCGATCAGGACGAGCAGGATGAACGAAGCCACGAGGAACTTCCTGGACCGCAGCGCGAAGTACAGAAACTCGCCGCGGTTTCGCTTGACCGGTACGGGAGCAGCTCCCGTCTTGGCAGCGACCTCAGTCTCCGATTCGGTGTTGATCACGCCGCTCATGCCGTACCTCCCCGCATCCCGACCCTGGTCCGCGGGTCCACGATGATGTAGACGATGTCGACGATGAAGTTGGCGATCAACACGCCGGCGATGATGAACAAGAAGATCCCCTGCAGGAGGAAGTAGTCCTCGCTCTTGATGGCGTTGAAGAGCAGCGACCCCACGCCCGGGTACGAGAAGACGATCTCGGTTACCAGCGAGCCGGCGACGATCACGCCCAGCTGGAGAGCTAGACCTGTGATCTGGGGCAGCATCGCGTTGCGGAAGGCGTATTTGCGAACCAGCCGTTGCGGGGCGCCGAGCGCCTCCAGGTAGCGGCTGTAGTCGGACTCGAGCTCGTAGATGATCATGTTGCGCATCCCGATCGCCCAGCCGCCGAACATCACCAGGAATAGCGACAAGAACGGCAGGATCCAGTGGGCGACGAGGTCGAGGAAGAACCCGAAGGTGAGGGTAGGCTCGAGGTTATAGCCGTAACCCCCGGACAGCGGGAAGATCCGAAGGCTGAACGCAAAGACGAAGGCGAGCACGAGGCCGAGCCACATATATGGCGTCGCGGTGAGGATGTATCCGACCGGCAGGAGGGTGCTGTCCAGCACCTTCCGTCGCGCTGCAATGGCGCCGAAGGTGTTGCCGGCCCACCAGCTGACCAGGATCGCGGGGATCAGCAGCGCTAGCGAATACGGCACCGCGCCCATGATCGATTCGACGACCGGCCTGCCATGCCCGAAGACGCTCCGCCCGAGATCGCCGTGGAGCAACGAGGCCCAGAAGTCGAAGAATTGGGCATACAGGGGTTTGCCCAGTCCGAAGAGGTCGTTGTAGTACTTGACGAGGGCCGAGGCGCCTTCAGGACTGAGGCCGCCTTGCCTCGAGACAAGGCTCGCAATGGGATCGCCGGGCATGAAGCGCGGGATCAACCAGTCGATAGTCGCCGCGATGAAGAATGTAAGTGTGTAGGTGAAGAGCTTTCGCCCAAAGTAGCGTCGCACGCGATCTCCCGGTCGCCGACTGTCGCACTCAGAGAACAGCCCTTCCCTCCGGGGTTGCTCGGAGGGAAGGGCTCTGTCGATTGACTTCTAGCTGGCGGGTGGCACAGCCTTGAGCTGGGTGAGCATCATGACCGCACCCATCTGCCAGTAGCCGTTCCACGTCGCCGGCAGGACCTGATTGCCGCCGTCGGACGGCCAGTTGGTCCACACCGAGTTGTTGACCTGTGACCAGATGCCGTTGTACCAGAGCGGAATAACGGGCATGTCGGTCAGCTGGATCTTCTGGAGCTGCGACGTCAGCGTCTTCATGGTGGCCGTGTCTTCGACCGGAGTCTTGTCAAGCTTCTGGACGAGGTCCCAAGCGTCCTTGCTCGAGTAGCTCTCGAAGTTTCGGTTCTTGGCGGCGCCGACCTGAAGCGGCTGGCGGAAGACGTAGTCGTACCAGGTCCAGGGCGTGTTGCCGATCTGGATGTCGTTGTTGATGATCAGATCGAACTTCGGCGGCGCGTCGGCGGTGCCGTTTCGATCGGCTACTACGGTGTCGTAGGTCGGATGCTGGGGATCGATCTTGATCCCGGCCAGGCCGGCGCTGGTAGCGATCGAAGTCTCGGCCGCCATCCAGTCGGACCAACCATCGGGAACTTCCAGTGTCAGCTTGAGCGGCGAGCCGTCCTTGTTCTCGACGAACCCGTCGCCGTTGACGTCCTTGTAGCCCGCGGCGGCGAGCTGGCTCTTGGCCTTGGCGGTATCGAACTTGAATCCGAGGGCGTCGCGCTGGGCTGTGTCGACGTACTTGGAGAAGTTCGGCAGGAGCCCGGTGGCATCGGCCTTCTGGACGATGTTGCCGTAGACCTTGGTGACGATGTCGTCGGTGTTGATCGACGTCGCAAGAGCCTTGCGGAAGGCCGCGTCGTTGAGCGGAGCCTTGAGCGTGTTCGGGACGAGCACTGCCGTGTTGCCCGCGAGCATGTATGGGGCCTTCGGGTAGTAGGTGGTCACGCCGTAGCCGCCCGCAACGAGGGAGGCGACGCCGGGCAGGAAGTTGTTGCTCAGGTCGAGGCCGCCCTGGAGCAGCTCGCCGAGCGCGACGCTGTTGGCGCCGTTGACGATGTCGACGATGTACTTGGGCTTCGCGGTCATCTTGAGGGCCGTGATGGCCCACCAGTTGTCGTTCCTGACCCAAACCATACGGTCATCCGCGTGGGTCTTGTACATGTAGGGGCCAGTTCCGACGCCGTTCGGGTTCGTGTCCTTGAGGATGTCCGCGTTGTTCTTGGCGTCCCAGATGTGCTTGGGCACGATCGGGCTGTTGTAAAGCCACTGCGCCCATTCCTGGTATGCCGGGCCGTTGAACTTGACGACGACGGTCGAGGCGTCCGGGGCGGTCGCGTCGGTGACGTACTGCCACAGGTTCGAGCCCAGAACCGGGTTCTTGGCCAGCTGGATGGTGAATGCGACGTCATCGGCCGTGAGCGCCTGGCCGTCGGTCCACTTGATGCCCTGGCGGATCTTCACGGTGTATGTCGTCTTGGCGCTGTCCCACGTCCCAAGGCTCTCGGCGAGCCACGGCGTGTAGACGTCCTTGAGCGGGTCGTACAGGAACAGGGTCTCGTACTGGAGTCCGACCACGCCCATGGCAGCGTTCGGATCGAGCGGGTTCCAGGTCGACGGAGCGCCCCACTGCTTGCCGGTGGTGTAGAGGGTCTCGGCTCGCGGGTAGGTGTCTCCCGTGGCGCTGCTGGCCGACGTGCTCGGCACCTTGGTAGCCCCACTGGCCGCCGGGCCCGTTGGGGTTGCTGTGGAGTTGCCGCAGGCCGAGGCTACGATGCTCGCGACCGCGAGGAGACCGAGAACCCTGGTCTTCCCTATGTGCATCCCTTTCCTCCTTCCCATGAGAAACGCCTGAAAGAGCGAGGGCCTTGACCGCAACCCTCAAACATGACGGACGCCCCGCATGGCTGCTGACCAACGCCAACTCCGAAGGTCGCCCCAGTGACGGGGGGAGGCCGGGCATCGGCACGAGGACAGTAGTCCACGTTTAGTAGCGTGTCAACCGAAAGTTCAGCTAAAGTATTGAGCACCAAAGGTCATTGAATCCTTCGCGTGAGGGAGGCCGCGGCCGTCCAACTTGGCCGACATCTCCGCTTCGAGAGCCTGAACGGTTGACCTACCGCAATCGTGGCTGATATCATCCGCTAAACCTTCAGTTCGACGGGGATCACAGGGATGTCGAAGACACTCGGATACAAACCCACCACGCTTGCCGACGTCGCCGCCGCCGTGAGCCTCTCCCCGGCCGCCGTCTCGCTGGCGTTGCGCGGCAAACCCGGTGTGTCGGAAGCCACTCGCGCCCGTGTCGTTGAGACCGCCCGATCGCTTGGATACAGACCGGTCGCGGGCGTATCGCGCCAGCACCAGAAGCCGTTGACCATCGGTCTCGTCATCAAGGCCGTACACGGCGACTCTCCCGAAGCGAATCGCTTCTACGCCCCGGTCATGGCCGGCATCGAGGAGAGCTGCCGGACTCACGTAATGAACTTGATGCTTGCGACCATGCCGGTCGACGAGCACTACTACCCCATCGAGGTTCCGCGGCTCGTCACGGACCGGACCTGCGACGGGTTGATCGTGGTCGGGGCTCATCTGTCCCTGGCCACGGCCGAGATCCTGCGTGGCGCGCCGCCGGTCGTGCTCGTCGACGCCTACTCCGAGGACGATTCCTTCGACTCGGTCGCGACCGACAACGTCGGCGGAGCGCGGACGGCCCTCGAGCACCTCGTGGCCAGAGGGCATCGCGACATCGCCATCCTCGGTACGGCACCACAGGCGTTCCCGAGCATCCTGCAGCGACGCCGCGGCTACGAACAGGTAATCGCCGAGGCGGGCCTGGCGCCTCACTACATAGATGCGCCGTACTGGCCGCCGGAGTCGGCCGCCGCGGTGGGAGTGGACTATCTCAAGGCCAATCCTGAGACCAGCGCCGTCTTCTGCGCCAACGACGCCGTCGCCATAGCGCTCCTCCAGGCGGCGCGCCTGGCGGGCATCTCGGTTCCAGGCGATCTCTCGGTGGTCGGCTTCGACGACATCGACCTCGCCAGGTTCGTGTCTCCCGCGCTCACCACGATGGCGGTCGACAAGGTCGGCATGGGCCGGATCGCTGTCACCCTCCTCGCCCATCGTCTCGAGCTCGAGAAGGAGTGCGTCACCCAGACGCTCGTCCGTCCCCAGCTCATGGAGCGCGAATCAGTCCGTCCTGCGGCCCTGCTCAAAGGCAGTGAGACCCCGGGAATCCTCCGCGCCGACCCGCAACCGGTTTGAACGAAAGGGCCTCGATGCAGTCCGCGAACGGAAAGAACCGATCCACGCCGGGCTCCACCCTTGATGGCGTCCTCCCGAACATCCCGTGGGAGGATCGGCCAACCGAGAGTTCGGCGATCCTTTGGCGGTCTCCGCGCAATCCGATCATCCAGCGAGACGCGATCGAGCGTTCCAACAGCATCTTCAATTCGGCCGTGGTTCCCTTCGAGGACGGGTTTGCCGGAGTCTTCCGCGTCGACGACACAACTCGCGAGATGAACCTCCACGCCGGCCGCAGTGGCGACGGTGTGGGCTGGGACATCGACCCCAGTACGATCATCTGGCGCGTGACAGACGGGCGCATCGCCGAGATCCAGGACAGCTTCGAGCACGCCTACGACCCGCGGGTCACCTGGCTCGAGGATCGCTACTACGTAACCTGGTGCAACGGCTACCACGGCCCGACCATCGGGGTCGGCTACACCCGCGACTTCGAGACGTTCCACCAGCTCGACAACGCGTTCCTGCCATTCAATCGAAACGGCGTGCTCTTCCCTCGCCGCGTCAACGGGCAGTTCCTCATGCTGTCGCGGCCGAGCGACAACGGCCATACGCCATTCGGCGACATCTACCTCTCCGAGAGCCCCGACATGGTCCACTGGGGCCGCCATCGGCGAGTCATGGGCACGCGGCCGTGGACCTGGGAATCGACCAAGATCGGGGCCGGACCCACGCCGATCGAAACTCCCGAGGGCTGGCTGCTCATCTATCACGGCGTCCTGACGTCCTGCAACGGCTTCGTCTACTCGATGGGCGCGGCCCTGCTAGACCTCGACGAGCCCTGGAAGGTGACCGCACGAAGCCGCGACTACCTGCTGTCGCCGCAAGTGGGGTACGAGCAGGTCGGTGACGTCCCGAACGTGGTGTTCCCCTGTGCGGCCTTGCTCGACCGACCCAGCGGTCGCCTGACGATCTACTATGGCGGCGCCGACACGGTCGTGTGCCTGGCCCACGGCTTCCTGCCCGAGGTGATCGACTTCATCAAGGCGCGCAGCTGACCCTCGACCAGCTCCACTCCCTGGCGAACGTTGCCCGGGAAGTGGATGGACCGCCGGCCGGGCGAAGCGGCGCCGCCGGCCGGGCGACGCGAGCCGCCGGCCGGGCGAGGCGGCGCTAGAAGATGAACTCCGCCATCCCAACGACTCCGCACGCGAGCAGGACGGCAGTGAGGACCCACAGCAACGCCGTGTGGCGCCGAGAATTGGCGAGATCGCCCAGCAGGTCGCGGTCGCTGGTGAGCCTCACCAGGAAGGCGAGGGGCAGCGCGAGCACGATCACGTTGAATACCATCGCGCCAACGGCAAGTCGGACGAGATCCGCTGAGGCGAGGACGACGACCGCCGCCGGCAGCACTTCGGCCAGGTACACCGCGTAGAAGCGGCGAGCCTCGCTCGGCCTCAGGTTCAAGCTGTGCGGCCAGCCCAGCAACTCCCCGATTCCCCAGGCAGCGGAAAGCGAGACGACGACGAGGGCGAGCAAGCCCGAACCGATCAGCCCGATAGCGATGAGCCAGCCGGCTTCGCCATTAGCCAGGCGCGCGAGGCCCTCCGGCAGGTCCGCCAGGTTCGCCGGGAGGGGTCGGGCCGAAGCCGCGCCCTCCATCGCCACCGCCGCCGCAATCACGATCGCGGCCATCAGGGCCTGGCTGGCGAAAGCGCCGAGAAGCGTCTCCACGCGTGAACCGCGGAGATCATCGCGCGTGAGCTTCTTGTCCACGCTCGCCGACTGCTGGTAGAAGATCATCCACGGCATGATGGACGCACCGACCATCGCCACGGCCAGCGAGAAATAGCCGGGAGGATGAGCCGAGAGCGGGTCGAGGCCACTCGCGATCCGGACCGGATCCGGATGGCCCGCGATCGCCAGGACGACGAAGCTGAACAGAGCCAGCGACAGCGCCAGCGCCATTCGCTCGAACCACGTGTAGCTCCGTGTGAGCACCATCGAGGCGTGGATGGCCAGCGCCCCGACGATTGCCAGCGGGGCGGGAATTCCGAGGATCGCTGCGCCGAGCGCTATGCCCGCAAACTCGGCCACGTAAGCCACGAAATTGATGACGGCCATGCCGGCCACGGCGACGCCTGCCCAGGCAGCCCCGTAGCGGACTCGGATGAGCTCGGCATGCCCGCGTCCGGTGACGAGCGCCAGCCGGGCGGTCATCTCCTGAACCAGGTATAGGATCGGGACGAGAGCGAAAAGCGGAAGGAGCAGGGCGTAGCCCGACTCGGTCCCTGCCTTGCCGGCCGTGATGACGCTCGGTGCGTCCACATCGGCCAGCATCACGACCCAGGCCGGCCCCACGACTCGCAGCCAACGGCCCAACGCGGGTCCGCGCAGGGCCACGGCCACGCTGCGGACGCCCTGGATGACTGTCATGGCGCAACCCTAACCGCGCTGGTGAGTTTTCCGGAGGGCCGAGTGCACCCGCGAGGCGGGCCCTCTCGCCCCCCTCGACTCTGCCGCAGTTCCCGGTCGCACCCGAAAGGCGCCCCCCGGAGCGCGATCCGGCCACGTGGCGGTTCTTCGGCTAGACGACTCTGACGAGTTGGCTTGCGGCAAAGCGAGCCTGCTGAACACCGGCCAGCAGTTGCGCTGAAGTAACGGGCTTCGACACGAAGGTCGCGCCTCGGGCGGTAACCCGTTCGAGGTTGAGCGTCTCGGCCGTGTATCCCGAGAGAAGCACGACACCAATCCCCGGATAGCGATCCATGGTCCATTCGGCGAGCTCGATGCCGGACATGTTCGGCGTGATGACGTCGGTGATTAGTACGTCGATCGGCTCGTCGGGTCTGGCCAGCCGGGTCATCGCCTCGGCTCCACCGGCGACCGCCACTACCGCGTGGCTGGCCCGGGTTAGCAGCAGGGTCGTCATCTCCCGGACGACAGGATCGTCTTCGACGACCAGGACTTTGCCGGCTACGACGGCCGGGGAGGCGGAGACCATCGGCAATCCGGTAGATACCGCAGCATCGACCCTTGGGAAGTAGAGCTTGAACGACGAGCCGATCCCGGGCTCCGAGTAGACCCAGATGTGGCCGCCGGCCTGACGGACGATCCCGTAGGTCGTGGCCAGTCCGAGGCCGGTCCCCTTGCCGAGCTTCTTTGTCGTGAAGAAGGGCTCGAAGATGTGTTCGCGCGTGAGGCCGTCCATTCCCACGCCGGTGTCAGTGACCGAGAGGAGGACGTACGGGCCGGGTCGCACGTCGAAGTGGGCGATCGCGTAAGGCTCGTCGACCAACACGTTCCTGGTCTCGATCGTAACGGTGCCACCTTCGGGCATCGCGTCGCGAGCGTTGACGACGAGATTGACGAGGATCTGGTCGAGCTGCCCTGGATCGCCACGGATGCAACCGGCGTCCAGGTCGAGCTTGACGACGAGCCGCATGTTCTCGCCGATCAGCTGACGCACCATCGGCTCCAGGCCATCGATGGCGTCGTTGAGGTCGAGCGCCCTCGGGCTGATGACCTGTTGATCGCTGAACGCAAGCAGTTGGGCAGTCAGCATCGCTGCGCGCTCGGCTGCGTGGCTGATCGCGTTGACGCTGAGCAGCGCGCCATCGGGATCGAGGTGAGCCCGATTCGTCGGGGCGAGATCGTCGCTGAGGAACTCGGCGTAGCCATGGATGACGAAGAGCATGTTGTTGAAGTCGTGCGCGATCCCACCGGCCAACCTGCCGATCGACTCGAGCTTCTGAGCCTGGAGCAGCTGTCCTTCGGCGGCTTTGCGCACGCTGATGTTGCGGATGGCCGCGGTGACCAGGATTCCTTCGGCACTTTCGAGCGGACTCAACATGATCTCGATCGGGAACTCGGTGCCGTCCTTGCGGAGCCCGACGAGCTCGATTCCGGTGCCGATCTGCTGGGCCAGGGCGTCGGCAGCGGAACGGAGGTGGTCGGCGATCAACCGCTCGGCGAAGCCTTCGGGGATGATGTTCGTTACCTGCTGGCCGACGAGTTCGTCGCGCTGGTAGCCGAACTGCTTCTCGGCCTGCAGGTTCAGCAGAACGATCCCGCCCGACTGGTTCACGACCACCATCGCGTCCGGGGCAGCTTCGAGCAGCCCTCGGTAGCGGCCCTCCGACTCGGCGCCCATTTCGCCGGCAGGAGTCAGATTCGTAGACGTCACTGGCAGGCAACCTCGAAAGCACGGGCACGCGTTCGCCCGGCCGCAGCCTAGGCGTTGGCGAGTCTCCCGTGCGAGTATGGAAACCCTGCAATCGGGTAGCGGTCACGGGCCGGAGAAGGCCGGGCTCCGTGCCGAAGGGCCGTCCCGCAGCGCCGCGCCGCTAGTCGGCGGCCGCCGCCGCGCCCACCGCCAGAGTATCTACGCCCAGACGCTCCAGCGCGCCCAGGACCGCCTTCATCGAGGCGGTGGTGATGTTCGGGTCCATGCCAACGCCCCAGCGGACGTCGCCTTCGGAACGAATCTCCACATAGGCCACGGCCGTGGCCTCCTCGCCCGCTCCCAGAGCGTGTTCCGCGTAGTCGAGAACCTCGACCTCGATCGCGAGGTCGCGCCGCAGGGCGTGGACGAGCGCAGAAATGGGCCCGTTGCCCTCACCCGAGATAGCCGTTTCAGCACCGCCAGCCGCGAGTCGCGCCCGCACCACCACGCCGTTCGCGTCGGACGATGTCTCGTAGCCGGCGAGCTGGATCCGCGGCGATGCCGGGACGTATTCGGCCGCGAACGCGTCCCACATCTCTTCGACGCTAATCTCGGTTCCGCTGCCTTCGGTGATCACTTTGATGCAGCGGCTGAATTCGATCTGGAGCCGGCGCGGCAGGTCCATGCCGTGCTCGGTCTTCATGATGTAGGCCACGCCGCCCTTGCCGGACTGGCTGTTGACCCGGATGACCGCCTCGTAGCTGCGGCCGACGTGCTTGGGATCGATCGGCAGATACGGGACTTCCCAGCCCGAGTAGTCCTGTGGGAGCGCTTCCATGCCCTTCTTGATCGCGTCCTGGTGCGAGCCCGAGAACGAGGTGTAGACGAGGTCGCCGACATATGGGTGCCGGGGCGAGACGGGCAGTCGGTTGCAGTGCTCCGCCACGCGGCGGAGCGCGTCGATGTCGCTGATGTCGAGGCCCGGGTCCACGCCCTGGCTGAACATGTTCATCGCCAGGTTCACGACGTCCACGTTGCCGGTGCGCTCGCCATTGCCGAAGAGCGTGCCCTCGATCCGATCCGCGCCGGCCATCAGGCCGAATTCGGCAGCGGCCACAGCCGAACCGCGGTCGTTGTGCGGGTGCAGGGACAGCACCACGGAGTCGCGCCGCGGCACGTTGCAGTGGAACCACTCGATGGCGTCGGCATAGATGTTCGGCGTGTACATCTCGACGGTTGCCGGGAGGTTCAGCATGATCGGGCGCGCCGGCGTGGGCTGGATCACGTCCATCACGGCGGCGCAGACTTCGAGCGTGTAGTCGAGCTCGGTGCCGGTGAAGCTCTCCGGCGAGTATTCGTAGCGAATCTCCGTCCCCGGGACGCGGCTCTCCTGCTCCAGGCAGATCTTCGCCGCATCGACTGCGATCTTCGTGACGCCTTCCCGATCCAGGCGGAAGACGACGCGCCTCTGCAGCACCGAGGTCGAGTTGTAGAAGTGGACGATGGCCCGGCGGGCGCCGGCGAGGCACTCGTACGTCCGCTCGATCAGCTCGCGCCGGCATTGCGTCAAGACCTGGATCGTGACGTCGTCGGGGATCAGGTCTTCCTCGATCAGCTGGCGGATGAAGTCGTAATCGGGCTGCGAAGCCGAAGGAAACCCGACCTCGATCTCCTTGAAGCCCATCGCTACGAGGGCGTGGAACATCTGGAGCTTGCGGGCCGGGTCCATGGGATCGATGAGCGCCTGATTGCCGTCGCGCAGATCGACGGAGCACCACACCGGCGCATGCTCGATCTGGCGGTTCGGCCACTCCCGATCCGGCAGCCGAAGGGGAAGCGGGCGGAAGGGTATGTACTTCTCGACGGGCATCTTCTTCGGGTGGCTGGGTGCGGGAGGCATCTCTTGGGTCCCTTCTGGTCGGTCGTTTTCGCGGGGAAACAAAAACCTCCTGCGCCAGCGCAGGAGGTTATCGGCGAGCACCCACGGGCGCTCGCCTCAGGTAAGGAGCAGGCTGCTGTCGAAGGCGTTCCGGTTCATCTTGTCCGACAGTGTAACCTCTACCGCCAGTCCCGGCGACGGGAAGCGACTGATAGCCAGGAATGGCTCCGGCGGGCCGGCCCCGGACGCCTACTGAAACACGCGGCAGCCTCGCGTGAGGCCACGCTTCCCTGCCCCACCCGCTCGCGGGCATGGCTGGAAATCGCGCTTCTCGAATGCGCCACTTGCCATCAGATCGTCCAGCGTAGGTCCCCCTCCAACGGCACTGTGAGCAGTGCCGAGTTGAGCGGAAGCGGAAGCAGAGCCACGACGCCGTGTCGGATGCGCGACGCCGTACTCGCGGATCGACGCCGAGAACCTGACCAGCATCCAAAGTGACAATAGAAGCCCTTCATTTCACGGCCGTGAAATGAAGGGTCCTAAGCGTTCTGCCTTCACGCAGCGCCTATCTGGGTGCCATGATCCAGGTGCGATGTTCGACGTCGCCGTCACGGGTCACGAAGTCGAGCATCAAGGACATCCGATTCGCAGTAGCACCGCGTCGCGGCGACAAAGAGAGGGGGCCACGGATGAGCCCAGCGGGTCAGCCTGAACCAACGGACGTTCCTGTCGATGCGCATCCCGACTCCAGCCGGGCTCGCATAGGTCGCTTCTGGCGGGACTTGCGCGGTTCCGTCGCCGGCGCGGTCGTTGGTGAAGAGGCCGCCCTGCGCCTGCTTGCCGTAGCCCTCCTCGCCGACGGTCACGCCCTTATCGAGGACGTTCCCGGCGTTGGCAAGACACTCCTCGCCCGGGCTTTCGCCAGCTCGCTCGGTCTGTCGTTCAATCGAGTTCAGGGGACGCCCGACCTGCTCCCGACCGACGTGACCGGCTCGAGCCTCCTCGAGGCGGGCCGAATGCGCTTCGTGCCAGGTCCGGTCTTCACCAACGTCCTGCTCGTGGACGAGATCAACCGGGCCACGCCGAGGACCCAATCGGCGCTCCTGGAGGCAATGCAGGAACGCCAGGTCTCCATCGAAGGTGAGACGAGGCCCCTGCCTGCACCCTTCTTCGTGGTCGCCACTCAGAATCCTGTGGAGCTGGAGGGGACGTTCACACTGCCGGAAGCGCAACTCGACCGGTTCCTCGTGCTGATATCCCTGGGCTACCCGAGCAAGGACGACGAGCGCCGGATCGCCCGTCGGTACCGTGAAGTCGACGATCCTCTCGACCGGATCAAGCCCATCGTCGAGCGCGATGAACTGCTCGCTCTGAGGCAGGCGGTGCGCGGGATCGTCCTGAGCGAGACCGTCGAAGGCTATGTCGTCGATCTGGTCCGCAAGACCAGGGACCACGCTGACCTGCGGCTCGGGGGGAGCCCGCGGTCGACCGTGGCGCTTTACCGGGCCAGTCAGGCATGGGCGGCGCTCGACGGCCGCGGCTTCGTTCTGCCCGACGACGTGGTGGCGGTCGCGCGCCCGGTCCTGGGTCACAGACTCCTGCTCGACATGGATCGCCTGCTCCGCGGCGCTACAGTCGAAAGGGTCCTGACGGAGGTGCTCGAGTCCGTTCCCGTGCCGGTCCCGGTGCCCGACAAATGACGATTACCCGAGCGGGGCTCGTTTTCGGTTCCGCTCTGGTCCTCCTGGGCGTTGTCGTGGCGGCCCCGACGTTCGTGCTCGTGGGACTGCTGGGACTGCTGGCCCTGGGGGTCAGCAGGCTGTGGAGCCGTTTCGGGCTGAGGGACCTCCACTATGAACGGAGCATCGGCCGCGACCGGACGCTCTGGGGCGACGACGTTTCGCTCGACATCGCGGTCTGGAACGACAAGCCGCTGCCGCTGCCGTGGCTTTCGGTCGACGACTTTGCGACCGGAAGCACGATCGTACGCGAGGAGTCCCTGGTCCACACGGACCTCCCTGGCCTGGCGATCCTGCGCAGCCGCTGGACGGTTGGCTCGTACGAGCGCGTCGTCCGGCACCTTACGATCGCGGCGGATCGCCGGGGCATGTACGCCCTCGGGCCGGTTCGGGTTACCGTGGCCGATCCTTTTGGCTACGGGCTCGCCACCGAAGAGCACGAAGACCGCGGCACGCTGATCGTCCGGCCGCGCACGCTGCCGGTTCGGCTCGTCAACCAGCAGCACGCTCCGGCGGGAGCGCTGCGAACTCGCCACAGCCTCTTCGAGGATCCGGCGCTGTTCGCCGGCGTTCGACCGTACCGGCCGGGCGATCCGATGCGGCGCGTCCACTGGCGGGCAACGGCCCGGACCGGGACGCCGGTGAGCAAGCGCTTCGACCCTTCTCGCCTTGAGAGTCTGCTTGTGGCCCTCGACGTCCAGACCATGTCCGGCACGATCTGGAAGAGCGACGACGAGATGGTCGAGAGCCTGATGGTCGCCGCCTCTTCCCTCGTGCGCCACTCACTCATCGAGGGCGCTTCCTGCGGGCTGGCGGCTATGGCGCTAAGCAGGACGCCCGAAGGGTTCGCCCTGGTCGCACCGCGGACGGGGCGGAGTCAACTCGGCTCCGTCGCCGACATGCTGGGGCGCCTCGACGTCGCCCCGTCGGCGCCATTCGACCACCTTCTGGTTCGACTGCCGCAGAAAGTGCAGGCCGGCACGACCATTGTGGTGCTCACAGCCCGCGATCCGGCCCCCTACATGGCGGCGCTGCGGAGACTCGATCGATCCGGCTATCCGGTCCAGGTCGTGGGACTCGGGCCAAACGGCCCTGTGGCCGCCTCGCGAGCCCGGGCGCTCGGCTTCACGGCGATGGTCGGTTCTTTGAACCCTGACTGGCGGACGAGCGATGCGCTGGTTCTCGCGAGCTAACATTCCGGAAGTGGTGTTCGACGGACTGCTCGAGGGCAGCCTCGTTGGTGTCGCCTACCTGGCCATCGCGCTTGGGGGCCCGGGCTCGAACGCGCCACTGTCGCTCGTTGAGTTCTGGCTGGCCGCGGCTGCTGGAGTTGCCCTCGCCCGGCGGCGCCCCGCCTGGCTCTCGCACATCGACGCAGTTCGCGCGTTGGCGCTTCTCGCGGGAGTTGCCGGCTGGCTTGCCGATCCGGCGGCCCGCGATGCGCTGACGGCTTCCAAGGCCCCCTGGGACGTGCTCGCTACACAACCCGCGGGCTGGTTGCTCGGGATCGCGGTCCTACGAGGCGGGGTCCACCGGGACGTGGATCACGAGAGCGAGACTTCGACTCGGGCGATCACGTATGGGTTGCCTATTCTGGCCGCGTCGCTGCTGCTGGGCCTCGGATCTGGCAGCGCTTTCGTCGTTCCCGCCGTCGTCGGGTCGACTGTCTGCGTCGCAGCGGGTCTGCTGTCGATCGGTCGTGCTCGGCTGCAAGAGCTCGAGCGGCTGGGTTCGGTAACCCACGGGGGACGGACGTGGCCCATCCTCGCGGTGGCGGTCGTCGTCCTGGCGGTGCTGGCGATACCGCTCGCAATTGCAGTCGGGACTTCGGCACCGACTGCCATGACGTTTGACGTCCGTCCGGCCGAAGGGGCGATCGGCTCGCTGCTCGCGGGCATTCGCGACGTTCTCGCCTGGCTGGCCTCGATACCCGGGCTGTTCCTGAATGGTGCTCACAGCAGTGTGCCGCGCGCGCTTCCCACTCCGACTCCGACGCCCTCCGCGGCGCCGTCCATACCGGCTCCCCGGTCTGCCGGCGGGTCGATCTCTCTGCCCTCGACGCCGTGGCTGGCCACGCTGCTTTGGGTCGGGGTCGGGGTCGCCGCGGTCTTGCTCGTGGTTCGTTTCCGCGGGCTCGCCACCCGTCGGAACGTACCGACGGCCGACAAGGAGCTCTCGGCGGCGCTGCGCGAAGAACGTCATCGCGAGCCATTTCTGGCTCGGCTCAACCTGCATCTTTCCCGGCCGGGAATCCACCCC